>ERZ869936.1757-NODE-1757-length-14420-cov-3.968395_pt1 | contig 14420 bp, 12 predicted proteins | sample MGYA00520876_ERZ869936 | MGnify/ENA primary metagenome ERZ869936 (study PRJEB32218, sample SAMN09650985) | biofilter metagenome | isolation source: enrty point of leading RO module | place: Saudi Arabia: Thuwal, RO plant located on Red Sea | collected 2016-02-17 ...
CAAGCTTCCGCGCCTGTCATTAATGACTAATTAATTACTTCGCTCACGCGTCCAGCACCAATTGTGCGACCACCCTCGCGAATTGCAAATCTCTGGCCTTTTTCCATGGCAATCGGGGCAATCAATGAAACCTCTACTGAAACATTATCGCCAGGCATAACCATTTCCACGCCCTGAGGTAGGGAAACAGTGCCAGTCACGTCGCTGGTTCGGAAATAGAATTGCGGACGGTAATTAGTGAAGAAGGGAGTATGGCGCCCACCTTCCTCCTTAGATAACACATACACTTCAGCCTTGACTTTGGTATGTGGGGTGATGCTTCCCGGCTTGGCCAGAACCATTCCGCGCTCCACTTCTTCTTTCTTGGTGCCGCGCAACAACACACCGACGTTGTCACCCGCGCTGGCCTTGTCAAGCAACTTGCGGAACATTTCAATGTCCGTCGCCACGGTCTTACGAGTGTCGCGGATACCAACGATTTCTACTTCAGACATTTTGTTCAACTCGCCACGCTCAACACGTCCGGTAACCACCGTGCCGCGGCCTTCAATATTGAACACGTCTTCAATGCACATCAGGAACGGCTTATCCACTTCGCGAACCGGCTCCGGAATAAAACTATCGATTGCATCCATCAATTCCTGAATGGCCTTCTCGCCTTCAGGCTTGGCAGCTAAAGCCGCAGTCGCGCTGCCACGCACAACCGGAGTGGTGTCTCCCGGGAATTGATATTTGCTCAAAAGGTCGCGGATTTCCATTTCCACCAAGTCAAGCAACTCAGGGTCGTCCACCAAATCAACTTTATTGAGGAAGACAACGATAGCCGGCACACCGACTTGACGAGCAAGCAGAATGTGCTCACGGGTCTGTGGCATTGGACCGTCGGCAGCACTGACCACTAAAATAGCACCATCCATCTGAGCGGCACCTGTAATCATGTTTTTGACGTAGTCAGCATGACCAGGACAGTCAACGTGCGCATAATGTCGCTTGGCTGTTTCATATTCAACGTGTGAAACCGCTATGGTCACTGTCTTAGTAGCGTCACGAACAGTCCCACCTTTGGTGATTTCGGCGTAACTGATCGGCTTAGCCAACCCTTTGCGGGCTTGCACCTCAACAATGGATGCGGTCAAGGTTGATTTACCATGGTCAACGTGGCCAATCGTGCCGACATTGACGTGCGGTTTAGTCCTTTGAAACGATTCTTTTGCCATTTGCTGTCTCCTGGTATTGTTGTGTTTTTCTTTTTTGTTTAAATTGTCAAACTGGAGCCCACGATCGGGATTGAACCGATGACCTCGTCCTTACCAAGGACGTGCTCTGCCAACTGAGCTACGTGGGCAAAACGGCCAACTTTTTCCCGCCTGTAAAAAACGACAAAAAATCCCATTAGCCCCTTCTTTCCTCTTAAAAGCTCAGGGCTAATGTGTATTTAGTGCTTCACGGCCCAATTGACCTGCGTGAAGCTAGGTAAGTTCCCCCACGGTGTCAACCGGTTTTTTTGGAATTTAATCGCAATCCCCAACCTATTTTATATTCTTCATTAACTTCCAAAAATGACGCTTTTGAGCCGTGTGTGCAACCCATGCATCCCTTCCTGACACCAAATTTTATTTCAACAATAAAAAGGCCGTTCCGCATCGCACGGAACGGCTGTTTTTGCTTAAATGGTGAGCCATTTAAGCCTCAAAAGACTTTCCACATCCACAGCTTTGACGAGCATTGGGATTAATTATCTTAAACCCACCGCCAGTCAGCGCATCGCTGAAATCTACTACGGCACCTCGAATGTAATTGGCACTAAAAGGATCCACTGCAACTGACACACCGTGAAAAGTGCAAATCAGGTCATCTTCGCGCTGTTCGTCAAAAACCATGCCATATTGCAGACCGGAACATCCTCCACTCTCCACATACACCCGCAGGAATTTTCCCGCGTTTTCCCCCGAAGCCACCATGGCTTTTACCTGCACTGCAGCAGATTCGGTCAGGGTGACAACAGCGGATTGATCAGTCGTATTGCTCATATGACATGCAAAGCGTAATAGAAGCCCATGATGGTGTCAAACGAGGCGCTTTTAATTAATTCTTTGAAGACTCCAAACGTCCACGTGCCAGAGAAATACGCCGCTCAACAGTGGGTTTCAAAGCAGGCAAAAGCGCCTGTAGCCGCCGGTAAACATGGATCGCCTGATCCCATTGCTCCCGACTTTCACAAAGTCGAGCGGCCGCCAATCCCGCCTCCTTCACCCATCTGGGGTCATATGTTTCATCTTCGGCAAAATATACGACGCTAGCGTAGCGGTCCCAGGCGTCATCCATGCGTCCTTGTTTTTCCAACAGCAACCCCAGTCCCATCGCTGCTTGCGCACGGGAAGCAGGATCAGCCAGGGGCGATTGCAACACACTCTGATAATCGGCCATCGCCAATTCGACTTTTGCCACATCATCCTTTACGAACGCCCACTGTGCGTAACTGTCGGCTCTGCGCCCAATTGCCTGAAGGCTGACGGCATTGGTGAAATAATCCTTGGCCACTTTGCTGAATGCTTTGATGGCGTCATCAAACAGATTGGTCGACTCAATGCTCGACTTGTTGGTTTCAGCCAAAAACTGGACAAATGACACGTCTCCTAACGCAATATAACTATCAGCCAAAAAGCCGGCAGGCGTCGTTGGGTCATTGATTAATTCCAAAAAATACTCCCGAGCCTCTTTAAAGCCTTGACGCGAATAAGCTGCGCGTCCAGCCCCCATTCGTGCCTGACTCGCCAGTTCCAGTGACGGATTAAAGCCTTTGACCAATTGATAGTGATGTTCGGCCAGCGCGAATTCATCCAGGTTGTAATAATGGTCAGCAATCCAGTATTGCGCCTGCGCCGCTAGACTGTTGGACGGGAACCGCTCAATGAATGCCGCAAATAATTCCAAGGCTTTGGTCTGGCTGCCCGCGTGATTCACGGCCAAGGCTCGTGAAAATTCCGCGTGAGCCAATAATTGATGGCCGGGGAATTCAAATATCCACCGATTTAGAATTTCCGTAGATTGCTCCCACAATCCTTCCTGTGCGCAGGTTCGCGCAATGGCCAGTTTTACCTCGGGCAGCAGTGGCGATTGAGGCGCCTTGTCAACAAACTCACGGAACAACTTGAGCGCCTCGCCAGGACTTCCCTTGCGGCTGAGATCCTGCCCAACCAACAGCAAACTGCGCTCCGCATAGCCGGTGTGAGGGTACCACTTCAAAATACGCTCCATGGCATCTTGGGCGGATTCCGGATCATTCATAGCCAAGCTGGCCCGCACGGTCTGATAAAGAGCCTGATCAAATAGGGTTTCGCGCACCGCAGGAAACTGACTGTAATCCGCCACAAGTGCCTTATAATGACGGACCGACTCGGAATAGTTCTGCTGCTTGAACAAACAATCAGCGAGCTTGTAACGCGCAATAGCCTGGTCTTCAGACACCGGCAACCGCGCCACAGCTTCAGCAAAATCTCTCAGGGCTTCGTCGAATCGCTCCAAAATCCATCCACACCACCCTCGGTTGAGAAATGCCCGCCCGATGAATTCACTGTGTGGAAAATCAATCAGCACCCGGTTGAAATTTGTCTGCGCCTGGACCACCAAATTCAAGGTTCCGGAGGCTTGCGGTGAACTAAAAACCTGTTTCAAGCGCAGTTCGCCCAAAGTGAAGAGCGCCAAATCCAAGGTGACGTCGTTGGGATATTGCTCGACAAATTTCTCCAACCGCGCAACCGCCTCGTCTGTTTTATTATGCGCCAAGTTGAGCTCCACAATTTTATAAAGCGCCTGCCTCCGAAGCGGCAGCGGCAAACTGTCAGCCAGGTTTTTTTCGTATGCAGAAACCGCATCAACGGGATGGTTTAATTTTTCCAGAATCTCGCCTTGCAGCGCATTGGCTTCCGCAGTGAGCCGTGGCCGCCCCAAGCCAGAGGCACTTTGCAGCAAATTGCTGCTGGTCAAGAGCGCTGCCTCAAGCCGGCCAGCAGCCAGTTGCACTTTGCAGAGCAGAAATGCCTGCCGCCATTTGGAATCAGGAGGCAGTGCCTGGCCGGAAAGTGCGCCGAGCACCTGCTCGCTCCGACTCCACTGTTTGCGGTTAAATAAAGCCTCACCCAACAGCAGATTTCCATGAATGGCAAACCGGTCGGAAGGTTTGACCTGGGCGGTGGATTGAAAATGCCCTTGGGGGGCGCCAAGCAATGCAGCCACGCGCTCCCAGTCACCCATCTTGGAAGCGGCCAACGCCTGATTATAGGCAGCTTCCAGAAAATGCGCTGAGCCGGAATGCCCCTGCAACAATCGCTCGTAATGTTCAATGGCGGATTCGAAGCTGCCGCTTTGAAACGCGTTTTCGCCAAGCCAGAAATGATACTGGTCGGCAACGTTGCCCGCCTGCGGCAACTCGGCCTCAAGCAAGAGCGCCGCGCCGTCGTAATTGGATTGGTGAAACCGGCTGCGCGCCAACAGCAACACCGCCTCGGCTCGAAAATCGGAGTTGGGATAACGGTTTAAAAAATCCGAAAACTGCCGTTCCGCAGCCGAATATACCTTGTCCTCAAAGACCGCCGCTGCGGCGCGAAACGCGCGAGTTTCAACCGGGCCTGCCGCAAAAAGAAACTGCGCCCCGCTGGACATCAGCAGGGCCATAGCCATAAGACAACCGACGCGTTTGAAGTGCCGTTTCATTTTTCCGCAGGCGTGATTATCCGACGGGAAGCTCCAGGAGACGATTCAAAAATTGGCCCGTGTAACTTTGCGGGCATTGGGCGATGGCTTCAGGCGGGCCTTCGGCCACGATGCGCCCGCCGCCGGTTCCGCCCTCCGGGCCAAGGTCAATCACCCAGTCAGCGGTTTTAATTACGTCCAGATTGTGTTCGATAATGAGCAGCGTGTTGCCCGATGCGCGCAGCTTGAACAGGACTTCCAATAGCTTGGAAACGTCGTAAAAGTGCAGGCCGGTCGTCGGCTCGTCGAGAATGTAAAGCGTGCGCCCGGTGGATTTGCGGCTCAATTCGGAGGCCAGTTTCACCCGCTGAGCCTCGCCCCCGCTCAGCGTGGTGCCGGATTGCCCCAGCCGAATGTAACCCAAACCGACTTCGGCTAGAGTCAACAACGGTTCGTAAATCTGCGGCACAGCCCGGAAAAACGTGGCCGCCTCGTCCACGGTCATGTCCAGCACGTCGGCGATGTTCATTCCCTTGTAATTGATCTCGAGCGTTTCGCGATTATAGCGGCGTCCAGCGCAGGCCTCACAGGTCACATAGACCGGCGGCAGGAAGTGCATTTCGATTTTAATCAACCCGTCGCCCTGGCACTTTTCGCATCGTCCTCCCTTGACGTTGAAGCTGAACCGGCCCGCGTCGTAGCCGCGGACTTTTGCCGTCGGCAGCTTGGCAAACAGATCACGAATCTGGTTGAACATGCCAGTGTAGGTGGCGGGATTGCTGCGAGGGGTGCGCCCGATGGGGGTCTGGTCTATGACGATGACTTTCTCCAGATTTTCGTAGCCTTTGATCGCCTCATGCCGCCCGGGTTGTTCCTTGGAACCGTGCATTTTGCGAAATAGCGCCCGGCGCAAAATGTCATCCACGAGCGTGCTTTTGCCCGAACCGCTGACGCCAGTGACGCAGGTAAGCGTGCCCAGCGGAATGCGCGCGTGAATGTTCTGAAGGTTGTTCTCACAAGCGCCCATCACTTCAATCCATCCGCGTTCCGGTGTGGGCTTGATACGGGTCTTGGGAACGGAAATGGACAAATCGCCCCGCAGGTACCGGCCTGTCAACGAGCGCTCCACGGCTTCAATTTCCTGAACGGTTCCGGCGGCCACCAGTTCTCCGCCGCGCACGCCCGCGCCGGGACCAAGATCAAGAACATAATCCGCGCGACGAATGGTATCCTCGTCGTGCTCAACGACCAGGACGGAGTTGCCCAGGTCGCGCAGGCCTTCGAGCGTCCTGAGCAGTTTCTCATTGTCGCGCTGGTGCAGGCCGATGCTCGGCTCATCCAAGATGTAAAGCACGCCAACCAATCCGGCGCCAATCTGCGTGGCTAGCCGGATGCGTTGCGCCTCGCCACCGCTGAGGGTGCCGCTTTCACGGTCAAGCGTGAGGTATCCCAAGCCGACGCTTTGGAGAAATTGAAGACGCGAACGAATCTCGCGGATGACATCGCCAACAATTTTCTGCTGGAACTCCGAGAGCTTCAGTTGCGCGAAAAAGTCGTTGGCCTCGGACACGGACATTTTGCACACGTCCATAATGGAAAGGCCCGAAACCCTGCTGGATCCGGATTCCGCGCCCAACGATTTGGCTTTCAGTCGGCCTGCGCGCTCCTCGCGCTTCTGAGTGCTGGAAAGGGAATACTGACTCCCCTTCTCGCCGCCCAGCGTCACGGCAAGGATTTCTGGTCGGAGCCGCTTGCCACCGCATCCGTCGCAGGGTTGCGGGTTCATAAATCCTTTGAGGCGGTTTCGGGTAAACTCACTTTCACTTTCCTTGTAAAGCCGTTCAAGGTTGGGCACCACCCCCTCGAATGGCCGTTTCAATTTGCTGACCTTCCCGGCGCGCCAGAACGAAAATTCCACTTCGATTTCGCCGGTGCCCCAAAGCAGCGCCTGCTTGAATTCCTCGGACAGATTGCGAAATGGCGTCTCCATGCTTTGCCCAAAATGCGATGTGATTCCCCGCAGCATCGCCTTGTAATACGTGATCATTCGCTTTCCGCCCCGCCGCCACGGCAACACCGCGCCCTGTTCCAGGGTTTTGTCCTCGTCGGGCACAATCAGCGACGGATCAAACACCAGTTTCTGGCCAAGTCCATGACAGACCGGGCATGCTCCCGAAGGTGAATTAAATGAAAAATGCTTGGGAGTAAGCCGGTCAAAACTTTTGCCGGTGACCGGGCTAAAGTTTCGATTGGAATGCAGCGTCTCAACCCATTGCGATGCAGCCTCCAACGCAGTGCCTGGTTCCTGATGCAACACCAGCACGCGCCCGTCACCCCATCGAAGTGCGGTTTCCACCGAGTCGCTCAAGCGCACCCGAATTTTGTCGTCAATGACCAAACGATCCACTACCGCCTCAATAGTGTGACGCTGCTTGGCGTCGAGCTTGATGCGAACATTTGTGCCCAGTTCGACCAGTTGGCCATCCACCCGGGCGCGCACAAATCCTTCGCGGGACAACCGCTCGATGACGTCGCGAAATTCGCCTTTTTGGTCGCTCACTACCGGTGCCAAAAGCATGACGCGAGTCTTGAGGGGCAGCGCGGCAATTTTATCCACGATGTCGCTGGTGGTCTGCTGGCTAATGGGAACGCCGCTGTCGGGACAATGGGCCTGGCCAGCGTTGGCGAAGAGCAACCGCAAATAATCATAAATCTCCGTCGTTGTCGCGATGATGGAACGAGGGTTGGTGCCCGAACTGCGCTGCTCGATGGCGATGGCTGGCGAAAGCCCCTCAATGTAATCCACGTCTGGCTTTTCCATTTGGTCCAGAAACTGTCGCGCGTAAGCCGAGAGGGATTCGACGTACTTGCGCTGGCCCTCGGCGTAAATCGTGTCAAATGCCAGGGAGGATTTTCCCGAGCCACTCAAGCCGGTGATCACAACCAACTTGTCCCTTGGAATGGAAACGGTCAGGTTCCGCAAATTGTGCTGCCGGGCCCCGACGACTTTGATGAACTCTTTTGCCATGGTTGACGAATTTCTCCACAAAACAATCCCACCACTCTAGCCTACAGTGAGGTCCTTGCATAGCAGGGAACTCCATCCTTTGCCACAAGCCTATGTGGGTTTTAGGGAAGTTTGACACCGGGTTGTTTGCGCCGGTATAGTTTTCCCCCTTTATGAATCGCAATCCGCATGTGGCTGTCGTCGGCGCAACGGGCGCTGTCGGCATCGAAATGATCCAGACGCTGGAGAAACGCAACTTTCCGGTCGGCAAGCTAACCCTGCTCGCCTCCGCCCGGTCCGCAGGCAAAAAACTGCCTTTTCGCGGCCAGGACATCACCGTGCAGGAGCTGACCAAGGACTCCTTCGCGGGCATTGACATTGCACTGTTCAGCGCGGGCGGCAGCATCTCCAAGGAGTTCGCTCCCGTCGCCGCCAAGGCCGGATGCGTGGTGGTGGACAATTCCAGCGCCTTCCGCATGGATGATTCAGTGCCGCTGGTCGTGCCAGAGATTAACGCCGACGCCATTCGCGGCCACAAGAACATCATTGCCAATCCCAACTGCACCACGGCCATCACGCTCATGGCGCTCTATCCGCTGCACAAGGCCTTCGGAGTGAAGCGCATTTTTGCCTCCAGTTACCAGGCGGTTTCGGGCACCGGCGCCAAGGCCATCGAGGAACTGGAAAAGCAGGTCGGCGAGATTGTTCAGGGCAAACCGGTCACCAAGGAGGTCTATCCTCATCAAATTGCGTTCAACGTCCTGCCGCACGTGGACTCGTTCCTGCCCTCCGGATATACCAAGGAGGAAATGAAAATGGAGAACGAAGGGCGGAAGATCATGAACCTTCCCGGCTTCCGCGCCAGCGTCACCTGCGTGCGGGTGCCGGCTTACCGCGCCCATTCCCTTGCGGTCAGCGCCGAATTTGAAAAGCCCGTTTCGGTGGAGGCCGCCATGGAAGTTTTGAAGCAAGCCCCTGGTTTGGATGTCGTGGACAACCCCGAAAAAAAGGAATACCCGCTCCCGCTTTACGTTGCGGGCAAATATAACTGCCAAGTGGGCCGGTTGCGCCAGGATTGCGCGCTGGACAACGGCTTGGCTTTTTGGGTGGTTGGGGACCAGTTGCTCAAGGGCGCGGCCCTCAACGCCGTTCAGATCGCCGAGGAACTGGTGAAATAAGGGGTTATTTCACCACAGGCACAGGCCTGAGACCCACCACGCACTTTGCCGCGAATATTTTTGGCCATCGCGAGAGGAAAACATCGAGTTGTTGCAGGGTCGGCAGCAGGCCTTTGGGGTAAAGCATCGGCTTGCTGAAGCCGCCGGTCAGCAGGTAGCTGAAGGCGGAAAACGCCTCCGCATGGAACATGTCCCAGCCGTCGAGCCAGCCTTTGTATTCGTCGGTAAAAAACAGCCGCGTGGCGTTGCCCTGCGCAGCGTAATAGCTTCGCGGCGCGGGCAGGTTTTCCACAAATAAAACCGGCTCCCGCCACGCCACGGGCTCGTGGTGACACCATTCGTAAGCCGGATAGCTGCACCAACTGATGTAGGGGTCGCACAGGATCATTCGGCCCGATGGCGCCAGGACGCGCCGAGCCTCGCGCAGGAACGCCTTGGGCGCGCGCAGGTGATGGAACACATCGAGCAGGACCAGATGGGAGACGCTTTGGTCGTCGAATGGCATCTCATAGCCGTCGCACACCACGTCGAGCCACGGATGATTGAACAGGTCGGTGCAGATGGCGTCGGGCAGGTGGGCCCGGAGGTTGCCGATGCCCGAGCCGATTTCCACGACAACACCCGGAATCGTGCGATCCATCAAAGCCACCATGCGGCGGTAGAATTCGGTGTAAACAATTTGGAGCAGCGGCTTTTTTTGCCAGACGCGAAGGTTATTCCAGATTTCCACCTGATGCTGCTCGATGGGCTTCATGGCTCAGGCGATGAACTTCAGCCGCTTGGCCGCAAACATCACCATGCGCAGCAGCAGCCATCCGTGTTTCCAGCGCGAGATGTTCGTTTCGCCATAGGTGCGGGCGCGGTAACGGATTGGCAGGTCAATCATGCGCAGGTTGAGTTTGGCCGCGCCAAACAGGAGGTCGAAATCCCCGAAGGGATCGAAATCGCCGAAGTAGGACCGGTTCTTGGCAATCAGCTCGTACTGCGAGCGAAATAAAACCTTGGTGCCGCAGAGCGTGTCCTTGATCGGTTGCCCCAGAAGCCAGGTGAACGCCATGCTGAAAAACTTGTTGCCGATCATGTTCATGAAGCGCATGGCCTGATTTTCCATCGGGTAAACCAGCCTCACGCCGTTGACAAAATCCGCCGTGCCGGAGCGCGCGGCCTCGTAAAACTGCGGCAGGTCCTCCGGCGGCATGGTGAGGTCCGCGTCGAGGATGAATAAAATGTCTCCCGTGGCCTGCGCGAACGCCTCGCGCACCGCGCCGCCCTTGCCCACGCTTTGCTGGCGCAGGGTTTTTATTTTTCTGTGAGGATACTTGGCGGCGACCCGTTGGATTTCCTCCCAGGTGTTGTCGCGGGAATGGCCCTCGATGAAGATGATTTCGGTTCCAAGACCCAATTCCGGCGTGCGATGAACGGCTGCTTCAATGTTTCCGGCCTCATTGCGCGCAGGGATGACCACCGAGCAGGTAAGGTGTTTTTCCGGTTCCGGATTCGGGCGCGGACGGGCCACGATGAAAATGGCCAGGCAAAGGTGCTTCAGCAGGGGCGCCAAAAATCGGTTGAGCAGCGGTGCCAGCAACGGCGTGTTCATCGGCCACAAAATGCGCGTGTCGGTCTTGATGGTTTCCCAGCCGGCGAGGTGGAGCAGGTTGGTGACATCCAAAAGCGAAAGCCAGTTTTGCAGGAGGGTTGGCGCCTTTGCGCCCATTTTTTCGGCCACAGCGAGGGCCGGACGCCAAAAGGTGTTGTAGAAATTGACCACCACCCGGGTGTCCTTGTGGGCGAAGCGCCGGAGATGTTCCAGGACGCGTTGCACATCCGGCAGGTCGTTGACCAGGTCGGAGAGGATGATGTAGTCGAACTTTTCTTCGATGGTGAATGAATCGGCGTTGGCGACATGAAATTCCAGGTGCGGATGTCGCTTGCGCGCCAGCTCCACCATGGCCGGGCTGAAGTCCACGCCCACGCCCCGCGAGGGCTTCACTGAGGCGAGCAGGTCGCCAATGCCACAGCCGATTTCAAGGACTTTGGCATTGGCAGGAACCAGAAATCCATAATGACGATTGAGCAGTTGATGATAATAGCGCTGGGTTTCCTTTGGCCGAAAGGGGGCAAGCTTTTCGTAAAACGACTGGCGCTCAATCATGGTTGACAGCCATTGATTGCAAAAAACTCTCCCCAAAAGCGACTTCAATTTTTTCCCGCTCTACCCGCGTGTCATTTCGCGGCGCTTCCTTTGGTAAATGCGCCAATGGATTTGACCCCCGCAGCTTTGCTGGCGTCCATCACCTTGACAATGTGGCCCCAGGGGGCCTCGGCATCGGCGCTGATGGACAGGGCGGTTTCAGGATTTTTTTGAACGGCTTCGGTGATGCGTTCCTGGAGCTTTTCGAACGTCACGGGCTGGGAACCCAAAAACACGGGTCCCGTTTTGGGAATTGTTACCACCAAAGGAGCATTTTCCTTGGCACCCTCCTTGGCCTGGCGCGACTCGGGCAAGGCGAGCTTGATGGCCGGCTGGTTCTTGAAGGTCGTGGTGACCATGAGGAAAATGAGCACCACGATCAGCACATCAATGAGCGAGACGATGATGACCGCGGGCGCCTGGCGGCGTTTCTTGCTGGTGAATTGCATGGCTCAGGCAACGGTGTGGATGAGGCTCTTTCCGGAGTTGTTGGGCTGATCGCGGTAAATCCGCCGCAGGAACTGGTCGCAGAGAGTTTCCATTTCCACGGCCATCGTCTCCACTTTCTTGTTGAAATAACTCCAGGCAATCAGCGCGGGAATGGCGGTCATCAACCCGAGGAGCGTGGCGCGCAAGGCCAGCGCAATGCCATGGGAAACGGCGCTGTTGTCGCCCAGTTCCGCCTGTCCCATGCCGCCAAACAAAATAATCAATCCATAAATCGTCCCGACCAATCCAAGCAAGGGTGCGATGCCGACGACAATTTCCAGGATAACCAATCCGCGCTCCATCCGGGCGACTTCGTGCCGCGCCTTGGTCTGGAGCGAGTCCACATTTTCGCCCTTGGGCCAGTCGGCGTGTTCACCAGCCAGGACCAGCAACCGGCTCAATGGCGAAGGATGCTTCTCGCACACGTGGCGCATGCGGGGCAGGTCTTCCATTCCTGCGAAACGATCCACCGCAGATTCCACTTCAGGCGGAATAATTTTTTTCCAGCGCAGGGCCAGCCCACGCTCAATGATAAAAGTCAGTCCCACGATGGAGGTCAGCAGCAGGAGAACAATGAAAAATACATCCATAATTTGTGTTCAATCAGAGGGTTATTGCGTTGAGTAATGAAAGGTGAATTTGACGTCGCGATGGTCGCTTTTCAGTTCGTTTCTCATTTCCACAGGCCAGCGTGGAAACGGCGCGGGATCCATGATCGCCTTCTGGCAAAGCAGGCTTTGCATGTCACCCACGGTCTTTTCTATCTCTTTAACATCATAGACTCACCCGTCGTAGTGTATGCGGAATTCCAGAACCACTTTTCCCGGCGACGTGGCGGCGACCTGATCCAGCAGGGTATACCAACGCTGGCGCACGGCCTCCACAAAGCGCCAGTCGTAATCGCCGACGATTGTGCCGCGCGCTGCGAAGGAGGAGGTCAGATCGTGTTTTCGTACGCCGCCGTCGGCTTGGCTTTTTGCGCCAGGGGAGCCGGCTTGCACTTCATCAAGTTTCAAGGGACGCGGCTTGGCCGAGCGCTCCGCGCCTTTCGTCGTGGTCGATTGATTTTCCGAGGCCACAGATTTTTTATCCTGCGGCTTGGCCAGAGCCAGGTCACCGACCGGCTTGGGCTCAGGTCGGGGCTTGGAGGCCAACTCCGACGCTTTGGAGAGCTCCTCGGCCTGCGAGGGCGTGGGTTCAAGGGGCTTGGCGCGAAGGGGCCGGTTGGGGGTGACTTTGAGAAAGTCCTTTTGCGTTCCCTCGATGCTCGGCGAGTCAGTGTCGGCGGGCTTTGGGTTGGAAGCCACCGTGCTCACGGCGCTGTAGAATTTGGCGTCCTCCGGGGCTTCCTTTGCCGCGAGCGAGGGATCGACCTCCAAAAACACCAGGGGCACCTCGACAGCGCGGGAGCGCTGGTTGGAGGTCATTTGCTGCTCCAATTGGGCCTTTTTTTCCTCGGCGGCGCGCAGGAAATCAAATATGGGAATCCGGCTCCAGAGGTCCACACTCTGCCCCAGCCACCAAAAAGCGTAGATCGACAAATGCGCGGCCAGTGAAAGCGAAAATGCCCGCGCCAGCGGTTGGGCTGCCAGCGCGTATAAGCCATCCTTGATCCTTGCGTTTGCCACGCGCACAAGATGGAGCAGCCCTTTTTCCGGGGCAACTCTTAACCGCCCGTTATCAGGCTGGGTATCGGCTGGTAAAGTCATCTCTTGCCAGCCTCCACTTTGTAATTTGCTTGGACTGCCGGCAGAAACCTTTTTAAAACTATCGGCATGAAAACTTCCTGGAGCCGACGCGATTTTCTGAAAACCGCCACCGCGAGCCTGACCTTTGCCGCGAGCAGTCCGGTTTTATTTGCCCAAAAGGAAAGCCTCTCGAAGCCGCGCCACCTTAAAAAGGCGATCATGCTGTCCACCGTCGGCTACAAGGGCACGACGCTGGAACGCTTTAAGGCCATCAAGGAAGCGGGATTCGCCGGCATCGAACCACTCAGTCACATGCCCGTCGAGGAGGTGCTGGCCGCGCGTGACGAGACTGGGCTGGAGATTCCCAGCGTCTGCGCGGCGACGCACTGGAAGGAAACTTTGACCGATCCCAATCCCGGCACGCGTGAGAGAGGGCTGGAGGGGCTCAAGCAGGCCCTGAACGACGCCAAGGCCTATGGGGCCACATCTGTGTTACTGGTGCCTGGAGTTGTCAACGAGCACGTGTCCTATGCCGACGCATGGACCCGTTCGCAGGCGGAAATCGGCAAGGCCATTCCGCTGGCTGAAAAACTCGGTGTCAAGATTGCCGTGGAAAACGTCTGGAACAACTTCCTGCTGAGTCCGCTGGAGATGGCCCGCTACGTGGATGAATTCAAAAGCCCGATGGTCGGTGTCCACTTCGACATCGGAAACATCCTGCGCTACGGCTGGCCGGAGCATTGGATCACTGTATTGGGAAAACGCATCCTCCAGCTCCATATCAAGGAATTCAGCCGAAAGAAAATGAACGGGGAGGGCCTTGGAAAAGGGTTCCAGGTGGAATACCTCGAAGGAGACAACAACTGGCCGTCCGTCATGAAGGCGCTCGACGACATCGGCTACAACGGCTAGGCCATTCCTGAACCGGCTTATGCCCAGCCCGCCATCGATTTGAAAAAAAAAAAAAATGTCTCCCAGAGGATGGATAAAATATTCGCCAGCTAAACCAGCCTTTGATTCGTGAATGCCTCTCCTGCCTCCTTGCGGCGCCGCCGCGGGTTTATAAAAGCCTCCGCGCTGGCAACTGGAGCGGTGGCGTCGGCGCCGTTCCTATTATCCCGCGGTGCGCGCGCGGAAATCAATGGCTCAACTCTGAAAGTGGGTTTGATCGGCTG
>ERZ869936.1758-NODE-1758-length-14418-cov-4.837708_pt1 | contig 14418 bp, 17 predicted proteins | sample MGYA00520876_ERZ869936 | MGnify/ENA primary metagenome ERZ869936 (study PRJEB32218, sample SAMN09650985) | biofilter metagenome | isolation source: enrty point of leading RO module | place: Saudi Arabia: Thuwal, RO plant located on Red Sea | collected 2016-02-17 ...
GTCGGCCTTCATGCCCGTCAGCATGCGCCGGACATCGGCGTGTTCCACGATGGCGCCGGTTCCGGGTGCCTTGCCCTGCTTGCGGTCCAGGGCAAAGGCCAGCGCATGCTGGAACGCCGCCTCGGCCAGACCCACACCCTGAACGCCCACGGCCAGACGCGCATTGTTCATCATCGTGAACATGGCCGCCATACCGCCATGGGCCTCGCCGACCAGCCAGCCGGTCGCGCCGTCATACTCCATCACGCAGGTGGGCGAGCCGTGGATGCCCAGCTTGTGCTCCAGGCTGACGACACGCAGATTGTTGCGCTCGCCCGGATTGCCGTCGGCGTCGGGCAGGAACTTCGGCACCATGAACAGGCTGATCCCCTTGGTCCCCGGCGCGCCGTCAGGCAGACGGGCCAGCACCAGGTGACACACATTCTCCATGAAATCCGCGTCGCCCCAGGTGATGAAGATCTTCTGACCACTGACCCGGTAGGTCCCGTCGTCATTGGGCTCGGCTTTTGAGCGAAGCGCGCCCACATCCGACCCCGCTTGCGGTTCGGTCAGGTTCATCGTGCCGGACCATTCGCCCGAAATCAGCTTGGGCAGGTACAGGTCCTTCAGCATGTCCGACCCATGCGCCTCCAGCGCCTCGATCTGGCCCTGGGTCAGAAGCGGGTTCAGCTGCAACGACAGGCAGGCTCCCGACATCATGTCGTTGACCGCCGTTCCCAGCGTCTGGGGCAGACCCATGCCGCCATGCTCCGGATCGGCGGTCAGACCGACCCAGCCGCCCTCGGCAATCGCGCGAAAGCCCTCGGCGAAGCCGGGCGAGGTGCGCACGACACCGTTCTCCAGCCGCGCCGGGTTCAGGTCGCCGTTCCGGTTGAGGGGCGCCAGAATCTCGTCGCACAGCCGTCCTGCCTCGGTCAGGATCGCCGTCACCGTGTCGGGGGTCGCCTCGGCGAACCGTTCGGTTTCGGCGACCGCCCCGAAAGGCACGACGTGGTCCAGAATGAACCGGATCTCCGAGACAGGCGAGGTAAAGGGCATTGCGTTTCTCCCCTCCGCGGCTTGGCATTTCCAGGCCCGGACGATATCGCGTGGTCACTTGCACGAAACATGCCGATCCGGGCGCGGACTAACAACCGGGACGCCACGTCACAAATGGCCGAGAAGCCGATCAGCACCAGACGTTTGCCTACCGATAGGGCAGGGATCGCCGAGGCCGCCGAGATCCTGGGCGCGGGCGGTCTTGTCGCGTTCCCGACCGAGACGGTTTACGGACTGGGCGCGGACGCCCGGAACGGCGAGGCCGTGGCGCGGATCTATCAGGCCAAGGGGCGGCCATCGTTCAATCCGCTGATCGTCCATGTGGCCGACCTTTCGATGGCCGACCGGTTCGGCCGGATCGAGGGGCCGGCGCGGGACTTCGCCCTGCGGGTCTGGCCCGCGCCGGTCAGCATCGTCGTGCCGCTTCGCGCCGGATCGGGTCTGTCGCCGCTGGTCACGGCGGGTCTCGACAGCGTCGCCTTGCGTGTGCCGCGCTCGGACATCGCGCTGAGATTGCTCGGAGAATTCGACGGGCCTGTCGCAGCGCCCTCGGCCAATCCCTCGGGCAGGGTCAGCCCGACGACGGCCGATCACGTGCTTTCGGGCCTCGGTGGCCGCATCGACGCGGTGCTCGACGGCGGGCCGACGCCGGACGGACTTGAATCGACCATTATCGGATTCATCGGGGACCGCCCCACGCTGTTGCGCGAGGGCGCGTTCGTCGCCGATCTGCCGGGGCTGACCCCTAAGACCGAGCCGACGGATATGCCTCTGGCCCCGGGCCAACTGGCGTCGCACTACGCGCCTCTGGCGCATGTCCGCCTGAACGCGACGACGGCCGAAGCGGGTGAAATCCTGCTGGGCTTCGGCGCGGTCAGGGGCGACGTCTCGCTCTCGCCCTCGGGCGACCTGATCGAGGCGGCGGCGAAGCTTTACGCGGTGCTTCACGACTGCGACGCCAGGGGCGTGACGCGTCTGGCCGTCGCGCCGATCCCCGACCACGGGCTTGGCCGCGCGATCAACGACAGGCTGCGCCGCGCTGCGGCGCCGCGCCCTCAAGGCACGTCCGATTGAAGCCGAACGCAGCTCTGTCGGAAACGCGCTAATCCAGCCGTTTCCGCGCATAGACGCCCTCGGGCAGGTTCAGCGCCGCAGTCAGGTCGGCCACCTGCGCCAGCGACAGCGTGATCTTCTGAACCTGGTCGGTGCGCGTATCCAACTGCTCGATGATCACGCAGTCTTCGAAGGCCGTGATCGTCACATCCTCCTGGCGATGGGCGGCGGGGTCGTCGACCAAAGTGACGACCGTCGCATCGAAATCGTGCTCGATTGTAAACATGGCTCCAGCCTGTCGCCGATCCCGGGGCGTGACAAGCGGAATTCGGCCTTCCGTCTTGACGGACGGCGTTGCGAAAGCATCTGAATTCAAAGACAATGCCACTGAGCAGAACGAAAGAGGCGCTTCCGTGAAAAGAGCCATCCTGACCTCCTGTCCCTGGGCCTGCTGACGGCCAGCGATGTCCAGACCAGCGGCCCGGCGCCGACCTCCGCCTCGGAACCACTGCCGCAGGTCACGCGCAGCGGCAGACCGCAGACCATCGCCGATTTCAGCGCCGTGGTCGCGCGGGTCGAGCCCGTGGCCGAAAGCCGCTGTCGCCAGATGCGGCCCAATCTGAACTGTGATTTCCGCATCCTGATCGACCCGGATAACAGCCTTCCGCCGAACGCCTACCAGACGCTCGACCGGTCGGGCCGTCCGGTCATCGGGTTCACCCGCGCGCTGCTGGGCGAGATGGTGAACCGTGACGAGCTTGCCTTCGCTCTCAGCCACGAGGCCGCGCACCATATCGCGGGCCATATCCCCCAGTCCGTACGCTCGGCCCAGACCGGCGCGCTTCTGGGCGCGGTCATCGGATCGCTGGCCGGTCTCGACCAGTCGGGCGTCGAGGTGGCGCAGAATATCGGCGGCACGGTCGGCGCGCGCCGCTTCTCGAAAGGCTTCGAACTCGAGGCGGATTCGCTCGGCGCGCGGATCGCCCGAAGTGCCGGTTACGATCCGGTCCGCGGCGTTCTGTACTTCCAGGACGCGGCCGATCCGGGCGACCGGTTCCTCGGCACGCATCCGCCCAATGCCGACCGGATCCGCATCGTGCGCCAGGCCGTCGGGCGCTGAAATTTGATCTGGATCATGGTCGCCTGAACCTCCGCATCGCAGGGTTCTCCCGAAACAGGGAGGATCCTCATGTCCTATGTCGACAAGCTGAAGCGTCACGAGCGGCTGATGACGACGATGGCCGAACGCAATGGTGCGGACCTGTTCCTGGCCGAGCAGATCGGTGTGGTCTCACCCGAGGAGGTCTTTGCCGCAACCCAGTCCTGTTTGGGCTGCGGTGCCGTCGAAGCCTGCGAATCGCAGCTTTCGAGCGGTGATGCCGGCCTGCCGAACTATTGCCGGAACGACGACATGATCCGCCGCATCGCGCGCGACATGGACGATCTTGGCCTGAACGACGGCTGACTCGTGCTCCCCGGACCGGCGGTCGGCGGTCTCCCCACGTGAATTGGCCCGACGCGATGCGCCGGGCCTTTATCGTTGCTCGATGGGTTCACCGTTGAAAAATCACGTTGCCAAACGGAAGTACTCGGCCATGAAGTTGTTGTTCATCCCCGAGCCGCCGCAGAAGCCGACGTTGATCAGGGACGATCCGTCGATCTCTTCGCCCGACACGATCGACACGCCTTCGATGCCGTCGGGACGCGCGGCGAAACTGATCGTCTTGGCCGCGATCAATTGTCCGCCATAGATTTGAAGGTCCGAGGGGAAGTTCATGCCGCCCTTGGTGACAAGCTGCGCGCCGCCGCCTGACGTGCATCCGTCGTCGCGCCCGACCTTGAGGCCCGAGGACGCCTTGAAGGCCTCGGCATCGGTGTTCGTGCTGATGATGATGATGTCATGCAACTCGACCGAGGCGAATTGGACGATGCAGTTGGTTTTCAGGACGCCGCGCGTGAAGACATCGCTGGGGCTGCCGAAATTGACCTTCTTGTTCGGCGTGGCGCAGGTCATCTCGTGGATCGCCCCCGGCACCCAGTCGGTCAGTCGTACGCCCGGCCCGTTGGGGTTGATCGTCACGCGGTTGACCGGGTTGCCGGTCAGCGGATTGATGTCGACATAGTCGGTCCGGAAGTAGGGCGAGTTCGGATCCTCGATGCCCGCGATGATGTCGTCGATGCGCGACAGGATGCGCAAGGCGTAGGCCCCGCTCCGCAGCGCGTCGCCCAGGCAGGGGTTCGCCGTCGGATCGCTGTTCGGCACCACGATGTCGGCCTTGTCGGGCATCGAGACGATCGCACCGCAGAAACTGTTGCCGTTGTTGATCTCGACATGATCGTTCGAGTGGATGCAGAACCCTTGCCCGTAGGTGTTGTTCGACTGCACGTCGACGCGGGCCTGCGCCACGAAGCCTTCGCGGAAACAGGTGGGGTAGTAGGTCTCGAAGACCGACTGGCTGACGACGTCCAGGTTATTCAAGCCGACAAAGCGCAGGAAATAGGTCGATACGCCGTTGGTCCGCGATTGCAGCCGCTGGGTGTTGACCAGAACCGCGTCTCTCGAAGTGGGATCGGGGGTGAAGACCTCGTTCGCGGCATCCCATGTGCCGAAACTGATATCGGACGCATTGATAGTGTCGCCGAAGCTTGCGGCGGGCAGTGACGCCTGGGCGACAGATACGGCGATGGACTTGGCCTCGGCCTCGGTCTTGTATTCGCGGGCCAGAAGGGCCGCGTGGGCGGCGCTGTCGGCGGCGACCTGAAGATGCGTGCGGACCTTGATCGCATTGGCCACGTCGATGCCCAGGCCGCCGACGCAGATCATGGCGATGACCAAGAACAAGCCGAACGACGTCAGGGCGCCGTCGTCGCGACGGGTGAATGCAGCTAGAAATTTTGGCAGCGGCAGTGTCATGGGATCAACCCTCCCAGTATTCGATCATGTGATCGGCGGTGATGTTCAGCTGAAGGCTGGAAAAGGCGGTGAAGTAGCCCAGAACCTGCAACTGGTTCGCGGGCACCGTCACCAGAGTATGCGCCACGCCCGCAATTTCGGTCGTCGTCGCGGTCGCCTGGATGTTCAGCGCCGCCAATTCGGCCTCGATGTAGGCCTTGGTGGCGGCCTCGTCGGCCAGGCGGCCGATCGAGAATTCGCGGTTGCCCTCCTGCGCGACGCGCAAGACCTTGGCTTGACCGTGGAACACCATGGCCACGTCCAGCATCAGGCCGAAGACGGCGATGAAAAGCGGAAACCAGAGGACGGTCTCGACCGTGGCCGAGCCGTCCGAGCGGCGCAGGAATGCTGTCAGCCGATTGATCATGACGCGACCCAATCCTCCCGCATGTGCTGCGCGGTGACGGGGATCTGAAGGTTCGTCAGCGCGCTGAAATAGCCAAGAAGCTGCAAATCCGAGGCGGGCACGACCACCAGCGTCGAGACCACGCCCGTCGTCGTGTCCGACAGCGTCTCGGTCCGGGACGGTGTGACCCCGATCGCGGCCAGCTGGGCGTTGATATAGGCCTCGACCTGGGCGTCGGTCTTGAGGCTCTGGGTCGACAGCCTGCGGTTCGCGTCCTGAACGACGCGCAGGACCTTGGACTGCCCGTGGAAGATCATGGCGGAATCGACCATCAGCCCGAAGACGGCGATGAAGATGGGAAACCACAACACCGCCTCCACCGCGGCAGCACCGGACCCCGATCGGCCGAACGCCGCATGGACATAGCGTAAACGCAGTGACCGAGAGAGCATGTCACCATGCCGAAAGAAATCTATCGCCCGAATTAACGGTGTCCGGTGGGACGTTTCGGTGGCGCGATTAAGGCGGAAACGTGGCGATTATCTCAATTTCTGCGCAATTTTGTGCAATTGCAGGTATTCTCGGGACAGGGCGTTTCCAAAGGGTGGCCAATCAGGGGCCTGGGGCCCTTACAGCGCATCGGCAGGGAACAGCGCGGGACGATGGATTGTGTCACGCCCCGGACGGCTGAGATTGGCGCGAGACCGGGGACATGCGCCAGGTCAGGTTTCTGTCGTCAGGAACGTCCGTCGCTCAGCGCGTCGTCTCGGTCAGCCGGCGTTCCACGTAGTCCGTCACGTTGCCGATCATCTGCTCCATGTGCGGGTCCTCGAAGAAGTGGCCCGCGCCGTCGATCTCGGTATGGGTGATCGTGATGCCCTTCTGCTCATGCAGCTTGTCGACCAGGGCATGCGTGTCCCGGGGCGGCGCCACGCGGTCGGCGGTGCCGTTGATGATCAGCCCCGACGACGGGCAGGGGGCGAGGAACGAGAAGTCGTACATGTTGGCTGGCGGCGAGACGCTGATGAAGCCGGTGATCTCGGGCCGGCGCATCAGAAGCTGCATCCCGATCCAGGCCCCGAAGGAAAAGCCCGCGACCCAGCAATGCTTGGCGTTCTGGTTCATGGATTGCAGGTAGTCGAGTGCCGAGGCGGCGTCCGACAACTCGCCGATGCCCTGGTCGTATTCGCCCTGGCTGCGTCCGACGCCCCGGAAGTTGAACCGAAGCACGTTGAAGCCCATGTTGTGAAACGCGTAATGCAGGTTGTAGACGACCCGGTTGTTCATCGTCCCGCCGAACTGCGGATGCGGATGAAGAATGATCGCGATCGGCGCGTCCTTGGTTTTCTGCGGATGATAGCGGCCTTCCAGACGGCCCTCGGGGCCGGGAAAAATCACTTCGGGCATAGTGGTCGTCTCACCTTTTCTTATTCCGGTCGCAGATCCCGGCCCGCCAATTGTTGACTGAATTGGTCAGGGTCTTTAGAAACGTTCTAATCTGGGACCATCCTCCCTCGCGGACCCCGGTCAGGTAAGACGCGCGGGACGAAAGGTCAATGAGTCAAGGCGGGAAGATCGTTCGATGAAACTGTCCACAAAGGGGCGCTATGCGATGGTCGCTCTGACCGACCTCGCGCTGGCCGACGAGGGCACGCTTCTGTCCCTGGCCGAGATCTCGCGGCGCCAGGACATCTCGCTGCCTTATCTCGAACAGCTCTTCGTGAAACTGCGCCGCGCGGGGCTGGTGGAATCGGTGCGCGGCCCCGGCGGCGGCTACCGGCTGGCGCGGGCGGCCTCGGCGATCCGCGTCAGCGAGATCCTCGAAGCGGTGGACGAGACCGTCAGCGCGATGCACACCGGCGCCGGCGCAAGCGGAGGCGTCTCGGGCAGCCGGGCGCAATCGCTGACCAACCGGCTGTGGGAAAGCCTGAGCGCGCATGTCTACGTGTTCATGCACCAGACGCGTCTGTCGGACATCGTGCAGAACGAACTTGCGCCATGCCCCGCCGTTCCGGCGCTGTTCGAACTGGTGGACGAGGCGTGAGCCGGACGCGCGGGAAATCTGTGGCGCCCACCGAAGGCAATGCGAGGGGGCGCTTCGCCCCCCTCGCGCTCCCCCAGAGGATATTTGAGGGCCGATGAAGGACAGGGTCTATCTGGACTGGAACGCCACCGCGCCGCTGCGGCCGGAAGCCCGCGCCGCGCTGGTCGCCGCGCTGGATGTGGTCGGCAATCCGTCATCGGTTCATGCCGAGGGCCGTACCGCGCGCGGCATCGTCGAGCGCGCCCGGGCCCAGGTGGCCGACCTGGCGGGATGCAAGCGGGGCGAGGTGATGTTCACACCGGGCGCGACCGAGGCGGCGTCGATCCTGCGGCACCTGCCACCGGGCTCGGCGGTCTGTGTGGACGAGACGGCGCATGACTGTCTTTGGGCGCACCTCGACCTGACGGGCGCGCGCACACGGCCAGAGGGGCCGGGGCATGTGCTGGCGATGGGGCTGGCGAATTCCGAAACCGGTGTCATCACCGAGCCGAAGGCGGAGGAGGGCGGCGGCTGGCGCTATGGCGCGATCCGGTGCGACAGTCTGGTCCTGGACGTGGTCCAGGCCGTGGGGCGCGTGCCCTGGTCGTTCCACTGGTCGGGCGCGACGGCTGCGATCCTGTCGGCGCACAAGCTGGGCGGACCCAAGGGCGTGGGCGCGCTGATCCTGAAAGACGGCATTGATATCAATGCGCTACAGCTTGGCGGCGGACAGGAACTGGGCCACCGCTCGGGCACGGAAAACGTGGCCGGGATCGCCGGTTTCGGCGCCGCCTGCGCCGCCGCGGCCCGCGATCTGGAGGCCGGTATCTGGGCCGAGGTTGAAAAACTTAGAAATATTCTAGAATCAAGTCTGGCGTCCGAGGCAAAAGAGACTATTTTTGTCGGGAATGACCTGCCCCGCCTTCCCAACACGTCGTGTTTCGCGACGCCGGGATGGAAGGGCGAGACCCAGGTGATGCAGATGGACCTTGCAGGGTTCGCGGTATCCTCCGGGTCGGCCTGTTCGTCGGGCAAGGTCAAGGTGCCGCGCGTTCTGCGCGCGATGGGGCTGGATGACCGGACCGCCGAGGGCGCGCTTCGGGTGTCACTGGGCCCCGGGACGACCGAGGATGAGGTGCTGCGCTTCGTGGAAGCGTGGCTGAGGCAAGAGAAGAAATTCCGCGCACGCGCGGCGTGATTGGGAGCCCGAGATGGCAGCTTTGGACAACACTCAGGTCAAGGAAGGCGTCGACCAGGAAACGGTCGACGCGGTCCGTTCGCTTTCCGGCAAGTACAAGTACGGCTGGGAAACCGAGATCGAGATGGACTATGCGCCGAAGGGCCTGACCGAGGACATCGTGCGTCTGATCTCGGCCAAGAACGAAGAGCCCGAGTGGATGACCGAATGGCGCCTCGGCGCCTATCGCCGCTGGCTCCAGATGGAAGAGCCCGACTGGGCGATGGTCGATTACCCCAAGATCGACTTTCAGGAGCAGTATTACTACGCCAAGCCCAAGTCGATGCGCGAGAAACCGAAATCGCTGGACGAGGTCGATCCGAAGCTTCTGGAAACCTACGCGAAGCTCGGCATCCCGCTGAAGGAACAGATGATCCTGGCAGGCGTGGAAGGCGCCGAGGCCGCGCCTGCCGAAGGCCGGAAGGTCGCCGTCGACGCGGTCTTCGATTCGGTCAGCGTGGGCACGACGTTCCAGGCGGAACTGGCCAAGGCGGGCGTCATCTTCTGCTCGATCTCCGAGGCGATCCGCGAGCATCCCGAACTGGTGAAGAAGTACCTGGCCAGCGTGGTGCCGGTCTCCGACAACTACTACGCGACGCTCAACTCGGCGGTCTTCTCCGACGGCTCCTTCGTCTACGTCCCGCCGGGCGTGCGTTGCCCGATGGAGCTCAGCACTTATTTCCGCATCAACGCCGAGAACACCGGCCAGTTCGAGCGGACGCTGATCATCGCCGACAAGGGGGCCTACGTCTCCTATCTCGAAGGCTGCACGGCGCCCCAGCGCGACACGTCGCAGCTTCACGCCGCGGTCGTGGAACTGGTCGCGCTCGAGGATGCCGAAATCAAGTATTCGACCGTCCAGAACTGGTATCCGGGCGACGAGGACGGCAAGGGCGGCATCTACAACTTCGTGACCAAGCGCGCCGATTGCCGGGGCGACCGCTCGAAGGTGATGTGGACCCAGGTCGAGACCGGGTCCGCCGTGACGTGGAAATACCCGTCCTGCATCCTGCGCGGCGACGACAGCCAGGGCGAGTTCTACTCGATCGCCATCACCAACAACTACCAGCAGGCCGACACCGGCACGAAGATGGTGCACCTCGGCCGGAACACCAAGTCGCGGATCGTCTCGAAGGGGATCAGCGCGGGACACGCGCAGAACACCTATCGCGGCCTCGTCTCGATGCACCCGCGCGCCAAGAACAGTCGCAACTACACCCAGTGCGACAGTCTTCTGATCGGGTCGGAATGCGGGGCGCACACGGTGCCCTACATCGAGGTCAAGAACAACTCGTCCCGCGTGGAGCACGAGGCGACCACCTCCAAGGTCGACGACGATCAGCTGTTCTACTGCCGCCAGCGCGGCATGGACGAGGAGGAAGCGGTGGCGCTTGTCGTCAACGGTTTCTGCAAGGAAGTGCTTCAGGCCCTGCCGATGGAATTCGCGATGGAGGCGCAGCAGCTGGTGGCGATTTCGCTGGAAGGCTCGGTGGGCTGACACGATGATCCGCGCGATCCTGTTGACCGCCGTCCTGACCGGCGTCTTCTGCTCGATCTTCGCCGTCTTCATCGACTGGGCGACCGACATGCTCATGCGCAATCAGATCATCGCGATCAGCTTCGTCTCGGGCTTCCTGGGCAGCCTGTTTGCACAGACGGTGCTGGGTCGCTGGAGAGAGAAGAAATGAACCCTTGGGGAAGCAAGACCATGATCGTCACCACCACACCCTCGGTCGAAGGCCGGAAGATCGTCGAATACAGAGGCGTCGTCGTGGGCGAGGCGATCCTGGGCGCGAACATTTTCCGCGACGTCTTTGCCCAGATCACGGATATCGTCGGCGGCCGCTCGGGCGCCTACGAGAAATCGCTGGCCGAGGCGCGCGACACGGCGCTGCGCGAGCTTCAGGAACGCGCCGTCGCAATGGGCGGCAATGCGGTGGTCGGCGTCGATCTGGACTACGAGGTCATCAACAACATGCTGATGGTCTCTGCCTCGGGCACGGCGGTCGTGATCGAGTGATGCAGTCTGGGCGGCATATCGCTGACGTTGCGGAACCGGCAACAGTTTGTGGAAATCGCACCGATTTCTCCGCATCGCTGCCCTTTTTTGGCCGCTTTCCTAAAAGAATTTTTGCACGAACCGAAACTGGGGATGTGTGGAATGGCACTCGCAGACACACAACGCAAGGGATTCGAAGACCGTCTTTCGCGAATCAAGAAGGGCGGCGCGAACACGATGGGCGAGGTCCAGATCGGTCCGCGCGACGAATCCCAGCGTGGCAAGAGCAAGCCGGCGAATACCGTTCGGCTGAAGAAAAAGAAGGCCAAGAACGTCAATATCGGCGAGGGATCGAACCTGGTCTTCGGCATCGTCGCGGCGTTCATCGGCGTTCTGTGCATGATCGTCGGACAGGCGGCGGAATATCACCTGTTTCACCCCGATGGGGTTTTCAACGTGACCATTCCGGTCGAAGCGATACAGCCCGCGATCCCCTATGCGCATTTCATCGTCGCCGTGGCACTCGCGCTGGCGTTGGGCTGGGCCTTCGGGCTGACCAACATGATCCGGCGCATGGCGATGCTGGCGGGCATGGCGGCTGCGGTCGTCTGGCAGGCCGATCTGGTCGAGCGCTATCCAGGCGTCTACACCGCGATTTTCTCCGAGGCGTTCGTCGCCGACAAGCTCGGCTGACGCACCCCCTCGACCCCAACCCGAATTCGAACGCGAGGACCTGCCGTGCCGGCGGGTCCTCTCGTCGTGCTTGAGAGGAAGAAAATGCTGAAAATCAACAACCTGCACGTGAAACTTGAAGACGAGGACAAGCAGATCCTGAAAGGTGTGGACCTGGACGTGCCTGCCGGCACGGTCCACGCGATCATGGGTCCGAACGGGTCGGGAAAATCGACACTGTCCTACGTGCTCTCGGGCCGCGACGGCTATGAGGTGACCGAGGGCACCGCCACGCTCGAGGGTCAGGATATCCTGGAACTCGAAGCCGAGGAACGCGCGGCGGCGGGCCTGTTCCTGGCCTTCCAGTACCCGGTGGAGATTCCCGGCGTCGGCAACATGACCTTCATGCGCACCGCGCTCAACGCACAGCGCAAGGCGCGTGGCGAGGACGAAATCAGCGCCGCCGACTTCCTGAAGCTGATCCGCGCCAAGGCGAAAGAGCTGAAGATCGACGCCGACATGCTGAAACGGCCCGTCAACGTGGGCTTCTCGGGCGGCGAGAAGAAGCGGAACGAGATCCTTCAGATGGCGCTTCTGGAACCCCGGATGTGCATTCTGGACGAAACCGATTCCGGTCTGGACGTGGACGCGATGAAGCTGGTCGCCGACGGCGTGAACGCCCTGCGCGACGCGGGACGCGCCTTCCTCGTCATCACGCATTACCAGCGTCTTCTGGACCATATCGCGCCGGACGTGGTGCACATCATGGCCGATGGCCGCATCGTCAAGTCAGGCGGTCCTGAACTGGCGATCGAGGTCGAGACCAACGGGTATGCCGACATCCTCGCGGAGGTGGCGTGATGGCGCTCCCCCAGGCGAAACTCGACGCGACCGAAGCGCGGCTGGCGCCGCTCCGCCTGCCGGATGGCGCGGCCTGGGCGCGCGCGGCGCGCGAGGACGCGCTGTCGCGTCTGCGCGCCATGGGTCTGCCCGGTCCGCGGGACGAATACTGGCGCTTCACCCGTCCCGACGATCTCAACCGCCCCGACGCGCCCCCGGCGGCGCTCCATCCGGGCGACGACAAACCGCTCTTCAGCGAGATCGACCGGCTGAAGATCGTGTTCCGCGATGGGGTCTTCGATGCCGAGGCCTCCGACGACCTGTCCCTGGAAGGGATCGAGATCGAGCGTCTGGCGACCGCCACCGCGACCGATATTCATTGGGCGCGCGATCTCTATGGCACACTGGAACAACGCGGCCAGACCCCGGTCGCCCGCCCGTTTGCCGCGCTGAACACGGCCTTCGCGACCGATGGCGTGGTGATCCGCGCAACGGGCAAGGTCGCGAAGCCCGTCCACCTCTGCTACCTGCACGAGGAAACCGACAGCGACGCGATCCTGCATTTCGTCGTCAAGGTCGAGGAGGGGGCCGATCTGACGCTTCTGGAAAACGGCCCCGCCGCCGCGCGCTTCAACAAGTGCTTGGAGGTCGAGGTGGCCGACGGCGCCGCGTTTCATCACGTCCGCGCGCAGGGCAGGGACCACGAGCGCCGGGCGGTCACCCACATCTTCGCGCGCCTGGGCGAGGCGTCGACCTTCAAGTCCTTCACGCTGACCGCGAACGGCGTCCTGACCCGGAACGAAGCCTTCATCGAGCTGACCGGCGACAACGCGACCGCGCATATCGCCGGGGCGGCGGTGGGCGACGGCACCTTTCACCACGACGACACCGTCTTCGTCACCCACGACGCGGTGAACTGCGAAAGCCGGCAGGTCTTCAAGAAGGTGCTCAAGAACGGCGCCGTCGGCACCTTCCAGGGCAAGATTCTGGTCAAGCCCGGCGCGCAGAAGACCGACGGCTACCAGATCAGCCAGTCGCTCTTGCTGGACGAGGACGCGCAGTTCCTGGCCAAGCCGGAACTTGAGATCTACGCCGACGACGTGGCCTGTTCGCACGGCTCGACCAGCGGGGCGATCGACGAGGAGGCGCTGTTCTACCTCCGCTCGCGCGGGGTGCCCGCGTCCGAGGCGCAGGACCTTCTGACCCTGGCGTTCCTGGCCGAGGCCATTGACGAGATCGAGGATCAGGACATCGCCGCCGACATCCTCGGCCGTCTCGAGGCCTGGCTGATCCGTCACCGGAAGGATTGAGCGGGGCAGGGCGTGAGCATCGTGCTGGATATCGTCCGTACCTACCGGGCCCCGCGCGACACCATCGCGCGGCGCATCGGGACCGATGTGCGCGAGGACCGCGCGCTGGCCGTCCTGATGGGCGCCTGCGTGCTGATCTTCATCGCGCAATGGCCGCGCCTGGCGCGCGAGGCCTGGCTTGCCCCCGACATCGGCTTCGACGCGCGTCTCGCCGGGGCGCTCTTTGCCTGGCTCTTTCTCATGCCGCTCGTGTTTTACGGCCTGTCGCTGATCCTCTCGGGCCTTCTGCACCTGTTCCGGCGTCCCGCGAACGGCTATTCGATCAGGATGGCGCTGTTCTGGGGGCTTCTGGCGGCGACGCCGCTGTTCCTGCTGACCGGCCTCACCGCGGGCTTCGTCGGTCCGGGCCCGGCACTGAATCTGGTGGGTGCCCTTGCCTTCGGTGCCCTTGTCGTGTTCTGGGTCACTGGCATTTCACTCGTCGCGCGGCGGCGGACAGAAACCGGATAATCATCGTGGAACAGGCGCTGATCTCAATCGCTCGCGAAGCTTACCGCGACCCGCGCGAAGCCGGTGTCCGGCTTCTGTCGCTCGGCGTGCCGACCGCCGCCGTATGGCCCGCCTTCGGCGCGATCGTCCTGGTCAGCGTCCTGGTCGGCGGGATCAGCGATCTGGCCGCGCCACCGGCGACGGACGTCGAGGTGTCGTACTTCATCATGACCGTGCTTCTCGGTGCGATCTTCCTGTCCTTCGCCGTCGGCGTCTGGAAGATCGGCGAAGCCTTCGGCGGCAAGGGCAGCTTCGAGGAGGCGATGGTCGTCGGCATCTTCTTCCAGGCGATACTGCTGCCGTTCCAGATCCTGCAACTGGTGCTTGCCATGGTCGTGCCGGCACTCGCCGGTCTCTTCGGAATTGCGCTTCTGTTCTACGGCGTCTGGGTCAACGTG
>ERZ869936.1759-NODE-1759-length-14416-cov-6.152287_pt1 | contig 14416 bp, 10 predicted proteins | sample MGYA00520876_ERZ869936 | MGnify/ENA primary metagenome ERZ869936 (study PRJEB32218, sample SAMN09650985) | biofilter metagenome | isolation source: enrty point of leading RO module | place: Saudi Arabia: Thuwal, RO plant located on Red Sea | collected 2016-02-17 ...
TTAGGAGAAACAAAGGTTTCTATTTCGTATAAGTCTTCTTTGAACTTGTTTACATCCCAATTTTGTAGCTTTTTAAAGAACTCTTTCGCATAGCTTAAACGCTGACCGGTTTGGTCTTTCGTTTTCATCTGATAGCTAATTTCTTTTTCTAATTCTGTTCTTAAATAACCTTGTGGTGCACAGTAATTGTCAATTTTACAAAGTGTAATAGCCACCACATCCCAAGAAAAATAGTCCCATCTTTTTTCATCAAAATAAGCGATGTATTGTAATGCTTCATCTATCATTTTCATTACATTGGTATGAAGCTCTGTTAACTTTTCAGGAGAATGCTTTTTAACCGTTGGCTCTTTTATTCTTCTAGCTTTGAATTGGTCAATAAACTCATCGTCATAGCTATCGGCATAAATACAGATGTCATACAAAATATCCCAAACTTTGTAAGGCTCACAAGTTTCTATCGGGCACTCGTACTCAAACGACAAGCTTTCACCGTTTAGGTTGATGTTTACCAAATTCAGCGGTGAAAAGTTGAGTTGGGCAATTTGTCGGTATAATGGAATTGGATTTTCCGTAGGAATGAGTAGGAAAGGGGCGCTTACTTTAAACGTAGTGTCCGTTACTTTTATCTGAACAGTTACCGAGCCATGCGGAATTTCAAATTCGGTTTTATCAGCATTTCCGTATTGCTCATACAGTTTTGGATTGGCATAACGAATAACGCCAATGGCTGCTTCTTTATACTTTTTGGCATCGTAATTATCCATTACGGTGGTCCAGTAGGCCACATCTACCTGACTTTGATTACTCTTTAAAATAGAGGGATAGTACTTTAACGAATGATTCATAAAATTGGGTTTGGTTGACCAATTTATGAAAAAGCGCTTTTTGAATGGAAAATTGTGGAAAAGTTGGACTTATCAACAAAAAATGTTGATTAAGTAAGCCAGACAGTAACTTATATATTTAGCCTTTTGCAAAATCAATTAATGGTTTAATGTTACCGGTATCTGCTTTTTTTAAGGCGGTTATATATTTTCTTCTTGTTTCACTAGCTTTAATCATATTTGACTCATGCCAAGTAAATATTTCTTTACCGAATATTGATTCAATGATTATGTCTGCCATTAATCTAGAATGCCTGCCGTTTCCATTTGGAAAACAATGAATCGATACAATTCTATGTTTGAATCTAATAGCGATTTCCTCTGGTGAATATGTTTTATTTTTAATCCAGTATTTAGTGTCATCTAACAAGTTTTTCAATTCAACTCCAATTTTTGTCCATGTTATACCAATATTTTTCTCTACTTTCCTAAATTCTCCTGCCCACTTCCATACATCCCCATACATTTTTTTGTGTAAGTCCTTTATAAACTTTTCAGTTAAAATTTTTTCAGCACTGAACTTTCTATGAACAGTCCACTCTACGGCTTTTTCGATATTCATTTGTTCAAATTCATCCAATTCACTTTGAGTGGTAATCGACTTTATTTTAAGCCCTTCCTTTTCACCTTCATCTATGGGTGTTTGTCCATCGGTATAATTTAGTTTTAATCCCATAATGATTTTCTTAGTTCTCTTTTTATTTCTTTCGCAAGATCTTTTATGGTTTTATTTATTTTATCATCACCAATACCTTGGTTTTCAAGTTTCATATTTTGATTGGTCCTCAATACTATTTTTTTTGCAAGTTTTTCGGCTTGAGTATCTATTAAATCATCAATGGTACCACTTTTTGGAATCAATGCATAAACGAGTTTTAAATCCATCGCATTTGCCACATCTTTCAGTGAATTGAGGGTAATTGTGCCGTTAGCTTCACTTTCTTCAATTCTTTTTACGCCTTGCCGAGTAATGTTTAGTTTCGTACCAAGTTGAGCTAATGTCATATTTAGCGTTTTCCTAATGGTGTTTATCCATCCTCTTTCCGGAGTCAAAACCATTCTCGCTTTTTGAAAAGGCTTAAGCTTTTCATCCAACTGTTCAATTAAAAGTCTTCGTTTGTCTCTCATGGTTATCTATTTTGAGTAAAATGTAAATATTTACATTTACAAATATATAAAAAAGTAAACATAAATGATTACATATTTATAGATAAGTAAACTAAATTATTGACTGTGATAAACTTTTATGGCTCAGAAATACTTAGGTTTATCAACAAAAAATGTTGATTACCACGACCAGTCATATCCCTCTATTGGTAATTTTTTGTAAACTGCTCTCATTTGAACCCCATTTTTTATCCCACTTAGTATTAAAGTGTCATTTTTGTCCGAAAGAAAATATGTTCCAACAAACTCATCAACTTCTGTTGGATTACCTTCTTCGTCAAGCGCTTTATAGGTGCCGATTGTAATCGAATCTCTATTCTCATGAAAAACACAGTAAATATTCATTAAAGAATCATTTTTGTCTCTTAGACGAGTGTTACGAGAGTCGATTTTTTCGAAGTATAATTTTTTCCAATAGTTAGGTAAACTATCAAGATGAAAAAACTTATCATTATAGGAAACATCTACTATTTCATAAGCACCAAAGCATTTGCTTTTTGATTTACTAATTTCAGTTTTAACCTTTGATGCACCATAAAAACCCTTACCAAACCTAAGAATTATAAGCCCAATGAAAAGAATTTTAAATACCAATAAAATCATCTTTGACTTTTTACCAAAATAGGAACTTGTAAGTTTTTCTTTTGCTGTACTGAAAAGAACCATTATTTCTTTTCGATAGAATAGTAAAATTCCAATATCGAAAAACAAAAACATAATGGCAAATGCTAGAGTATGATACTCAATCTCATTAAAGATATTTAACAGAATAATATTTGCAATTACTGGAAATAAAAGGATGGCACCAATAAATGTAGTTCGTCTGAAAAGTAAAAGAATACCTGGAATTAACTCAACTAAGCCAAGAATAAATGTCTGAACGTTACTTCGACCATAATAGTACCAAGTAAGGTCAAAATCCGAAACATTTCTCAAAAGTGTATCTAGTGCGCTAAATCTAACTTGGAATTGCTTTGTAACAATTTTACAGTAACCATAAACAATAATCATTACAAATGCTAGACTATATCTCAAAATAACAATAGAAACGTATTCTAGTTTTTCAGTATTATTTTTCCGATTTGAAACGTAAATGAGTAAAAAGGAAAGTAAAATGGATACGCTAATTATAATTAAGATAATTTGGAAATAAAACTCATTGGATGGATGAGGGGTAAAAAAGTAAATATTAAAAAGTCGATAAGTTTGAATTACGTAGTCTGTTGTAACTGGAAAAATAGCCAATATTGCAAAGAATGTTATATAGAATAGGTAGAGATTATGACGTTTATTGTTTATCATAACTGAAACCTATTAATTTAAGGGATGTTTACCCACAAGCTGATATTTAATTAATGCAAGGTAATACGTTTTTAGAATATGATAAAATTTCCTAAAAACAAGTTTTTAACAAACTAAACCTTCAACAAAATCTCTAAAATTTCCTGTGCAGCCAATGAAATTTTTGTTCCCGGGCCAAATACTCCGGCTACGCCTTTGTCAAACAAATAGTCGTAATCTTGCTGTGGTATCACACCGCCTGCAATTACCATAATATCGGAACGGCCTAGCTTTTTTAATTCTTCAATTACTTGTGGAACTAAAGTTTTGTGTCCACCCGCTAAGGAAGAAACACCTAAAATATGTACATCGTTTTCTATGGCTTGTTTGGCCACTTCATTGGGTGTCTGGAAAAGTGGGCCAATGTCCACATCAAAACCAATATCTGCAAATGAAGTAGAAATTACTTTTGCGCCTCTGTCATGGCCGTCTTGTCCCATTTTGGCCACCATAATTCTTGGTCGTCTGCCAAACTTTTCGGCAAATTGGTCAGCCAGTTCTTTGGCTTTATTAAAGTCTTTATCATTCATAGCAATAGAAGAATAGACGCCTGAAACCGAACGAATAGTTGCCTGATATCTACCAAACGATTTTTCCAGCGCATCTGATATTTCGCCTAAGGTAGCTCTTTCTCGGGCAGCTTCTACCGCCACTTCCAAAATATTTTCCCTTCCGCTTTTAGCTACTTCGGTAAGCTTGTCTAATAACGTATTTACTTTTTCGTTATTTCTGGAAGCTTTTATGTTGTTAAGTCGTTCAATTTGGCTGGTTCTTACTTTTTGGTTGTCCACTTCTAAAATATCAAGCGGTGTTTCATTTTCGGTTTGAAACATGTTTACGCCCACAATAATATCTTTCCCTGAATCAATGGCAGCTTGTTTTTTGGCAGCCGCTTCTTCAATTCTCATTTTAGGAATTCCGCTTTCTATGGCTTTTGCCATTCCGCCTAATTGCTCTACTTCATCAATCAGTTGCATCGCTTTTTTAGCAATATCATAGGTTAGCTTTTCTACATAATAGGAACCTGCCCAAGGGTCAATGCTTTTGGTAATGCCTGTTTCTTCCTGAATATAAAGCTGTGTGTTTCTGGCTATTCTGGCAGAAAATTCAGAAGGCAAAGCAATGGCTTCATCTAACGCATTGGTGTGTAAAGATTGCGTTCCGCCAAATGCTGCCGCCATAGCTTCTACACAAGTTCTGGCAACATTATTAAACGGGTCTTGCTCGGTTAAGCTCCAACCTGAAGTTTGGCAATGTGTTCGTAATGCTAATGATTTTTCATTTTTAGGATTAAACTGTTTTACCAGCTTTGCCCAAATCATTCTTCCGGCTCTCATTTTAGCTATTTCCATAAAATGATTCATACCAATGGCCCAAAAGAAAGAAAGTCTTGGCGCAAAATCATCAATATCCATTCCTGCGTTTACGCCTGTTCGCAAATATTCTAAACCATCGGCAAGGGTGTAAGCTAACTCAATATCGGCAGTAGCTCCGGCTTCTTGCATGTGATAACCGGAAATACTAATAGAATTGAATTTTGGCATTTTTTGAGAAGTGTATTCAAAAATATCGGCAATGATTTTCATGGATGGAGCAGGAGGGTAGATGTAAGTATTTCTTACCATAAACTCCTTCAGAATATCGTTTTGGATAGTACCTGAAAGCAAACTTTTATCTACGCCTTGTTCTTCTGCAGCAACAATGTAAAACGCCATGATAGGAATTACTGCTCCGTTCATGGTCATAGAAACCGACATTTCATCCAATGGAATTTGGTCGAAAAGGATTTTCATGTCTTCCACAGAATCTATGGCAACACCTGCTTTTCCAACATCTCCCACTACTCTTGGATGGTCAGAATCATAGCCTCTGTGAGTGGCTAAATCAAACGCAACGGATAAACCTTTTTGCCCTCCGGCTAAGTTTTTTCGATAAAAAGCATTGGATTCTTCGGCTGTAGAAAACCCGGCATATTGTCTAATTGTCCAGGGACGAGTAACATACATAGTTGAGTATGGTCCGCCCAAATAAGGTGGAATGCCTGCAAAAAAATGATTTTGTTGTAAATCTTTTATATCAGCTAGAGTGTAGTTTGTTTTTAATGGAATTTCTGCTGTATTCCAGTCTTTTGAATTACTATTGGAATCACTAAATGCTTTAAAAATGTTTACATTTTTTAAATCCTTTCTGCTCATGAGTTTACCTCCTTTGCGCTTTGGTTTAACTCATATTCCTTTGATGCCATTGGGATATCTTTTGGCTGAACTGAAGATTGGTTTTTGTTTTGATACTTATTAATACCAACCATCACCTTTTTTCCATCCATGATATCTTTTACATTTTGGGAATGGTTTTGCTGAATTAATTGATGAACAAAACCGCTTTCCAATGCTTTAAAATAACCGCCCTTTTCTTCTATTTCGAGAACTAATTTCCAGGTTTCTTCTATCATCACTTTCGTAAGGTTTTCGATATAGTAAGCTCCGGAAGAAGCATCTTTTACTTTATCTAAAAAGCTTTCGTATTTAAGTATGTGTTGGATATTTATAGCTAATCTAACAGCTTCATTTTTGTCATTATTACTAATCGAATTATTGTTAAATCCTAGCACATTAATTTCATTACAGCCACCAATAATTGCCGCCATAGTTGAAGTAGTCGCTCTCAGTAAGTTATTATGTTCATCTGATGCGGAGAAATAATAGGAATTAGTGGTTGATAATATATGAGTTTCGGGTTTTGTAATTCCGTACTCACTACAAATTGAACTAAATAAATGTCTGAAAGCTCTGTATTTTGCTATTTCCGGAAAGAAAGATGTTCCGGTAGAAAACTGAAATGTGATTTTTTGAATGACTTCATCTAGGTTAATAGATGATAGCTTTGTCGCCTCAATATATTCTATTAATTCGGACAGGGCAAAGGCTAATTCCTGAACTAATGTTGAGCCTATGCTTCCGTAGTTACTACCGTTTATTAAAAAAAGTTTAGAGTTGCTTTTATTCGATTTTTTAACTGCAGCAGATAAATCTTCTGAGCTGGTTGGAGAGAATAAAATGGCGTAATTTAAATTAAGATTGCTATCAGAAATAATGTCGGTTAATTGTTCAAGGTTTTTCGTGTAAAAATTGAGGTGAATAATTTCAGTTTGAATGCCGTTTAAAAGATTTTTTAAATCATTGTCTGAGTTGATTTCAACCTTAAAACTTAAAGAATCTACTCCAAATTTTAATACTTCCAATGCTTGTTGATTGGCTTTAGAGATATCAACTTCATTAATAATCACATTGGTTAACCAGATATTATCTTTCTTTGAAAAACTTGGAGAGTAGGTGTTATGGTTTCTTATGAATGGAGAGATTTTTAGACCTTCAAAATTCCAGTTCAAATCTTCTAAAGACTTTTTGCCTTTTAAGTCTTTTTCCACTTTAGCGAGCCAATCATTTAATGATAATGCATCGAATTCTTTAAAAATAGTATTTTCGCTCATAATACATTACAAAGATAAAAATCCATTAGTTAAATAAATACTAAAGTGAAAATACAAAAAGCAATATGTTGGCTAATTATTTTGTTTAACATTCCTTTTTTTATTCAGGCGAGCTCAACTACAGACTCTCTTAAAACAACCTATAATTCAACCGTTGATGTAATAGAAAAGGCAAATATTTTGTATAGCCTTAGCGAACAGTATGGGTTTAGTCAACCTGACTCATCTTTTCTTTATGCTCAAAAACTAGTACAGTTCATTCAAGAAAACGAAAAGAATTTAAAAGGAGAGGAGTTAATAAAACTGATTAAAATAAAAGCAAAAGGAAAAAACAATTTGGGCGTTCTTTTTTATGTAATGGGTAATTTAAATAAAGGGATTGAGTATTTAAATAAAAGTATTACTGATTTAGAGCAAATTAAAGATACACTAGGCCTCATAGACTCCTATAACAACCTTATCCAGTTATATGAAGCTGCATACGACCATAAAAATACTATCAATGCCATTTCGAAAATGACTAGCCTAGCTGAAGCCATTAATGATAAAGAAACGATTGCTAAAGCTTACTTTACATACGGAAGTCTTTATATCCAACTAGAGGATTACGAAAATGCAATAAAAAAATACAATAAAGTCCTTGACATTTCTAATCAAACTAATGACTCTACTTTAAAGTGCAGAGTATATTCCCAACTAGGAATTATTAATAGAAATTTAGGTTATGACTCTATAGCGTTGAACTACTTTTTGATGAGTTACGAACTTGCAAAAAACTCAGACAATCCAATACTTAAATCTACACTACTTAATAATATTGGAAGTGTTTATAATGACAACAAAGACTACGAAAAAGCTCTATTTTACGCTCGGCAAAGTTTACTACTTAGAACTAAATCAGGTTTGGTTAACGAAATCTACAAGTCCTATAATAACATTGCAAGATTATTTTTTAGAACAAATAAAAAGGATAGTGCATTATATTATTCTAATCTAGCGTATGAATTGTCAAAAAAAATGAAGAGTGATTATGGACTAAGAGAATCTACACAGTTACTTTATCTGTATTATTTAGATAAAAAGGACTTTAAAAAGGCTCTGCAATATCATGAAGAATACACTAAATATAGTTTAGCGATAAATGATATCGAAACTAAAAAATCACTAGATAAGTTATTGCTTAAAGAAGAATATTTTCAGACTCTTAAAACTGACAGTATTAATGCCGCTAATGAGTTAAAATTAAACAAAGCTATTCTTGAGGCTAAAATCAGTAACCAAAAGAAAGTAATCTATTTTGTTGTGGGAATAGTAGTTGTTTTGATTTTGTTGTCGTTTTTCATTTATAAAAACTACCGACAAAAGGTAAAATACTCTGAAAAAATAGAATTACAGAGCATGTTGTTGGAAACTAAAAATCAAGAAATAACTGACTCTATTCAGTATGCGAAAAGATTACAAGATGCTATTTTGCCCTCTTTAAGTTTATTTGAAAACAGTTTTGCAGATAGTTTTGTAGTTTATATTCCAAAGGATATAGTTGCAGGTGATTTTTATTTTTTAGAAAAAGTAGGCGATAGCATAATATTTGCTGCGGCCGATTGCACAGGGCATGGGGTTCCGGGAGCAATGGTTAGTGTAGTTTGTTCAAATGCATTAAATAGAGCCGTAAACGAATATCAATTAACAAAACCATCAGAAATATTAGAAAAGGTAAGACAACTCGTTACTAAAACTTTTCAAAAAAGTGAAAGTGAAGTGCGTGATGGTATGGACATAAGTATCTGTAATTTAAACATCAATACAAATGAATTGCTTTGGGCGGGAGCAAACAATCCATTATGGATAGTGAGAACCGAAGCTAATGAAATTGAAGAGCTTAAAGCAGACAAACAAGCCATTGGATATACTGAAAACCCTAACCCATTTACAACCCATAAAATACAATTACAGGCGGGAGACTTAATTTATATCTTCTCAGATGGATTTGCAGATCAGTTTGGCGGAGAAAAGGGAAAGAAGTTTAAATCTGCAAGCATGAAAAAACTTCTAATTTCACTTAAAAACAAGAACTTAAACGAGCAAAAAAGCACTATTACTAAAACCTTTAATAATTGGAAAGGAGATTTAGAGCAAGTAGATGATATTTGCTTAATAGGTGTGAGGATTTAGTATGAAATTAGCTTTATTACATCTTCTTTGTTATTCTCTCTATACCTGAGAAGATAAAATCCTTTTGATAAAAACACGTTCTTTTTAATGAGGTTTTGATCATTTTCATTTTCAACAAAGAAGTCTAATAATAGCTTGCCATTTAAATCATATAGCTGTATTTCTCCGCTAGAGAAATTATTCATGGCAATAAATAATTCATTTTCAGAATACGAAGCATATTTAAGCCCAAAGTCTTCAGCTTTTGTATAATCGATAGCTATAATAGGTGAGTAGGCAAATTTGCCATCAAAATCGGTTTGTTTTAATCGGTAGTATGAAATTCCACTATAAGGTTTACTGTCTGTTTCTTTGTAATGAAGCAGAGTAGATGAGTTTCCTGCTCCTTTAACTTTCTTAAATGGAAGAAATGAATAACCATCCCGGCTTTTTTCAATGGTAAAAAAATCATTATTAACTTCTGATAAAGTATTCCAGCTTAAATCAACAACACCGGCACTATTTAGCCTTACATTAAAATCTCCCAGAGTAATAGGTAGTGCGCCACAGGATGCTCCGCAAGCAGCTCCTCCTGACACATAAGAAACAGAATAAGCAATAATTTCATCCGCTCTGTTTGCAAAACCTTCTATTGTAATTGTTCCCGGACCGGTTAAAGATTCCGAGTCCGTTTGTGTAGAATTTGAAGATCCGCACTGATAAGGCTTTGACGGATTTGATGAACTGACTACTCTCATTCTATCACCCGTGTTACATGTCGGTGGGTTTCCGCCATCTGCACCGGAAGCAGAGCATCCGGCTCGATTTTGCATATCTGCACTAGCTAAAACCGTGCAACCTGAAGGGATATTTATGGTAATACTCATATATATAAATCCGGCACTACAATTCCCGGTAGTGCCACCGCCACAATTTGGCCCCCCAATACCGGAAAGATCACAACCACCCATGCAACCACAGCCTGACCCGGAAACACCAATAGAGCCTGAGCCACAAACTTGAGCAGAAATAGAGGTATTTAGTGCTAAAAGAATATAAGAAAAAGCAAAAAGCTTAAATAGGCATTTCATCACGACAAAATTACTTATTTAATCAGCTTTAAGATAACCGCTTTATTAACAAATTATTAAAAAATTGATAGTTTGAATTTTCAACAAAATGAATGTTATTAACTAATACTGAATAAATATGGTAAAAAAGCCGAAAAGACTACTTTTGTAAGCCTAATGGAAAAAATTATCATCTTAGATTTTGGTTCGCAATACACTCAGTTAATTGCAAGGCGAGTTAGGGAGTTAAATGTTTATTGTGAAATTCACCCTTATAATAAGTATGAGAAACTCACAGATGATGTAAAGGGTATTATTCTTTCCGGTAGCCCACATTCTGTTAGAGAAGAAAATGCACCTAAACCCATAATCGATATTCATAATTTAAGTATTCCTTTATTAGGTGTTTGTTATGGCGCACAGTTTTTGTCGCATACTTCAGGTGGAGAAGTTTTCCAATCAAATACCAGGGAGTATGGTAGGGCAAACTTGAATTATATAGATACTACTTGTGAATTATTGACGGATGTTTCAGCTAACTCGCAAGTATGGATGTCTCATGGAGATACAATAAACACAGTGCCCGACAGTTTTAAAATTGTTGCCAGCACTAAAGATGTGAAAGTAGCGGGTTTTTCAATTAACGGAAAAAAATCATTTGGAATTCAATTCCATCCTGAGGTTTATCACACTACGGAAGGCTCAACTATTTTAAAGAATTTTATCGTTAACATTTGTGGGTGTAAACAAAGCTGGACACCTGACGCTTTTGCTGAATCTACTATTCAACAACTAAAAGAAAAATTGGGTAACGATAGAGTGGTGCTGGGTTTATCAGGTGGAGTTGATTCTTCTGTTGCAGCAATGCTTTTAAATCAAGCGATAGGTAAGAACCTATACTGTATTTTTGTGGATAATGGATTACTAAGAAAGAATGAATTTGAAGCAGTATTAAAACAATATGAAAATCTTGGGTTAAATGTAAAAGGAGTGAGGGCAGAGGATAAGTTCTTATCTGCGTTGGCAGGATAGTCTGATCCTGAGAAAAAACGTAAAGCAATCGGAAAAGTTTTTATAGATGTTTTTGATGAAGAAGCATCTAGCATCCAAGAAGTGAAATGGTTGGCACAAGGAACAATTTATCCTGATGTTATTGAATCCGTATCGGCTACCGGTGGGCCTTCTGCTACAATAAAATCTCATCATAATGTTGGCGGTTTACCGGATTACATGAAACTTAAAATTGTAGAGCCTTTACGCTTATTATTTAAAGATGAAGTTAGGAGAGTGGGAAAAGCATTGGGCTTACCTGATGATTTATTAGGAAGACACCCTTTCCCTGGTCCCGGCTTAGCAATTCGTATTTTAGGAGACATTACAAAAGAAAAGGTACGTATTTTGCAAGAGGTTGATTATATTTTTATTTCAGCCTTGAAAGAAAAGGGATTATATGATGATGTGTGGCAAGCAGGAGCCATATTGCTGCCTGTTCAATCTGTAGGAGTAATGGGAGATGAAAGAACTTATGAAAATGCAGTAGCGTTAAGGGCGGTATCTTCAACAGATGGTATGACAGCTGACTGGTGTCATTTACCTTATGAGTTTTTAGCAGAAGTTTCAAATCACATTATCAATAAAGTAAAAGGAATTAATCGGGTGGTGTACGATATTAGCTCTAAGCCACCTGCAACTATTGAATGGGAATAATGAAGTTTAATTCTTTCATATTATTTGTTTCCTTAGTTGTAGCGGCAAACATCAGTGTTGCACAGACTGCTAAAGACACTATCGAGATAGTTGAAATAGGAAAACAAAAGTTCTACATTCATACGGTTGAAGCAGGGCATACGCTCTATGCCATTTCAAAAAAATATAATACTCCCATTGATATTATTAAAGATGCCAATCCGGGAATTGAAAATGGATTAAGTATCGGTCAAAAAATTAAAATACCCGTTAAAAAAGATTCCAAAGAAGCCGTTAACTCAGAGGCTATTAAGCTAGATGGTAATTATATACTTCATGAGGTACAACCGGGTGAAACAGCCTACGGAATAGCTAAATCTTATAACATTTCGTTTAAGGAGTTGGCAATTGAAAACACTAACCTGGATAGTTTATCCATTGGGCAACATTTAAAAATTCCGGTTGCTAAAATAAAACAAGAAAAACCTGCTAATCTTACCGAAGCACAGCACTCAAACTATATCCAACATATTGTTTCAAAAGGACAGACATTATACTCACTTTCAAAACAATACAACACCACAGTTGACTCAATAGTTCAGGCTAATAATGGTTTGCCAAAGGGCTTAGTTGAAGGAGAAACCATTCTAATTCCAAAGAAAAAATCAGTTAAAATTGACAAGAATGATAATAGACTTACCTTGTAATTAAAAAATGCTTTAACACAAAGCTTCAATGTAAGCGATTCTCTTCAAAAAGATACCATCATTAAAAAGGAAAAGTATAAAATTGCTTTATTGCTCCCTTTTTATGGAGAGGTAAACAGGAATTTGGAAGCCAATAGAAATGCGATAGATAAGAAACAGGTGTATGCGAAGTCAATTATTGGGTTAGATATTTATCAAGGGGTACTTTTTGCATTAGACTCTTTAAAAAGAATGGGAGTTAATATAGACATATATGTTTTTGATACAGGTAATGATTCATTACAAATTGCTTCAATACTAGCAAAGCAAGAACTTAAACAAATGGATTTAATTCTGGGACCTCTGTATTTTTCAGGATTTGAAACTGTAGCTGCTTTTGCTAAAGCTAATGAAGTTCCTATCGTTTCACCCGTTCCGCTAAACAATAAAATACTACTTGGTAATTCATTTGTAAGTAAAATTGTTTCATCAGATATTATTCAAATTGAGGAACTGAGCAAATACCTTGTTGACTCTATGAAGCAGTACAACATTGTAATCGTTAAGCAGAATAAGGAGTATGATAAAAAGTGGGCGCAAACTTTTATGCAAACATACAGGAAACTAATCAAGCAAACTCCAGACTCAAACTTATATTCATTACCCAAAGAAACCACTTGGACGGGAAGCACTAGCGTTAGAAACAATATGATTTCGGGAAAAAGAAATATGCTTATAGTACCTTCGTCAGACAAAGCTTTTGTTGCTGATTTTATGAATAAAATGAATAACGAAACTAAGAACTATGACATTACCATATTTGGTGATGAAAAGTGGCAATATTATGATAACATTGATGTAGCACATATCGAAAATATGAAGTTGCATTTATGTGTTTCTAACTATTTTGAAGACACCTTAGGAAACTTTACGAAAGAGTTTATTGCATATACTGAAACATACCCTACAAAATATGCTTCAATAGGTTTTGATATGGCTCTTTACTTTGGTGGACTGCTTCACAACTATGGAGTAAACTTCATGTCATGGATTGAACAAGAAAAATTAGAATCTACTTCAGTTAAATTTAACTTCTTTAAAACCGGACTAGAAAGCGGTTATGAAAATAGATGTGCTTACATTCTAAAATTTAAAAACGGAAACTTTCATAGAATGAGATAAAAAAAGGTCACCTGAATTATCAAATGACCTTTCTTAATTTCTATATACCAAAGACTACTTTTTCTTAGTCGTAGTTTTTTTAGTTGTTGTTTTCTTTGCGGTAGTCTTTTTAGCTGCTGTTTTTGTATCACTCGCTTTCTTAGTTGTTGTTTTCTTTGCGGCAGCTTTTTTAGTAGTTGTCTTTTTAGTTTCTGTAGCTTTTGCTTTAGTTGCCGTTTCTTTTTTAGCGGCAGGCTTTGCTGCTTTTTCAGTAGTAGTTTTTGCTTTTTTAACCTTTTTTGGTTTAGGAGTAGCAGCTACTGTAGATTTCTTTTTTCGTTTTCTTGAAACACCATAAGAACCCATTGCACGCTTTCCTTTTTTGGTTTTTTTATCTCCTTTTCCCATTTGTATTTTTTTTGGTTTGACGGCAAATATATAAATTGATTTCTAAATACTTTTTAATTCATTTAATATTCTTTGCTCTACAACATCAGAATTTTTAATGGTTTGTTTTGCCCATTTTAGAAGCGTTGCTATTTTTTCTTCTTCGGATAGATAATAATTGTCAACATTTAATCTTGCTTTTGAAGTCAAGTATTGCAAACAAATGGCAGCACAAACGCTTATGTTTAAGCTTTCAGTAAATCCGTATAAGGGTACTTTAAATCTTACATCAGCTTTTTGGATAGCCTCCTCTGATAGTCCGTCTTTCTCTGTGCCAAAAAAAAGAGCAAACTTTTTACTTACATCAAAATCTTCTATTGAAGTAGTATT
>ERZ869936.1760-NODE-1760-length-14415-cov-8.997075_pt1 | contig 14415 bp, 11 predicted proteins | sample MGYA00520876_ERZ869936 | MGnify/ENA primary metagenome ERZ869936 (study PRJEB32218, sample SAMN09650985) | biofilter metagenome | isolation source: enrty point of leading RO module | place: Saudi Arabia: Thuwal, RO plant located on Red Sea | collected 2016-02-17 ...
GAACCCTCGTCTTTAGCTTGGAAGGCTATGGCTCTACCATTGAGCTACACCCGCAAATGACAATGACAGGCTCGTCGGCAATCGTGGTTTGCTGCCCCGTGACTTGCTGCCCACTGGCCTCGAGCAGGTTCGAGGCGCGACAGTGGCTGACATCCGCATGGCGTGTGTGTTCTGTTCCCCCCGCGTGGTTTTGGTCACCGCACGAGATCATCCAACGACTTTTTGTTTATGTGGGGGGTACAGGATTCGAACCTGTGAAGGCAGTGCCATCAGATTTACAGTCTGACCCCTTTGACCGCTCGGGAAACCCCCCGCGATTCCATTGGCCCTTTGTCTTCACCCGGCGCTTCGGGTACCGCGGGCTTCCCGGAAAATTTCTCTGCGTGAGCGCATCTCTGTGTGTGCGCAAATTATCTGTGCAAGCCCAATGTCCAGGTGTCGCCCCGCGCGCTGACGAGCTAGCGGAGGGACTCGAACCCACAACCTGCTGATTACAAATCAGCTGCTCTGCCAATTGAGCTACGCTAGCCTTCGAGTCCCCCTACGAAAACCACTAAATATAACGAACTTGTCCACGCGTGCAAGACGGGGACCCGAGGGCCCTTCCGCCTGAAAAATGCCCGTTTGCCCACCCCGCGCGACCGGTCGAATCCGCTCCCCGTGCAGCACGCCACGATCGCCCTCCGCGGCGGTCCGGTTCACCCCTTGCCCGCGATCATTCGGGAAGGGTGCGAAGCCGAGTCAAGGCTCGGTGGGCTGGGACGGGCAAAGCTGCGGCTGGCCGGTGCGCTTGACGCGCACAGGGCCTCGGGGGCACGCTTTTCCAACTGGCCGCTGGTGCTCGTCTCCTTGCGGGCAAGATCCCCTGGCTGGGGGCGCCAATGAAAGTACCCCCGCGGACCATTTCGGGCCGCGGGGGGACATGGTCAAACTACCATTATTACGATCCGACGCCGGACGTCAATTCGGTCCGGGAACTTCGATCTTCTCCTCGACCGCGGCCACCCGCAGCTTGCTGATGGCCCGGGCTTCGATCTGCCGGATGCGCTCCTTGGTGACGCCCATTTGGACGCCGACTTCCTTGAGGGTTTGCGGCTCGTGCCCGTGGTCCAGACCAAAGCGGCTGATGATGATCTTCTGCTCGCGCTCGTCGAGCCGGCTGAGGATCTTGCCGATTTGGGCCTCCCGCTGACTCTGAGCAAGCTCCTGCTCGTACTGGTCGCTGCGCGGCTCCTCGGTCGAGGCGAACATCTCCGAATGGCTGGTGCGGAACCGGTCCTTGCGACGATGCTCGTCGGGGATTGTCCGGGCAAAGTTCTTCATGATCGCCCAACTGGCGTACGTGCTGAACTTGTTGCCGCGGGCGAAGTCGAACTTCTCGACCGCGCGGATCAGCGACATGTTGCCGTCGCTGACCAGCTCGAAGAAGTTGTCGCCCTGGCCCACGTGCCGCTTGGCAATGGACACCACCAGCCGCAGATTGGCTCGCACGATCTGGTTTTTCAGCTCCACCGCCTGGTCGTACAGCTTCTCGATGGCGTCCATCGAGCTACGCTTGGCCTTGGCCACGTCGAGCTTGTCGCGCAGCTTCGAGGCCTTGTACTTCAGGTAGTTGAACTTGCGAAACAAGTGGCCCTCCTGCTCGCGCGTCAGTAGCGGCACTTCGTACAGGCTGGCCAGGTACGGCGGCAGACCCGAGGGCAGCCGCGTCTTCTTGGCCGGCGTGTCGTTGGCCGGCATCGGGGCCATGATCTTCTTTTCCGAGGTGGATCGGGCAAATGTCGGATTTGGAATGAAATCCAGCGGCAGCTCCATGATCCGCCGAGCCCGCATCTCGTTGATCACGCGATACATGCTCGTTTTGGTGCGGTGGTACCGCTTGGCCAGCGTCTCGACCGGCGCTCCGCGTCGATACTGCTGGTAGATCCGCTTCTTGTCGTCCTCGCCCAGCGGTCCGGTATGGTTGGGGAAAACCGCCAGCTCGGGATGCTCCTGGTCGAAGTGCTTGAGCGTGTAGCGCACCGTTTCCACGCTGCGGCCCATCCGCTTGGCCACCCGACGCGTCACGTCGGCCGGGCTGCCGCCGGCGCGGGCCAAACGCCGCGCCCGCTCGATGATGTCGCTGCGCTCGTCGAGGGTGAGTTGGCTGAAGCGGGCTCCGCGGCGCACGCGGTCCTCGTTGAGGGCGACGAAGTTGTCGACCGAACTCTTCAGGAAGCCGACGCGCTTGCGGCCGTCGAACACGAACCGCCGGCTCACGAGCCCCTGCTGCCGCCAGCGGGCGATGGTCTTGGTCGAAACCTTGAACATCTTGCTCAACTCGTCGACGGTCAGCACGCGCTCGCCGGCGCTTTCGGCCGGCACTTCGGCCGCGTCGGAAAGGTCCTCGACAAACAGCCGCAGATCGTGACCGGCCTCTTCGCCCGAGAGCTTCAGGTTCGGGAACGACTCGGGCCGGTAGTCGGTGATGCGGAAGCAGAGATACTCATAGGTGTATGTCCGGTCGCTTTCCAATTCGGACAACAGCTTTTCGGCGCGGTTGACCTGCTCGATCTTCTTATCGCGCGGAGCGAACCGTACCTGCTGATCACGCAGTTGGCGAATGATCGGACTGTGATAATCGGAATGCATCGTACGAACCTCTTCACTAACCCCGGCGGTGGTCCTTGCGTCTCCAGCGCCCGTCCAAGGTTCAGACTCCTAGGGTGACACGCTCCGTCACTGGGGCGTCACATGCTCAACAAGTCATTCGTTACGGCCGGCCTGGGCTTAGCAGGCTTCACCGGTGAGTGATGGGCAAATTGGGAAATGTGCGAGATGTGTGGATTTTTCGTTCTTACAAATCTCGCCGACATAGCAACGCAATATCTGTACGTAGGAAAGTCCCCGGGGGTCGGTCACAAGTTCGCGCGGCTTGATCTAATCCGCGAAAACCAGGCACTTTTCACAGCCGAGGCGTATCCTCCGGAATTTCCTTCACTTATAGCAAGTTTCGCCGCTTGGGGACCAACCGAGCATTTTCGCCAAACCGCTTCGGGACCCCTCATTCTGGTTGCTTTCGGGGCTGCGTCTGGGCTTCGTACCCGGGTTGCCGTGAACGATTGAACTGCTACGCGTGCGGGCGACGATGAATCCTGTTGAACGTCTTGCGCTGGTCGCCAAGATGTTGCAAACCTCGTGCCGCACGTCTCACAAGGGGCTCGCTGGAATGGATTCCCGCCTCACGCTCGGCTTTCTTGGCGTTTGGTCGCTGTTTTGCGCTGTTGCGCTTCCTTGCGGCGCTGCCGCGCCAAGTGGCGACAAGCTTACCCTCGTGGCAAACCACCGGCCGGGGGAGTTGAGCCGCGTTCAATGGGCTCTCCAGGTGGGGGGCGATCTCGAATTCCTCGACGATTCGGGCAAGAACACCAAGGTGCCCATGAGCGTCGTGGCCAACCTCAAGTACGACGAGGCCCTGCTCGCCATCGACCAGGATGGTCGTCCGGCGCGCAGCGTGCGCTACTACGATGACATCCGCGCGGTCATCAAGATCGACCAGGGCGGCGAAAAGCCGTCGCTCGATCCCGGCCGGCGGCTGATCGTGGCCGAGCGCGGCAAGACGGGCCCCTGCGTGTTGTATTGCCCGAACGAGCCGCTGCGGCGCGAGGAGCTCGAGTTGATCGACGTGCCGGGAAGCACGCTGGCCTTCGACGGATTTCTGCCCGACAAGCCGGTGGCGATCGGCGATACGTGGAAGGTCGACGAGGAACCGCTGGCGGCCCTGCTGTGCCTCGATGCGGTGGGCAAGAGCGAGGTGGAGTGCGTCTTGGGCGAGGTGCAAGACGGCGAGGCGATCGTCTCGGCCGCCGGCTCGCTCAGCGGTGCCGTGGGAGGCATTTCGACCGAGATCGAGCTCAAGATCAAGTACAAGTTCAACCGTCAGGCCCGGCGAATCCACTCGTTTGCCATGCTGATCAAGGAGCAACGGGCGGCCGGCCACATCGGCCCCGGGCTCGACACGGTGGCCAAGCTGGTCGTGCAGGTCGTGCCGATCCGGGCCTCGCAGACGCTCACTGCCGAGCGGCTGCGGCAGGTGCCTGGGAGCACGACGGAAGACCAATTGGCGCTGGGCTATTCGGCCCTCGGCGGGCAGTTTCAGTTGGCCTACGATCGCCGCTGGCACCTGACCAACGACGAGCCGAAGCTGGCGGTGCTGCGGATGCTCGACCGCGGCGAGTTGTTGGCTCAGTGCAACGTTTCGGCCCTGCCGCAGGTCAAAAAGCCCGTGACGCTGGCCCAGTTCCAGCGCGACGTGGAGCGATCGCTGGGCAAGAACTTCGGTCAATTCACGGCGGCCTCGCAGCAGGTCAACGACACCGGGTACGCCGTGTTTCGCGTCGTCGTCGACGGAAAAGTTTCTGGCGTGCCGGTCGAGTGGATCTACTACCTGGTGCAGGATCGCCAGGGGCATCGGGTTTCGCTGGCCTTCACGCTCGAATCGGGCAAGCGCGAGCGTTTTGCCGCGGCCGATTCGGCCTTCGTCTCTGCCGTGCGGTTGACCGAACCGCCCGCGCCCACGGCCGCCAAACCGGTGCAGACGAAGTAGCAGCGGCCCATCGACGCTGCCGCGCCGCGGGGGCTACCGTGCGCTGCTAAGATGCGGGTAGACCGGCGTCAGCATCCCCCCGTCGTTCGAGGCACTCGCCATGATCCGCCGCGACCTGCCGGCCGAAGGCTCCGAGCCTGCCCGCTGGGCGATCATCGGTCAGATCGATCACGCGCGCTTGTCGGGCCGTTTGGCTGAACATTGGGGCGCGGGCGGCTTCGCGCCGCTGGTGCCGCGTGATGCGTTGCTGTGGGCCATCGAGCATCACGACGACGGCTGGCGCGCGTGGGATGCGGCGCCCGGCGTCGATCCCGAGCGCGGCCGGCCCCGCTCGTTTACCGAGATGGAAGTGCCGGACGCGGTTGCTATTTGGGTGAAGTCGATCGAGGCGGCCGCGACCGCAGGGCCGCTCGAAGCCGCGTTGGTGGCGGGCCACTTCTGTGCCCTGCAGCGTCGCGCGACGTCGTTCCACCAGGACGATCCGGCTTGGGCGCACGCCGAGGCCTTCCTGGCCGAATACGAAGCCAAGATCGACCGTTGGTTGGCCGATTGGCAGGCCGCCGATCCCGTGGCCAATACGCCCGCGGTGGCCGAGCGGGCGCTACGGCAATTGCAGTTCTTCGACCTGCTGAGCCTGTGGTTCTGCTGCTCCCGGGCGACCGAGCCGGAGGTGCTCCAGACGCCTAGCGGCCAGGAGCTCACCCTGACGCCGCTCGACTCGCAGCGCGTCGGGCTCTCGCCGTGGCCGCTGGAAGTGGGGAGCCTGGCGGTGGAAGTGCCGGCCCGGGCCGTGCGTGTGCGGCACTACGAGAGCCGCGAGGACTTGGCTACCGCTGCCTCTGAGCCGCTCGTGCTGCGTTGGGAGCTCGTGCCGAGGCGGGGCTGAAAAGCTTGCTTTGCCACTTAACCCCAACTACAATAAACAGTTCCGAATCGCACGTCACACCGGAACTGAGTTAGCAGGCACCCCTCTTTGATGAGACTTCTTGCGATGCGCCGATCCCTGCCGAAGTTGAACCCGGCCCTGCGGCTGAGCGTGTGTCTGGCGCTTGTGCTGCTGATCTCGCCCACCGCGTTGTTAGCTGCCGATGGCGAAGGGCCCTATCGGGCGCTGGCTCCCGGCGTGGAGATCACCATCCCGCCCGACAAGCAGGAAGCCGAGACCGTTTCGACCAAGAACATCGTCGAGATTCTGGAGGGCATTCCAGGGCTGGACTGGTCGCCGGAGTTCTCGCCCAAGACGCAGACGCTGCAGGAGATGGCCAAGAACACCGAATTCCGCCGCCGGATCTGGTGCCTGGAGTTCACGTTCAAACCGGTGCGGATGATCTGGGTCGACGTGCCGCAAGCCAGCGGCAAGATGCAGCGCAAGCTGATCTGGTACATGATCTATCGCGTCAAAAATACCGGCGGCTCGCTCAAGCCGGTCGAAGACGACCAGGGCGTCGTGACGATCGAGCCGGTGAACCACGAGATTCGCTTTTTCCCCCAGTTCGTGCTCGAATCGCACGAGTACCAGAAGGCCTACCTCGACCGGATCATTCCCACCGCGATCGAAGCCATCGAGCAGAAGGAAGACCCCAACCGCGAGCTGCTCAACAGCGTCGAGGTGGGCAGCAAGCTGATCCCGCTATCGACCGACCTGGTCGACAAGAGCGTCTGGGGAGTGGCCACGTGGGAGGACATCGATCCCCGCGTCGACTATTTCTCGGTGTATGTCGAGGGCCTGACCAACGCCTATCGCTGGACCGACCCCGAGGGGGCCTTCAAGCCGGGCGACCCGCCGACCACGGGCCGGGAGTTCGAGCAGAAGAACCTGATGCTCAATTTCTGGCGGCCCGGCGACAAGTTCCGGGAAGACGAGCAGATGATCCGTTACGGCATCCCCGGCAAGGTTGACTACAGTTGGGTTTACCGGTAGTTTTTAGGGTTCGCTCGTCTGGCGGCCGATACCAAGAATCTCCCCGGCGGGCCGATGCCGGGCGTGACCGCCGGCGATGCTGAAACGAGCGTACCCAACGCGTATACGAGAGATTGAGACCATGGCACATAAGAAGGGACAAGGCTCCAGCCGCAACGGACGCGACTCCAATGCTCAACGCCGCGGCGTGAAGCGCTTCGGCGGCCAGCAGGTGCGGGCCGGCAACATTCTCGTCCGCCAGGTGGGCACCAAGTTCCATGCCGGCCGCAACGTGGGCCAGGGCACCGACTACACGCTGTTCGCCCTGACCGACGGCGTCGTGGCATTCGATCGCAAGGGCCGCCGCGTCAACGTCGATAGCGTGGCCTAACGTCTCGCCTGGGCGACCCTTGGCTTCGCCCAGGAACTTGCGAAAACATCAGGCCCAGGGAAACGCTCCCTGGGCTTTCCTATTGCGCTAGCAGAAAAGCATGTTTGTTGATTCGGTGCCCATTCAGGTCGAGGCGGGACGCGGCGGCGACGGCTGCATGAGCTTTCGCCGCGAAAAGTTCGTGCCCCGCGGCGGGCCCGACGGCGGCGACGGCGGTCGCGGCGGCAACGTGATCATCCGCGCCACCGCCGGCGTCGATAGCCTGGCCGCGCTCTCGGGCCGTAGGCATTGGAAGGCCGAAAACGGCACGCCCGGCGGCGGGTCGGGTTGCCACGGCCGCAACGGGCACGACCTGATCATCGAAGTGCCGCCCGGCACGCTGGTGATCGACAACGAACACGGCCACGTGCTCAAGGACCTGGCCGCTGCCGGCGAGAGCGTCATCGCGGCCCGCGGCGGCAAGGGCGGCAAAGGCAACATCCGCTTCAAGAGCGCCACCAACCGCGCTCCGCGCGAGTTCACGCCGGGCGGCGAGCCGGAGGCCCGCGCGCTGCTGTTGGAATTGAAGGTCATCGCCGACGTGGGCCTGATCGGCAAGCCGAACGCCGGCAAGAGCACGTTGCTGGCACGCCTGTCGCGGGCCCGGCCGCAGATCGCCGACTATCCGTTCACGACCAAGCAGCCGAACCTGGGCATCGTCGCGGCCGGCGCCGATCGATCGTTCGTACTGGCCGACATCCCGGGTCTGATCGAAGGCGCCCACTCCGGCGCGGGGCTGGGGCACGAGTTTCTCAAGCACATTCAGCGCACCGGCATTCTGGTGCACCTGGTCGAGCCGGCACCGGTGGACGGCAGCGAGCCGTTGGCCAACTATCGGGTCGTGCGCGATGAATTGGAGCAGTATGATGAGAGCCTGGCCCGCCGGCCGGAGATCGTCGCGGTGAGCAAGGCCGAGTTGCCCGAGGCTGATCAGGCTCGCGAGGCCCTCTCGCAAGAGATCGGCATCGACGTGCTGGCGATTTCGGCGGTGACCGGCGCGGGCCTCGACCGACTGTTGCACGCGATCGTGGCCGCGCTCGATGCGCGCGGGGACGCGTGACTTTGGCCCCATTGCTCGCATCCGCCAGGCGTTTCGATCGTCTATGACCGCCCCCACCGCCTCACCCTTGGTCGTCGTCGACATCGGCAACACGCGGCTCAAGCTGGGCGTGTTCGAGGGGCCCTCTGGCACTCCGCTGCCGCTACCCAAGGGGACGCTGTCGATCGCGCACGATTGGCAGGCCGCCGAGGTCGACGCGTTTCTGCCGCATCCCGTGCCCCACTACCGCTGGGTGATCTGCAGCGTCAATCGCCCGGCGTGCGCGCGGCTCGTCGACTGGTTGCGCAAGCGCGGTGCCGAGCACGTCTGGGAGATGGAGTACACCGACCTGCGCGTCACGGCCGACGTCGAGCGACCCGACTACGTGGGCATCGATCGGCTGGCCAACGTCGTGGCCGTCAACCGCATCCGGCCGGCGAGCGAGCCTGCCATCATCGTCGATATGGGCACGGCTCTGAAAGTCGACCTGGTGTCGGCCACCGGCTCGTTTGCCGGCGGCACGATCGCGCCGGGCCTGGAAATGAGCGCCCGGGCGCTGCATGAGTACACCGACCTGCTTCCGCTCATCGAGGTTACCGAGCCGGAAACCGCGCTGGGCAAGTCGACGGTCGAGGCGATGCTCTCGGGCCTTTATTGGGGCGCGATCGGCGCGGTGCGCGAGTTGGCCGAGCGGATTGTGCCCGCAGGATCCGACCCCGAGATCATCCTCACCGGCGGAACGGGAACCCTGTTTGCCGGGGCCCTCGAGAGCCATAGCGCCCGGCCGCCGCAATTCGTGCCGCACCTGACACTGGCCGGGATTGCCATTGCCGCCGGTGCCGGGGAAACCGCGTGACCTCGCCCGCTGAGACCCGCGTGGTGCTGCTGACGGGCACCGGACGTGCCGCGGTGGCCACGCTGCGCGTCGAAGGCCCGCAGGCCGTGCGAGTCGTCGACGGGCTGTTTCATTCGGCCAGCGGCCAGCCCCTGGAAAAACAGCCCGAGGGGCGCGTGCTGTACGGGCGTTGGCGGGATGCCGACGAGGGCGAGGAGGTTGTGGTCTGCCGCCGCGAAGATGGGGCCGTGGAGATTCATTGCCACGGCGGCGCGGCGGCGTCGGCCGCCATTCGCGATGCGCTCGTCGAGCGGGGCTGCCGGGCCGTCGACTGGCGCCAGTGGGTACGCGATTCGGTGAGCGATCCCCTGCGGGCCGAGGCTCAACTGGCCCTGGCCAGCGCCCCGACCGAACGCGCGGCGTTGATCCTGCTCGATCAGTTGCAGGGAGCTTTGGGCCGTGCGGTGGATACTGTCATCGCGTCGCTTTCCGCGGGGGACGCGGCGTCGGCGGATGCGCGGCTCGAACGACTGCTCGGGTGGGCGGCCCTGGGATGTCATCTGACCGAGCCGTGGAAGGTGGTGCTGGCCGGGCGTCCCAACGCCGGTAAGAGCAGCCTGATCAACGCGCTGGTGGGATACGAGCGGGCGATCGTGCACGACATGCCCGGCACCACGCGCGACGTGGTCACGGCCGCGGCGGCGGTAGCCGGCTGGCCGATCGAGCTGGCCGACACGGCCGGGCTGCGCGAGAGCGAGGCGGCGCTCGAAGCGGAGGGCATCGAGCGGGCGCAACGTGAGGCCCAGTCGGCCGATCTCGTGCTGCTGGTGGTCGATCGCAGCCGGCCATTGGAGCCCGAAGACGAAGCGCTGGCCAGCGCTTTCCCGGCGGCTCTGCGCGTCTGGAACAAGTGCGACCTGCCGGCCGCGTCCGGACGCTGCGATGAGGGTATCGAGGTCAGCGCGCTTACGGGCGATCGTGTCGATGAGCTGATCGCCGCCATCGCCGGGCGGCTGGTGCCGACGGCGCCGGACGAGGGCGAGGCGATTCCGTTCACGCCCGATCAGGTCGAGGTGCTCACCGCGGCGCGCGAGAAGCTGGCCTGCAGGGACGTGCCGGCCGCGATGGCGTTGCTGGCAACGTTGCGGCCAGCTAGCAAGTGAGCGTTCCACCAGCACTGCTGGCCTAGACGCCGTCGCCCGGGTTCGTCATACTTCGCCCCCAATTTTCCGCGCTCGGCGGTCGCGGGTGCGCGGGCTGTTCCGCGCTCTCGTACGACGCAGTTCCCGCGCTGCCGGGCCAAGCGATGTGGTTCAGGGAGGAACCCGTCATGCGCTGCAGCATGCCGCGAGCAGGGTTAACAATCGCGATCGCGATGATCGTGGGCGCGCAGGCGCCGATGATCGTTCCGGCAGTGGCCGTCGACATCGTCGAGGCAACCGGGCCTGAGGACGAGCCCGGCGAGGAATCGCCGCCTGAGCCACTCGAAGATCCTTACGCCGATCCGGAACCACCGGCCGACGACGAAGCGGAAGACGCTCCAGCGAGTCTCGACGACCCGCCGGCCACCGTCAGCGACGACGAGGACGAAGAAACCGAGTCGGAGGCGCCGGATGACTCGCCCGCGACGGCCAGCGACGAGCCTCAGCCGCTCGAGAAGTTGCCGGTGGTCGAGCCCAAGGACCCGTCGCAGGAAGATGGAGTGCCCTCGGCCGTGATCAGCGACGAGGTGCCGCATGGCAAGCCGGCCAAACTGCCCTCGGCGCCCGAGGGCCCGGCGCCGCTGAAGAACCCGGCGGAAACCAAGGTTCGTCCCAAGCTCGACCCTTCGACGCTCGACGGCGTTCATCCCGGCACGACCACGCGCGCCGAGCTACACGAGCACTGGGGCAAGCCCGACCGCATGATGCGGGTGGCCGGCGGCGTCCGCGAGTTGTACGAGTTTCAGAAGCTGGGGCGCGTGCAGGCCACGATTGTCGAGAACGTGGTCGACTCGCTGATGGTGCGCGTGGCCCGGCCCTTGCCGGCCGAAGCGCTGGCCGGCCGGCTGGCCCTGACAGACGTCGAGCCGGTCGAAGTCTACAACCCGTACGGGCAGCACCTGGGAACGGCGTATCCCGAGCGCGGCGTGCTGTTTGCCTACGTGCCGGGTTCGCGCCCGCCGCGCGTGTTTCAAGTGGTGATCGAGGCCATCGATGCCCCGCCGTTTCTGTCGCGAGCCGAGGCGCTATTGCCCGAGCACACGGCCGATGCCCTGGCCGACGTCGAAGTGGCGCTCAAGCTGGCTCCCGACCATCCGCAGGCGCATCACCTGGCCGCCGAAATCGCCCTGGCCGAGGGGAAGCTCGACGACGCGCTCAAAAGCGCCCAGCATGCCGCCGACCTCGCCCCGCGCGAGATGTCGCACCGGCTGCTCGTCGCCCGGATCCTTGCTGCGGCCGGAGACTATCCGCAGGCAATCTCGCGCGTGCGCGACGTGATCGATCAGCCGGACGTCGACGATCTGAGCGTGGCCAAAGCGTACTGCCAATGGGGCGACTACCTGGCGCGTAGCGCCGAGCGTGACTTCACCGGCGCAATCGAGCGCCACCAGCAGGCGATCAAGCTGGCCGAGCCCTTGGCGAATCATCGACAGCGCTCCGTGCGGCGCGAGGCCAAGGAGTTGCTGCTGGATGCCCACCTGGCCGTGGCCTACGACGTCGGCTGGGGCCATTGGCAGCAGAAGGACGTGGTCGTGCCGAAGTGGATCTCCCGGGCGATGCTCTATGCCGAGGACCTGTTCCGTCACGAACAGGCCGACGCCAACGTGCGGCTGCGGATCTACATGGGTGCCGTGGCGGCGCTCTCCGGCGTCGAGACGCCTCCGGATGCCAGCCAATGGATCGGCGGCCTGCGCCAACTCGGCCGCACGATGTACGAAGAGGCCACCGATGCCACGTATCGCGCGGGGCTGTGCTGGAAGCTGGCTTGTGCCCTGACCGATGCGGTGGAGATCGAGCTAGCGCGCCACGAAGCCGACGAGGCGCTGGCGCTGGGCGAAATGGCGCAAACGCTATTTGCCGAGAGCCAGCCGGTGTCGGGCGACTTGCCGATGCACAACTACCGCCGTGGATACTCTGCTTATCGCATGGGCGTCGTCCACGCCGTCGAGCGCGACGACCACGTGCGGGCGGTCGAATGGTTCAATCGGGCCACGCCGCTGTTGGAGCGGCCCGTGCCGGCCGCCTCAATCGATGCCGGCACGCAGGGCGAGGCTTTCGTGAGCATGGCAGTGTCCTATTGGAGCCAGAGCAACAGTCGCGAGGCCCTGCGGCTGACCAATCAGGGACTGAAGCTGATGGAGCAGGCCGTCACCGACGGGTCGATGGAAGCGGCGGCCCTGGCGATTCCCTACGGCAACTTGGCCGCCATGCACGAGGAGCTCGGCGATCCGGAACAGGCCAAGTGGTGTGCCGAACTGGCCGCCCGCTACGAAGACTCCGCCACGAAATAAGCTCGCTTGCCCGCTCTCGAGCGCAAGGCGTTCGACAGGCGGCATCTGCCGCCGCGGAGTCCCGCGGCGTGACGCCCGAGGCGCCGGTGGGAACCAACTCCCCGGTTTGCACGGCGGACAGCCCGGCCTAGAATTCCCCGGACGGTCGCCGTGTTCGTGAACGCTGGGAGGAAATCCATGCTCGGGCGGATCTTGCTGCTGTTGATCTTGCTGCCCGCGATCGAGATCGTGTTTCTGGTCTGGGTGGCCAGCAAGACCTCGGTATTGCTCGTGCTGCTGATGCTGGTGGGGGCGGGCCTGCTGGGCGCGTTTCTGGCGCGGCAGCAGGGCCTGCGGACCATGCAGCGCATTTCGAATGAGGTCAGCGCCGGCCGCATGCCCGGCGACGCCATGATCGACGGTGTGCTGGTCTCGCTCGCCGCCGTGCTGCTGATTCTTCCCGGGTTCCTCAGCGACGTGGTGGCGCTGTTGCTGTTGTTCCCGCCGTCGCGGTCCTGGCTCAAGTCGGTGGCCCGGGGACGAATTCGAGCGCGCATCATGACCAGCTACAACGGCCAGGTGCATACGTTCGACAGCGCTGCCGGCGGTCGATCGTCGGCTCGGGACGAGATCATCGACGTGAAGGTGATCGAGAGCCCCCCGCGCGAAATCGGCTCCTAGCCGCGGCACCTCTTTGGCCCGAGCCGATCCGTGCTATGTTTAGAGCGCGGTACGGAAGAGCGTCTCGCTCTCGATCGAGTGGCGCTTTCGTGCAAGCGGCTTCAGCCAAGGACGCTCCATGAAACTCACGCCGGGCGACGCGCACGACCAGGAACTGCTGGCCCAGGCGTACCCGGGCGACTGGGTGAATCCTACTCCGGACGGCCGCTACAACCTGGTGGCCATCGGCGGCGGCACGGCCGGACTCGTGGCCGCGGTGGGGGCCGCGGGGCTTGGGGCCAAGGTGGCGCTGGTCGAGCGGCGGCTGTTGGGAGGCGATTGCCTCAACTTCGGCTGCGTGCCCAGCAAGGCCTTTCTGCGCGGTGCGCATGCTGCGCACGCCGTGACCCTGGCCGGCGATTTCGGGTACGCGACAGCGGCTCGCGGCGCGATCGATTTCGCGGCCGTGATGGAGCGGATGCGCAAGCTGCGTTCGCAGATCAGCCATCACGACTCGGCCGCGCGGCTCAAATCGCTGGGCGTCGACGTGTTTCTCGGCGAAGCCCGCTTCATCTCGCCGACGAGCCTGGAGGTCGACGCAGCGCGGCTCGAGTTTCGCCGCGCCGTGGTGGCAACCGGCACACGACCCGTCGAGCCCAACGTCCCCGGCCTGGCCGAGTTGGGCTACCTGACAAATGAAACCGTCTTCGCGCTCGCCGAGCGTCCGCGCACGCTGATCGTACTGGGGGCGGGCCCCATCGGCTGCGAACTGGCCCAGGCCTTCGGGCGCTTGGGGAGTGAAGTGCACCTGGTCAACGACGTCGACCGGCTGCTGCCGAAGGAGGATCCCTCGGCCGCCGAAGTGGTGCGCCAGACCCTGGCCGATGAGGGCATTCACCTGCACCTGGGTTGGACGGCCCAGCGCGCCGAGCGCTTGGGGGCAGGCAAATCGCTGGTCATCGCTCGCGGCAGCCAGCAGGAAGTGCTCATCGGCGACGAGATTCTCGTGGCCATCGGGCGGAGGCCGGTCGTCGACGGGCTCGCACTGCCGGCCGCCGAAGTGCAAGTCAACGACGGCGGCGTGATCGTCAACGATTTCTTGCAGACCACGAACCGCCGCATCTATGCCGCGGGCGACGTGTGTACGCCGGTCCGCTTTACGCACGCGGCCGACGCCATGTCCCGGCTCGTGCTGCAGAATGCCCTCTTCATGGGGCGCAAACGATTCAGCAAGCTGAACATCCCGCGCACCACGTTCACCGATCCTCAACTGGCGCACGTGGGGCTGACACCTGCCGAGGCCGAGCGGCAGCACGTGGCGATCGACAGCTACCGGGTGGAACTGGCCGACGTCGATCGTGCGATTCTCGACGGCGAGACTGCCGGTTTCGGCGTCGTGCATACGCGCAAGGGCAGCGGGCGGATCGTGGGCGGCACGATCGTGGCCGCGCAGGCCGGGTAGATGATCGGCGAATTGACCTGCGCTTTGTTCCG
>ERZ869936.1761-NODE-1761-length-14408-cov-6.518080_pt1 | contig 14408 bp, 18 predicted proteins | sample MGYA00520876_ERZ869936 | MGnify/ENA primary metagenome ERZ869936 (study PRJEB32218, sample SAMN09650985) | biofilter metagenome | isolation source: enrty point of leading RO module | place: Saudi Arabia: Thuwal, RO plant located on Red Sea | collected 2016-02-17 ...
CATTTCTTTGTCGTGTTCTGGTGTTTTTTCTTCTTCCATAGTGTCCATGTCCTCATCCATTTCTTCAGAGTACATTTCTTCTTCCATAGTTTCTGGTGTCTTGTAGCCAAACTTCTCCATAAGAAGAATGTTAAGCTCCTTTCTTGACCATTGTTTAGTATCCATCTTAATTTCTCCTTTGTTGTAGAATTTGGATTCTTGTAAATTCATTTTGTACATGTCTTCCCAATCGCGAAAACATAAATTACCTAATAAATAGGCTTCTTTTTCCATAGAACGCAAATAATCATTATTTTGAGCGTATCCGGGGCCAGTATCGAACGAAACATTAAACTTTCCATCACAATTTTGCTTATGATGCACCAATTCATGTGAAATTGACCTTAAAATGTCTTTTGGATGTCTTCCGTCGATATAAACCGTCACAACTTCGCGCTCTGGGTCATAATGTGCGGTGCGACCCAGCATATTGGAAGCGTTTGCTTTGTCAGAAGCAAAGAAAAGGGATGGTGGTCTATGAAAACCCATATTTTTTGTTGCGTATTTCAAAAAGCTAGTTAAAAGTGGTTTAAACTCTTTGAAATACTCCATATTTGCGTCTTTATGTATTTTACATTTCATGTTGTAACCTCAGAAACTAACTTTAAGCTCAAAATCGGCATTGTTATTGGTACTTTTTGTCGAAAATTGAAAATTATTGCAAATACTAATTTTCTACCGCCCTGCTCTCTGTCATAAATATCTGTAATAATACCTAATTCTTTTTCCTCGGACTTGCCGAGCCTCTTCCAACTTACCATGTCTCCAATTTTAAACTTGTATGACGTTTTTCTTCCAAAAATGCCATTATTTCCAAACATACTAAACCTCTGGGGTTGTCATATCTAAGGGATACCCTTCTTTTGCTTCGATAACGTTTGCCACCGAGTTTAATGCTCGTTGGATTCTACTAATTTGAAAATCCATAATCTTATTCGCAGTCTCTGGTGTGATCTCTCCAGTAGTTAGGCCAGTTCTAATTGCATTTTCCATATCGTTTAAACGGACAACTATACTTTGGGCCATTTCCTCGTATACGACCATATCATTGTTTACGTCGTACTCACCATATCTTGCTACTGGCTCACTGGATAAAACTTGTCCACCGTTAAAAGGCGTATCGCCAATAGAAAGAAACTCCTCGATCATTTCAGTGATTAGTTTTTTGCTTAACTTTTTCATACTAGAGTTCTCCCAGTCGATTTTCAATCTTTTCGCTAATACCTTCTAGAGCATTCATCATCTGTTGAAGATCTTCCGAGACACCTTCGATAGTTCCTTCAAGCTTCCCAAATTCTGACATCGCCAGATCTCGGATACTCTCTACATCGTTCATTTTATCAGATAAGAACTGTACTTCTTGTTTGTCTTTTTCAAGTTGTTCTAGTTCTTTTTGAGTAGAATCAATTTCGTCAGACAATGGCGGTCGATTAAGAGCTACGTTTTGTTCAACCATTGCTTCAAATATAAGTCTATAAAGAAAATCTCTATCCATTCTCATTGAACTAATGCTCCGTACTATAAATAGTACTCCAAGTGTTAAGTTGCAGTCAAAATTCTTATGATAATCGCATGATCACCAGTTCTTAAGCCAGTCGCACTATGTGCTAATTTTGTAGTTAATCTATCATTTGCGGCAAAAGACTCTCCAACAATCGCAACACTTCCTCCAAAATCTCCTGTAGAAGTAACTGTTACATCAAGATCTTTCCCAGTTGTTGCACCGTTCTTAAACAACCTTACACGGACGGTTCTCGATGAACCGGGATGGGTTATGCAGTCAGCTTGGAGCGATATATGAGTAACAGTGCCACTAACTGGAAGCCTCCAACCTTGGCCATTCTGGGCACCGTTAGTAGTTTTTAGCTCGAAGAAAGATGTTTGGTCGGTTAGAGTACCTTCTTGTCCAAATACAAGAAAACTTGGAACGTTCAAATCAGAAATTGGAGAGAATGATAATTGACCATTCCCATCCGTTGTTAAAACATCGTCAGCATTACCGTCACTAGTTGGAAAAGTGTAGTCGCCAATACTAACTTCTCCAGATGCAGTTAGATTATGAATTATTGGAGAGACAATATTGACGATAGCGCCAGAGTTAGCGGTAAGCGAGCTACCGCTCAAAAAAGTAATTGAACTCTTGTCTAGTATTCTGTTTCGGCTTTTAGATACAGCTTTAGATACATCGTATCTGAACTTTTTGTTAGCCAACTTTCTTCACTTCCTCTAGAAGTTTATCAACAGGCAAACCAGCACAATCAATCTTTTTAGCCGTCACATTATAGTGATTTACAAAGCCTCTGAAGGCTCCTGAGGTGACTTCCTTGTTTACCCCGGTATCGAGTCGGCCATCAACGAGCGGTGCCTCCAGCGGCACGTCACACGCCTCAGAAACGGCTTTCCAGAGTGCTTTGAGGGCTTCAATCTGTACTGGGTAAAAACCTAGATGAGTTTCAAGTTTTCTACCATGAACCATTGCATCTTCCACAATTGGTCTAGGTCCAAAACGCTTCTCATACCACCCTTGATATTTTGTGTAGAAAGCGTTACTTATTTCAACACCAACGCTTAGATTATTTACTGTTCTGCTACTTGCGTGCCACCCAGCGTGTTGCATATCAATAAGCTGATAGATTGTACCATCGTTATCTATGCAAAAGTGAACACTGACTTTTCTTTTGTTCAAGATGTTGACACAAGACTTTGAATTTAGACATACATCCCAGTGATTAACGAACATGTTAACTTTTCTAGGAGGTTTGCCACCCATAAATGTATGTGTGTCAGAATTTAAAGACATTCCTCCGGGCTCATCCCAGAGAAGAACCTTATCCCATTTAATAGGGAAAAACTCGCCATTATATACGATGTGCTGACCTTCTGGCTGGTAGTCATCAATGTTTGCCTGTCGATCTGTAAACGCCCTGCGGTAGGTCATTGGTCCAACCATCCCGTCAGGAGTTAAGCCGAATGACGATTGAAAGTCCATTACTTTTGTAACAAGATCTGCATCAAAATCTTTTGCGCCAAACCAATCAGGCTTCCATCCATATTTTCTGGATGAGTCTATATTATACTCAATTTTCTTTTTCATCACAAGTAACTCCAAATGATATCATAATTAGTTTACAATCAATAAAGAGATTACTTATTTAAAAATTCATCTATGGTTTGTACTGATGCAATAATCCCGACATCTTCAATAATAGTAGGGATTCCAACCATGTCCATTCCTACGTCAACAGCCGATACGACACCTACAATTTTACCCTGCTTGTTAATTACCATAGAGCCTGAAGAACCCTTCCAGACATAGGAATGAATAAGTATTCTGTTGGAAACAAAGCCAGCTATCTTGCCCTCGATAGTTAAGAGAGACAGAAGGTTAGGAAAACCGCTGTAAACAATTCCTGTTCCAACCTTTGGATTATCTACTGTTCTCCAAGGAACTGGATCTCTTGAATAAAGCTTTTGAACAGACAAGAGAGCAGTATCGTTTTGCAAATCAATAAAAACAACTGATGCGATAACGTCAACTACTCCTGTAGAAATAACTGCTTGAGGAAACGCTGAAACTACATGAGCTGCGGTTAAAATGTAATGGCTCCCACGATGGGTGACATATGCTCCACTCCCAGATACCTCGTTCCCATCGACAGAGAAAGAGGTAATTTTAACTGTTGCGTTTCTAGATTTTCTTAAAGCAATATCAGAAGAGACCCGAACTTCTTGAGCACTGCCGTTAATAACAGAAAATTCTTTATATTTTGTAGTCTCGGTACATCCGATCAAACAAAATATCAGTATTAATTTAAAAAATAAATTCATAATAATACCCCCTATATTTAAATAGGGGAAAAAAGGCTAAAAGTTAGGCTAACCCTTTTTCTTTTTACGCTTAGCCTTGCTAATCTCTACGGCTGCAAGCTGTTTGAGAGCGGCTTTTCTAGATTTTGGCTTTTTCGATAAGCGTTTACCAGACTTTGATGTTGCAAAGTAGCCTCTACCCTTGCGGTTTTTTTTGATTTTTTCTTCTAGTTCTTGTTGGTGCATACCCATTGGCAAAGTTTTCTTCACCTTTTCTCCAACCAAGTGGCCAAGCACAGTGGTTAAATAATCATGAGCTTTTGTTATCTTGGACTCGACCCACTCTTCAAGGTTATCATCCTCGTGGATCATCTCAGCAAGCATCTTTGACAAGTGCATTGTTCTTGCCAATTGGTTTCTGGCCATACTACCTTCGCCGTGCTTAGAGTGGTCCATATCCTGACACCCACAGGCTTCATCTAAGCGGCTGCCGTACTCTTCAAGAATTATTTCTTGAATTTGTGATCTTGTAAGTTTCATTTTTTATTCCTCTGATGTAATACATTCTTCTGGCAAGTGAGATCTAGGATCTTTTTTATATTCGAGTATTGTCGGCTGTTGCCAATCAACTTCAGGACAAAATTGAACGTGATGTTTTTTGTCTTGAATATAAAATTCTAGACTTACCAAACTATTTTTAAATTCTTTAATGTTCTCTTCGCACTGGCCTAAACTTCCTTCGTTAGGCTCGGTGATCTGATAATCATCTGCTATAACTGAATCTTTCGCTAGGAAAAATAATGTAGGATAAAAGAACCATTTCATTGTTGTGCCACCAAGTTTTCTATTCTTACTAGAGTTTGTTTCATATACTCAATATCTTTTTCTATTGAGATGATTGCTCTAGAATTATTCTCTGCCTCTTCAATTTTAGCTTCAAGTGTGACAATAACTTCTTCTGCATCGGTAAGGTCACTTTTAATCTGAGTGACCTCTACATTTGTTGTCCATATCCAGCCAACCAAAGGAACGATAAGGATACCAACGATACCAGAAAAAACTTTCCAATAGAAGTCTAGTTTTTTTTTCATGTCTGAAGCTGGCATGTCTTTATATAGTATCCTTTTTCACAAGATAGATTATTTTACTTGTTCGTTAAGAGTTTTGTAAAAGTAATTCGACCAAATCTTTTGTGATTCTGTCAACTTTCTTCCGGGTATTTGTCTTGGATCGTGCTCTCTGGATACATCCTTGCCGGTCGCAGTGCCTCCATATCTTGAAAGGTATTTTTTAAGACTTGGGCGTGGCGCTCCTGTCTTCTTACCATAATAATCGTTAGGAACTCTATAAATTTTTCCATTTGGCATCTTGACTGCTAGGTCATCTGCTGCGTTGGATTTTAATGCAACCATCTCAACCCAAGAGTCCCATAGTTTACGAGAAATGTCTGCTGCTTTTGTTTGTTTCGCTATCTCTTGCAAAAACTCAACATACTTTTCTGCAAGCTTTACACCAGTTTTTGTAAAAGTCATTATCTTTGAATCTGGCATCTCGCGATTCGGGCGACGATAGCCTCCCATTCCCTTGAAAGTGAGAGATGTCACCCCCTTCTTGTTGGTTGTAGGCACCAAAAGTTCAGCCTTTTTGCCCAGCCCTTGGTAGAGGTTCATATTAATGGAGTCTATGCAGCCTAGCCTACCAATAATCAGTTGAACAGCAAAAGCAGCCTTTGGAAGACCAAACCCCTTTATTCCAAGAATTGACATATAAAGATCAAACAAAGCCTCTTCTTTCTCAATACCAGAAGAAATATTATACTTGTTTATGGGCTTCATAAGACTTCCATAGATTGATTCTCTGTTTTTCCAAATAAAATCAATAACATTCAACCTATTTCCAACGATTCCTGCTCCTTTAGGCAGTTCATACACCATTTTTCCTTTTTCATTTTTGTACTTTAAGTCAGGAATCAATAAGCCATCATGCTTCTCGATCCAAGCCATGAGAATCGGAAACCTTTGCATTACATCTGACCACCTCGTCTGCATTGTTGCAACGACAAAAATCAGCATCTCTGCCATTCCTTCGGGACTACTCTGAGCATACTGGTTTATAAGAGGGTTAAAGTCGCAGAACCCAGAATCTAAATCTTTAGAAATGTCAAGAATTCTATCCGATGATAAATCACTAACATCTTCAGGTTCTTCAGTCACCTCGCCATCTTTTGCAACAGAAAACTTATAACCCTCCTGCTCGGCAAGGCGGTATTCTTCCATTTCTTTTAAATATGTTCTCCAGCTTTCAAATAAGAATTTCATCTTTTTTCCTCTAATGTGGTTGCCAGTCATAATATAATAGGCTATAATACTCTATAATTAGTCACTACTCTACATAAAGTCTATTTTACCAAGGTCGGAAAACAAAAGGTTCTCCCTTTGGAATACTTTCTTTGAAATCGTCAACCTCTTTTTGTAATTTACTTGCAACGAACAAAACTTCGTCCTCAGAAAAAGGTATAGAATCCCAGTCAATCTTGGATAAATCTGGACCTTTATCCAAGAACATAGCACCGAGCACATCTGGCTCAATGTCTTCGGTGTCCAATCCGTATTTGGCAACCTCTTCTGGTGTTCTTCCGGGCACATATCTGCCTGACATCTTAAACATATCTGGTAAATAACTTTGTAATAAGGCTACAACATTTGTAAACCTATTGCCCATGTCTGCGTCGCTTTTTCCATCAAGACGAAATTTTGTTATATAATCCTCTTGAACTTTGTTAACCCCTTCTTCCATGCCAAGTGCATGACCAATAATGTCGTGAACAATCTGCCATCTAGGAGCATCGAAGTCTAGCGCGAGAGGAGAAGACAGGACTACCATATATTTCCCTTCAGGATCCCAGTTTTGGTTTCTTAGCCATCGCATAAAAAGATGATTTTTTGGTAAATCTAGAGGTCCAGTTTTTGCATCTCGGAAGCTGCCGCCAAGTCTTGAAATATCCTGAGGGAATACAATATACCAGTGGTCTCTAGTTTTATCGAAGAACTCTGCTACTTTGGGCTTGTATTCAGGATCAGCTTTAGAACTAACAGCCCCAATCGCTGGCTTACCGCCCTTTCTGGGCGTATCAAAATATCCAAACCCTCCCAACGGAGGGGCTTCGTTCAATTGCGATTCTACTAGACTAGCTTCCTTTTGTTTTGTGTATATGTCTCTGACCATCTGTTGAGGTTTTATGAGAGTTTTAGGTCTAAACCCTAGCCTCCGAAGATATGCAGTGTGTGCTTTAATTTGTGTAGGAGCATCATCGGGATCCTCTTCTTCTAGTTTTCGGAAATAGTCCATGTTTGCTATGTAATAATACTTGTCAGGACCGAATTCATATTCTGCTGTGGCCAATTCTTTATTTGTTACTCGTTTCTCCACTCTTCTAAGAATCTGATCATAAACTCTCTGTTTTTCTTCTGACCCTTCATAATATAAAAGAAAGAAATCTTCGTTTTCTATCCAATCATAAAAGATATTTCTCACTGTGGAAGCAACCTCTAAGGCAGCTTTTCGACCGAGAGTTATCCGAGAATAGTCTAGGTGATTATCCTCAAGTTTTCTGCCAAACATGATCTCGTAAACACCGGTTATTTCTTGGCCATCTTCTCTAATATAAGATATTGGTCTTATTTCTACTCTGTATTTATGAGTCCGTTCGCCATCAACCACAGTAAAAGAGTATTTTTTGTCATAGCCATCATCAAATTCAATCTTATAATCGGCAACTTCGTTAATAAATTGATTCCAGTTTTCAAATAGGTACTTCATTCGTACACCTCTGCGAGTCCTTCCGAGAGAAGAAGGTTGTTTATATTTTGTTCCCCAATCCATATAGTGCCCAAACAGCGTCCATACTTGCCAACACCGTGGGACTCAACGACAAACTCGCCTTCTGAGGCGGCTAGAAGCCCCGTGAGGCGCTCTTTGGTCTGTAGTCCGGCTTCTTTCTCGCGTAGGTCCCTAGTGCGCGTCTCAGGCGCATCTATGCCCAATAAACGTATTCTTTTGTGGACCCATGTGTTAAATCCAAGATCGATCATGGCATCAACAGTATCCCCATCAATGACTCGATCTAGTTTAGCTCTGTATAGATATAAATTCATATCAATAAGTAGTATAAAACTACATCCTATGTTCGATTTTTTCCCACACTATCTCAAAATAGTAGTGTAAAATCGTGAAAATGGTCATGAGCACAAGTGTAAGCCAGAAAGACTTGTTCCAAGACCCAAAAACAGTGTAGTTAATGAGCATTGTAACAAAGAAAGACAGAACTCTCCAAGCAATAACCTTTTTGAATCTTTTTGAAAGTTTCATTTTAGGTCAGTCGTTAAATTCATCAACTGGAGTATTCTTGAGTTTTTCTAAAACCTTCATCTCTCTGCCAATTGATCTCAGAACGTCTTCAACGTTATCGAAGTCACTTATTCTGAGAGACTCGGGATTACCCAAGAGAGCTAATTTTCTTTTTATAACTTTCATTTGTTTTTTGATTAGAAGGTCTTTCATATCTTGACCTTGGGCTCTCATATAGGGATTTCCACCAGCACCTCTTAGTGACCTTGATTTACGTGCGATTCTTGGAAAAACAGCACCTGTAGAATCTTCTTCTGCTTCATTCATGCTGTCAGGGTTGATACCATACTCTTTTTGACTGGCTTCGTAATCTTTTAGAGACTGCTTTCTAACTTTCTCGGGGTAAGTTTTAATGTAATAGCCGATAAGAGCAAGAAGTGCAGGTGGAGCAAGCATCTTGCCAAGGGAAACAGCAGCTGTACCGCCAAGCTGAAGCAAGAGCCGCATTCTCTCTGGCATAGTCATGGCTTCTATAGCTTCCATACCACCGATAGAAGCTAAATCAATTTCATTAATAGCTTCCAACTCTTCCTCTTCCTCTTCTTCTGGTGGCATAAGCATGTCATACATCAGCTCAAGCTTATCAAGACCAAGCTTCTCCATTCTTTTGTCGTCCATGGCAGTTTCAATAGCGGTTTTGCGATACCATTCTCTATCCATAGCCTCGGCACCGCGACGCATCGCATCATCGGCTTCGTCTTGTGCGACTTTGATTGACCTCACCATTCTCAACACATCGTCCATGCTCACTTCAAGTCTGTCCTTGATTGCATTAAACCTTGTTGACCTTTCGAGATCACCGAGCATATTGTAGGGCAGATTTTCTTCCGCTCCCATAACATTTTCAAGTTCTTCTTGGATAATCTGCTTCAGCTGCTTTTCTGTGATTCTCATTGTGATGCTCCTTACTTAAAATCTTTAGAAACAGGTTTGTCGCCTTTTGAATAAGTAAATCTTAATGAATAACTGTCCTTGAACCGTTCAGCGATCTTGCCCATTAGATTTTCATAATCTTCTGGGGTTCCTCCACGGACGACATCCATGTCAATAACCACTCCTGTGCCGGGTTTTTTAGTTATGTCCTCGCCGCCTGCTATCAGGCCACCCTCTCTCAGTTTTGCGACTATCTCTTCAATGTCTACGGGCTTGTCCCCAAAAGCCCCAGCATCTGTAAACCTAAAACCTTTTACATCCTCATAGAATCTAAGGCTTGGCTTTTCGTTTCTTTCATTCATGCTCTTTTCAAGTTCTTCCTTGATGATCTGCTTCAACTGCTTTTTTGTGATTTTCATTTTTGTTCTCCTTGGAACGTAGACGTATTAAATAGTAATAAAAATACCTTTTCTTCTGCTACCTGTTGAACAAAAGACCAAGCAAACTATCGGGCTCAAATGTTTCTTTAGGGGGTGGCTCTTCTTTTGCCTCGTCGGGGTTGACAATGTTATAGATATCTTCCAAATCTTTAGCAAGGTCAATAAAGCCTCGACGTTCAAAGTCAGCGATAATGGCTAGACCATCGCCTCGGATGCCTTCTTCGGCCACTTTCTTAAAGCCTTCAGGATTCAAGATAAAGTATCTCATAGTTGAACCATCTTTCTTTTTGTACAATTTAAGATTAAGATTGGGCAAAGAAGAAATAAGGTTATCAATAATCTTATCATAAAAACGGATTCTGGATGCACCCTCAGCCCCGAGAGTAACAGTAACAAAATCTTGTTTATCTTTTTGAGAAAAGAAGTGCTTTAAACCAGAAATAGTTTCTGAGAAAACAGCCATAGCACCTCGGAGACCCATCGTTCCTGATAAACCAAAAGCTTCTTCGTCAGATTCAGGTTCTCCGTCTTTATCGATTTTTCTAATAAGCATTATTGTATATCTTGACAGGATTTCAGTATAGGCAATTGAAAGCTCATAATAATTCATCACGCCGTTTTTATCAGGCACTTCAAAATTATATGTGTAGTCATCCCCAGTTCCATAACTAAACCTTTGAAAAGAGCCTTCAAATTTTTTATCATAAACAGACTCAGTAACAACCCAGTTTTGCCAGCTCTCAATTAATAATTTCATCGTGCTTCCTCATTTGTAAGATACACTGGAATCTTTTGAATACCAAGAATCTTTGCTGCTTCAAGTCTATGGTGCCCGTTAAGAACATAATAGAAGGGTTCCTTCATGCCGGACTTGGGCGCAAGGTCTTGGTCTTGAATCCTATAGGTGTTAACAGGCTTTTGATTGCAAACTTCCAAAGGCTTGAACACGCCTGAAGAAATCATGTCCATTTTTTTCTGAACAAGGGCATCACATTCTTCGCCGGGGCAGTGATGGTCTTTTCCGTGCCCCAACTCTTCGGTGGGCAGAAGACTGTTGATATCCACATAGAAAACAGTTTTTTGTTCGGCAAGGAAATTTTGCCAACTTTCAAGCAGCAATCTCATATGCTTAATTAGTTTAGCGAGGGCAAGAATCTTAAATTTTTTTTGCCGTATTTTTTTCTTACCCTGTTCTACGGAGACTTATCATTCCTCAGGAAAAACGTTAACTCCATCAAAAGTGTATAGAGCAATTTCCTTAATACCAGAGGGCAATGTTTCAATAGCTCCCTTTACACCAGCCTTAACCAAAATCTCTCTTCCTTCCTTGATGCCATAATGCTTTACAATGGCACCAATAGCTCCCTTTCCATGGGTAAGAGGTTGAACCCCACGATAGGGGTCTTTGCCTGTTTCTTCTTCAATGCGCTTAACAATAGGAAGAATTGAAAATCTAAGATTGGCAGGCAAGCCGTTGGTTGGATTATAAATTCCTTCCATAGGAATCTCTGCCCTATAAACAACGGCACTATCCCTATACTTGCAATAACGCTCGGCAATGCCTTTATCCGTGGCAAAGTAAACGCCCGGTCCAAGAATAAGGTTACCTTCGCCACTCCCTATAGAGTCAAAGCTAAAATCTGCATCACGGTCAGGCTTACCACAATGATAGGCGATATAGTAACCTTCCTTTTTCTCGGTCTTTTCAGTAAGGAAGCTAGACCAGCTTTTGAATATTCTTTCCATGTCTTTAATTAGCCTCTAATTCTTGTTTTGTTGAAGATTGCAAAGGGAAGTTTAATTGGTCCACGTATTTTTTTATTTCTTGTTTTCTCTTATTGCTTACCTTTGAAGTAAAGATTCGACCATCGATTTCAAAAAGGGTAATGCCAAGTTCTTTGCACCGCTTTCTTTTATGTGCATCTCTGGCCAGTTGCTTCTTATAAGTTTCTTCCCCGCCAAAGAAATCAACTGGTTCATAATGCTGGGCACCGTTATACTCGAAAGCCAAGCCTTTCTCTGCATTATAGCAGTCTAGTTCAAGGCGGTACCCTGTCTCTGGATTAATAATTTTATTATGCCAAACACTAGGGAACTCCGCGCCAAACTTTTCCTCTAGGACTTCCCTTAGTAGCTGTTCAGACTTATAATGGGAACTAGACCTTTTCTTTTCTGAACAGCTTCTTTGATGACGGCGCTGTAGAGTTTCAAATAGCCAAGTTTCCCAGCCGTTAATAAAATCTGCAACTTGGTTTGCTGTAGCCATACCAAAATTTTCAAGCTCTAGGATAGACTTGATGACATAGCAAGGCTTAACTTGGCTTTGAGGGACACGGAAAAACCTGAAGATACCATTATAGTCTTCAGCTTGCAGTTCCGACAAAAGCCACTTCCTGACTGCGGACTCTCTTCTCTGCCTATAGGGGAAAGCCCCAATGCGGTTATAGAGTGAATAACCTAAGCCACGGGATACAGCTTCAGCAATATAGCCGTTAATATCTTCGTTTATTTTTTCTCTTGTAGGGATTGTATCGTATGATTTAAGAAGCCGAATGCCAATGTTATAGCTTGGGAGCGGATCCCAACCAAGTCTTCTTGCTTCCCTACGGTACTCTACATCTTCGGAACAAAAATTATACTTGTGATGTAACTGCCATTCTTTCCATTTCATATCCTCTAGAAGAGCGGTTAGACCTTCATTTTCTGCGTTCTTAAGAATCTGATAAATGTGGTTCTCATCCCACTCGCTTGAGTCATCGCCTCCGCATGGCCACTCTTCTACATAAGTAATATAAAATGGGGTTTGTGGGGAATACTTCCTTTCAATCAACCTGTCATACATTGCGTAGTACGTCATTTCATCTTCTTCAATATCGCTGTAATCAATACCGTGAAGATCACTAGCTTCCTCTACCGTTAAACCATAAACAGTATCCACAAACTCCCAAAACAATGGAGCTGAACCATACGTTAGTGACTTAGAGTTGTTGCGTAGTATGACGACTGATGGCTTTGTCTTCATGTCAAAATCTCATTTTTTATTTTCGGGGTTTTTTGAACACCCCTTTTTATGGATAGCAAATCCTAACATGGTTTTTGGTGGAGGTCAAGAGGGGAAGGGAGGGGTTGATAAAATGGAAATTTTCTTGGCGATATAACGGGTGTATCTAGTGATACAGTGATATAGCAGGTTCTATGGTACATATCGGGGGGTGTACCCGTAGGGGGGGGAGGGGGTATATGCTGCTTTCAAACTGGTCTTTCGGCGATACACTATTATACAATGTTTTATTTATTATAGGGGGTTGCAAGGGGTATATGAATGTATCACTCATTGTGGAGCTTTACCCTCCGCTATTCGCTCTGTGACAATTTGGTCAAGTCTCCCTATAGAGGGTTGACAAGGGATATAGGGGGTTGAAAGCCCTTAATCGGCTTTGTGACAATTGGGTAACATAGACTAGATTCCCCTTGACACACGATTGTTCCCTTTGAACCCTCTCTATAGGGGAATGTCAATAAATCGTCAAATACAACACAAGACACTTGACAAGCATATAGGGGGTTGGAAGGGGATAGTTGGTTTTTGGCCGTTGTCAAGTGCTAAAACAAGATTGTCACATTGGCCAATGAGGCAGTTTCAAGGCTTAATATGGGGAAATAAGGGATATTAGGCTTGGAAAGCCCTTTATCGGGCAGGTGGCGGCCAGATACCCCCCTTCCCATTTAAGGGTTCTTTCCCCTGTTATTAGGGAACAAAGGGGGACTTGCATCATGTTCTAGTGTGTGCTAGGGGGATGACCACCTATATGTTGTGTCTGTAATAGAATGCCCCCACTATATGTTGTGGCTGAAGGGGATTTAGGGGGTTTATAGGGGTCTTTGGGGGTTTCTCTCTCTCTACTCTATAGGTCTCTCTATACACTCTATCATTCTTTACATGTGTCTATAGGTGTATCCTCTATTGATAAGGTTTTATCTTTTATATCCTCCTCGGCAGGAAAAGTTGGCGTTGAAAGCTTGCAATCGACATTTGTATTCTTTGTCCTCGCGGATTCAGGGCAAAAGAAAACCCGCCAGTTGGCGGGTGATTGTTGGGCTTTGAACTGTTCTATCGCTTACTGCCGAAAGTGGAAGTTCATGGCCATGAATGGATGAAGGTCGGTCGGTGGGTAGGCGATGGCGAACTGCTCATCGGTCACGCGGGTGGTCAAGAAGTAAAGCTCGCCCTCGTCAAGCCCACGTTGCAGGTCGTTGACCCCAGCGGCTCGAAGCTGGTCGCAGAGCACGTTGGCCATGGGCTGCCACTTCTCGCGGGTGTAGGTCATGGCGTCACGCTTGCCAGACTCGGTGATGGTCACGCGGGTCCAGTCGCCGTCCTCGATGCAGCGAAGAAGGCTCATGCGGGCGTTGTGCTCGCGAAGGGCGAGGGTCTCGTTGAGGGTTGCGGTGCTGGTCTTGGTTGCGGTCATGGTGTCGGCTCCGATAGGGTCAGGGGAATGAGGAAAGGGTCTTGTGTGGGTCAGGCTTTAGTACGAGCGGTACCAGATGCCGTCCTTCTGGCCATCGGTAACGAAAAGGTCAGGAAGCACGCCGGTCACCTCAAGCCCAGCGTATGCACCCCGCCAAGTCGTAAGCTTGACACGGACACCGGGCGCGTAGTCCCTGAAGAAGGAGCGGACAGCATCGGTCAAGCTCGGCGTGTGCAGGTGACCGAACTCGTCGGTGTAGGGTGCGCGGTGCGCGTCGAAGGTGTCAAGGGGCATCTCGATGGTACAGGTCGCGGACATAGGGCACTCCGGCTTCGGGTTCACCACAATCTTAATCACTGTGGCCCCTTGT
>ERZ869936.1762-NODE-1762-length-14402-cov-3.760647_pt1 | contig 14402 bp, 12 predicted proteins | sample MGYA00520876_ERZ869936 | MGnify/ENA primary metagenome ERZ869936 (study PRJEB32218, sample SAMN09650985) | biofilter metagenome | isolation source: enrty point of leading RO module | place: Saudi Arabia: Thuwal, RO plant located on Red Sea | collected 2016-02-17 ...
CCCAAGTGGGCCTTATTGGCCAACGACCGGCGTTTCAACCGCCATGTCACCAATGGCCCGGGCATTTACCTCAACACAGTGGCCAACGCACTTGCGCAAATGCGTTACTCGCGGGAAACCACGCCGGCGGGCAACAAAGCCGATGGCGTTTGCGGCTACGTTTACAAGACCACCAACAATGAGGGTGTTTCCACCACGACTTTCCTAAACGCGCTTGTAGCTCCCAGCAGCTATGACCCGGTTTCGCCTCCGATGTTCGAACAGCGAGCCAACATCCCGGACATGCCTTGGAAAACCGCCCCCACCAAGGGCCATCTCAAGGGCTTCCTCACTGGGGGCAACGCAACCAATTTCCTGGACGGCGCCAGCGTCACCATCAGCGGGCCGGTCAACCGCAGTTTCGCCAGCGACGGCACTGGTTTTTACGGTTCGGTGGATCTGCCGCCGGGCAATTATTCGCTCACGGCCACGTTCCCCGGCTACCTCAATGCCGCGACCAATTTCACCGTGGTCCCGGGAGTGGTGGCCAATCACGACCTGACGCTCGCGGTCATCCCCCCGGTGCTTCCACCAAGCATCACCACGCACCCCCAAAGCCAGACTGTCGGCGCGAGCAACATGGTGGTCTTCACTGTGGAAGCCAGCGGCACGGCGCCGCTTTCCTATCAGTGGCGCTATAATGGCGGCACCATTCCGGGTGCAACCGAATCCTCCTACACCAGACTCAACGTCCAGCCCTCGGATAACGGCGACTATTCGGTGGTCATCACCAACATTGCCGGCAGCGCGACCAGTTCCAACGCCACGCTGACCGTTGTGATTCCCGCCAAACCGGTCTTCCAGATTCACCCCCAAAGCCAAACGGTCAATGCGGGTCAATCGCTTTTGCTGACGGCCGCAGTGACGGGCAGCGCGCCGCTGCATTTCCAGTGGATGCTCAATGGCAGTCCTCTTTTTGGCGCCACCGGCACTTCGCTTTCCTTGATCAATGTGTCGTCTCAACAAACCGGCCATTACTCAGTTGTGGCCAGCAACAATGTGGCGGTGGTCAGCAGCCGAAGCGCGTCAGTGGTCGTGGTTCCCGCAAGAAAACAAATTCTCTGGCGCGTGTCCCCTGGTGAGCGGCCCTATCTGGGAACAGGCTTGACCGAGCGTGGCATGGCCTACAATCCGGCCACCGGCAATGTCCTGCTCGTCAGTCGCGCTTCCGGCACGAAAATCTTTGTTCTCAACGGGGACACCGGCGCGGATCTGCATGAATTGAACACCACCACATCCATCATCACGGGCGGCACATTTACCTTGAACATGATTGGCGTGGCTGAGGACGGCGCGGTCTATGCCGGCAATTTGGCGACCACCACACCGCCGACCTACAAGTTGTATCGCTGGGCCAATGACAGCGCGGCCTCGGTGCCTCATTTGGTTTACGACGGCGATCAAGGACTGGGCAACAACCAGCGCTGGGGCGACAGCATGGACGTGCGGGGCTATGGCACCGGCACGCAGATTATTCTGGGATCGCGTAGCGGCAGCATTGTGGCGATGCTGACCACGGCCAACGGCACCAATTTCACGGCCACGCCCGTTGCCATCGCAGGCGCGCCTGCCGGAGCGTTTGGGTTGTCAGTGACCTTTGGCACGGGAGACACCTTCTGGGGAAAAAGCACCGTGATGCCGTTGCGTCAATGCTCGTTCAATCTGGGCGCAGGGAGCGGAACCATTCTTCAAACTTTTTCAACGCCGGACATGCCCAACAGCGTGGTGCCGATTGGCTATTCGCCCGAACTCAACCTGCTGGCTGGCGTCGCGGTGGAAACACCCGACAACCTGAAGCTTTACCACCTGGGCCAAACGCCGGTCCTCCTGGCCACCAATCATTTCGCCACCGATTATGAGAACGGCTTCAGCACCGGCTCGGTGGATTTTGGCCCCGGGCGCGTCTATGCGCTGGATTCCAACAACGGGCTGATTGCCTGTGCCCTTGAGCCTTATGGGCCACCACGTATTGAGGCCTTATCGATCTTCGGCAACCTGCTGCGCTTTCATCTCATTCCCGATCATCGCAATCATATCCTGGAAAGCTCAACTGATTTGATCCAATGGCAACCGGTCACCAACGCGGTGCCCTCCGGCGGCTATGTGGACTCCGATGACTCAATGCTCAGCCCGATGAGGGCTTATCGCCTTCGTGTGCCGTAAAAACCCTTCCGCTGATGACGCCTTTAAGCCTTTAATTTCCTGAAAGCGCCTTCTTCCGGTCCGCTGTCAACGGCCCCTCCTGCGGCGGCGCGAGAATAAACCAGATCATGTCGCGGAAATCGTCGTCGGGCTGTTGTTCCAAGCCCTCGGGCATGACGGAGCGCTCGCTGATTTTCATCGAGGCAATGTCGCTGCGGGCAATGACGTATTCGGTTGGCCCGGCGGCTATGAGCTTTACATGCGCGGCGCTATTTTCCACCAAACGACCGCTCAGGCTTCGGTCGTCCTTGGTTTCAATTTCCACGTTTTCATAGCCTTTGCCGATGATTTGGTTGGGGTCGATGATGTTGGCCAGAAGCGCGTCGAGATTGGAACGGCCAACACCGGTCAAATCGGGGCCGACATCCGCACCTTCACCGAGCAGTTTGTGGCAAACGTAACAGGTGCGCTTGGCGACTTCGTAACCGTTTTTGAAATTCGGTTCGCCGGTCAGCGCGACTTTCTTCTTCTCCTCAATGAGCTTGAGTTTGTCCGTGTCGGTTTCGCGGTAACGGCCAAAGAACTGTTCCAAACGCCGATCAAAATTCACATTGTCGAACTTCGCGATGCTGCGGAGGACGCTGGCGGAAATGTCCGCCGGTTCAACCACTTTGTCTTCCAGGCCGTCGAGCAGGGAACGGGTCCATTGCCACCAAGTAACCATCACTTCAGCGGCAACGCGGCGGGAGGCAGGCGACAATTTTTTCCAGCCTTTAATCAATCGAGGGCCAAACTCCTCAACGCCGATGAACGGAAGACTGCGCAGGCCCGCATGCACGAGCGACTCCGGTGCGTCGCTGAAGATCAGTTGGAACATCGCCTCGCGTGTCGTGTCGTTGCGGAATTGTTTGGCGGCTTCGATGGCCTTTAGGCGTTCGTCCAGCGGCGCGTTTTTGTCGTTGATGATGGCAACCGTTTTTGAGACGGCGGCGGCATCGCCCCAGAGCGCGCCCAATTGTTGGGTTCGCTCCTTCACCTGCGCCTGTTGGCGGGCATTCAACTTTTCAAAAAGCGGTTGAACATCAGCGGTCGGCATGAGCGGTTTGGCGCGCTGGCCCTCGATCAGGCCTTCGAGCGCGGCGATCAACAGTTCGTCCCTCGTAGGAGCCGAGGTAACGAGGCTCTGACCCAATTTTTCGAGGAACTCGACTGCCTTGTTCATTTTTTCAGCATCGCCAGTGTCGCAAATGCGGCGCATGGATTTTTTGGCCAGAATTCCGGAAAGCGGCAGCGTATCCGCGCCATTTTCGGCAAACCATTTCAGCCACGGCTGTGGATTGGCGGCGATCAACGGTTCGCTCGCCATCCAGATCATGAAGGGTATCAGCGGGTCCTTGGCGTCAGCGGAAGATTTGATGAGCGTGGTCAGAATTTTATCGACCGGCGCATTGGTATTGATGTCGGAGTTGACGGTGAGCGAACCGGAAACCAGTTGGCGGCAAGCCGTGGCGACGGCGAGGCGAACGCGGGGATCAGGGTCAGCGGCCAAAATTTCGAGTAATGATATTTTTTTGAAATGATGAACATATTCACCTGTGCCCGAAAATGTTGCTGCCAAATCCCGATGTTTATTAGACAAAAAGGAAGCTCTTTCTCCTACCAAACGTGCGCTCCAGGCCCTTAAGCTAGGGTCAGAGTGATTAGCAGCTTTTGACAATAAATCTTCTGATAAAAGCTGCTGCCCAGAATGTAGCGCCCACAACGCGTATAAAGCTGATTCTTCAATTTGCGCATTAACAACCTGTCGTTCCAAGAGTGTGGTTTGTTCGGATCCTTTTGATTTTCCAAGAAATCGCCACCAATCAGTGCGCTCACTTAAGAGGCGTAAAGCCGCTCTCCTCTGCCATACATTCGGATGCTTCAACAATTTTACCAGTTGATCGCTTCTCAGTTTGGCCAAATCCACTTTCCGGTCCGGCCGAGATCCGATTTTCTTCCCCGGTTTGTTGCCCGTGTAAACCACGCGCCAAATGCGGCCATGCGCGCGATCCACGCCCTCGGGATCAGCCTGCGCGTTCTGATAACAAGGATATTTGTCATACCAATCGGCGATCCAGAGCGCGCCGTCCGGGCCGACGTTCTGCACGACAGGCCGGAACCAGCCATCCGTCGTGGTCAGAAAATCCTCTTCCGCCGTGGCTTTGAAGCTGGAGCCATTGGGCGTCAATCGATCGTGGTTGATGGCGTTCTGGTGAATGTTGCCGAAAAAGACGCGCCCCTGGTATTCCACTGGGAAATTGTCGCCCTGATAAATGTTGATGCCGCAATAGGCCGCCCTGTGATGTTTGTGGTCCACGATGCTCGGCAGCAATTCATAAGCGTAGGGATGCCCCGGCGTGCCGCCTTGCCGCTGGTAAATGCCGCCCGGTGCCATGTGAAACAAATGATCAATCACGCAGGCGCTGACAAACGCGTTGCCGTATTTGTCGAAATCCACGCCCCACGGATTGCTCGTGCCATCGGCGTACACTTCAAATTTCTTTGTGCGCGGATGGAATCGCGCCACGGCGGCATCCATGATCACGCCGTCGTCGGTCGCTTCGGGAATGCGCACTTCCGAGTGCGTGAACACGCCATGGGTCATGTAAAGCCAGCCGTCCGGACCCCAAGTGAAGCCGTTGAGCAATTCGTGCCGATCATGCAGGCCGAAACCGGTCATCACCACCTTGCGTTCATCGGCCACATCATCGCCATTGGTGTCTTTGAGATGCAACAGGTCCGGCGCCTGGCCGACATAGACGCCGCCATCGCCGTAGAGAATCGCCGTCGCGAGGTTCAGTCCGTCGGCGAACACCGTCACCTTGTCGGCGCGGCCGTCGTTGTCGGTGTCTTCGAGAATTTTGATGCGGTCGCGCGGTTTCTCGCCGGGCGCAGCGCCTGTGGGATATTCATACAGCTCGACGACCCACAACCGGCCGCGGTCATCCCAGGTCATGGCAACGGGATTGACGACATCCGGTTCCGCGGCGAACAGGCGCACTTCAAAGCCTTCGGGGACCTTGAATGCTTTCTGCGCCTCAGCGGGAGCGAGCGCGGGTGTCTTGGTGGGTGCGCGCTGGCCGGTGAGTTCCTTTCGTTCAGCAAAAACCTGGCCTAAGAGCAGGCCAAACGAGAGCAAGCAAACAACATGTGTCTTCATGAGAACAATTCACAGACGAACGATCGCCTCAAAGGATTCGGATTAGTTCTGCCTGAAAATGTTCTCGATGTCAGCATCCGTCGCTCGGCCCTCGTAAAACCGCAGATCCCGGAGAGTCATGGTCGAGCAGACGCCGGCATTGACGGGGTCCCGGCCAATCAGGGTGAGGCTGGACCGTGAACCAATTATGGCCAAATGCGGGGAATGAGCGTCCTGACGTCCATTTAAATACAAAGCCTCGCCCTGATCGTTCCACACGAAAGCAAAATGGTAAAACCGGTGCGGCTGAATCAGTTCCTGGTTCATTAACTGGTGGCCACGGCGGAGGATAAACAGGCGGCCATTACCGGCCACCTCAATTTTTAATTCATTAAAAACGCCCGGATCCACCTTGTGGAAGAGGCGCGCGTGCCGGTTGGTGTTGTCGATCCGAAACCAGAAGCTGATGACCCCGCACGAGCGGTCATTCAACAGCTCTTCGGGAAGAATAATGGCCTCTTTGTTTGCGGCAAATTGGACAGCCGCGCCGTCGGGCAAATGAAGCGCCTGAACGCCATCCAGCTCCGCGGTAAATTGCCCGGTGACATCCCGCAGCATGCGACCGGACACAGCTTCAAAGGTCCACCGCGCCAACAACGAAAGCGTTTCGGGGCAGGTTTTCTGGATTTCTTCGCGGACGCGAGCCTGTTCCTCGCGGTAAGCCGCAAGCCTCTGCTCCTCCTGCGCCCGCAGTCGCTTATCCTTTTCAACGTAATGTTCGCGAAGCATGGGAAGATCAATTTTCCAGACGCCATATTCTTTGACCAAGGCCAATTCCTCGGGAACCTCCTTGAATTTGGTCGGGAAAAAGCCGGGAATCAAAAAATTGGTCGGCTCCTTTCGCAGAACTCGCACCACTGCGATGGAGCCTTCCATTTTCTTCAGCGTGGCGGAATCCGTTACATACGAAAAATAACGATCGCAGTAGCGCTGTTCAGGCTTCGGGGGCGTGCCCAAATAGGGATGGTCTTTGGCAAATTTCGCCGACTCAACCAGAATCGCCTCCTGCGTTCCTTTGGAAAAAAACTGCCAAACCGCCTGGCAATCCTGCCGGCGGGCTGCGCCCAGAAAGGCGTTGGCCACTTCCTCAGGCTGGCCGGTGGGCTTGGCGCAAGCTGCCAGCAGCATCAAGGGCATCAACCAGTCAATGCGGGATTTCATGGGCGATATTCAGGCTGGCTTTCAATAAAAGCGCAAATTGGTAAAACTGGACGCCCGATTGATAAAAGCAATGAAGACAAGCCCCCACGCATTCAGATGTGATACATTTTTTCCTTTTCGTTCCCCGCATCCAGCAATTGCTGGAAGGTGATTGCATTCGCCGACTGGTCCAATGCGACTTGAAGTTTCTTCCAAGCATCGCGCAGTTCGGGTGGGCACTTGGCATCGCCAAGCGCGGGCGAATCAAACACCTCGCCATGAATGCAGCGCAGGACGTCGCCGAGAGTGATTTGCGACGGCGGCTTGGCCAAGAGGTATCCTCCTTCCTTGCCCCGAACACTTTTGACAAGCTGCTTGCCCTTCAATTCGATGAGAATCTGCACCAAGTACTTGGGTGGAATTCCCTGCTCAACGCCCATTTCCTCCACCTTGCGAGCGATTCCCTCCGGATAATGGCGAGCCAGCCACAAAATGGCGCGAGCGGCGTAATCGCTTTTGACAGATAATTTCATAACAGGCAGAACATTGGATAAACTGGCGATTTCAGCACTTTCCTGAGGATGAACGCGTCCTCAGGCCGTGAATAGACAAAACTTTACTTCCCTGGCTACTGGGTTTCTCAAGTTCCTCATTTTCAAGCCAACAATTGCGGGCACTTTAAACAAAAAAACAACCACTTGGCGCCCTGACATCCGTAAGGGAAAAACCTACACAATTCGCCTGATTCTTGCAGGCGCCCTGTTCCGAATTACTGTTTGACATTGGATATCAATCATATGATTCTCAGGACTGCGAAACGGGGAAATTCCCTTTAAAAACGGTGCTATCATGAAAAAACTCAAACAGCGCGGATATTTTGCGACTCGAACAGCAGGCTTGCTGGCTGTAGTTGCCATTTCAACCTCTGCCAATGCGGCAGTCTTTACCTGGAGCCCATCCAGCAATGCTGGTCAAAAAGACTGGAGCACGGCGGGAAACTTTTCGCCCAGTGCTCCCGCGAACAACGGCACTGCGGACCTGATTTTCACGGGCGGCTTCAAGCTCAATAACAATATGCAGGCCAATTACAACATTGCGGGCCTGTCATTTGGCGCGGGGGCAAGCGCCTTCACCATTGGCAACTCGGTCGGCACCACGCTGACCATTCAAGGGAATGGCATAACCAACAATTCCTCGCTGAACCAGATTATTAACATCAGCAGCATTGCCATCGGCAGCAGCCAAACGTGGAGCGCCACCTCCGGTGCTCTGACCTTTGGCGGAAGCACCATCTCGCTGGGTGCCAACACACTGAACATCAGCGGCGCCAACAATGTTTCCATCGCCAACGCCATCAGCGGGGCTGGTACTTTGACCAAGTCCGGGACCGGAATCCTTACTTTGTCCGGCAACAGCACCCACACGATCATCAATGGCGGGACAGTGAATGTCACTGGCAGCCATGCTGGAGCCGTGGTTGTCAACAGCGATGGCACTCTATTGGGCACAGGAAACATCACCGGCGGCATGACGCTCAACTCCGGCGCCAGCCTGAATCCCGGGGCCAGCGTTGGCATTCTCAACGCCGGCAGCAGCCTTTGGAACGGTGGGGCAACCTACAATTTTGAGATCAATAATGCCGTGGGTTCGGCCGGCACCGCTTGGGACTTGGTGAACATCACTGGTGGATTGAGTCTTGGCGCCTCTTCTGGAAACCCGTTTGCCATCAACATCTTTGGCGACTTGCTGGATTTTGACAGCGCCACAGGTTATTCATGGACCATCGCTTCGGCTTCGGGCGGCATTACGGGATTCGACGCCTCGGCGTTCAACATCATCACCGATAACTTTGCCAATAGCCTGGATGGCGGCACGTTTGTTGTTCAATTGCTGAACTCAGACCAAGATTTGGTGCTAAGCTTTGTTCCGGTGCCTGAGCCCTCCACCATCGCGCTGGGCGTGATGGGCGGTCTGGCTTTAATTGGAACTGCCTTCCGCCGCAGGAAGTAATTCCCGCATATCCATTCATTTGAAGGCTGGCTCGAAAGAGTCAGCCTTTTTTATTTAATCAATGGGAAATTAAACGCCCTTCAATCGCCCGGCTAATTCCTCTCCCAGTTGACTCGCCGCTTCCGCTTGGCCCTGAATCGTTCCTCGCCACACGTGACCGCTTAAGAAAGACACCGCCTTGAGGCTTAATCCATTTTCCGAGCAGGTCGCGTAAGCCGCCACAGCGCTCTGGCATCCCCCTCCGAGCGCATTGAGAAAGGCCCTTTCGGCAGCAACGGCATGCCACGTGTTCCAATGGTTCAGTCGCTCGCAAATAGAAACTACAGCAGAATCATCCGCGCGAATCTCAACACCGATGGCCGCCTGGCCCACACAGGGCAGCATCTCCTCTGTGGACAAAAAACAAGCCTTGAGACCGGGAGGCACGTCAACCCCTGACAGATTGCCCTCGGAATCCACTTGGAAGCCCAATCGGCGCAGCCCTGCGGCCGCCAGAATCAAAGCGTCCAATTCAGTGTGTTCCGCCAGTTTATGAAGACGCGTGCCGACGTTTCCACGAATGGGCACCACGCGCAGGTCCGGGCGGTGCAGGCGCAGTTGGGCGCCGCGCCGCGTGCTGCTGGTGGCCACGACGGCACTGGGCTTCACATCCACCAAGCTCTCAACCATCAAGTCGCCTTGAAAACCACGCGCCGTCGAAGCCTCCTTTCGGTAAATTAAAACATCGCGCACATCGGCGCGCTCCGGTGTGGCTCCCAACTTCAGCCCCTCCGGCAGATCCGTCGGCCACTCCTTGAGGCTGTGAACGGCCAAATGCGCCTCGCCGGAAAGCAGCGCCTCCTCGATTTCCTTGGTGAACAGTCCGCGCGGCAAGGCGGCGTCTATGCGCGCCAGGGAGGCGGTTTGAAGCTTGTCCCCGGTGGTTTTGATTATTTTGAGATCAAAGTTTTTTTCGGGAAAGGCCTTTTGGCAACGGGACAGGATATCCTTGGCCTGGGCCAACGCCAGCGCGCTGCCGCGAGTTGCTATAAACAGGGTGTCAGATTTCACTGGATCGTTGAATTATTCGGCCCTTCATTTCATTCAAAGGCCAGTTGGGAATCTCCCGCCATCGAACCGGTTGACGCTTGAGGAAAAAAGCTGCGGACTTTTTCCCGGATAATGGCCTCGCACCGGACAATTTCCTCGTGTCGCTGGCGCAGATAGTCGTCGGCAATGGCCTGGAGATCGTCAATGTTGTAAAGGTACACATTTTCCAAAAAGTTCACTTCCGGCTCGATGTCGCGCGGCACGGCGATGTCGATAAGCAGCAACGGCCTGTTTTTTCGCAGCTTCATCAATGGGGTCAGTTTTTGGCGGTCGAGCACGTAGTGAGGCGCGGAGGTGCTGCTGATGACAATGTCAATTTGCGCAAAGTCCCGCTCCCATTCTTCGAAGTGAATAGCGCGTCCTCCAAGCTCTTTGGCGAGCAGTTCGGCCCGGTCGAAGGATCGGTTGGATACAATAATACTGTGGGCGCCACGGGAGAGCAGTGCCCGGGCGGTTTTTTCGCTGGTTGCCCCGGCGCCAATCACCATGACGCTGCGATCCCCCAGGGAGGTGAAGATTTTTTCCGCCAACTCAACCGCCACGGAACCAACGGAGACGCTGCCGCGCTGGATGTTGGTTTCGGTGCGGATATGCTTGGCCACATTGAAGGCTTTCTGGAAGGCCTTGTTTAGGCGGCTGCCGGTATGACGATGCTGAAGGGCCAGGTCATAGGCTTTTTTTAATTGTCCCAATATTTCAGTTTCCCCCAACACCATGGAGTCCATGCCGCTGGCCACTTTGAACAAATGCTCCAGGCTTTGCGGTTCGCCCATGGCGTAAAGCCCATCCTCATGGAACTCGGGGCAGTTGTGGTGCTCGTGAAAAAACCGCTTCAACGCGGCAAACGCCTCGGAAGCGCTCAGTTGCGTCGAGGCGTAAATTTCCACGCGGTTGCATGTGGAGAGAATGACCGCCTCGGCAGCAATGCCGCTTTGCCGCAATTGCTGGAGTGCGACGGGAATGGCCGATTCGGAAAAAGCAAATCGCTCCCGCACCGTCACGGGCGAGGAATGGTGGCTGAGTCCAACAACAACAATCGGCATGGAGTGTTTAGGGATTATGGGCGTGGGATAACAGGTTGACTCCCCAGAACGTCAGCAGCACGAACACAAAGCTGCCTATCGCCCCCCAGGCAAACCGCCGGCCCGTCTGGGCGAACCGTCCATGCAAGAGGATCAACCCGAAATAAATGGCCCAGACCAACAGCGACCAGACCAACTTGGGCTCAAGTTTGAAATAAACACCGTATTCCCGTTTCAACAGCACCGGGCTCATCGAAAGCCCGACCGTCAGCAAAATAAACCCGGCCAGCAGAAGGCGGCTCATGACTTTTTCCAACCGCTCGATCGGCGGCATCAAAGAGAATATCGCCCGCTTGCGGTGCATTTTGAGGTCGCGCTCCTGGGTCACATACATGACGCCGGCAATGGAACTGAGACCAAACGCGCCGTAGGAAAGCAGAATCAGCGCTCCATGGAGGCTGGCCAGCCCGTTGCGGGTCTCTGGAGCCGCACCGCTGTTCAACTCCATCCCAAGAAGCAGGGAAACGACTCCGCTGCCAAACAACACCGCCGAGGCAAACGCTCCGAGAAAACGCAACCGGGCCCCGAATCCGACTAGCAAATAAACACCCACCATGCCCCAACCCACAAACACCATCGCCTCGTAGAGGTTGCCCAAGGGGCATCGCTGCAAGGCCAGGCCGCGCCAGACCATGGAACCGGTGTGCAAAATGAAGCCGGAAAGCAACAGGAAATAATTGATGCGGTTGTCTTCGCGAAACCCTCGTCGCCACAAAAAAACTGAGTACAGCATGCTTATGCCGTAAATCAGGACGGCAAACGCAAAGAGATGTCGGTCAGAAAACCCGGACACGAAATCAGGTTAAACCAGCAACCGGAGGCTGCAAGCCGGGAGTTTGATGAGTCTGATTAGCAGGCAAAAACGCTTTTTATGAACTTCTAATTAATCGTGTCCTGCCTGCGTGGACTCCCCATGCGCGGCGCAATCATGGGATGCTGGGGCATCAAAAAGGCGGTGATTTCGTCCAATGTCTTGGGGGTGCCCACGCCCATTTCCATCCCGTCAATCACCAGCGCGCCCGTGTACTGGTCCTCCGACGTGCGCTGAAACTGGATCTCGAATTTCTTAGGAATAAAAAGCGTTTCCATAAGAGTAATTCAGCCAGTTCCATGCCATGCTCAAATCAGCGGAATCAGGGTTTCCCTTAAAACTCGTTCAATTAATCCTTGAACAGACCGCCCCTCACCGCCGGTTTAACTTGATCACAAGGAGGAACGATGAAAAACGCATGGAGTTTAGCCGTTGCGCTGGGTATTGGATTATGGGCGCTTGAAGCCCAAGGCCAGTTGTTTTCCTGGGTTCAACCCGCCGGACGCACCATGGAGCACAAGCTGGTGCTGTCCACCAACCAGTTCATGGAGGTGCTGAGTGTTTCTTTGGACAGTTCCGCATCCATAGATGTGACAGTGGGAGAGGACACAGTCACATTGGGGACCGGGGGCAACCCCAACATTCCCGTGCCGATGATCATTGCCGGCCCGGCGACCGTGGTGCTACGCAAAAGCTCAACGGCGGGCCCCGGAACACTGGTCACTTTTCGGCTTGGCGAAACCGCAGAGTGATCCGCAGGGCAACCGAACGACCGTGTAAGCCCAAGCGAGACAGGTTTTCCCTCAATAGGCTTGACCGTGCCGCGCGGGCTTCGTTTTATTGAGCCCGTGCTAGGCACCATTCATGTTAGCGCAAGTTAAAAGCCTTTTTTCCAACGACATTGGGATTGATTTGGGAACGGCCAACTCCTTGGTTTACGTTCGGGATCAAGGCATCGTTCTTCGCGAACCCTCCGTAGTAGCCATTCAAGCGGGCACGACCAACGTCCTGGCCGTCGGCGACGAGGCCAAACGCATGCTGGGAAGGACTCCGGGTAATATTGTGGCCATCCGTCCGATGAAAGACGGCGTGATTGCCGATTTTGAGATCACCGAGGCCATGCTGCGGCATTTCATTCAAAAAGTGCATCACCGCAAGCTGATTGCCCCCCGGGTGGTCGTGGCTGTTCCCTCCGGCATCACCGAAGTGGAAAAACGAGCCGTCAAGGACTCAGCGACCCATGCGGGCGCGCGTGAGGTGTATCTCATTGAACAACCGATGGCCTCGGCCATCGGCGTGGGCCTGCCCGTGCATGAACCGGCGGGCAACATGATTGTGGATATCGGCGGGGGCACCTGCGAAATTGCCATTATTTCCCTCGCTGGCATTGTCTTCAGCCGCAGTCTGCGCGTCGGCGGGGACGAATTCGACGAAACCATCGTCGCTTACATGAAGCGGGCCTACAATTTACTGATTGGCGAACGCACAGCGGAAGAGATCAAAATGCGGATTGGTTCCGCTTATCCGCTGGAGCAGGAATTAACCATGGAAGTCAAGTGGCGCGACCTGAGCGCCGGATTGCCCAAGACTTTTACCATTCGTTCGGAGTAAATCCGCGAAGCGCTCAAAGAGCCGCTTTCAAGCATCCTCGAATCCATCCGCATCACCCTCGAACGCTGTCCACCGGAGCTGTCCGGCGACCTTATTGAACGGGGCATCATGATGGCGGGCGGGGGCGCGCTGGTGCGCGGCATAGACCGGATGGTGGCCGATGAAACCGGGCTGCCGGTGCATATTGCCGACGATCCGTTGAGCGCGGTGTGCGAAGGCACCGGCCGGGTGTTGCAGGAGATCAGCTTCCTCAAGCGAGTGGCCTATTCCAAGGTTTGATTCCCCGGCGTTCGCCCGCGGAAAACGGGCGACATGTTTAAAAGGCATTACATAGCGTTGGCCCTGGTGGTCGTGATGGTGCTGGTTTTATTCAACCTGCCCAGCCAGACTGCGGCCAAGTTCAAGCTGGCCATCAGCGGGCTTTTTTTTCCCCTGTTCAGCTTGGCTGGCTCCGCAAGCCAGGCTGCGGAGAAAGTCGGCAATGCCGTGATTCCCCGCCGCGACCTGGTGCGGCAAAACGAACAACTCCGCCTGGAAAATGAGGAGCTTCGCCTCCGCGCGGCCCAGGCCGAGGAAGCCTTCCGGGAAAATGAGCGCCTCCGCCAACTGCTCGGCTGGCAAAAACAGCAACTCGCCCGCTATAAAGCCGCCCGGGTCATTGCCCGCGACCCGGCCAACTGGTGGCGCACCGTGCAAATCGACCTCGGCAGCCGGGACGGCATCCGGCCCAACATGCCGGTGCGAACCCTTGAAGGGCTGGTCGGAAAAGTTTCTTCGGTCGGCGCAACGCGGTCGCAAGTGGTGCTGCTGGGAGATCCGAATCTGCGGGTGTCCGCCATTGTTCAGGAAACCCGGGAAACCGGCATTATTTACTCCGGGACCGCCAACCCTCTGGAGCACAACATCGTGGACATGGGCTATCTGCTGCGCAACAGCCAGCTCAAGCCGGGCCACACGGTCGTCACCAGCGGCGAAGGCGGCGTGTTTCCCAAGGGCATTCCCATCGGGCGAGTGGTCGAATCGCGCTCGGCCGATTACGGCCTTTCAACCGAGGCGCGGATTAAGCTGTTCGCTAGGATGAACGCCATCGAGGAAGTCTGGGTGATGTTCCCATGAAAAATACCTTTGCAGAAAATAAAACACTCAAGCCGCTCCGGGCAACGCCATGAACTGGATCCAGCCCATTCTCGTTTTGCTGACCGCCTTCCTGGCGGTCTATGCGCAAGCCACGCTGGAGGGA
>ERZ869936.1763-NODE-1763-length-14400-cov-6.770582_pt1 | contig 14400 bp, 15 predicted proteins | sample MGYA00520876_ERZ869936 | MGnify/ENA primary metagenome ERZ869936 (study PRJEB32218, sample SAMN09650985) | biofilter metagenome | isolation source: enrty point of leading RO module | place: Saudi Arabia: Thuwal, RO plant located on Red Sea | collected 2016-02-17 ...
CGCCGCTCGCATCGGCGCCCTGGCGCTCGCGACGCTCGACGATCCCGGCGACGACCCTTTCGAGGACCTCGAACTTCTCGGCATAGTCGGCCTCGAGGATCCTGCGCGACCGGGCGTGGCCGAGGCGATCGCACGTTGCCGCGCGGCCGGCATTCGCGTCGTAATGCTGACCGGCGATCATGCGACCACCGCTCGCGAGATTGCCCGCGATGTCGGCATCGTCGACGATGCGACGTCTGGCGACAGCATTATCGAGGGAGCGGCGCTGGATGCGCTGCTGGCTCGGCTTGCACCCACCGAACGGCTCGCAGTGAGTGTCGTCGCGCGTGCGACCCCCGAACAGAAGCTCGCGCTCGTCGAACACCTGCAGCAGCGCGGCGACATCGTGGCAATGACCGGTGACGGCGTCAACGACGCGCCTGCGCTGCGCAAGGCGGACATTGGCGTCGCGATGGGAATTCGCGGCACGCCGGTGGCGCGCGAGGCCTCGGCGATGGTGCTCGGCGACGACGATTTCGGTTCGATCGTCGAGGCGGTCGCTCAGGGCCGCGCGATCTACGAGAACATCCGCAAGTTCGTCGTGTACCTGCTGTCCTGCAATATCAGCGAGGTGCTGATCGTCGCGCTGGCGACGCTTGCCGGCGGGCCGCTGCCGCTGCTGCCGCTGCAGATCCTGTTTCTGAACCTGGTGACCGACGTGTTTCCGGCGCTGGCGCTCGGGGTCGGGGAGGGGGCACCGGCGCTGATGCGCGACGCGCCCCGGCCATCCGGCGAGCGGCTGCTGACGCGGCGCCACTGGTTCGTCATCGGGGCCCACGGGCTGACCATCTCGGCAGCCACGCTCGCCGCGATGGCGACGGCCATCCTGCTGCTCGACCGAAGTCCCGGCGAGGCCGTGACGGTGTCGTTCTGCACGCTGGCGCTCGCACAGCTATGGCACGTCTTCAACATGCGGGACACGGATTCCGGGGCGTTGGTCAACGAGATCAGCCGCAATCGCTGGGTCTGGTGCGCGCTGGTCCTGTGCCTGGGCCTGATCCTGGTCGCCGTCTATCAGCCGGGAGTCGCGCGCATCCTGTCACTGTCGAACCCCGGCGCAGACGGCTGGCTGGTCATCGCGATCTTCAGCCTGGTCCCGCTGGTTGCAGGGACCCCGCTGCGGCTGCTCGCGCGGCGGCTGGCGGCAGCCTGAGCGGCGGGCAGTGCCTACGGACTTGCGGAAAACACGCATAGGTTGAAGTCCGGCGCAGTCCTACGCTGTCCCTGTCAGGGACAGCACGGAGAACGGCTGATGCGCATCATCATGGTGCCCGTGGCGGATCGCCCGGAATGCGGTATTGCGCTCGACAGCGCCTTTGCGCTCGCCGAGCGCCTGCAGGCGAACATCCAGGCCTGCCACTTCCGGCCCCACCGGTATTCGCGCGTCGCATTGCCGGCCGAGGCGAGCTACATGCTGCCTCGCGAAACACTGCCCGAGCTGTCGGCGGCCGATCGCAAGTCGGCCGCGGCCGCGAGCCGTGCGGCGCGCGCGCTGGTCGAGAAACTGGCGCTGGCGCGCGGTTTCACGATGAAAAAAGCGTTCAACGGCCGCTCGCTGCGGGAACTGGTCTGGAAGGAGGAGGTCGGTCACGTCGGCAACCTGATGCCCGTGATCGGCCCGTTCGCCGACCTGATCGTCGTCACCCGGCCGAGGAAAGCCTCGAGCCGCGTTGCGCGACTGTTTCTCGAGGAAGCGCTGCTCGGGTCGGGGCGGCCGGTGCTGGTGCTGCCGCCACAGCGGCGGGTGCCGGTGGGCAGTCGCGTCGTGATCGGCTGGGACCAGACACGGAATGCCATGCGTGCAGTCGTCGCCGCCCTGCCGATCCTCAAGACCGCGGAGTCGGTGAGCATCGTCACGAGCGGTCTCGGCAAGCCACACGGCGCGAAGGCGGGCGCGCTGGTCAAGTACCTGAAGGCCTGGGGCATCAAGGCACCGGTGACCCGCATTCCCTCTGCGCGGGCCAACGAGGTGGCCGATATCGATGCGGAGCTGAAGGAGCGCCGTGCCGACCTGCTCGTGATCGGTTCCTACAGCCGCAGCCGGTTTCGCGAGCGGCTGTTCGGCGGGGTGACCCGGCATTATCTATACGACAGCACGGCGAGCGTGCTGACGATGCACGCCTGAGCGACCCGCGGCGGGTGGCGAGGAGGCGCATGTGAAGGCCCCGCGACGCATCCTGGCCATCCTCGATGCGGACGGCGACAACCAGCAGCTCATCGAGCGTGCCGCGCGCCTGGCCCGCTGCTATCGAGCCAGGTTGTCGCTGTTCACTTCCTGCTACAGCTCGTACCTGGCCGATGCGGGCGCAGAACTCGCGGCCGCGGCGCGCGCCGTCGGCGACGCGGCAACCGGGGCTGCGCAGCAGGCGCTGGAGGCCGAGGCCGGGCGACTGCGCAATTCCGGCCTGCGGGTCGACGGCCGTGCCGTGTGGGACCGGTCGCGCCACGGCAGCGCTCTCGCCGAGGCGGCGCGGACGCAGGCCGATCTGCTCGTCAAGGGAACGCGCTACCACAGCGCGCGCGCCCGCGCGTCGATCACGCACGCGGACTGGAACCTCGTCCGGGAGACGCGCGTTCCGTTGTGGCTGGTCAAGGCCGGCGAACTGCCCGTGGAGCGCGCACGCATCGTGGCGAGCGTCGACCTGGCGGCGGACGGCGCGGCCGACGAGCGAATCGTGCGGACCGCCAAGGAGATCGCCCGCGCGCTGCACGCGGTCCTGTACGTCTTCCATGCCTTCGATCCTCTGCCGGCGATCGGCGATGCCGCAATCCGGGCGATCAAGTCGCAACGCTTGCCGATCGAGGCGATCCGCGAGAACCTTCGCGCCGTGCGTGCGGAGGCGCTGGCGGCGCTGGCAGGCCGGCACGGAGTCGAACCGCCGCAACGCTTGCTGAAGAGCGGCCCGGTCGCCGAGCTGTTGCCGGGAATCGCGACCGAACTCGGCGCGTCGCTCGTCGTCTGCGGCGTAAACGGCGGTCGCGACGGGCGCGGCGGCGGCATAGGCAGCACGGTCGAGGCCGTGCTGGATCACGTGCCCTGCGATATGCTCGTCGTGCCAACGGCAGGTGACGGCGACGGCCCATGAGCGACACCGGCCCCGATCTGAGGGCGACGCACACGCCGGAGGCGATCCGGCGGCGACTCGCGCAGCCGCCGCGGCCGAGCTACCTGGCCGACGCCGTGCTCGGCGGCATCGACGGTTGCGTAACGACGCTCGCGATCGTCGCCGGCTCGGTCGGCGCCGGCCTCGCGCCCGGCGTAGCCATCGTCCTCGGCGCGGCCAACCTGCTGGCCGACGGCTTCAGCATGGCGATCAGCAACTTCGAGAGCGCACGCACGCGGCTTGCGTTCCTCGAGCAGGCGCGGGCGGAGGAACTCGAACATGTCCGCGAGTTGCCGGACGGCGAACGCGAGGAGATACGGCAAATCTTCGCGCGCAAGGGCTTCGAGGGGCAGGACCTCGAGCGGGCCGTCGCGGTGATCACCGCGGACCGCGAGCGCTGGATCGAGACGATGCTGGTCGAGGAGCACGGTCTCTCGCTGCATCCGCCGCGCCCGTGGCGCTCGGGCCTCAGCACCTTCGCCGCGTTCGTGGCGGTAGGCTCGTTGCCGCTCTTGCCGCTGGTGTCGGGCGCGCTCGCGGGCGAGGCGCGCTTCCTCGCGAGTTTCGCGGTCAGCGTCCTCGCGTTCTTCGGCATCGGTGCTCTGAAGGGCGCCGTCGCCGGGGGTGGCCCGCTCAGACAGGGACTCGCGACCGCGCTGTCCGGGAGCAGCGCGGCCATGCTGGCCTACGCCGTCGGCGCCGTGCTGCGGGACGTCGCCGGCGCGGGCTGAGCCGCAATACGCGTCGATGCGGCGGCAAGTCCGCATTGGCCGAACGGGCCTCCGTAGTTTCCAGTATCCGCTCGATCGCGCCGTGGCGTGACAATCCAGGCTGCGCGAAATGCCAGGCCGCCGGGCATGCCGGCGAGGAACCCCGATGAAGGAATTCAGGAAGCTGCTCTGCGTCGTCGACGAGCGCAATCCGCGGTCCCAGGCCCTGCAGCGGGCCGCCTGGTTCGCCAAGGCGAGCGGCGCCGAACTGGAACTGCTGGCCGTCCACTACAACGACTACATGCTGGGTCATCCGCTGTACGACAAGAGCCGGCTGGAGGCCTCCCGCACGCGCGCGGTGGCGAACGTCAAACAGGATCTCGGCGAGCTCGCGCGCGAGCTGGCCGACGAACACGGGATCACGGTGTCGGCCACGGCTGTCTGGGACCACCCCGAACACGCCGGGGTCGTGCGCCATGCCGTCGCGAGCGGGGCGGACATCGTGTTCAAGGACGCGGAGCACCACTCGGCGCTGCAGCTCGCGATCCTGTCCAACGAGGACTGGCAGCTCATTCGCCGCTGCCCGATGCCGCTCTGGATCGCGAAGCGCGAACTCCTGCCCGACGAACACCGTTTCGTCGCGGCCGTCGATCCGTTCCACAAACACGACAAGCCGGCGCAGCTCGATGACGCGATCCTCGAGCTCGGCAGTCGCATCGCGGCGACGGTCAAGGGGGAAGTCCACGCCTTCCATGCCTTCGACCCGCGCATTGCGTCGTCCGCGGCCGAGAACAATGCCTACATCCCCGTGTCGCTGCCCTTGTCCGATATCGAGGAGGAAATGCGCGAGCAGCACGCCGAGCGCTTCAGGGCGGTCGTCGAGCCCCACGGGATTCCCGGGGAACGCGTTCACCTCGTCACCGGCATGGCGGACGAGGAACTGCCGCGCATCGCCGAAAAGCTGGCCGCAACGGCCGTGATCATGGGCGCCGTGGCCCGCAACGCCGTCAAGCAGCTGTTCATCGGCTCGACCGCCGAACGCGCGCTGAACCGGCTCGACGCCGACCTGGTCGTCGTCAAGCCGGACTGGGTCGAGTCCACGCTCGCGGCACACGCCGGGAGCCGGACGGCGGTTGCGGAAGTCGCCGCGTTCTGAGCGCGCGCAGGATCAGTCCGGCAGCGCGAAGGCGATGACGTAGTCGCCCGGCGTCGTGCCGACGTTCGGGTGCCCGCCCGCCGCGATGACGACGTACTGCCTGCCGGTCTCCTCGAGGAAATAGGTCATCGGTGTCGCCTGCCCGCCGGCGGGCAGCCGGCCCTCCCAGAGCTCCTCGCCGGTCTGCAGGTCGAAGGCCCGCAGGCTGTCGTCCATGACCGCCGCCATGAACACGAGCCCGCTGGCCGTGACGATCGGCCCGCCCGCGCCGGGCGTGCCGAGCTCGAGATTCGGCACCGGGGCAGGGGCCACGTCGCGGATCGTGCCGACCTTGCGCTGCCAGGCGATCCTGCCCGTGCGCATGTCGACGGCGGTCAGCTCGCCCCAGGGCGGGCGGACGCAGGGCAGGTCGAGCGCGCTCAGGAAGGCGCGCCGGCGCATGCCGTAGGGAGTGCCGCGCTGGCGCGCAAACTCGAAGTCGTCGTAGTCGCCGGACTCGTAAACGCGCATCAGCTCGTCGCGCGGGATCAGCGCGACCTCGGTCGGCAGGTTCATGGTCAGCGCCACGGCGTAGTGCGTGCGCGGCTCGAACGCGACGCCGCCCCAGTTGATGCCGCCGGCGTAGCCCGGCTGCATCAGCGTGCCCTCGAGCGACGGCGGCGTGAAGATGCCTTCCGAGCGCAGTGCGCGTATGCGCTTGCGGCAGCCGCGCGTGTCGAACCACACGAGGCCCCACGCGTCGTCTTCCGTGACCGGCTCGTGGCGCACGAGCGGCGGCGGCGCGACCGGGAACGGCTGCGTCGGTGACAGCTGTTCGCCCGGCACCGCGCCCTGCGGCACCGGCCGTTCCTCGATCGCGAACAGCGGCGTCCCGTCGCGGCGATCGAAAGTGAAGATCAGGCCGGTCTTCGTCCCCTGCAGCACGGCGGGCACGACGGACCCGCCGTGCTCGAGCTCCACGAGCGTCGGCTGCGCGGCCAGGTCGTAATCCCAGACGTCGTGGTGCACGAGCTGGTAGTGCCAGCGCAGTTCGCCGGACGCCGCGTCGAGCGCGACCAGCGAGTTCGCGTAGCGGTTGTCGCCCACGCGCTCGCCGCCGTAGAAGTCCGGGCTCGCCGAGCCGGTCGGCACGTAGACGAGGCCGAGCGCGGGGTCGGCGGCCAGCGGCCCCCACGCATTCGCCGAACCGGTGCGCCGGGCGGATTCGGGATCCCAGCCGGCGTGCGCAGGATCGGCGGCATCGCGCGGAACCGGATCCCAGCGCCAGCGCTCGCGGCCGCTGCGCGCATCGAGGCCGCGCACGATGCCCAGCTCCGATTCGGCGGCGCGGTTGTCGCCGATCGCGGAACCGACGACCAGCACGTCGCCGACGACGACCGGCGGCGAGGTCACGGTGTAGTGATAGTCATCCTCGATCGGCGCGACGCGCATGCCGGTGTCGAGCCGCAGCGTGCCGCCGTCGCCGAAGTCCGCGCAGGGCCTGCCGCTGCCGCCGTCCAGCGCGACCAGCCGTGCATCGAGGGTGCCGACGAAAATTCGGTGCCGACAGGCGCTGCCGGGCGGCGCCTCCGCGTCGACCCAGGACGTGACGCCGCGGTTCGCCTTCTCGTCGTAGTACTTGTCCTTCGGCAGGCCGACGTCGTGGCGCCAGAGAATCTCGCCCGTCGCCGGGTCCGCGGCGAACACGACCGCGTTGCCGGTCGGGAAATAGAGCCGGCCCTCGGCGAGTATCGGGTTCGCGGAGAACGCGAAGCGCGCGCGGTAGCCGGCCGACGGTTCGCCGGTACGCAGGCGCCAGGCTTCCTCGAGGTCGGCGACGTTGTCGGCCGTGATCTGCGTCAGCGCGGAATACTGCCGGCCGTGCAGGCCCCCGCCGAAATGCGGCCAGTCGTCGGCGACGGCGAACGGCGCGCTGAGCGCGCAGAGCAGCAGCAGGTATCTTGCGTGGACCATGCGGACCCGGCTCCGGGCGGGGCAAGCGCGTATTGGGCCACAGCCCGCTGCGGGCGGCAACGCGCCGCTCAGTCGGTCGCCGGCTTCAGTTCGATCGGCCCCATGTTGGCCGGCTTCGCGGCGCCGCAGCCGGCGTAGAACTCGCGGATGCGGTCCATCGTCGGCTCGAGGCCGTCCCCGGTGTCGAGCTGCGGCCCGATGCCGAGCCGCTTCCCGTCGTAGTCGATGAAGGCGAGGATCAGCGGCACGCGCGCGGCCGTCGCGATGCGCCAGAAACCGCTGCGCCAGTAGGGCCGCCAGCGGCGCGTGCCCTCCGGCGCCAGCGCGAGCAGCAGCTCGTCGCTTTCGCCGAACAGGCGCACGAGCTTGTCGACGTTGGCGCCGCTCCTGCTGCGCTCGACCGGGATCGCGCCCATTGCGGACAGGAGCGGACCGAGCGGCCACCAGAACAGCGTGTGCTTGGCAAAGAAGCGCAGGCGCACGCCGAGCGCGATCTTGGCGACGATCAGGTAGAAGCCGTCCCAGTTGGACGTGTGCGGCGCCGCGATGATGACGGCTTTCCGCTCGCGCGGCGCGGCGCCGACCAGCGTCCAGCCGGTCGCCTTCAGAATCAGCCTGGCGAGAGGTTTCAGCATGCGCGTCCGTGATCGCTTGCGGCCCAGTGTAACCGCCGCATGATCGGCTTGTACGCGCAATATTACCGGGCGCAGGTTTCGGTTTCGGCATGAGCGCGCGGCGCCGCGCGCTAGTTGTCGTGGCCGGCCGGCGCGTAGGCGATCATCTCTATCTCGACGATGCCGCGCGGACTGAACAGTCCCGTCGTGCCGACCGCCGTCCACGCCGAGTACGGCTCGACGACGTAGCGGTCGCGGACCCCGGCGATGACGAGCGCCTGCTGATCGATGCCGAGCGAGCTGGCGCGACCGTCGAGCACGTGAAACGTGTTGATCTTGACGACGTCGGCCAGGCTCGCGTCGGCCGTCGCGAGGAAGCGTTCGATCGTCGCGAACACGCGCTCGGTCTCCTCCCGGAAGCGCTCGGTCGACAGCGGCAGGCTGTCGTCCGGGCCGGCGCCGATGATGACGCCCGAGATGTACACGAAGTCCCCGGCCCGCACCGCGTGGGCGTAGTGCCAGGCGCTGTCGTAGCCCGTGTGTTCGCGCGGGACGTCCTCGCTGAAGGTGACGCTGCGCCCGCCGCTTTCTATGGTAGTAGCCTCGCCGATCGCGGCCAGGGGCAGGGCCAGCAGTGCACTGAATGCCAACCCGGGCAGGCCGTGTCGTCGCGCAATGCCGGCTGCTCCGGCCTTGTTTCGCGCAGCCACGGTCAGCGCGCGCCCCGCGTGCGCACCTTGACCCAGGCTGCGACCGCCGGGTCGTCGGCGCTGTGCATGACTTCCACGTAGTCGCCAACCTCGCAGTCGCTGTAGCTGCCGTCGGTGTTGCTCAGGCGCCAGCGCGTCCGGTCGAGCCAGACGTGGGTGTCCGCGGTGACCCGGTACTCGCGCGCGCCGCCGTCGCCGGCGACCGTCAGCGTTCGCGCTGCCCGGTCGACGGCCGTGATCTCGCCCATCGTGCTTTCCTTGCCGGAGATTCCGGGCGACTCGCCGATCGGGACGTAGCGCTCGGTCATAAGCTGTGCGCCGCCCGGCGGCGCGACGAGCAGCAGCAGGAAGGCGAGGCCGGTCAATGGCAGGATCTTCATGGCATTCACCTCGATACGATCAGTGCGCGTACGGCCCGCTGCCTGTCCAGGGCCTGCCGCGCGTACTCGCGCCGGCGCGCGTCGCCGGCGTCCAGCGCGCTGGCCAGCAAGGCGTCGGCCTCCTGCAGCACCGGCAGGGCCTCCGCGTGCAGGCCGCCGCCGAACAGCACCTGCAGCGCGTCCTCGTTCTCGGCCCGCGCCCGCTCGAGCAGCACGGCGCCGCGCTCGCGAGACGTGCGCCGGTCTTGCACGGTGCCCAGCAATTCCTCGGCTTGCCGCAGGTTTTCGAGCACGTTGATGACGCGCAGGAACGCGGCCACGGCGACGACCTGGGTCGCGTCGAGATTGATCCCGCTGCCCGTTGCGCCGCGGATGAGCTGGCCGGCCGGCGAGTTGTTGAACGCGTCGCCGTTGTAGAACGCGACCGCGCCCTCGATCGTCTCGACCGAGTTGTTGTGGAAAAAAGGCCCGGTGTCCGCCGCTTCGACCAGCGGCGGCGTGTTGAACTCGCCGTTGCCCGGAACCCCGAAGCCGTCGTCGGGCGGGACCTTTTCGCCGGTCAGTTTCGCCGGCTGGTCGGGCAGCGCCTCGACCCCGGTGTCGAAGTTACGATTGTCGTTCGCGAGACCGAAGATGCGCGGATCGGCGTTCGCGCCGGCATTGAAGTGGCAGGCGTTGCACTTGCCGCTGGTGTTGTCCATGAACAGCGCCTGGCCGCGCGCCGCGACGACGCTCGCAAGCGGAAGCGGCAGCGCGATATCCTGCTGCCGGCCCAGCGAGAGCTGGAATGCCTCGAGCGCGTCGAGTTCGGCGGGCGTCGGCAGCCGGAAGTCGACGCCCGCGACGCGGTTCGTCGTCTTCGTGAAATGCTGGATCACGGCGCCGGTCGCGAACGCGCGCAGCGAGCCGTCGCCGGGCGCGCCGTCGCCGGACCAGCCCGTGCGCGGGCCGTTCGCGCTCGCGATCGAGACGGACAGGCCGAGCGTGTGCGGGATGCCACGCATGTTGAAATCGTTCTCGAGATCGCCGAAACCGTCCTGGTTCTCTAAGATCAGCGCGAACTCGCGCATGAGCCGCGGGTTCTCGAAATTCCTGCCGAGTTCCGGTACGCGCTCCGCGACGAACAGCGGATCGTCGTCGGGCAGCGTCGCGATGAACGCGGGCGTAAGCCCGAAGTTGTCGGTCGGCCGGTGACAGCTGCCGCAGGTGCGGCCGTTGCCCTCGAAGGTCTCGAACAGGAAGAGCTGCTCACCCCGCGCGACCAGGTCCGCGGGAGTCGTCGGTGGATTACTGACGCAGGAGCCGAGCAGCGTGCACAGCACGACGGGAGCGAGGTGACGCATCGTACGAACCCCTCGCAGGTCGCGCTACGGATCGGCAACGGGCGAACCGTCGACGGCCTGCTTGCCCAGGTGGCGCGATTATCGAACCCGCACCCGCGGGGCGCAAGCGCCACCGGGTTCATTGCCTGCCGGTCGGGAAAGATGCACCCGATTCCGGGTACTTGCGGACGCGCGCGCTGTCGCCCCGTTGCGACAGCGCGCGATGCCGAGTGCAGCGCCGCGCACTGGCTAGAGCGGCCAGTGCTCGCTCTTGCAGCGCGCCGGCGTGAACACGGCGAACAGTCCCATCATCGTCAGCGCGAAGCGGCCGCCGGCGGTCGGCCGGCCTGTCTCGACGATTGCTTTCAGGTTCTCGGTGATGAACGTGCCGCCCTGCGTCATGTACTTCTCGGTCTTCGTGCCGGCCGGGACGTTCTCGTTGATCAGCGTGAACTCGGTGCCGCCGTCGACTTCTTTCAGCCGGTAGTGCACGACGCACTCCGGGTCGTCGAACTGCGTGAAGCGAAAGCTGTGCGAGTAACGGTGAGGCGGCTCGAACTCGAGGACCTCGCCGACGACGGACGTGTACTTGCCGTCCTTCGAGCGCATGCGAACCGGCGCGCCGCGGCCGAGTTCGGTCGTATGACAGACCGCGTTGAAAAAGAACGGCAGCACGGCGTCCGTGCGCGTCAGTTCGGCCCACACCTTGTCGATCGGTGCGCGGATCACGACGCGATAGACGGACTTGCCGGCCTGCCCGACGTCGCCTTCGGGCAGTTCGGCCGCGGGACCGGCCGTCGAGGTCTCGTTCATGGTCATTCCCCCGTATCAGGGCCGCCTCAGGCGGCGTCGTAGGCGGCTTTCAGCCACTTCTTCACTTCAGCGTCCACGTCGGCCTTGCTCTCGAGCCGCACCCGGTGCGTCACCATCGCGTTGAAGCTGCCCGACGCCTCGAGGCGTCCCGACGGTTTCACGCCCTTGAGATTGATGCCGAGATCGACGCGCGTCTTGGTCGACGGCTGGATCAGTGCGAATTGCTTCGAGCGCCGGTAGGACACGCAGGTCTTCTTCGGCGCTATCTCCACGTCCTTGCCGAGGGCCGACACGACCTTCGTCACCGCGTCGTAGATCGGTTTCAGTTCGGCTTTCGGCCCGGCATACTGCGCCGCGACGAGATCGTCGCCGCCCGCGTCCTTGCCACCCGACAGGTGCTGGTGCGCGATCAGGTTCGCGTAGCCGTGGCCGACGCCGTGCTCCTTCTTCAGCAGCGCCACGATCTGCCCGTGCTTGTCGAGCTTCGCCGCCTTCACCACCTTCAGCCACTCGGGCAGGGATTTGCCGGTCTTTTCCGGCAGGTTGTCGATCATGGACTGCACCATCTTGTCGGGCGAACTGGCCATCGTCGTCTCCTGTCAGTTTCCGGACGCTTCTTCGAGCCGGTACTTGAGGGCCGTCAGCTTGCCGGCCCATAGCGCGCTGTACTCCGTGGTCCAGCGCTCGTGGATCATCTGGATAGGCACCGTGTTCACGTACAGGCAGCGGCGCCGGCCCTTTCTTTCCGACACCAGCAGGCCGGCCTCCTCGAGCACGTTCAGGTGCTTCAGCACTGCCACGCGGCTGACGTCGAAGCGCTTCGCGACCTCGGTCACCGCGCAGCCGGGCCGGTCGCGCACGATGTCGAGGATCTCGCGGCGGACCGCCGAGGCCAGTGCCTGGAACACCTTGTCCATCGATTCGGGCTTCATATGTAACCAGATGGTTACCTATAGCATGCAGGCTGTCAAGCGCCGGCGCGCGGTTCTGCTAGAGTCGCTGGCGGTTGCAGAGACGAGGCGAGACCACGATGCGAATGCTGCTGAGCGGCGTGCTGCTGTTGCTTGCGGCCTGCGGCGCCGAGGCGCCGGCGCCGGGCGGTCAGGCGCCGGTTCAGGACGACGATGCGCGGGCACGGGCCGACAACGCGCAGGTGCAGAACCGCGGCGCCGGCAAGGACCGCTGGTGGGATGCGCTGCCGCGGCCCGAGTGGGCGGCGTTCGAGAAGATCCCGCAGGACCAGGACTGGTTCGAGGTCTACCGCGTCTCCGACGGCGTCCACGCGATCTACGAGCCGGGCCAGTTCGAGGAAGTCATCTCGTTCCTGGTCACCGGCGAGGAACGCGCGCTCCTGTTCGACAGCGGGCTCGGCATCGGCGACATGCGCCGCGTCGTCGACGGGCTCACCGAACTGCCGGTCATCGTCCTGAACTCGCACACGCACTACGATCACGTCGGCGGCAATCACCAGTTCGACACGGTCTGGGGCACCGCGACCGACTACACGCGCGAGCGCGCCGGGGGCAGCGAGCCGTCGGACGTCGCTGGATTCCTGAAGGAGGGCTGGGTCTGGAAGCCGCTGCCCGACGGCTTCGACCCGGCCACGTTCCGCAGCGAGCCTTTCGAAATCGCGAAGACCGTCGAGGACGGCGAAGTGATCGACCTCGGCGGGCGCCGGCTCGAAGTCGTGCTGGTACCGGGACACGCCCCCGACGCGCTGTGCCTGCTCGACCGCGAGAACCGGATCCTGTTTACCGGCGACACGTTCTACCTCGCGCCGCTGTACACGCACCTGGAGGGTTCCGACTTCGAGCTCTATGCCGGGAGCGCCGCGCGCCTCGCGGCCATGGCGGATGCCTACGACCATGCCTACACCGCGCACAACGTGCCGGTCGTCGACGGCCGCTACATCGTCGCGATGGCCGACGCGTTTCGTGCGATTCGCGACGGCACGGCCGGCGACTACACCGTGAGCGACGGCAACCGCGAGTACTTCTTCGACGGCTTCTCCGTCATCGTGCGCGGCGACCGCGCGGACTGAGCCTCAGGCGACGACGCCGGCATTGCGCAGCACGCCCTCGAGCGCATCGACGTCCGGGCAGTGCCGCGCGGCGAGGCCCGCGCGCCGCGCCGCGGCGACGTTGACCGGGATGTCGTCGATGAACAGCACGGACGCCGGGGCCACACCGGTCGCGTCGATGACGTGCCGGAACGCGTCGAGGTCGGGCTTCAGGCAGCCCATCTCGTAGGACAGGAACAGGCGCCCGATGCGGCCGCCGAAATCGCCCGCGATGTCCTGGCGCTCCCAGTGCCGCGGGTTCGTATTCGACAGGATCGCGCAGTCGATCGACCCCGGCAGTGCGCGCACGAGCGCGCGGGTCGCCGCGCCGACCGTGCCCGGCCAGCGGTCGAAACGTTCGATGAACTCGGCCGGCCCGTAGGGCAGGCCGAACTCGGCGACCACGCGCCCTGCGAACTCTTCCGTCCCCGCCCGGCCGGTTTCGAACGCGCGCACGGCAGGCGAGGCCAGCCAGCGGCGGGCGAACCCGGCGTGGGTGCCGCCGACGCCGAACAGTTTCAGCGGGTCGTTGAGTCGCAGCAGCACGCCGCCGTAGTCGAACAGCAGCAGGTCGGGCATCGTGGGCACGGGCCGTCCTCCTCGTTTTTCACATCGCGGGCCGCCGGGCCGGTCAACCGATCGCGGCCGGCCGCGTTGATTCTGCAACAGCCAGCGAAAAACCGCGTTTTACAGGGAGTAAATCAATGAAAATCAGGACATTACGGAAAAGCCTGCTGATTGCCGCCGTCGGCCTCGCGAGCCTGCCGGCGCTGGCCGACGAGGGCGAGCGCATCGAGGACCGCCTCGACGCCCGCGGTGACCGCATCGAGAACCGGCTCGACCGCCGCGGGGACCGCATCGACGAACGCCTCGACCGGCGCGGCGACCGCGTCGACGAGCGCCTGGACCAGCGCGGCGACCGCGTGGACCAGCGCCTCGACGCGCGCGGCGATCGCATCGACCAGCGGCTGGAACCGCACTCCGAGAGGACCAAGGCGAACGGCTACGACCGGGCCGCGGAGCGCCTGGACCGCAAGGGCGACCGGATCGACAACCGCCTGGACCGGCGTGGCGACCGGATCGACGACCGCCTGGATCGCAGGGGCGACCGGATCGACAACCGCCTCGATCGTCGCGGCGACCGCATCGACAACCGCTTGGACCGCAAGGGCGAGCGGATCGACAACCGCCTCGACCGGCGCGGGGAGCGGATCAACCGCCGCCGCTGAGCTGATCGCAGGCAGAACGGCCGATCGTGTGGTCGATCGTACGGACGATCGAACCGCCGGCAGTCACTGACCGATCCGCGAGATGATCCCGCCGGGCCCGGGAGCCCGGCGGGATTTTTTTTGTCGCGCGCGGCGCGTGCCGGCTATTCGTCCTCGTCGTCCAGCGGGGCGAGCAGGTCTTCCCAGCGCTTCTCCAACTGCTCCGCCTTGTAACCCGGCACGCGGTACAGCCAGCCGTCGACGACGGCGTGGATCGCCGCGGCGCGCGCGGCCGGCGTCGGGGCCGGGTCCGCGGCGGCAGCGGGCTCGCC
>ERZ869936.1764-NODE-1764-length-14394-cov-8.318851_pt1 | contig 14394 bp, 11 predicted proteins | sample MGYA00520876_ERZ869936 | MGnify/ENA primary metagenome ERZ869936 (study PRJEB32218, sample SAMN09650985) | biofilter metagenome | isolation source: enrty point of leading RO module | place: Saudi Arabia: Thuwal, RO plant located on Red Sea | collected 2016-02-17 ...
CGTCACGGCCCGCCGCGAGGATCTCGCCCGGTCGGCCGCCGGCGCCGGCCAGCGCCTCGCTGCGCCAGCACTTGACGAGCTCGCCGTCGAGCTCGAAACGCGCGCCGGGAACCGGGTTGAAGGCGCGCACGCGGCGGTCGAGTTCCGCGGCCGGAAGTCTCCAGTCGAGCGCGCCGTCCGCGGCTTCGATCTTGCCCGCGTGGGTCGCCTTTGCATCGTCCTGTGGCTCGGCCGCGAGGCTGCCGTCCAGCAGTCCGGGTAGGTGCTCGACGAGCAGCTCGCCACCGAGGCCGGCGAGCCGGTCGTGCAGTTCGCCCGCGGTCTCGCGCGGCCCGACCGGGATCGCGGCACGCGCGTACACCGGCCCGGTGTCGAGTCCTGCCTCCATGCGCATCAGGCTGATGCCGGTCTCGGTGTCGCCGGCGACAATCGCGCGCTGGATGGGCGCGGCGCCGCGCCAGCGCGGCAGCAGCGACGCGTGCACGTTGACGCAGCCGAGCCGCGGCAGGTCGAGGGCCGCCTGCGGGAACAGCAGGCCGTAGGCGGCGACGACGATCAGGTCGGGTTCGAAGGACGCGACCGCGGCGCGTGCGTCGGGATCTTTCAGCGTCGCGGGCTGCAGGACCTCGAGGCCCTGCTCGAGCGCGTACTGCTTGACCGGCCCGTGCGCGAGGCGCCGGCCGCGGCCCTTCGGGCGGTCCGGCTGGCACAGCACGGCGACCGGCCGTCGGCCGGACTCGACGAGCGCCGCCAGGGAGGCGAGTGCGAACGCCGGCGTGCCGGCGAAGACCAGGCGGGCGTCGCTCACGGGTTGGGGGGTGCCGTCAGAGCACGGCCGCGGCCGCCGGCTGGCGGCTGCGACGGTCTTTTTCGAGGCGTTTGCGAATGCGCTGGCGCTTGGCTTCGGACAGGTAATCGACGAACAGCTTGCCGTCGAGGTGGTCGATCTCGTGCTGGACACAGATCGCGAGCAGCCCTTCCATCTCGCGCTCGACCGTCTCGCCGTCGCGGTCGAGGTAGCGGACGCGGATGTGCTCGGCGCGCTCGACTTCCTCGTAGTAGCCGGGCACCGACAGGCAGCCCTCCTCGGAGACGGCGACGCCGTCCTTCTCGAGGATCTCCGGGTTGATCAGGGCATGCGGGTCGTTCTTTTCCGCGCTGACGTCGGCGACCAGCAGTCGGCGGTGCACGTCGACCTGGGTCGCGGCCAGGCCGATGCCCGGGGCCTGGTACATCGTCTCGAACATGTCGTCGATCAGGCTGCGCAGCTCGTCGTCGACGGTGTCGACCGGGACGGCCTTGCGGCGGAGGCGCGGATCGGGAAATTCCAGTATTTTCAAGATGGCCATGATGTTTGCTGGCTAGTTTTGCGTAGCTTCCTACAAATTTACTCTAAAGTTTTGACTTAATTGAATAAGATAGCGGACAATCCCGCCTGTTGTGTTGCCGCGGAAGGCCGTGCCGGGGGTCGAATTGTGACACGGTTGGCAGCTTGTGCCGTGGCCAGGCGACATATTATACATCGCCTGTTTCCGACAGGACCGAATCCACAACGGAGCCGCCGTCGATCATGATTTCCAGCACCCTCCGCCCGTCAGCCGCCAGCCGCCTCGCCGTCCTAGTGATCGGCGCGTCGCTCGCCGGCTGCTCCATGAACCCCTTCGCCGGTGACGACGAGGGCCAGGCGCGGCAGCCGGTGCGCACGAGCACGGCGCCTGACCGGTCCACGTCGCTCGACCCGTCTGCCAGCACCAGCCCGGCACGCAGTGAGACCGCGCCCGCACAGAACGTTCAGTCGCTGACGCCCGTGCCGCTCGCCGCCGGCGCGCCGGACGAGTACGTCGTGCAGCGCGGCGACACGCTTTGGGACATCGCCGAGACCTTCCTCGACGACCCCTGGTATTGGCCCGAAGTCTGGTATGTCAACCCGCAGGTCGAGAATCCACACCTTATCTATCCCGGCGACGTCCTCGCGCTCGTGACGATCGACGGGCGGACGCGCATCACGACGCTGCGCGGCTCGGCCTACCGGCTGTCGCCCAGCGCGCGCATCACGCCGCTCGACGACGCGATCACGTCGATTCCCTACGAGCAGATCGCCGCGTTCCTGTCGCGCGGCATGGTGCTCGAGCGCTCGCAGATCGAGCAGCTCCCGTACATCCTGGCCACGCGCGGCAACCGCATGATCGCGGCCGCCGGCAACGACGTCTACGTCCGCGGCGGCGAGCCGACGACGCCGGGCACGCGCTTCTCGGTCGTGCACGTCGGCGACGAGCTGGTCGACCCGGACGACAACCGCGTCGTCGGCTACCAGGGCCTGTTCATCGGCGAAGGCGCGCTGACCCGCGGCGGCGACCCGGCAACGGTCACGCTGACGGACACGAATCGCGAGGCGCTGGCCGGCGACCGGCTCGTGCCGGAAACGGTCGACATCCCGCTGAACTTCTTCCCGAAGGCGCCGGAAGTCGACATCGACGGCCGCATCATCTCGGTCGTCGACGGCGTGTCGCTGATCGGCCAGTACCAGGTCATCGTCATGAACCGCGGCGCCCGGGACGGCCTCGCGCCCGGCGACGTGCTGACCGTGTTCCAGGCGGGTGAAACCGTGCGCGACCGCTACGCGAACCGCTCCTTCCTGTCCACCGGCAACGGCATCCTGGGCGGCCTGGGCGGCGAGAAGGTCAAGCTGCCGGACGAGGAAGCCGGCACGGTCATGGTCTTCAAGGTCTATGACCGCATCGGCTACGGCCTCGTCATGGAAGCGACCAGCGACATCCACGTGCTCGACGCGGTGCGCAGCCCGAACTGAGCCGGCTGCTGCACGAGTACCCGGGGCCGGTCACCGCGCGGTGACCGGCCCTTTCTTTTGTTGGAGAAACGGCACGATTCGGCCGCTTGCGCTCGCCGACCGCGGCGGGCAGGGTGGCGCATGCCGACTGTCGCCCGCGAAGCCACGATGACCGACGAACTCCGCGCCTGCCTCGCCCTGTCGCTCGCGCACGTCGGCGGCGCACAGCTCGAGTCGCTGTACGCCGCGCACGGCAGCGCGGCGGGCGTGCTCGCGGCCGGCGACACGGAGCTCGCGAGGCACGGGCTGTCCGCCGACAGGATTCGCGCGCTGCGCCGCCCCGACGCGGCCTTGCTCGAGGCAGCAGTCACCTGGGCCGAGGTCGACGGTCACCACCTGGTGGTCGCGGGCAGCGACGACTACCCGCCGCTGTTGCGCCAGGTCCGCGACTGGCCGCCGCTCCTGTACGTCAACGGCAATCCCGGGGCCCTGCAGCTGCCGGCGCTCGCCATCGTCGGCAGCCGCAACCCGACGCGCGGCGGACTGGACACGGCGCGCGGTTTCGCCGCGCATCTCGCGAACTGCGGCTTCGTCATCGTCAGCGGGCTCGCGCAGGGTATCGACACCGCCGCGCACGAGGGCGCGCTCGCCGCGCCCGGGCGCACTGTCGCCGTGCTCGGGCACGGCATCGACCGCGTATACCCGGCGGCGAACCGGGACCTCGCGCACCGCATCGCCGCCGACGGCGCGCTGGTCAGCGAATACCCGCTCGGCACGCCGCCGCGCCCGGAGCATTTCCCGGCGCGCAACCGGCTGCTGAGCGGCCTCGCACTCGGCACGCTGGTCGTCGAGGCGGCCCGGCGCAGCGGCTCGCTGATCACCGCGCGGCTGGCGGCCGAGCAGGGCCGCGAGGTGTTCGCGATCCCGGGCTCGATCCACAACGCCCTCGCGCGCGGCTGCCACCGCCTGATCCGCGACGGCGCCAAACTGGTCGAGAGTGCAGACGACATAATCGCCGAACTGGGTCCGCTCGTCGGCCACCTGCGCGAGCAGCAGGCGGCGCCGGCGGCCGTTCCGCGCGAGGCCGTGAAACGCGACCGGGATTACGACAAGTTGCTGGATGCAATGGGATTCGACGCGGTGAGCGCCGACGAGATCGCGTCGCGCAGCGGATTGACGATCGAACAGGTTTCATCCATGCTCCTTATACTGGAGCTCGAAGGCGACATCGAAGTTCTGCAGGGCGGACGATACTCGAGACTGCTCCCGGGCTGATTCGCAACATCGATTCGCAACATCAAGGAGCCGCTCCAGGCATGAAAGAAAACGTGCTCGACGTGCTGATGTATCTCTTCGAGACCTACATCGACGCGGATGAGGAACCCGAGCCGAACCAGAACGTGCTGCGCGGCGAGCTGGTCAGGGCCGGATTCGGGGCGCCGGAAATCGACCGGGCGCTGGACTGGCTGGACGGACTCACCGACAACCACGACAGCCTCCTGTTCGGCCCGCAGGCCGCGCACGGTACCCGCATCTACAATCACGTCGAGACCGCAAGGCTCGACGTGGAATGCCGTGGCTTCATCGCCTACCTGGAACAGATCGGGATCCTTTCGCCGATGCAGCGCGAAATCCTCGTCGAACGCCTGCTCGCGCTGGAGACGCCGGACATCGACGTCGAGCAGATCAAGTGGGTCGTCCTGATGGTGCTGTTCAGCCAGCCTGGCCAGGAACAGGCCTACGCGCGCATGGAAGACCTGGTGTTCGAGGAGAACACCGGCCTCCTGCATTAAACCTTTGATGCTGCCCTGATTCGGGTGCGGCGCCCCGGCCCGCTCCTTGACACACTGCTGACGAGCAGGTAAACGAACCGCGGCACGGGCTGCGGTTTTTTCGTCTCCGGCCCGTCGCAAGCTTCACTGGGCACCTCTGTAACGGAATCAGCATGTCGCGAAACCTCGTGATCGTCGAATCGCCCGCCAAGGCGAAGACGATCAGCAAGTACCTTGGCAAGGACTTCGACGTCATGGCCTCCTACGGCCATGTCCGCGACCTCGTGCCCAAGGAGGGCGCGGTCGACCCGAGCGCGGGCTTCGCGATGAAGTACCAGGTCATCGAGCGCAACGAAAAGCACGTCAACGCGATCATCCGCGCGCTGAAGAAAGCCGAGGCGCTGTACCTCGCGACTGACCCGGACCGCGAGGGCGAGGCGATTTCCTGGCACCTGATCGAGATCCTGAAAGAAAAGAAGGCGCTGAACGACAAGCCGGTGCACCGCGTCGTCTTCCACGAGATCACCAAGGGCGCGATCCAGGAAGCGATCGACCACCCGCGCGGCATCTCCGACGAACTGGTCTGCGCGCAGCAGGCGCGCCGCGCGCTCGACTACCTCGTAGGCTTCAACCTCTCGCCGCTGCTGTGGAAAAAAGTCCAGCGCGGCCTGTCCGCCGGGCGCGTGCAGAGCCCGGCGCTGCGCATGATCGTCGAGCGCGAGCTGGAGATCGAGGCCTTCAAGCCGCGCGAGTACTGGACCATCGAGGCAGACGTCAGCAAGCAGGAACAGCCCTTCGTCGCCCGGCTCACGCGCTACAACGGCGACAAGGTCGAGCAGTTCAGCTTCGGCAACGAGGATTCCGCGCGCGAGGTCGAGAAGACCATCAACGCGGCAGCCTCCGGCGTCCTGACCGCGGTCAAGGTCGACAAGAAACAGCGCCGCCGCAATCCGGCCGCCCCGTTCACGACCTCGACGCTGCAGCAGGAGGCGTCGCGCAAGCTCGGCTTCAACACGCAGCGCACGATGCGCGTCGCGCAGCGCCTGTACGAAGGCATCGAGCTGCCCGACGAGGGCAACGTCGGCCTTATCAGCTACATGCGCACCGACTCGGTGACGCTCGCGCAGTCGGCGCTAGACGAAATCCGCGACGTGATCCGCGATCGCTACGGCCGCGAGAACGTCCCGGAGAGCCCGCGCGAGTTCAAGACCAAGGCCAAGAACGCGCAGGAAGCCCACGAGGCGATCCGCCCGACCTCGGTCGCACGCACGCCGGAGTCGCTGAAGGGCAAGCTCGATCGCGACCAGCTCAAGCTGTACACGCTGATCTGGCAACGCACGATGGCCTGCCAGATGGTGCCGGCGGTCTACGACACGGTCGCCCTGGACCTCGTGCCGGGCGACGTGCAGCCGGACGAGACGGCGCTCGCGGACTACCCGCAGATGCTGCGCGCCAACGGCTCGGTCCTGGTCGAGCCCGGCTTCATCGCCGTTTACCAGGAGGGCACCGACGACAAGGACAGCGACGACAGCGACCGGCTGCTGCCGGAAATCGCCGAGGGCGACCGCATCGCGCTCGACAAGCTGCGGCCCGAGCAGCATTTCACCGAGCCGCCGCCGCGCTTCACGGAGGCGAGCCTGGTCAAGACGCTCGAGGAATACGGCATCGGCCGGCCGTCGACCTACGCGAGCATCATCGCGACGCTGAAGAACCGCGAGTACGTCGAGATGGACGGCAAGCGCTTCATCCCGACGGACATCGGCCGCATCGTCAACGGCTTCCTGACCGAGCACTTCACCCAGTACGTCGACTACGACTTCACCGCGCGCCTCGAGGACGACCTCGACGAGGTCTCGCTCGGCAAGAAGGACTGGGTGCCGCTGCTCGAGAACTTCTGGACCCAGTTCTCGGACCTGGTCGAGCACAAGGAAGAAAACGTCACGCGCGAGCAGGTGGCGATGGCACGCGAACTCGGCACCGATCCGAAGAGCGGCAAGCCGGTCACCGTGCGCATGGGCCGCTACGGGCCGTTCGTGCAGATCGGCACCAAGGACGACGAGGAGAAGCCGAAGTTCGCAGGCCTGCGGCCGGGCCAGAAGATGAACGAGATCACGCTGGCCGAGGCGATGGAGCTGTTCAAGCTGCCGCGCAAGCTCGGCCACACGCCGGACGGCGAGCCGGTGTCGGCGAGCGTCGGCCGCTTCGGCCCCTACGTGCGCTACGGCGACAAGTTCGTGTCGATCCGCGATGACGACCCGTACACGATCGAGCTGCCGCGCGCGCTCGAGCTGATCGAAGAGAAGAAGATCGCGGACGCCAACCGCATCATCCAGGACTTCGAGGAAGAAGGCATCCAGGTGCTGAACGGACGCTACGGTCCCTACATCACCGACAAGGCCAAGAACGCGCGCGTGCCGAAGGACCGCGATCCGAAGTCGCTGACGCTCGAGGAGTGCAAGGAACTGCTCGCCGCCGCGCCAGTGCGCGGGCGCCGTGGCAAGAAGAAGGCGAGCAAGAAGACCGCGGCCGCCGCGACGAAGAAGAAGGCCGCGAAGAAGAAGACAGCAAAGAAGAAAGCCGCCAGGAAGAAGACGGCGAAGAATTCGAAAAAGAAGAAAAAGAAAAAGGCCGCGCGCAAGTCGGACGACACGGGCGGCGGGAACGAAGCCTCTTGATGGCGCTGCGCCGGGCCGCGCGCATCCTGCGCGAAGGCGGCGTCGTCGCCTACCCGACCGAGGGCGTGTACGGCTTCGGCTGCCGGCCGGACGACGCAGCGGCCGTAGCGCGCATCCTCGACATCAAGCAGCGTGACGCCGCGCAGGGCCTGCTGCTGATCGCGGACGACATAGGTCAGCTCGAGGGCTGGGTGGAGCTGCCGCCGGGCGCGCCCGACCTGCGTTCCCCGGTGGACCGGCCCGTCACCTGGATCGTCGGCGCGACCGAGGCCGTCCCGCCCTGGATCCGCGGCCGGCACGCGGGCGTCGCCGTGCGCATCACCTCGCACCCGGTGGCCGCGGCCCTCTGCCGCACGGCCGGCCTGCCGCTCGTCTCCACGAGCGCCAACGTCGGCGGGCGACCGCCGGCGCGCAACCCGTACGTCCTGCGCCGGCTGTTCGGTTCCCTGGTCGACTGCATCGTCCCGGGCCGCTGCGGGCCCGCGGGCGGCCCGTCCGAGATCCGCGACCTGGCGAGCGGCCGGGTACTGAGGCCGGCATGAGCGACGATCCGATCCGCCTCGATGCCGTCGAGCAATTCCTGCGCGGACTGCAGCAGGACATCTGCACGGCGCTCGAGGACGCCGACGGCGAAGGCCGCTTCGAGCGCGACGCCTGGCGGCGGCCGGGCGGCGGCGGCGGCGAGAGCCGCGTGCTTACGGCCGGCCGCGTGTTCGAGCAGGCCGGCGTCGGTTTCTCGCACGTGTTCGGCGACGCGATGCCGCCGTCGGCGACGAAGACCCGCCCGGAGCTCGCCGGCCGCGCGTTCACGGCCATGGGCGTGTCGCTCGTGCTGCACCCGCGCAACCCCTACGTGCCGACGACGCATGCGAACTTCCGGTTCTTCACGACCGTCGGCGACGAGCAGGCGCCGGCCTGGTGGTTCGGCGGCGGCTTCGACCTGACGCCCTACTATCCCTTCCACGAGGACGTGCTGCACTGGCACCGCACGGCGCGCGACGCCTGCGAGCCCTTCGGCGAGGATTACTACCCGCGCTACAAGGCCTGGTGCGACCAGTACTTCTTCCTGAAGCACCGCGAGGAGACGCGCGGCGTCGGCGGCCTGTTTTACGACGACCTGAACGAGCCCGGCTTCGAGGACTCGTTCGCGTTCACGCGCTCCGTCGCGGGCGCGTTCCTGCCCGCCTACCTGCCGATCGTCGCGCGTCGCAAGGAGACGGACTACGGCGAACGCGAGCGCGAGTTCCAGCTGTACCGGCGCGGACGCTACGTCGAGTTCAACCTGATCTACGACCGCGGCACGCTGTTCGGGCTGCAGTCCGGCGGCCGCACCGAGTCGATCCTGATGTCCTTGCCACCGCGGGTGCGCTGGGAGTACAACTGGAGCCCGCCGCCCGGCTCGCCGGAGGCGGCGCTGTACAGCGAATACCTGCGCCCGCGCGACTGGCTGGGCGAGGCCGACGCCTGACGGGGGTGCAATGTCCTGGATCGACGAAATCGGGGTCGACGACGCGGACGAGGAACTCGGGCGGATCTACGCCGAACTGATCGAGAAACGCGGCAAGGTCTCGAATATCCTGAAAGCCCACAGCCTGCATCCGGCCGCGCTGCAGATCCACCTCGACCTGTACATGACGCTGATGTTCGGCCGCTCGGGGCTGTCACGTGCGGAGCGCGAGGCGATCGCCGTGGTCGTCTCGGCCAGCAACGACTGCGAATACTGCGTGCAGCATCACGTCGAGGCGCTGCGCCGCCACCTGCGCGACGAGGACACGCTGCAGACGCTCGCGGGCGCCGAGAACCTGGACGCGCTGGAGCCGCGGCTCGGCAACATCGTCATGCACGCCGAGAAGCTGACCTCGGCCCCCGGCGCGATGACCGAGAGCGACCTGCACGACCTGCGGGCCGTCGGCCTGTCCGACCGTGACATCCTCGACCTGACGCTGATCGTCGGCTATTTCAACTTCGTCAACCGCATTGCGATGGGCCTCGGCGTCGGCTTCGACGCGGCGGAGCTGAGCGGCTACCGGGACGAGGCCGACGCCTGAGCGGTTCCCGCCGAACCCACCCGCCAAGCCCGGTCTGTTTGCCTGCCGACGCCGGCCCGTTCCGCCGCGCAGGCGACCCGCCAACCCCGGTTTATTTTGCCGGGCAAACGGCCGACAATGAGCGTCCGTTCGGCCCGATCCGCCTGCCCGTGACCGCGAGAATTTCCTTCCTGATCCTGAGCCTGTGCGCGGCCGCCGCGGCGTCCGCGGTCGAGAACGAGTTGCGCCCGGGCGGGCCGCTCGGCGCCTACGAGTTCGCCGAGGAAGACACGCAGTCGCGCAAGGTCTACATCGTGCAGCTTGCGGAGCCCGCGGCCGTCAGCTACGTCGCGGCGCAGGCGCCCGGCGTCGCCGGCAAGCCGGCAGGGCCCGCACGCTTCGACAGCCGCTCGGCGCTGGTGCAGAACTACGCGGGCAAGCTGGCCGCCGAGCAGGCGCGGGTCCTCGCGAAGGCCGGCCCCGGCGCGACGCAGCTGTACAGCTATCGCTACAGCCTGAACGGCTTCGCCGCGGTGATGACGCCGGCGCAGGCCGGCAAGCTCGACAGCCTGCCGGAGGTCGTCAACGTCTGGGAAGACGAGATCCGGCCGCTCACGACCAACTTCAGCCCGGAGTTTCTCGAGCTGTATGACGCCGACAACGGCCTGCGCGGAGCCGAGGGCCTGGACGGCGACGGCGTCGTGATCGGCGTCATCGACAGCGGCATCGTGCCCGAGCACCCGGCGCTCGCCGACCGCCGCGAGGCGCCGCAGCCGCGGCTGTGCCGCACGACCTGGGGCGAGAACAGCCTGCTCGGCCGCTGGCTGTGCCGGCGCTTCCGCCGGCTACCGGACGTCGTGCTGTTCGAGGCGCCGGAAGACTGGAACGGCAGCTGCGAGGCCGGCCCGCAGTTCGCGGCCGACGCCTGCAACAACAAGATGATCGGCGCACGTTTCTACGTCGACGGCGCGCGCAACTCGGGACCGATCGACTCCGGCGAGATCTTCTCGGCCCGCGACGTCGACGGCCACGGCACGCACACGGCGACGACCGCCGCCGGCAACCGTGCCGACGCGTCGATCTACGGCACTTTCATGGGCCGGGTCGAGGGCATGGCACCGCGCGCGCGCATAGCGGCCTACAAGGCCTGCTGGCTGCGGCCCGGCACGACCCGCTCGAGCTGCAACACCTCCGACCTCGCGCTCGCGATCGATGACGCGGTCGCCGACGGCGTCGACATCATCAACTACTCGGTCGGCAGCTCGATGCGTGACACGACGGCGCCGGACGACGTCGCGCTGATGGCCGCAACGAAGGCCGGCGTGCTGGCGGTCGTCGCGGCCGGCAACGACGGCCCGAACCTCGCGACGCTCGGCTCGCCGGCCGGCGCGCCCTGGGTGCTGACCGCGGCCGCGTCGAGCCGCGACGGCCAGCACTCGCTCGAAGCGGTCGAGATCACTGCACCGACCTCCCTGGCCGGCAAGTACGCGGTGCGCGAGGCCGCGTTCAGCGAGCCGCTCGCCGACGCGGGGCCGATCGACGCCGAGCTGGTGCTGGCCGACGACGGCGACGACACGCTCGCGAACGGCAGCGCCGGCACGACCTTCGACGCCTGCGAGCCGCTGGTCAACGACGACGAGATCGACGGCAAGGTCGCGTTCATCCAGCGCGGCGGCTGCACCTTCGACGTCAAGGTCGAGAACGCGGAAGACGCCGGCGCCATCGCCGCGTTGATCTTCAACGTGGCGGGCGACCCGATCGTCATGACCGGCAGCAACGAGTCCGGCATCCCGGCACTGATGATCGGCCAGGCCGACGGCAACCGCATCCTCGCGGAACTGGACGACAACAAGGCCGTGCAGATCGTGCTCGACAAGTCGCTGTTCCTCACCGTCGAGGACAGCGGCAACGTGATGGGCGGCTTCTCGTCGCGCGGCCCGGCGCCGATCCAGGACGTGCTGAAGCCGGACGTCACGGCGCCCGGCATCAACATCCTCGCCGGCTTCACGCCGGACGCGGCGAACTCGGTGCAGGGCGAGAACTACGCGTTCCTGACCGGCACCTCGATGTCGACGCCGCACGTCGCGGGCGTCGCGGCGCTCTTGAAGCAGGCGCACCCGGACTGGTCGCCGGCCGCGCTCAAGTCGGCGCTCATGACGACGGCCTACCAGGAAGTCGACAAGGAGGACGGCGCGACGCCGGCCAACCCGTTCGACTTCGGCGCCGGCCACATCGCCCCGAACTCGGCCAACCGCCCGGGGCTGGTCTATGACGCGAGCGCCGACGACTACGACGCGTTCGCCTGCGGCATCGACTCGCCCGGCGTCGATACCGTGCGCTGCGACGAGCTGGAAGCTGCGGGCCGCAGCTTCGCACCGACGGCCTTCAACCAGCCGTCGATCGCGGTGGCCCGGCTGACCGCGAGCGCCACGGTCAACCGCCGGGTCACGAACGTCGGCGAGGACACGGCGGCCTATAGCGCGAACGTCGTGGCGCCGCCCGGCATCCTGGTCCGGGTGGAGCCTGCGAGCCTGTCGCTCGCGCCCGGCGAGTCGGCCGAATTCACGGTCACGTTCGACTACGACAGCGGGCCGCTCGACACCTGGCGCTTCGGCTCGCTGACCTGGACCTCGGACGAGCACAGCGTACGCAGCCCGCTCGCCGTGCGGCCGGCCTCGCTGGTCGCGCCGGCCGAGGTCGTAGGCGCCGGCAGCGACGGCACGCTCGTCTTCCCCGTGACCTTCGGCTACGACGGCAGCTACGAGGCCCGCGTGCACGGCCTGCGGCCGCCGCTGGTCGTGCGCGGGCAGGTCGCGCAGGACGCGGACAAAACCTTCGAACTGGCCGACTCGGGCAGCGGCGCGACCGCCCACACCTACGCGGTGCCGGCCGACCAGGCCTACCTGCGCTTCGCGCTGTTCGACTCGCTGACCGACGGCCAGGACGACCTCGACCTGTACGTCTACTACTGCCCGGACAACGTCAACTGCACGCGCATCGGCGAGAGCGGCGGCGAGACCTCGCGCGAGGAGTTCAACGTGCTCGTGCCCGGCGCCGGCACCTACGTCGTGTTCGTGCACGGCTTCGAGACCGACAACGTCGCCGGCGGTCCCGGCGCGGTCTACGACATCGTCGCCTGGCAGTTCGGCCTGAACGACGATCCGGGCAACATGAGCGTCAGCGCGCCGGCCGTCGCCACGGCCGGCGAGACCAGTGACCTGACCGTGACCTGGACCGGCCTCGACACGGGGACGATCTGGCTCGGCGGCATCTCGCACACGACGCCGTCCGGCCTGATCGGCATCACGGTAGTGGACATCGTCAACTGATGACGGCCCCGGCGCGCCTCGCGGGCCTCCTGTGCCCGGTCGTCACGCCGTTTCGCCCGGACCTGTCGCCCGACCCGAAGCTGCTCGCGGCCCGCTGCCGCTGGCTGCTGTCGCAGGGCAGCGGCCTCGCGGTCTTCGGCACCAACAGCGAGGCGAACTCGATGTCGGTCGACGAGAAGATCGCGCTGCTCGAGTACCTCGTCGACGACGGCATCGACCCGGCCCGGCTGATGCCGGGCACCGGCTGCTGCGCGCTGCCCGATACGGTGCGGCTGACCGCCGCAGCCGTGCGGCTCGGCTGCGCCGGGGTCCTTGTGCTGCCACCGTTCTACTACAAGGGCGTCAGCGACAACGGGCTGTACGCGAGCTTCGCCGAGGTGATCGAGCGCGTCGGCGACGCGCGGCTGCGCATCTACCTGTACCACATTCCCCCGGTGGCCGGCGTCGGCATCGGCCCGGCGCTGGTCGAGCGCCTGGTCTCGAGCTGGCCCGGGACCGTGGTCGGCATCAAGGACAGCTCCGGCGACTGGGACAACACCCGGGCCATGCTCGAGCGCGGCTGGGACGACTTCCGCGTGTTCGTCGGCAGCGAGACCTTCCTGCTCGCGAACCTGCGCTCAGGCGGCGCCGGCTGTATCTCGGCGACGGCGAACGTCAACCCGGCACCGATCGCCCGACTCTGCGCCGAATGGCAGGCCGACGACGCCGAGGCGCAGCAGCGACGGCTCGACGCGGTCCGCGCCGTCGTGCAGCGCCAGCTGATGATCCCGGCACTGAAAGCCGTGATCGCGCACTACGCCGACAACCCGGAATGGCGGCGCGTCCGACCGCCGCTCGAGGAACTCGAGCATGCGGCCGCCGGCGAGCTGGTCGCGGCACTCGAGGATCTCGGCTTCGCGATGCCCGGCCTCGCCCCGGCCGAGAGCCGCCGCTAGACCTGCCGGCCCAGCGCGACGATCTCACGGTAGCGGAAGCAAGCGGTGAGGTGGTCGTTCACCAGGCCGGTCGCCTGCATGTGCGCGTACATGATCGTGCTGCCGACGAAGCGGAAGCCTCGCTTCTTCAGGTCCTTGCTGAGCGCATCCGACTCCGCCGACGTGGCGGGGACGTCGGCGTCGCGGCGGCAGCGGTTCTGTTTCGGCTTGCCGCCGACGAAGCGCCAGATGTAGTTCGAGAAGCCGTCGAACTCCTCCTGCACGTCGAGAAAACAACGCGCGTTCGCGACCGCCGAACGCACCTTCAGGCGGTTGCGCACGATGCCCGGGTCCTGCAGCAGCTTTTCGATGCGCGCGTCGCTGAAGCGCGCGACCTTCTCGGGGTCGAAGTCGGCGAAGGCGCGCCGGTAACCGGCGCGCTTGTTCAGGATCGTGGACCAGCTCAGGCCCGCCTGTGCGCCTTCCAGCACCAGGAATTCGTATTGCTTCCGGTCGTCGGTGACCGGCACACCCCACTCGCTGTCGTGGTAGTCGATGTAAGCGTCGTTGAAGCCTTCGCACCAGGTACAGCGTTTCTTCGGACGCGGCATGGCGTTCTCCCGCTCGGTCCTTGCAGAGACTAGCAGTCCGCGGGCGGTCGCGGGAGCGGCGAAACGGGACCCCGCGCGGACATTCGCGCCGGCGACAGGCAAAAAAAGCCCGCGGTTTCCCGCGGGCTCTCGTTGCGGCTACAGCCGTGGACGGTCAATCAGACCGCGCCACCGCACTTGCCCTCGCCGCACTTGCCTTCTTCGCCCTTGTCGCCGCCGCAGCTGCCTTCGGCGTCCTTGTCGCCGCCGCACTTGCCTTCGCCGCACTTGCCCTCGGC
>ERZ869936.1765-NODE-1765-length-14390-cov-19.348029_pt1 | contig 14390 bp, 18 predicted proteins | sample MGYA00520876_ERZ869936 | MGnify/ENA primary metagenome ERZ869936 (study PRJEB32218, sample SAMN09650985) | biofilter metagenome | isolation source: enrty point of leading RO module | place: Saudi Arabia: Thuwal, RO plant located on Red Sea | collected 2016-02-17...
CCGCGCCCCAAAGGACCTCAGCCGCAGCGAGAAACCAGCGTCGAAGTCCGCCGGTATTAAACAGGCCGCAAGGTTGGGAAGAGAATGACCTCGCGGATGTGTGTCTGATCCGTTAGGAGCATCACGAGCCGATCGACACCGATCCCGAGGCCACCGGTGGGCGGAAGCCCGTATTCGAGAGCCTCGACGTAGTCGACGTCGATCGGATGCGCTTCGTCGTCGCCGGCCGCCCGAGCCGCAGCTTGGGCCTCGAACCGGGCCATCTGGTCGGCAGCGTCGTTGAGCTCACTGAAGGCATTCGCATACTCCGAGCCGGCAATCACGAGCTCGAAACGATCGGTGAGCCGTGGATCTTCGGCATTGCGTCGCGAGAGGGGAGAGACCTCGACCGGGTAATGGGTGACAAAAGTCGGCTCCCATATCTCCGGCTCGACGATCTCGTCGTAGATCTCGAATATGAGACGACCCGCACCCCATGACTCCTCGGCCTCTACTCCAGCCTCGAGGGCAAGCTCCACAAGTCGATCCAATGGCGTGTCGAGGTCGACTTCCTCCCCTAGTGCCTTGGAGACCAGCTCCGTCATCGTCGCCCGTCGGTACGGGGTAGCCAGTGAGAGGGGCCGGTCGCGATAGCTGATCTCTGTGGTTCCCCTGGCGGCCACGGCAACGGCTGCGAAGACGTCCTCGACGAGCGTCATGATCTCCTCGAAATCGGCAAGCGCCTGATAGGCCTCCAACATCGTGAACTCTGGGTTGTGCGTTGCGTCGATGCCTTCGTTGCGGAAGATCCGGCCGATCTCGAAGACTCGCTCGAGCCCACCGACCACCAGACGCTTCAGGTGAAGCTCAGTGGCGATGCGAAGATACATCTCGAGGTCGAGTGCCTCATGCTTGGTGGCAAAAGGCTTCGCTGTTGCGCCTGTCGCCTGGCTCAGGAGAACAGGCGTCTCGACCTCGATGAAGCCTCGAGCCTCGAATTGGGAACGCAGCTCCGACAGGATCTTCGCCCGGGTCACGGCGATATCGCGCGCCTCGTCGTTGACCATGAGGTCGAGGTAGCGACGGCGGCTCCGCAGCTCCACATCCTGAAGGCCATGGAACTTGTCAGGGAGTGGCCGGAGGCTCTTCTGGAGAACAACGAACGTCTCCAGCTGGATGCTCAGCTCACCTTTCTTCGTGGTCATCACCTTGCCCGAGGCACCGACCCAATCACCGAGATCGACTCGAGCGAAGGCGTCAGCCAGCTCATCCCCGATGTGGCCCTTGTCGACAAAGAGCTGGATGGTCCCGGTCATGTCGCGCAGGGTTGCGAACTGAAGCTTCCCGAACGACCTGTAGAGCATGACACGACCCGCCACCGAGACCTCTTCCTCGGTGTGCTCTCCGGGTCCTAGATCGCCGAATCGTCGGCGCAGATCTGCAGCCCAGTCCGTTCGGTCGAACCGGCTCGGATAGCCACCGCTGGAGACGATCTCCTCGTGGTGCTCTCGTCGACTCGCCTGAAGATCTTCTGTTTGGTCGCTGGAATCAGTCACGGATCACAGCAGGCTACAGAGACGCACGCCTCGAACCCGAAATCGCGTGCATTTCACTTGGCCGATAGCCGACTGGGCTCCTCGAGGATGAGGCCCCGGTCGGGAGCGGGCGTTCCGTCGACCCACTCGATTGATAGGTTGTCGATGAGTCGGACCTCTCCGACGTAGGCGGCGACCGCGAGCACAGCAGGACGGTCGAGGGCGGCGATCGGTTCCATGGTCTCGGCGGCTACGAGCTCCACGTAGTCGGCGTCGAGCCTGGAGATGGATCTGCTTACGGTTGCTTCGAGCCTATCGCCGTCCCGCTCCCCCGCATCGATCTGCATCGCCGCCTGGAAGAGGCCACGGCTGATCGCCAGAGCGCGCTCGCGCTCCTCCGCACCCAGTCGGACGTTTCGACTCGACAGAGCAAGCCCGTCGGGCTCCCGCACCAAAGGGCCGGAGACGATCTCGACCGGAAACCGGAGGTCTGTGACCATCCCCTTGAGCACCGCTATTTGCTGTGCGTCCTTCTTCCCGAAGACTGCGATGTCGGGACGTAGGCCTGCGAACAGCTTCGCAACGACCGTCGCGACCCCAACGAAGTGGGAGGGTCGATGCTTTCCTTCCATCCCGAGGGCGACCTTTCCGACGGTCACCTCCGTCGACGAACCTGGCGGGTAGATCTCGGGAACTTCCGGCACGAAGTGAATGTCCACGCCGTGCTCTTCTGCCAGCGCACTGTCTCGGTCGATGTCTCTCGGATATGAGTCCAGGTCGGCTGACTGGTCGAACTGTGTTGGGTTCACGAAGTTCGAGACGACCATCGTGTCGCACTCCCGTCGCAGTAGATCCATCAGCGACAGGTGGCCCTCGTGAAAGTACCCCATCGTGGGGAGCAGCCCGATGCGGCCCTCATAGAGGTCGCGTGTCGCAGCGAACGTGTGGGTCACTTCCAATCTCTCACCTCGTTGAACCGGCCAGCCAGTATCGCAGTTGCCTCGGCCATCAGCCGATACTGCCTCCCGACCTCTTCGGACACATCGTGGGCTGCTACGAGGTGCCCGACGACCGTCTCGGTGTCGCCTCGCGCAATTGGCCCCGTCAACGACTCGCGCCCACCCGACTCGAAGACGTTGTGCACGACCCGGAGAACCAGCGGCTCAGCGACCGCCGCATCGATCTGAGCGGCCTGGAACAGATCAGCCGACGTGGTCAAGGCCGTGACCACGAAGTTCGCCGCTGCGGCCGCGGCCGCGTGGTACAGAGGCCGAATGGAGTCATCGAGCCGGAACGGCTTCATCCCGAGAGACAGCCCGAGGTGCGTCAATGTGTCGCGAGCCAGGTCGTCGCCACCGATGCCCACATGAGATCCCGCCAGGGCTGTCGCTCCCCGTTGCGGATCCGGCAACGTCTGCAATGGATGGAATCCACCCACTGAAACCCCGGTGGCTCCCAGGGGATTGAGAATCGTCGTCGGGACGAATCCTGAGACATGCGCCGCAACGGACACACGCGATGCAACGGGCTCCATCTCGTCTACGACGTGTTCGATCTCGTCGTCTCTCACGCAAATGAGGGCGACGTCGGCCTCGGGCAGGGTGTCTTCCAGGGCCAACGGAGCGCCGTAGTCATCGCTCGAATCGCGCGACGCGACACCGACGATTTCGTGGCCGGCTGCACGAGCGGCGATCGCGAGCGAGCCGCCGGCCCGGCCAGGCCCGATGATTATCAGTCGCACACGACGCCCGCTCTGGACACGGGCAGAGGCTAGTGGGCGACCGGGTATCCGATTACAGCCTCAGGACTCCATCTCCTTCAGCTGTTCCGACGTGATGACCGGCCAGTTCGCGTCCATTTCGGACTTCATCTCGCGGTATTGGTCGCGCCTCTTCCAAAACTTTGTCTTCCAAACGCGGAAGCGGTGCTTGGAGGGTGTGTCGGACGGGGGTGGGCCCTCGTCCTTCCTGGTCCGCCTCACTTCGGGCAGACCGGCAAGGTCCTCAGGGTCATCGACCATGTGAAGCATCTGGTGAGCTGCGTGTCTAACGCGACGGTGCTCTAGCTTGCGCTCTTCGCGGCTCGGGCGGGATTCGTCATAGCCGGGGATCGATTGACGATTTTTGCGGGACCTTTTGGCCATCGAGGTGAACCTCCTGTGTTCTGAACGGTCTCAGTTACAGAAGGAGCTCTGGCGGGCCGCGGCCTCTTCCCATATATCAAAGGTAGCACCGATGGCCGAATGCCGATAGGGGCGAAAGTCCTCAAAGGAAGAACGGAATGAATCTGGACGTGACACGACCGCGGTAGAAGCGATAGCCGGAGTATGCGATCCGCAACTGTCTTTCCTCGTAGCGGCTCTTGAGCCAGAAATACACCAACAACAAAACCGAAAGGGCCAATGCCGACGTGGAGCCGAGGAAGAGGGCTGCCCCGGCGAACAGCAGGACCACTGAGGTGTACATCGGATGACGGACCCAGCGATAGGGGCCGGAGACGATCATCGCTCCCCCGGAGGCAGGCTCGGGCACTGCAGTCAGCCCTGCTCCGAGGCTCCGGGCACTCCATGCCATACCCACCAGGCCGACCAATCCGAGAAGTGCCCCGATGAGCCTGCCGATGCCTACCCTGCCATCCGGCATCGAGCCTTCGATGACGTAGGCCAGGCCAATCGCAGCGAAGACAACGAGCTGGCCGGCAACCCAGAGCCTCCCGGGCCACCTTCGCTCCCGTGACCACTCGATCGCTAGGAGATCGACGCCACCGGGCGGCGTGCGAGGCAGAGCCTCCGACGCCGTGACTCCCCGTCCCACCGGCGCATCCGGCCATACCCCCACCAGCGGCTCGAGCACGAAACGACGTTCTGTGGCCCTCGGATGGGGAACAACCAGCACCGGCGGGTCGTCGATGGCCTCCCCGTCGGTGGCGACAATGTCGATGTCCAATGTCCTCGGGCCCCATTCGACCTCCCGCTGCCTCCCCCGGGCCCCCTCGATCTCGTGGGCCAGGCGGAGGAGCTGGTGCCCGCCGAGCCGGGTTTCGACTATCGCCACCGCATTGAGAAACGGCTCCTGCTCGGGCCCACCCACCGGCTCCGTTTCGTACAGCGGGGATACGGCAACCAATTCTGTCTTGTTGGCCAGGGCATCGAGCGCCGCCCTGAGATGATCGACCCGATCGCCCAGATTCGATCCCAGAGCGAGGGCGTAGCGGGTCACCGGCTACGTTCGATCGTCACCGCGACATCTGAGAAGGGCAGGTCGATTGGTGCTTCGGGTTTGTGGACTGTCACCGACACGGTCTCCACGCTGGGGTTTTCGAGGACAAGCTCGGCCAGGCCCTCGGCAAGACGCTCGATCAGGTCGAAGGTCCGGCTGGATGCGAACTCGGCAGCCCGCATGGCGAGTGCGCCGTAGTCGACGGTGTCACTCAGATCGTCGCTGTTGCCGGCTGTGCTCAGGTCGAGCCCCAATTCGAGATCTATCAGGAAGGGCTGGTCGCGAGACTTCTCCCTTTCCAGCACACCATGTCTTGCGTGGACTTCGATACCTGTGATCCGGATGCGGTCGGCGCTCAACTCTCGCCGTTGGGTATGAGGGACCGACCCTCGGGCCCCAAAGCGCGGCCCAGGATCTGCTGAATGACTGCGAGCGCCAATATTGAGTCTTGCACGAGGCCGGAGTTCACGAGATACCCGCCAAGCAAGCCCCCCACGGTGTCGTCCACCGCCTCGCGATGGACGAGGACTCTCGCCTTCTTTCGCGACAAGGCAAGATCGAGAGTCTTGAAGAAGATGATCTGATCGCGCTTCTCGATGTGGCTATCGAGCGGGACCGTGTAGGTGGCGATGCCCGCCTCCCGGTACGCGGCGACATTCTGATTCCCCGGCAGCATCGAGACGACCGTGTTGATGTGAGCCTCTTCAACGAGCCACGTGATCTCTTCCTCACGCCGCACCTTGCGGTGTTGGAAGCCCGAACCGCCTACACGTTCGGATACGGCGAGACGGTCGTTGATGACCCATTTGAAGCCACGCGGCTTCAGTCCTGCTGCCATTTTTCCCATTCCTGGGGATCCACGATAGCGGCGGCGATCCTGAGCGCATCCCGGGATTTGGCCACATCGTGAACCCGAAAAACCCTTGCGCCCCGCTCGAAGGCGAGTGATGTTGCGATTGCGGTTTGAGTGTCGCGACGCTTGGGATCCGGCTCTCCCGTTATCACCCCGAGCGTCGATTTACGGGAGAGGCCGACCATCACCGGATAGCCGGCCCTGCTCAGCTCCTCCAGTCGCGAGAACAGCTCGAGATTGTGACGCGTGGTCTTGCCGAAGCCGAAGCCCGGATCGATCACGATCGCATCGGGGCGGACCCCCGCATCTTCCAACTGCAGGGCGCGTCCAACCAGATAGGCCCTGATCTCGGCGACCACGTCGCCGTACTTGGGTTCGTCCTGCATCGTGCGCGGGTCGCCTTGCATGTGCATGACGACGACGCCGGCGCCAGTGCGAGCAGCCACATCGACCATCTCAGGGTCTCGAAATCCTGTCACGTCGTTGATCACCGATGCCCCCGCGTCCAGAGCCCGCAGGGCAACCTCCGGTTTCGAGGTATCGACACTGACCGGAACACCTTTGGATACGAGACCGGTTATCACCGGCAGTATTCGGGCGGTCTCCTCTTGCTGCGGAACAGGATCGGCACCCGGTCGGGTCGATTCACCTCCGACGTCGATGAGGTCCGCACCCTCGGAGTGCATGCGAATGCCGGCCGCGACAGCCGCGTCCGCCTCAAGATTCTCGCCACCATCGGAGAACGAATCGGGGGTGACGTTGAGGACCCCTACGAGAATCCCCCGCCTGAGGTCATGGCGACCGGCTGTGGTTCTCCAGTGGGCGATGCCTAGTGCCCCATGCCCAGCAACAACGACATCGCCTCCGATCGGGTGCTCGGGTTGGACTCCATGACCCCGCGTACTGCCGACGTCACAGTCTTTGCTCCTGGCTTCCTGACGCCCCTCATCGACATACAGAGGTGTTCGGCTTCGATCACCACGATCACGCCTAGTGGATCCAAACGCTCGCACAGAGCGTCGGCCACTTGAGCCGTCAATCGCTCCTGCATCTGGGGGCGTCGGGCGTAGGCATCTACCAGTCGAGCCAGTTTGGACAAGCCCGTCACGCGGCCCCTTGGCATGTAGCCGACATGGGCTTGGCCGTGAAAGGGGACGAGATGATGCTCACACATCGAGTAGAAGGGGATCTCACGGACGATCACGATCTCCTGGTAGTGCTCCTCGCCAAAGAAGGCGTCGACCACGTCTCCCGGGTCTTCATGAATGCCCGAGAACACCTCCGCGTAAAACCGTGCCACCCGTTGTGGTGTGTCGATCAGCCCTTCACGATCGGGGTCTTCCCCCAGGCCCTCCAGGATCTCTCGCACTGCTTTTTCGATACGGGCCTGATCGATCTCTGACATCGCACAGAAGGGTACCGGTTAAACCAAGCAAAGGGCCTTGACAGATCGTCTCGATGACGGCATAGTGATGTCAAAGTGATGTCATACAGACATCGCAACGACACTACCGAGGAGAGAGTCATGATGTGGATACGATCAACAGACGGCCTGGAAGCCGAGCTCCAAGAGCGCATCAGGAGATACCGAAAGACCCGCTAAGAGACATGCAGATATCCCACCTAATGGTCGGCCTCGAACAACAGGTCGACAATCAGCTTCGGTTCGCCGACCCCGAACGCTCCGCCATGATCGGCGAGATCCTCGGAGTGATCACACCGGCGGTGCGACAAACGATGTTTGAGGTGGTCGAAGCCGCCGTGGCTGAAATCAACTCACAGCTGAGCGGCCAACGAGTCGAGATCAAGCTCGTAGATGGCGACCCTGAGCTCATTGTCGACCGGGAAGCAGTCCCCCCACCTCCGCCTCCTCCGGGAGCGCCGGATCCAGACGATTTCGACGAAGCTCGTATCACGCTTCGCATCCCCGGATACTTGAAAGAAGTCATCGCGGAGGCAGCCAAGTCTGCCGGCGACTCGGTCAACTCATACGTCGTGGACGCCTTGCGAACGACAGCCGGCACATCCGCCTCGAGCCCCAAAAGGACCGTGAGTCGAAAGATTCAGCTGTGATCGAGCAGAGTTTCGAGATCGGCTCAGATGCAACACTGGACATCCGAATTGCTACGGGCAAGGTCGAGATACGAAGGGGCAAGGATGGATTGGCTGTGGTGAGGGCGCGTGGCGACACGGACAACCTCACCGTCGAGCAAAGGGGCTCGACCATCTGGATCTCAGCAGAACGGCGCAGCAACTGGGTGGCGAGGTCCATATATGTGACGATCGAGGTGCCGGACGGCCTCGACGTCGATGCCGGAGTGGCCAGCGCCGACTTCGAGTGTGAGCCAGTTGTCCGACGCCTCGGTGTCAACTCGGCGTCGGGCGATATCAGGCTCACCGATTGCGCCGATCTTTCGGTCAAAACCGCCAGCGGTGATGTCCACGGCAACGACGCTGCGGGGCGCCTCGACTTCGTCAGCGCCTCGGGCGACCTTCACATGGGCGGGATCGGTGGGCGGGCGGACATCTCCACCGCATCGGGAGACGTCCGCATCCTCAAGGCTTCGGGCCCTGTCAACGTGTCGACGATGTCGGGGGACGTCCGCATCGAGCAGTTCGAAGGAGACGATCTGAGGGCGAAGGCCATGTCGGGAAACGTGGATGTCGGGATCCCAGCCGGCACTACGGTCGATTTGAAGGCCACGACGCTGTCAGGCGATATCCGGCTCCCTGAGCCTGCCGCGTCCGACCCGTCATCGAACGGCCTCACTGTCAGCGTGAGCGCCCGTTTGGTTTCGGGGGACTTGAGGATTCGCCGGGTCTGACCCCGAATGGTTTGCCGGCGATCAGGCGCCGGCGTCGGCGGGCCGGCTCCGAGGCCGGAATCCCTTCTTGGCCCGTGTCGTGCTGGGCACGTCTTCCTCGGGCTCTTCGACTTCCTCGGCTGCCGCGATCTGATCGCGTGGCATCGGCTGTGGGATGATCGGGTTCTCTGGGTAGCGGATTCGGAGCGATCCCTCTTCGGTGTGCTCCCACTTGGGGACATCGGCGAAGATCTCGGCTACTCGCTCACGATCGACCGTCTCGTGCTCCAGGAGCTCTGAGACCATGCGCTCCATGGCGTCCTTGTGATGGCTGAGGATCGCCCGAGCCTCCTCGTGCGCAGCGTTGATCATCTTGCGCACTTCACCGTCGATGAACGCCGCCACCTCGTCGGAGTAGTCCTGCTGTCGGGAGTAGTCCCGCCCAAGGAAGACCTCGCCGTTGGCCTTGCCGTACTGCATCGGTCCGAGCTCGTCGCTCATCCCGTATTCCATGACCATGCGCCGCGCTATCTGAGTCGCCTTCTCGATGTCGTTGGCGGCTCCAGATGTCGGGTCGGCGAAGATCAGCTCCTCGGCCGTGCGGCCACCCAAGAGCATGGCGAGCTGATCGACCAGCTCGCTCCTGCGAACGAGGTATTTGTCGTGCGTGGGTAGGGCAAGTGTGTGACCCAGGGAGCGGCCCCGAGCAACGATCGTCACTTTGTGGACCGGGTCGGAGTTGGGAAGCGCATAGCCGACCAGGGCGTGGCCTGTCTCGTGATAGGCGATGAGCTCCTTTTCGTCGTCGGTCATCACCCGGGTCTTGCGCTCGGGGCCCGCGATGACCCTGTCGATTGCCTCCTCGAGCTCCGACATCCCGATTCTCTTCTTCTTACGACGGGCGGTGAGCAGCGCTGCCTCATTGATCAGGTTGGCCAGGTCTGCACCGGTGAAACCCGGAGTTCGACGAGCCAGGACCTCGAGATCGATCTCCTTACCTAGGGGCTTGCCCTTGGAGTGAACCTCCAGGATGGCGGCACGGCCCTCGAGGTCAGGTGCGTCCACGACGATCTGCCTATCGAAGCGCCCTGGCCGAAGCAGCGCCGGGTCGAGGATGTCGGGCCGGTTGGTAGCGGCCATCACGATGACGCCTGAGTTGCCCTCGAATCCGTCGAGCTCCACCAGCAGCTGGTTGAGGGTCTGCTCCCTCTCGTCGTGGCCTCCACCAAGACCTGCGCCACGGTGGCGGCCCACCGCGTCGATCTCGTCGATGAACACGATCGCTGGAGCGCTTTGCTTGGCTTGCTCGAAGAGGTCGCGCACGCGCGCCGCACCGACACCGACGAACATCTCGACGAAATCGGAGCCCGAGATCGTCATGAATGGAACCCCGGCCTCACCGGCCACGGCCTTGGCCAGCAGGGTCTTGCCGGTGCCTGGAGGGCCAAACAAGAGGACGCCTTTGGGGATCTTGGCCCCGATTGCCCGGTACTTGTCCGGGTTGGCGAGGAAGTCTTTGATCTCTTCCAGCTCTTCCTTTGCCTCCTGGAGGCCGGCGACGTCGTCGAAGGTGACCTTGGGCTGCTCCTTGCCAACTGTCTTTGCTCGGGACTTGCCGAACTGCATGACCCGGTTCCCGCCGCCTTGCATCTGCATGAAGATGAAGACCATGAAGCCGAGCAGGAACAGCCATGGCAAGAAGCTGATCAGATAATCGAAGAACCCCGGTGGCTGGGAGTCGGTGGAAACTGGCGTTCCGCTGGCAATAGCCGTCTCGGTTAGCTGGCCCTCGAACCCATCGGGATAGGGAGCAAACCTGTCAAAGGCGCCCTCAGGTGCGTCACTGCCTTCCAAGCGCGCCTGAACCTCATTGGAGCGCTCGAGTATCTGAACCGACTCGAAGTCGCCTGCTTCCATGCTGGAGACGAATTCGGAAAGGGTGACCTCTTCAGGGCCCGCTACCTGGTCGAACCACCACTGAGCGACGAGGGCCAGCATGATGATCGACACCCCGTAGATCAGCAAGGTTCGGAGGGTTCGGTTCACAATTACCTCAATTCAAGGCTTGAGAAAAGATTCGTAAGTTCATGCTACGTCAGATGTCGACGTAGACGAACCCCTCTTTCAGAGAAGTTCGGGGCCCATGACCCCAACGTATGGGAGGTTCCGATACTTCCCTGCGTAATCCAGGCCATACCCGACCACGAACTCCGGGCCGATGTTGAACCCGACATACTTGACGTCGATCGGCACCCTCTGGATGCCCTCTTTGAGGAGCAGCGTGGCGATCTCCAAGGACGCCGGCTTTCTCACCTTGAGACTCTTGAGCAGATAGTTCAGGGTGAGCCCGGAATCGATGATGTCCTCGACGATGAGAACATGACGGCCTTCGATCTCCTCATCGAGGTCTTTGAGGATCCGCACCACACCTGACGTCTGTGTCGAAGCCCCATATGAGCTGACGGCCATGAAGTCGAACTCGACCGGGAGGTCGATGGTGCGTGCCAGATCGGCCATGATCATGAAGGCCCCTCGGAGGACCCCAACCAGAAGCAACTCCTCACCTTGGTAATCCTCGGTGATCTTCGCTCCCATCTCGGCGAGCGTTTCGTCGATCTCCTCGGTTGTGATCAAAGGCTTGATGTCCATTAACCGCGTGCTTTCGATCGGTGAGGCTCAGAAGGTAGTCATGTGATGTCGCTTCTGACCAAAAGCGGGATCAGCCCTCGACCCGGCACACGAGGTGAGGGCCGTCTCTCTCCACCCGGATCTGCCCCTCGATCTGGGCGGCAGCGGTCTGGCCGAGAAGAACTTGTTCCACCCGGCCGATCTCGTCACTCGTGAGATGTGGTTGTTCACGAAGTGACCCGACCATTGCTGAGAGCACACGAGCCCGAATCGGGGAATCGAGCACGATCAGAGACGCGGCCGCCACTCTGGCCTCACTGTCGCCGACAAGGAGGTTCGCGACGCGGGAGGCCTCGGCGTCGAGGTGATCGGCGTCGGCGCGCACATGCTCTGCGGTGCGCGCCAAACCCTCGACTACACCAGGGTTCAGCTCCTCGAGACGCGGCATTATGTCGAGGCGAAGGCGATTGCGCCGGAGACGCTGATCAGCATTGGTGGGGTCATCGACGAAGGGGAGGCCGGCGAGGGCTGCAAGCTCTCTTGTCTCCGACCGTCGCACTCCGAGCAACGGTCGGTAGATGTTGGGTGGCCGGTGGTAGGGCATCCCTGCGAGACCTCGCGTGCCGGCACCACGTAGGAGGTTGAGGAGCAGCGTTTCGGCTTGATCGTTCATGGTATGCCCGAGCAACAACCTCTCCCCTGTCTCGACTGCCTCAGCGAAGGCGGCGTATCGAGCTTCTCTCGCCATGGCCTCCGGCGATGGGCCTTCTCCGATCTCCACTTCGACGACGTCGAGTCGTAGATCTAGTTTCGCCGCGATCTCCTCCGCCGCCCCTGCGAGGGTGTCAGACCATGGGAGCCCATGGTGGACGTGAAGACACCGGGATTCGCCTGCAGACAAGAGAGCGAGCGCCGCCGAGTCGGCCCCACCGGAAAGGCCCACGACGAACGGCGGTTCCGGCAGCCGGGAGCGGGCCTCTATGTCGTCCCGGAGCTCCTTCAGGCGACGCGACTGATCCACAGCTCAGGCTGTTCGATCTCGTCGAGATTCGGGAGCGAGCCTGCTCCCCTGAATGCGAGATTCACAGCCTCCCATCCGGCCTGACGCTCGACGCTCTTGATGAAGCGCTCGCCTTTGGCGTACTGATTGATCTTCATCTCCAGGCCAGTGATTCGGAAGAAGGCGGCCGTGCGCTTGTCTCGCCGTCTGTTCTTGAGAACCTGGCTCATCCGGCTCTGAGACTTCAAATGGGTCGCACCTATCCGATCCATGACCACGTGCCCGTGACCTTCGAGAAGGGTCATCAGCGCCTGCACCCTGTCGACGATCTCAGTCTGAGCCGGGGTAGCTACCAGGCCAAAGAGGCCCCGCTCATCAATGATCGGCTCGCCTCGGCGACGTCGCTCCAACACTTCGCCGATGACCGCGCCAAGACGACCCGGCTCGGGGCCGGACGCCTCCACTAGCTCCTCGACGAGGCCGAAGAAGTAGCCGCGAAGCCATGGAATCCCCGTGAATTGGGCCCGATGGGTCAGCTCGTGAAGCGCCACCCAAAACCTGAATTCGGAGGGCCGAAACTGGTGAGTTCGCTCCATGTGGAGGACGTTCGGCCCGACGTAGACGACGCTGTCGCCATCCTCACCCGTAGGGAGGACTAGCTCATATTGCCCGAGGACCCGCCGAGATAAGACGCCGAGCAAGGCGCTGCTTTCACGCTCGACAAGGCGCTCCACATTCTGCTGGCGCAAGCCCTCCCGTGACTCGACGAGTTTTCTCGTCGCAGGCTCGACCAGGTGCTTGAAGCTGGCCAGGTTTCGCTCCACCCACTCGGGCCTGTCGATCACTGCCACCGTGGGATGGCCCGGGAGGCTGAGACCCGTCCCCTCCGAGACCAGTTCGGTGACGATCGGGGTGATCCGCGCCATGTCGGCTTCCAAGGCAGGGGTGTGATAGGTCGCCGCGAGTGGGTACTGGCCCGCAATCCTCCCGACGATCCCGACCGCCGGCGACTGCCCCGATGTCACTCTTCGACGATTCTGTACCGCTTCCTGACCACATTGGTGAAGTACTGGCCGGAAGTGGCGATGATCACGAGGATGGCGAGAACGATGCCGGTCGGTACCAGGTAACGGTAGGTCCAGTCTGCCGTCGCCTGATCGGCCGGCGGAACCGTGACTTCGACCGCCGGCTCGATGTCGGTGGTCACAGCCGGTTGCTCGTCACCGGTGTCGGTTGCCGGCTCCTCCTCGGTCGCGAGAGCGGGAATGGCGACCAGAGCGACCAACAAGGTCGAGAAAATGAAGACGAGAGCGGCACGGCCTGACTTGGTCATCTCGAGTCAGATTACCCAGCGCTGACGTGTGAGTCGAACTTCAGTGTCGGGCCGCTTCTTCTTCGAGGGCGTGTCGGAGTTTGGCGATGAATTGCTGCGGCACATCCTCTTCGAGTCGCTGCTTGACGACCACCTTGAGACGGCGCTCGAAGTCGAAGCGGTCATGACACCCACCGCACCCGTCGAGGTGAGAGCGGATTCCCTCGGCGGTCGCGTCATCCATCTCGTTGTCGAGGTACTCGTAGAGACGCGCCAGAGCGTCGTCGCAATTACCGGCGCCCACGTCGACGCAATCCTCGTTGTTGGTCATGGCCTCTCCGCATTCTCCGGGAGCAGTCCGCGCTTGCTTGCAAATTCCCACAACGCTTTTTGCATCGCTTTTCTTCCACGATGCAGGCGCGACATAACGGTACCTATGGGAATCTCGAGGATGTCGGCGATCTCCTGGTACGAGAGTCCCTCCAGATCGGCCAAAAGCACGGGGATCCGGAAGTTCTCGGGGAGAGACTCGACGGCACGCTTGATGTCCGACTCCACCAAGCCATCGAGCACCCGGTCTTCCGTCGTGCGGGCCGCGTCGGCTGATTCCTCCGAGCCGAGACGGCGATACATGTATAGATCCTCGACGTCGCCCAACTCCACCTCGTCGGGACGCCGGGCTGCCTTCCGATACTTGTTGATGTAGGTGTTGGTGAGAATCCGATAGAGCCAGGCTTTCAGATTGGTCCCGGCCGTGAAGGTGTCATAGGCGCGATACGCCTTGAGATACGTCTCCTGCACGAGATCCTCGGCATCCGCCGGGTTTCGGGTCATCCTCATCGCCGCGGCGTACAGCTGCTTTGCGTACTGCATTGCGTCATCGGCGAAGGTGGCCTGGTCTGCCATTCGCTCGGACGGTACCGGCATCCATCGAACTTGGGTAGTCAGGGATGAGCGTCTCGGCTGCCCGGCAGGAGGTCTCACTCCCCTTCCGGCCATCGCAATCCTTCTCCCCCCAGAGCCTTTGGCGAATGGGGGGAGTACTCCGAGCGTCAGCGAGG
>ERZ869936.1766-NODE-1766-length-14390-cov-5.493687_pt1 | contig 14390 bp, 23 predicted proteins | sample MGYA00520876_ERZ869936 | MGnify/ENA primary metagenome ERZ869936 (study PRJEB32218, sample SAMN09650985) | biofilter metagenome | isolation source: enrty point of leading RO module | place: Saudi Arabia: Thuwal, RO plant located on Red Sea | collected 2016-02-17 ...
TGTAGTGAGACTTACTTCGTTTGTGTTAATAAACTCGTAATATTCTCTAGGTTCCCATGTATTAAATAATTCATTAACCCCTTCAATAACTCTTTTTCCCATTTCTTGAGCTGTAAATCCTGCTTCTTCACTTAAAGCCCATTCTCTACCTTCCATACCTAAAGCAATACGTTCTTCTTCAGATAAATTATAGACTTCCATAATGCGTTCAGCAGCATCTTCAGGGCGGCATCTATCATCCCAAATGTAAGGAGTTGGAATAGATCCCTGAATAGATCTATTTGTAGGGAAAACTGGGAATGCCCATTTACCGTGTTCTTTATATCTACCCGTATGATTTGAGGGTACATTTTCATCTGGTGTAAACCAATCTCCATTATCATCTACAAATCTCATTTGATCTTGCATACCACCTGTTACGTTTGCAATGATAGGAGTACCTGTTAAAATAGCTTCTGTAAGTGATAAACCCCAACCTTCATTAGAAGTAAGTAAGATTTGAGCATCTGCTATATTGTAAAGATAATTTAGTTGTTTTCTAGATAACTTAGAAGTTGAAAATAAAATTGATTTATCATCTTCTCCAAATAAATAGTCTTTAATAGCCATTAAATCCGTACCATGTTCAGATTTAATTTCAGTGTGGAGTAAGAATTTAACTTTAGATTTTTGATCTTCAGGAAGTTGATCTTTAAAATATTTAAAAGCCAACATTGTATCTGGGATTTGTTTTCTTCTAATGTTTCTTGAATTGAAAAATAGAACAAAATCATCATCTTTAACCCCAATCTGGTTTTTAAAGTTTTTATAGTCTTTATCCTTTTTATTAACAGGGAAGAAAACATTAGTATCTAAACCATGAGGTACATACTTTAATACTTTTTTATCTGCTTTTTCACCTAATACTAACCTATTAATATTAACAGTTTGTTTTGAAATCCCAAATAATGCATCACAAGACTCATAATAAGGTCTATTATACATTGGTGCTGGGTAATCATCCCAAATGTTTAAGTAAATAATAGGAATTTCTTTACGAATTTCATTTTCAATTTGAAATAACCAAGTAAAGTATCTAGGATCAGTAATTAGGAAAATAGCATCAACTTTAATCTCTTTAATAAGTTGACGAATCTGATCAGGATTACCATAACCATTATTTGGTTGAACGATTACTTCTGCATCTTCAATTCCAGCTGTTTTATTAATATCTGCGGATACATCAAATCTTTTACCTACCTCAGGGTGGTTAATAGCACCCCCTAAGTTAAACCAATTGAAGTGATGAGCCGTATGTGTAACCATTTCTTTAGCTACATTAGCTACCCCAGAATGGACACGTAAATCATCACAGAGAAGCAAAATACGTTTTCTCTGCTCTTTAGGAATATAACCTTCTTTCATTTACTTAAAGTTCTAAGTTGTTGTGATTGTTGATCTGTTTTCTGAATTCTTCATCTGTAAGATACAAATGAATAGCGCGGTCAGCAAGTTTTTGGAATGAAAACTTACGCTTTACGCATTCAATTTTAAAAGTTTCAAATAAGTCACTTTTAATCTTTACAGACGTTAATGTCATATCTTTTTTTGCCATAACGTTGATTAATTATATTTTTATATACGTATATTAGAGTTTCTAAAAATTGAATTCTTTAGTAAAGAAATCTAAAGTAGAGGGCCAATCTGTAAATCTATACCCTTTATCATCTATATAAATTAAGGCTCTTGGTTTCTCACTTGTTACCTCTTTTATATATTGTCTTACCCCATATTTTTCTAACCATTCTTCTACTAATTGAATCATAGTTTTTTCATTGGGTGAAGGTCTATCTGGTTTTACTTTACCAGTAAAAATTACTATGCTATATCCCTTATCGTAAAATAATTTAATAGCATCTAGAGCACCTTCAATAGGTTCGTCATAAACAGTCCCATCATGATACCCCTTAGAGTTTTTATAAATAACACCATCAAAATCAATAGCAATCTGGTATTGGTTTTCGTGTTGTTGTAGGTTATCGTATTCTTGTGACATCATAGTAATTTTTCTACTATTTTTATATCTTCAGGGTAATCTACAGAGTATGAATCTCCTTTTACCTCTACAAGTTTAATTTTATATCCTAATTCTAAAAATCTAAGTGTTTCAATATCTTCAATAGATTCAAGTGGCGATTTTGAATCTGTAAAAGAAAATGCCTTTAAATGTTCTTTATTAAAACCATAGATAGATACATTTTTCATTACACCTTTAGAACCACCAGTTTTAGTTCCCGGGATAGCCGAACGTGAAATATAAAGCATTTCATCGTATAAATTAGCAACTATTTTAGCTAATTTTGGATTATCGGCTTCCTCGTATTCATTTAAGGGAGCCCAACAATTAACTATATGGTTGGGGTAATTTAACTTTGCTTCTTTAATTTTTAAAATATCATTAGGATCCAATAATGGTTCATCTCCCTGAACATTGATATAAAAATCAGCCTCAATTTGTAAAGATGCTTCAGCTACTCTATCAGTCCCTGTTAAACATTTTTCTGAGGTAAGGATTGTTTGGAAACCATAGCTTTCAACTACATCAATAATTCTTTGATCATCTGTAGCTACATAAACATTTTCTCTACCTAATGCTTCTTCTGCTATCTCAGCTACCCTTACAATCATTTCTTTACCCTTAAGTTTGATTAAAGGTTTACCGGGTAATCGAGTTGATTTATATCTGGCAGGGATAATTGCTACTGTTCTCATTTTAATCAGCTGTAGCCCCACATAGGCTAGTTTTAAAGTAAGGACACCACTTACAATTACTATTAGTTAGAGCAGGCATATCTTTTTCATTAAACCCATCTTTAGTAAAACAATTATCTAAAAATTCATTTAATGATTTTGTAGCTCTATTAACTGAGGTTTTACCTGAAGGGGGTCTGAATTGTTGAACTCGCTTGATAGGAAAATCACTTGATTCCCAAACTTTACGTCTTACAATAAAGAATTCAACATCAATATCATTAATATCAACATTGTATTGCTCAGCAAAGAATTTTTTATATAGGACTAACTGGTGTTGTTTTGATTTGTCTTTACGTTGGGTAGGGCCCCAACCTTTTGTAGATGTTTTAATATCGATTATAATGAATTTCTTTGTATTTTCATTATACAGCACCACATCCAAAAAGCCCATGTATTTAACACGAGGTAAACGCGGGATAGGCGCAAGCACAATAGGAACTTCACACCCAACTAACCACCAATTGCGTTTAGAGAAATACTTTCATCTATTCTTTTTAATATACCTTATAATTTCAACTCCGTCGGAATAGAATTCGCGAAGTCCCTGCGGGTCGGTAAAATGAACGCCATTGTTTTTCTTATAGCCCTTCTGATACTCATCTCGTAATCTGTTTTCTAAATCTGTTTCTAAATCTAACCTGTCAGCTGCTGCTGCACTTTCATTATACATCACATCTAAATACATTTGTAATGTCTCGTGTAATGCTGTACCAAAGGTCATATGAATTGATTGCTCAACTACCTTATGACCATCCCTGTATTGCAGCGCCCACTTACGTGGACACTGCGTATACATAGACAATTGCGAATAAGAAATATTCTTCTCATATGCAAAATTGACCTCTTGAGGGGTGGTTTCTTGTATTTCCCTAACTATTAAGGGTGCTTTCTTTTTAGCCAAAACTTATTTTTTCCATTGATCCTTCTCTACTAACTGAGCAATAATTGCATAGTTACAGATATCTTGAAAAGTATCAATAATTGTTTCATTTTGAGGACCTCTATTACTGATTAATAGGTTTTTCCAGCGATTAATTTTATCGCTCATCCTATACCATAGTCCTGCAAGAGCAAATTGCCTTTCCTCTTGATTAGATAGGCTAGTACCAGCAGTAATATTGTGCATACCGTAGTCAAGGTGCTTTTTACTAAAAAGCTCCAACTGCTCCTCCATGACAGCCATATAACCATCGTAAATAGTAGGATATTCTTTTTTAAGTATTTCGGTAGCTGATAAGCCATATTTGATTGTATCTTCACTCATAACCTAAATATAATAACTTTATTTTTTATTTCCAAATCCTTTTACAGTCGCTTCATCTCTATCTAAACGCTCTTCAATATCTTGAATTTTTTCAAGTACTGTAGCTAGAGCTGCATTTGTTTCTTCAATAATAGCAGCATCAATTTCAGCTAATTCATCTAATCTTTTTGCTGATTGGGGATTAGTTTTTGGTCTAGATGTTCTGATTAGAAGAATAGATAAAAGAATAATAGGAGTAATAATCAAAGCAAAAATAAATAAGGCAACTAGTGCTTGAAAAATTCCTATCATAGTACTACTTTTTTATCTAAATAAGTTTCAATCGCTTTTAATCTATCATCAGCATCTACTAACATAATAAGTGCTTCTTCTGCGTTTTTATAAAAATCTTCTGTTGAATGGTCTCCAATACCAACAGCTCTATCACCTAATAATTCTAAAGATAGTAGTGCTTTTGCTCTATCAGCCTCAGCTGATTTACGGAGCATATCCGCTAACAAATTCATAGTTCTGCTTTTTTAATCAATTTTTCCGTTTCGTCTTCTTCAACTCCCATTTTCCAAAGAATACTTCTTACACCTGTTGCTTTTACAATAAAAACATATTCATCAACTACTCCTAATCTACTTTTAAGTTAATCGGCAATATATTCAACTAATTCTTTATAATTTCTTTTTTTCTCGTTTTTAATGTACTTCAGATAGGTTTTTTTCTTTGGGATCATTTCTCGGTAAATAGTATAAATTTGTTTCTTACTTTGTGGATTTATTTTTTGGACATAGTTTACAATTTGAATGTAATTTATATCCATAGATAAATATCTATGTATCATGTAAGAATTAAAGTTATTCCATGATTCTTCCGAGATTTCGTGAACAGAAGTTTTATAGAGGGTGATTTCATTCAACCACCCCCAAATGTTTTTTATGTCCTTACTCTGCTGACTCACCTTCAAACTCTTTGCGAAGTTCTGGTGGTAAAGTATTAGTTAGGATCTCACCAGTTTCTGGGTTCCAAAATACTGGGATTGGGATAATTCCGTTTTCACTTGTACCTGTAATAAATTTAGATACTTCTCTTAGGATTACTCCTTGTTGCCAAACTTGACCACCCTCTTTTGTGGTAATTGGTGTTGTTTTGCTCAAATCGATGTTTGGCATTTGCATTTGTCCTTGTTCCATTTTTATAATTCTTGGTAATTAATAGTTTCTATTTCTCTACATAAGTGTAATGTTCCATTGCTACGAAAAGCATGAGTGCAATTCCATAATTGTTTTAGAATATCTACATCCCATTTTTCTTCGTCTCTTAACTTTCGGTGAACCACATAAAGACCACCTCGTACAGAAATTACATCTTGATTTATCATTTTAATTCAATTATTTTTTGAATGAGTGCCATCGCGTTGATCTCCTTATCAATACGGAAATTAGACTGATAGCTAAACTCATTGAGGTAAATAGCAACCATTCCTTCCATTCCATCTGCGTATACAGATACATTATCATACAGGTAACGATAAAACTCCTCAAAATCCTGAACGTTTGCATTAGCGATAATTTGTCTAATGTTTTTCCAATTCGGTTTAGCATTGCTTAATTCTTTAAGTACTTGAACCATATAATTAGATGATACAAGCACTGATTTATCTATTGAAAGTTTTTGGTCCTGTGTTGATAGTTGAATTACATTTAAACACTTACGAAGATCTGGATAATATTGATTTACAATAATTTTTAGATCTTCCATCTCGTATGTTGTACCTTCAGATGCCATAACACTAGCAAGGTGAATTGCTACCTCTTTTTTACTTGGAGGTACAATTTTAAGTACTTGACAACGAGATTGAAGTGGGTCAATGATACGTTCTACAAAATTACAAGTCATGATAAAACGAGTAGTTCGTGAGAACGATTCAATTACATTTCTAAGTGAAGCTTGAGCTTGGATTGTTAAGAAATCTGCCTCATCCAAAATCACTACTTTAAGTGGTTTAAATGACATTGTTGAAGCAAAACTTGATACTTTATCTCTAATAGTTTCAATACCCCTTTCATCTGAGGCATTGATATAAAGATAATCACAATCTAGATTTTTAACAATAAGCTTAGCTAAGGTAGTTTTACCTGTACCTGCTGGTCCTTGAAATATAAAGTTTTGAATATCGCCTTGATCTAGATATTGTTGGATTGATTTTTTGATATGTTCATTGCCAACGTATTCACTTAGATCTTTAGAACGATATTTTTCAACTAATAAACTATGACTAGTAGTCTCCATAAATGTTAAATTTCTTAGGAGGTTCAGGTTTAATTTCTACTTCCTCTGTGCGTATAACATACAACTTACTTTGTAAAGGGGCAAGTCTAAACTCAGCAGCTTCACCTGCTTTTTGAAACCATGCTTCCAATGCTTCTGTAAGTGAATTATGTACTACCTTATCGCCAACAAGCACCCAGCGATCTCCTGGGGCTTGTCGGTTAGCGATAAGTTCTAGATATTCTTGAGTCTCTACTCTCATTACATCATACCTCCCATCATTGACATAGGATCAATTGAATCCTTATCATCTTTAGGTTCGTCAACAACTGTACATTCTGTAAGTAGAATAGTACCTGCTACTGAGGCAGCATTTTCAAGTGCTGTACGGGTTACTTTAGCTGGGTCAATGATGCCTGCTTCTTTCATATCAACCATTTCCTCAGTTTTAAGGTTATAACCTGTCCAAACATCTTCATCTCCTGAATTGACTAAAGTATCGGCAAGGATCATACTTTGTACTTCCTCATACCCAGCATTAGTTAAAATTTGGCTAAATGGTTTACCACAAACTTGGTATACAATACGAGAACCAATACCACTTTCACCTTCTGTAGTAGTAATAACATCACGGGCATAAAGTAAAGCAGCACCACCACCAGGAACAATACCTTCTTCGATTGCTGCCTGTGTAGCATTTAAAGCATCATCTACACGATCCTTTTTCTCCTTCATTTCAGACTCGGTGTAACCACCAACGTGAATAATAGCTACTCCTCCAACGAATTTTGCCAGTCTTTCTTGGAGTTTTTCAATCTCGAACGGCGTTGTCGCTTGTTCGATTTGTTGCTGTAGCTCTTCAATACGTGCTTCAATTCGTCCTGAATCTCCTTTTCCATCAACTAATGTTGTACTTTCTTTGTTAACAGTTACTTTACGAGCTTCGCCAAACCAATCCCAAGAGAATTTTTCTAGCTTCATACCCTTCTCCTTACTAAATACCTCACCTCCTGTTAAAGTTGCGATATCTTCTAAAATAAGTTTTCTTCTGTCTCCAAAGTCAGGAGCTTTAACAGCACATACTGATAAAGTACCTCTCATCTTGTTTACTACTAGTGTAGCAAGTGCTTCATTGTCAATATCTTCAGCGATAATCAATAATGAACGGCCTGTACCCGAAACACCTTCTAGTACTGGGAGTAGATCTTTTACTTGGGTAAAGCGTTGATCAGCAATTAGAATATAAGGATTATCTAAAACTGCAGACATTGAGGAATTATCATTTACAAAATAAGGTGATTTAAAACCTCTATCAAATTGCATACCTTCTACAACTTCAAGGTAAGTTTCACCTGATTTGCTTTCTTCAATATAAACAGCACCTTCACGTCCTACCTTACCAATAGCGGTAGCAATAATTTTACCTACTTCAGGATCATTATTTGCAGAAATTGTAGCTACTTGTTCTAATTGCTCTTCTGAGCTAATTTCTTCTGAATTTTCACGTAGTGCATCTACTACTGCCTTAACTGCTCTATCAATATCACGCTTAATTTCAACAGCATTAGCTCCGTTATTTAGATGAGACAAACCTGCCTTTACCATCTCACGAGCCAATAGAGTTGAAGTAGTAGTACCATCACCTGCTTTATCAGCAGTTTTAACGGATGCTTGTTTTACCATTTCAACACCTAAATTCTCAACTGGATCACTTAGTGTAATAGATTTCGCTACTGTAACACCATCTTTGGTAGATTGAGGAGCACCACCAGGCTGTGAAATAACAACATTACGACCATTGGGTCCTAGAGTTGATACAACAGCGTCTGCTAGTTTATCAATACCACCTACTAATTTGGTTCTTGAATTTGAACCGTAATCAATAACTTTACTCATCTTCTTTTACAATTTTAGCTAAAACTTCGTTTTCTTTACCAATCCAATATTCGTCACCTTCGTAATCAAACTTAGTAAAACCCATTGTTGGTAGGACTACAACATCACCTACTTGAAGTGTTGTTTCAATAAATCCAATTCCAGCAAAAGTAGAACCAGGACCAACTGCTACTACCTCTCCTGTTTTATTTGTTTCATTTCCCAAATCTGGGACTACAATGTTACCATACATTGTTTCTTCAATTTCAACCGGTTTAACAATAACCGCGTTGTACATCGCCTCTAAACTCATAGACTTGTAATATTTTTTAATCGTTCTTCAATTTTTTCAAATTCCGTAACATATTCAGCTACTGAACTATAATCCCTATCTAGCAAACTGTCCTTAGCAATTTTAGAAATTGCTGAACTTAGTTTAGAACAAAAACCTAGAGTTTGTTGGTAGGTTTTACCACTTTTCTCTACGGTAATGTTTTTAACGACAGCATAATTGTTGTCATCAATTTGAATCATGTAAGGATCCAGTGCTGGATCTGTAATAAAATTAGGCATAACTATTATTTATTTATTTAACTGTAATATACGAAAGATACCTCAGGGCACCAAATTATAACTTATTTAATTTTCAAAACTTTTGGCTTAGCTTCTTCAGCAAATGGAATTTCAATTGTAAGTAATCCATTTTCCATTTCAGCTGTAGCATTTGCTAAGCTAAATTTAGAAGCGATTTTATAACCTAAATTAAACGAACGTTTAGCTACACCTCTATGAATGTAATTACGCCCTTTTGCTTTAGCATCTGCTGCTTCAGCATCTTTACTATATGCAATTTTAAGAATGTCCCCTTCAATATTTAATTCAATATCTTTTTTAGTAAGACCAGTACAAGCAACTTCAAAATGAAGTCCTTTTTCTGTTTCAAAAATATCTACAGGGTGAGAATGTTTGGCTTCAGTAGCCGGTTGGAAATGTAAATCAGACTTAAAGAAGTCTTTAAACAATAGATCAAATGGTGAGAGATTTCTCTCATAAAATAGTGTACTCATATCACTTAAATTTATGCTGTCCGGAGATCAGCGATTAATAAAAAATTACGTGCCCTAAGGTCTTTCGTATGCTTATATATATGTTAAAAATCTGTTTCCGCGCGTCTTATCATATAATATTCGCTAGAGACATCATCTGTTTTAAAATTCAATTTTAAGAGGCCACCTTTAGCTAACTTAAGGGTTCCCTCTTCCATATCTTTATTAGCTGAGAGGATTGTTTTAAACATATTAGAATCAAATGGTATGTCAATTCCACCTTCAGCTACATTACCATTTAGCTGGTAGGTAATTTTATTACTATGACCATGACCATCACCAAAAACTACTTCACATACTAGATTACCATCTAGATCTGGTCCGGTTTTAAATGTCATGTTATCTACATCACTCAAAGCACTTTTAGCTCTAATTAGTTGAGCAACATCTTCGCTTTCTAAATTAATTTCTACTTCCCAATTATCTGGTTCATTTACACTACCAACTTTTGGGATCAAAAGCATATCTGAAAGAGCATATGTAAGATTAAAATGCATATCAGATAAATTTAGCTTAGTAGCTACATTATTAATTTTTTCTACTTCTACTAATACATCCCCCTGACAAATTGAAACCAAATTATTAAGTTTTTTAGTATCGTAAATAGGAAGTGAAGTATCATCTAGTTGAAAGTTTTCACACGAAACACTACCAATAACATCCTTACTAGGTGAAATAAATAGAATTTCTAGGTTATTATTGTTAATAACCCACTTTACAGATTCATTTGTTCCAAGATAATACTTGCTAATGATTGAAGTAAGTAATGATTTAGCTATCATAAATTAAAAAATGTGTTTCTATATGGGTTTAAATTTAACTTCCAGCCAAGGTCGTCATAAAATCCTTCTAGTTTATTTAACAAAATAGATTCAAAGATCTTACGGCGATCTGCGTATTGCTCTATGAATGTATTAATTTTCTCTGGGAGATCAAAATCTAAGAATGCAATTCCATCAATTTTATATGGATTATCTTTTAGGTAAACCCATTTTACTTTATCACCCTGCACAATATAGCTGTGTTGTTTATCTAGACCCCAAAACCTAAGTAAATCGTTATATTTAACGGTAGCACGAACTGAGGCTGGGGCTCCTTTAGCTAGGGTTGAGAACATCTCACCTGCTCTTGCTTTACGTTCAGTATACTTGTTTAGTGTTTTTACAGATGTAGGATTACCTAACTTGGTAAGTGGAATAGTACCATCTAATATCTGTTTTCTAAAGACTTTTACACGCTCATCAATTTCGGTTTGAGTAGAACCCTTTAGAACATCTACTAGTACCTCTCTAAAGAAGTCCCCTAAAATAGGAGGGAAATTAGCCTTTTTAAATTCAAGACCCTTAACATCAAGTGTTTCTTTAGCAATACCTTCTTGTTTTGTAATCCACTGGGCATATCTACGAGTAGCTCTAAAATAGGCTGAACGAATAACACATTCTGTTTTCATTTCTAACCTATGTTCATTTACATTAAAGCAATCACGAGCTAATCTATCGTAGTCTTCCGTGATGATATCTTGGTATTGGAGGGCAATTTTTTCGAGCGCATCGTCTTTTTCTTCAATCCCCATCTCATCAAAATTAGGGTAAAGATGCCTAAGCAAAGGTTCAGCATTAAAATAATTAGAGTCTGTATCAACATATGCACAATAATTAACATCACCTTCGTCACAAATCCACCAAGGTACTTCTTCTATGTGTTTCATTCGCTTACTTGTATTTCACCTAAATTGTGAGCAGGAATATAATAAGAATATTCATATTTGTCAAGCCATTCTGTAACAATCTTTTTCATCTGGTGTGAATTTCCAGTTATAACTCTATATTGATTATAGCCTGGTTTTTCCCAGAAAAAGAATTGAAGGAGTTTATCCTCAACATCTTTATGCTTTACACCGTGTAAATCTAAACTAGAACTTTGCATCGTCTCCTGGCAATGTGATGATTCCTCCATCTTTTTCACCTCGGGACGTTAAAACTTGATCCTCTGGCTTGATAAAGAACTTATATCCTTTAATTGAGAATTTTCCTCCTTGTTTTAGCATTTTTCTAAAGAAATTCTCTTGAACTTCACTCCATTCCTCACTTAGTTTGATGATATCATCTTTAGTGAGTTTAACTCCTTCATGGTAAATTTCTACTTTACCTCTAATTGATTGTTTACTTAACATACCTCTAGTTTTTCTTGTCCTCGAATTACTTTATTCATGTGTCTGTTAGCACATAAAGCTGATTCTTGGATAATTCGTTGACCACTTAAAGTAATCGATTCACTTAAAATTACGTTTCCATATCTGAATGAACCTAATGCTGTAGCACCATAAAGTGAATTTAGCAAAATTTTCATTGTGTATTGTTTCATATGAAATGAAGCACCTAATTCTTCATCTCCAGATTTGTAAGCTTTTTTCATTTTACCTTTATACAAGACACGCTCATCAAACCACTTTTTTAGAATAGTAGATAATACTGATTCTTTATCTGTTCTGAAGAAAACTCCATTAGCTGAAATGGCTAAATTATTATCTTCAACAAATGCTACTAAATCACCTACTTTCATTTCCGTGCGTTTACGCTTAGTATTTTCAATAAGTAGGATTTCATCTTGATCTTTTTGTTTTAAATCATTAAGACCCAAACGATTATTTCTATCATCTCTATCTATAATTCTTCCCACCATAGTTTCCTTACCAATATTAATAGTCATAATAATTGAAGGATATAGTGAAGTTAAATCCTCATCAAACATGTAATTATAAATGCCTGCTTTAGGACAGAATAGGTAACCACCAGCATAATTTTTCTTAGAGATAGGATTTTTATCCTTAGGTGGCGGAACGATCCCTTGAGAAAGTAAATATGCTGAAATGGCACCATCCTGTGTTTTTGTGTTTGCGTAAACTTCACTATAGTTGTGTTTACCCTTGTGAGCCAAGTTTTTAGTAAGTGCTAGATATTCTAATTTTTCATCTAATACTTTTAAGATCTCAACATCACGGAAGTTATACTGGATAAATGTTTGAATGTCTTCTTCAAATAACCTATCTAGGTTACCATTGTATTCAATTTTATTAATACCAGCATACTTTTCGCCAATAGCATCTAATTTATAAGATGGCTCATCAGCCCAACTATACTTCTTATGTAAACGTATATAATCAAGAGATTCAACGCCTGCTATTTGAATATATTGATCTTTAAACCAAGGTGTTTCTCTTACAATCCCAATAGGAGAAAGATAAGAAGCAGCTTTAGTTCCTAATACGTTTTTAATTCGGTAGTAGAGATAAGGAATATCGAAATAATCACTATTCCATCCTACAATAATATCAGGGTCGATTTCTCTAAACCTAATAATGAATTGTTTTAATAAATCATTTTCGGTGGCAACTGGAATGATTTCTTTGTTTTTTGCTTTAGTATGTTTAATTTGACCTTTAGTATCTAAAATTAAGATAGCCCAAGCATCATTTGGTTTATCATACCACGCAATAGAAGTAACTTTTTTAGGAGCAGATTGAATATACTCTTCTGTAAGAGCCTCTCCCATTTCAATCTCAATATCAAAAAATAATTCTTTATGAGTTGTAGATGGGTCATCATTAGTTCCATATTTTTCAATAAGGAATTTTTGATAAGGGGTCATGTCAGCAAAATGAAGTAAAGCATCATCTCTTTTCCATCTTGATGTTTTTTTAAGTGACTCCCCATTTAGACCCTGATGAGTGCTCTCCTCAGGAGAACACTCGACATAGGCTTCATTTACCCACCTTTCAACATTATAACCTTCATCGGTCCAAAGGTGAATATCATAAGTATTATACTCGTCTTTAACTGCTTTAGCAAAGGCTTTCTTATACATTAAAAGAATTGTTTTAGATTAGGACGGAAATAGTTAATGTTCTTCATAACTTTTCTATCTCTTGTTCTATAGACAATATAATAGTCTCCAACCTTCTCATAGTGACAAGGTTCATTTTGCTCTTTGGAACGTCGCTCCACCGTTGCTTGTGCTTCCTCTTCGTCCACACAAGCCTTTGACATATTAGACGCTTGTACTTCTTGATATGCTGACCATAGTTTATCCTTAAGACCATGCAGCATAGCTCCGTTACCAATCGAGACGTAGGCAATGTCACATAAAGCATCAAGAATCTCAACAATATCGCCTGCTTCACAGGCAGCTTTGTACTCTTCAAGTTCTTCGAGAATGAAGTCGTAAACAAACATCCATTCTTTTTCTTCTGGGATAACTGGTTCATAATTGTTGGGTTTGCCCATTGTGGCGTTAAATTCTTCTACTTCGCTTACAAATGGGACGTATTCCCCTTCAAATTTAGCTGCAATTCTATCAGCCATGAGGTTAGCCCATTCCACCTCAGGAGTTATACTTAGTTGATCTCTATCTCTAAGTGAGGATAGGGTACCTAGACCCTTAATTAATTCGAGGGCGATTTCGTCTTTAAATTGATCCATAATTAAATCTGGTGTCCACCGTTATTAATTTTTAAACTATCAAAAAATTCCTTACGAGCATTATTTGTATCATCTCTAAATGCTCCTGATGCTTTAGTAGTAACCATTGCTGCACCTTGGTGTTTTACACCTCTACAAGAGACACACGAGTGAGAAGCTACAACTGTTACAATTACACCCAAATTACCTTCAGTAATTTTATCTACTGCATTGTGAATTGCTGCTGTTAGTTGCTCTTGGATAGCACCTCTACGACCAAACAACTCTACAATACGATTTAGTTTAGACAAACCAATTACTTGACCATCTTCACCTGCAATATAACCAATATGTACTACACCCCCAATAGTTTGGTGGTGGTGAGAACACATTGAGGTAAGAGGAATATTACGCTCAATAATTACTCCATCATAACCATCTGAAGGGAATGATGTAATTGGGGACATTGCTGTATAACGACCTTCCCATAGGTCATTTACATATGCTTTTGCTACGCGACGTGGGGTTTCCATTGAGTTAGGATCATTACGCCAGTCACATTTTAGAGCATCAAGGAATTGACCGAATGCTTCTGTTGCTTCGTCAATCATTGATTGTTTTTCCTTATCAGTAAAT
>ERZ869936.1767-NODE-1767-length-14382-cov-7.624276_pt1 | contig 14382 bp, 11 predicted proteins | sample MGYA00520876_ERZ869936 | MGnify/ENA primary metagenome ERZ869936 (study PRJEB32218, sample SAMN09650985) | biofilter metagenome | isolation source: enrty point of leading RO module | place: Saudi Arabia: Thuwal, RO plant located on Red Sea | collected 2016-02-17 ...
CTGATATGGCTGCCACGATCAACGCCACACTCCAGAGCGAGACAGCCAACAGCTACGTGACGTTGGCAGAAGCCGATGCGTATTTTGAAACCGTCCCAAGCAGCACGCAGTGGGACAACAAGTCTGACGACAACAAAAACCGTGCATTGATCTCAGCCACACGCTGGATCGACACGTTGAATTTTTACGGTGATCGTTGCGATCAAGGCCAAGCATTGAGTTGGCCACGCAACAATTACCACGTGGATCGTGTTGAGCTGACCTGCTCCGCAATCCCCAACGACATCAAATATGCAACGTATGAGCTGGCCAATGCGTTGGCGAACGATACGGACTCGATCACTGGGACGACCGGCGACACGGGGTTATACAAGTCCGTCAAGCTCGGTGAAATGGAAGTCGAGTACAACACTTCAAGCCAAGCTACGGGAACAGTTAATAACGTGTTTGATGTTTATCCTTGGCTGCAGTCTTACCTTGGTGCTTACTGCCTTGGCGGTAGTGGGAGCTATCAGGTCCGTACTGTGAGGGGTTGAGATGGCAGGCGCACTCGACAGTCTGTTCAAAAGCGTTGCCAAGTCGGTTGTTGCCGACTTAGGCAAGTCGTTTGACCACACGATCACGTACACCCGCAAGGCATCCGCCAGCTACAACATCAGCACTGGCGCAGTCACCTCAACCGACACCAGCTACTCGTTCGACGCTCCAATGGAGTTTGTGAACTCCGACGAAGAGGCTGGCTACCAAGAAAACGTTGCCAAGCTCTACATCACCCCTGATCAAATCGGCGACAACCAAGCCACGCTTCAGGACGAAATTAGCCTGACCTACGCGGGATCCAGTCGCACCGCCAAGATCCAAGACATCCGCACCTACAAAGGCGATCAAGAGTACATGTACGTTATTCGGGTGGTGTTCTGATGACGCTCGTAAACGCTAGGGCTGCCCTGGAAAGTGCCATCAACACTGCTGTCGTCGCAGCAGATAACACGGTGTCGGTTGTCTTCGACAACATGCCGTTCACGACCCCCGGCAAATCCAAAAAGTACGTACTGGTCACAATCAACTTCGACCAAGCCACAATCCAAGCCCACGGCGCAGCAGTCGATCAATACGCTGGCACGGTCCAGTGCGGCATCTTTACCCCCAAAAACAAGGGCACCGCTGCTGCTGCAGCGATTGCTGAGTCAGTAATTGACGGCCTCACGTCTGTAAACGCTTCCGGCTACAGCGACACATATTCTTCGGTCCCCCGCGTTGGCACGATCACCGGCCCAACTGCGATCTCCACTGAGGATCAAAGCCATTTTGTCAGTGTGATTCGTTGTAATTTCACGGCAGTCTGATGGCCAAAAAACCACTAAGTGCCCTGACCAAGGATCTTCGCAAGTTTGTCGAAGATGGCCGAGCAGCAGCTGGTCCGATTGTTGTCCGCAGCCTGCAGATTGAAGGCCCTTGGTGGACCGGCAACTTTGGAAGGCGATGGAAGCTTCGCAATGCTCCTGTAATGCCCACCGATTACAAGGACGGCCTAAATCGTGGCTGGCCCGGAGACCAAACAAACCGTTTTTACCGCCCTGTCCCTGCACTGCGCTTGTCTACCCGCGAAACGCTATACATCGGAAACTCTGTGTCCTACGCAGGTTTTGCTGTCAACAACCCCAACGCCACAGTCACACGACCTGACGGCACAAAAACAACATATGAGAACCACGCAATGAGAGCAAGAATCACACCGCCCTCTAAAAACCCTGACTGGTACAAGGTTTACACAGCTTCTGGCGGTTTGTTTGATGACCTAACCAAAGGTTTTCGTGCTGCTGGAGCGAAGTAAGTTATATTGTATTAGTTGACCTGATTTTATGGCAGTCGAACGCGCTATCGACAAACTCCGCAAGGCGTTTAGGGTTGATGCCCGCAGCAGCTACGCAATCAAGAGCGGAGACGAGCTGATTCTCAAGCTTTACTGGACTCCACTAACAATTGCCGATAGAGACCGAATTAACAACATTATTGGAGCATTGAAGCTCCAGGAAACAGACAACAGCTTGGATTTTGCGATCCAGATGGTGATTGAGAAAGCAGAGGACGAGGACGGCAAGAAGCTGTTCCAGTCAGGCGACCGAGCTGCCATCCGTAACCAGCTTCCGATGAATATCGTGCTGGACATCATGGCCAAGATGCAGGAACTGCCGGAGGAGGCGAACCCCGACGAGATCAAAAGCGACGCTCTCTGACAACAACTACCTCTTCCTCCAGTTTTTCATAGCTGAAAAGCTCGGTATGACGCTTACCGAGCTTCGCAGCCGTATGAGCACGGAGGAGTTGTATGGCTGGAGCGCGTATTGCAGCCTTAAGTCAGAACTAGAGCAAAAGGAGATGGACCGTGCTCGTGAAGCGGCCCAGTATCGTCGCGTGCGCTAACGTGGGAACAATGTTCTAGGTGTGGTCGTGGCCGGAGCTGAGTACGAAGTAAATATATCCCTAAACACTAAAACTATTGATGGACAACTTAAAGGTCTAGAAACACGCATCAACAAGATGCGTCGCAGCATTAACGGACCCCTTAGTGCTCTACAACGTCAAGCAACTTTAGAAGACCGAATAAAAGCAACTCGCGTTATATCTTTTCGCCTAGGAACGCAATTAAATGCGTTGGAAGAAAAGGGTGTAAACGTTGCCAAAATGCGTAAGCAAATAAAGGCAGCCACAACAAATATAGAGAAAAAAGAACTTGAGACAGCACGAGCCAGAAATAAAATTGTAGGCGATTTTATTAAACAAGAGGAGCGTGCATTTAAAACTGGTCAGAAAAACCAGCGCATGCAGGCAGAAAACATAGATGCTCTGCAACGCGCTCGAGATGTGCAGTCTCGTTTTAGAGCGCAGCTAAACCAGCTGGAATCACAAGGTGTAAATGTACGAAAGCAGCGAAATCAGTTAGGCAAGTTAAGCACTGCTCAAGCAAAAGGCGAGTTTGGCGTTTTTAAACAAATTACTGCGGTTCTTAAAAACAGCATTCGCAACGAGCAGTCAAAGCTGTCCATACAAAAACGACAAACAACAGAATTAGAAAAACAGGCAAGGCTAAAAGCTCAAGAATTAGCTGGTGCTCCCATGCGGTTCCCCAGCGGCGATATTGTCAGACGCCGAAGCGTAGTTGGTCCGTTCTTACCGCCAGTCGCAGGACCAGCAGCAGGGCCGTCATCTCCTGTAGGAGCTGGGGCAGCACAAAGAGTCGCGGCAACTTTAGCCAAACAAACAGCGTCTGTTCAAAGAAGCGCTTTAAACCTTATGCGCTTGGCCGGTAGAGCCGGAAGACTTGTAGGTAGGACAGCAAGGTTGATTGACAGTTCCAACTTGCGTCAAGCAAATGCTTCGGCTTTGCCAAGCTCTGAAATGCTTGCTGCAAGAGCTAAAAAGACCGGGCAAGACATAGTTCAACTCAAAACAAAAGAAGCTCGACTTGAGGAGCGGATTGCTCAAGCTAGGGGGCGTTCTGCTCAACGGAGCGCAGATGTACGTCGCGAAACGGAGAAAACAATTCCGGCGTTACAAGCCGCTAGAAGGGCGATGCCCTTTGACGACACCTTCGGACCTCAGCTACCAAGCCGAACTTCTGCTCCACTAACAGGTTTATTAGGTGGCTTTGGCGGCAGAAGATTTGGAGGATTTGATGGCAAACGGGCTGGCGACATTGCTCTTGGTGCTGGTTTCCCACTGTTGTTTGGTGGCGGTCCAGGAGCTGTGCTCGGCGGTGCTCTTGGTGGAGCCACTGGAGGCGGTCTTGCTGCACAGATTGCTTTAAGTGCAATTGGCCAACAAATAGATGCACTTGTTGCACGTGTTGCTGGTGTTGGCTCAGCCTTTAACGAGCTAACCTTCAACCTCGATACCGTGGCCACATCCACAGGTATCGCAAACACCGAAACGCAAGCGCAGCTTGAAAAAATCGAGCAGTACGGTTCATCCGCACAAGCCGCTCAACTGGCTACAGAACTGCTTGCATCGAGAGTCGGCGGTCCAGGCAGAGACGCTCTTAAGAAGTTTGGCGAGGACGCCGTAAAGCTCGGCAACAACCTAAATATAATTTTTACGCAAGTTTTAGCGCAAATTGCAAAAATTGCTGGTCCGTTGCTTGAAAAACTCGCACAATTTGCTGGCAACATCGGTGCTCGCGGAGCTTTTGACAAAGCCACAGGTCTTACTGGTGTAGAAGCTGTTGTTCAAAAATTTAGGCAGTCCCGACAAACTATTACAGATGTCAGAGCATTACGAAAAAACCTGAAAGCTGCTGGGTTTACCGGAGATTTGCCAGCAGCAAGCACAGTATCAGCTAGAAAGTTTGCTAAAGGTTTTGCTGAGGAGTCTGGCCGCAAACTGCTAAAAACTCCTGAACTTAAGATTCAAGAAATTGCTGCAGGCATACAAACGCCTGAGCAAGAAAGCGCTGCAACAAAAGCTGCCAATCTCATCGCAGCCAGCCAACGGCGTATTCAAAACCTGCAAGCAGAGGTAGAAAAGACAAAAGAGATATCACTTATCCGTGGTCGGATTGCAGCTGCAGAAGAAGCGGGCGACAAGCAGCTGGTGGAACGCCTTCGGGGAGAGGAAAAAGCTGCGGAGATTGTCCGCAAGAAAGCTCGCTTGCTGTCCCGTATTCCAACAGACCTCGACGCGCAGCAACGACTCACGGAAGAGCTTGCGATCAACGACACCATCCGTGCCGAACAACTTGCCAACCAAGAGGCTACGCAACGGCGCATCGCCAAAGTTATGCGTGATGAGCAGCTGGAGGCAATCAAACAACAGGAAGAGCTGTACAAACAGCTTGGTGACACCGTTAAAGACGGTCTTGTAGACAGCATCAAAGCTGCAATCGACGACACCCGCACGCTCGGAGATGCTCTGGCAAGCATGCTGAGCCGTCTGTCAGATCAGTTCTTGCAGCTTGCTGCAAACATGGCGTTCTACGGAAACGCCCAGGGAACACTTCGCAACGCTCAGGGCCAGCGCACAGGCGGCGGCATCTTTGGCACCATCATTAACGCGCTTTTACCCGGTCCATCTGCACCGCTACCCACTGATTCGTTTGCTGGGGTATCTAACGACGTTTTAGACAGCGTCTTAGGCAGTGTTTCAGGCGAAAAAGCTTTAGGAGGTCCAGTTTCTAGCGGCAGGTCTTATTTAGTCGGCGAGCGTGGCCCTGAACTGTTTGTTCCTGGAGCGCAAGGCAACATCGTTCCAAACGGCGCCATGGGCAGCACCAACGTTGTCGTCAATGTCGATGCGTCTGGCACGGAGGTCCAGGGCAACCAAGGCAGTGCTGACCAACTGGGCCGCTTGATTGGTCAGGCAGTACAGGCAGAATTGATTAAACAGAAACGACCTGGTGGTCTGCTTACCCGCTGATGGCTACTTTTCCTTCGATCAACCCCACCTACGGGGCCAGCAAGCGCAGCCAACCGACTGTGCGGAACGTGCAGTTCGGTGATGGCTATAGCCAACGCCTGCGCTTTGGGTTGAACACTGACCTAAAAACTTGGAGCCTGAAGTTTGAGGTGTCAGAAACTGACGCCGATACCATTGAAACCTTCCTTGAAGCACGCGGTGGAGCGGAGCACTTTGACTGGTCGCCGCCGGATGAAACAGACACCTACAAGTGGATTTGCCAAGACTGGTCCAAGTCCATACCGTATCTGAACAGGGCAACGATCACCGCAACGTTCCAGCAAGTCATTGAGCCATGAGTGAAGGTAACGTTTATGAGGAGCTGCTTAGCTCTGGTCCGTTTGCAATTATCGAGCTGTTTGAGTTAAAAACGTTTGAGTCGATGCACGGCTCAGACAATGAATACTATTTTCACGCTGGACGCAACCGAAAGACGACTGAGCCATCTAACACTGACGATATTCTCAGCGCTTATTCGATTTATTACGACGGCCATACTTATTTGCCGCTGCCAATCGAGGCATCGGGTTTTGAGTTCAAAGGTGACGGCGGCCTGCCACGTCCAACGATTCGCGTTGCCAACTTAAACAGCAACATTACACAGCTTTTGCTTGGCGTTAATGAAGTGACGCCCGGCAACGATCTCAACGGCGCACAGGTTACAAGGATTCGCACGATGAGCCGTTTCCTTGACGGCAGCAACTGGGAGAACGGCGTTAACCCTTACGGCAGTCCTGATAATTCTGCGATTGCTCAGATGCCTAAAGAGGTGTATTACATCGATCGCAAGGTCACAGAGACTCGCGACTTTGTTGAGTTTGAAATGGTGTCGTCGTTAGATCTTGCAAATGCAAGAGCGCCGCGAAGGCTTGTGATGCAGAACCTTTGTCAGTGGAAGTATCGCGGCAAAGAGTGCGGCTATACCGGCACTGCCGATTTTACGCCTGTTGGGCAGACAGTTACCTACACCTCTGCCGCTAACTACACCTACACGTCTGGTGCGGATAAGTTGCTTGCTGGCAACACTTTAGCGGCTGGCCAATCCTTGGTGTCATCTAACGGATATTTTACGGCTGTTATGCAGCAAGATGGCAGCTTTGTTACTTATACGAAGCCTGAGCCTGTTGTTAAATACTTTAAGTGGTCAACAGGCACCATTAGGCCGTTAGGTGATTACGTTCTTGTGATGCAGAACGATGGCAATCTTGTCATCTATAACAACGATTTGGATCGCAATGATTACGAAGGCGGTTCGGTCATTTGGGCATCTGATACACACCGAGTTGGCTCTGTGCAATCTGCTGCACTTGTCGCTGACAATGCTTGGTGGCCTGACAACATTAGGAAAGGCCGCGCTGCTGCGTTTGGGTGGGAGATTGCGGGGTCAACTGCGGTTAATGCAGATCAAGAGGCAACAGGGAGTAGAACTTTTAGTGAAACCCACCCTGAATTTGGCACTCGCTCTGTGACCATCACATTCACCGTGCGTTCGCAAACAGCCGCCACTGGCGTGTATTTTGAGGGTGCCGATAATGGGTTTACTTGGAACGAAGGCACCGGAGGTATTTACAACGTCAATGTGACAGGATCAACTGGAAACTGGAAAGACAAAGAAGTGTTTGTCGCCAAGCTCAACACCAGCAGTGGTAACCCCTACAGATCAAACCACCCTGATATAGGAACAATGACTGAAGTTGGTTTAAAGCTTGTAATTACAACAACGGGTTATACCGGCAAACAGTTGCGCTTGCAGGATGATGGCAACCTTGTCATATCAGACACTGACGGTTCAGACGTAACTTGGTCGTCAGGTTTTAGTATGACTACTGAGCCAGAAGTGGAAGAGACAATAACTGCCGGTGTGCAGTATCCGCCTGATGTTGTGGGCCAATGCGGCAAGACATTGGATGACTGCAAGCTGCGGTTTGGCTCAGGTGATCTACCTTTTGGATCGTTCCCAAGCGTGGGTCAGAACAACTGATGCAGGACTGGCAGCAGGCTGCGCTCCAACACGCAAAAAAAGATGCACCGCGCGAGGCTTGCGGATTGCTGGTTGTCGTCAAAGGCCGTCAGCGGTATTGGCCCTGCAAGAACATCTCAACAGAGGATGACTTTTTCATCCTTGACCCATTTGATTATGCAGCGGCTGAGGACACGGGAACAATCCTTGCCATCGTTCACAGCCACCCGCAGACGCCAGCGGTCGCCAGTGAAGCGGACAAAATGGCGTGCGAACAGTTTGGCTTGCCTTGGCATATTGTCAGCTTGCTAGACGAAAGTTGGTGCAGCGTCAAACCGTGCGGCTATGAGGCCCCGCTTGTAGGACGCGAGTGGACCTGGGGCGTTTCTGATTGTTGGACGTTGGTGCGGGATTACTACCGTCGCGAGATGGGCATCAAGCTGCGTGATTGGCACCGGCCTGAAAGCTCCGAGGCATTCCGGCAGTTGCCGTTGTTTGAGCGTTGCTTTGGAGAGACGGGTTTTGTTGATACGGGCAGCAAAGAGCCTGAAAAGGGGGACGCCATGCTCATGAGCCTTGATGGATCTCCTGGCTTGAACCATGTTGCGGTCTACATCGGAGAGGGCAAGATGCTGCATCAGCTGCAGGGCAGGCTGTCGTCTCGCGATTATTGGGACGGGTATTGGCAGAAAGTCACAGGTAGAATCGTTAGGTATAGCGGCTGACGGCAGATGCTCCGCACGGTCAAGGTTTACGGGCACTTGGCAGAGCACTGCGGTCAGAGCGTGTTTGAGGCATTGGTGCGTGTCCCTGCTGATGCGATCAAGTTTCTGTTGTGCAACTTCCCCGAGCTTCGCAGCTTGATGCGTGATGGTTATTACAAGGTTGCTGTCGGTAAATACGATTTGCAGCTTGCGGACCAGCCTCAGCAACTGCACTACCCGTTGGCTGCGGATGACGTAGTGAAGGTCATTCCTGTTGTTTCTGGTGCGGGTGGCCGTGGGCTTGGTGCTGCTTTGCTAGGAGCTGCCTTAATAGCCACTGCTGTTGTTACAGGCGGAACTTCAATCGCTTTTGGCGCATCTGGGTTCGGCCTAGCGTCAGGAGTGACAGGAACTACTGCGTTGGGTCTTTCTGTTGCAGCAGGCAACTTGGGTCTTGCTTTGACTCTTGGCGGCATAGCGACAATGCTTACGCCCGTGCCAGAGCAGCCCGATTTTGAAGGCGCAGACGGTCGCGGGGGCTTTGCCTTTTCTGGCCTTGAAAACGTCAGCCAAGAGGGCATCCCTGTGCCTGTTGTTTACGGTGAGGTGATTGTCGGTAGCGTGGTCTTAAGCACCGGCTTGAAAGCTAATCTTGAGGACTAACGATGCCAAAAGACAATCTTAATTCTAGGCAATTAGCTCAGATTGTTGATTTGCTGGGCGAAGGCGAGATTGAAGGCTTTCCAAGTACAACCCTTAATCACAGCTCGCATCCTGAGGCGTATGCCATTGAGGCTTTGAAGGATGTTTTCTTTAACAACACGCCCGTTTTAGGATCGAGTGCAACCGTAAGCACCAGCAGCAAAATTACAGATACAGATATTAAAGAACACCTAAATTTTGATTTAAGTAAAGGCAAATTTGAGGTAAGGCTTGGCACTCAAGACCAAGGCACGTTGACTGAGTTCACAAATTCAACGAATAGAAGCACAATATTAGTTAATACTGAGGTGCCAAAAGGTGATGCAACAGATGCGAAGAAAAAGATGTTTCATGAAACAGACGGCACGCCAGTAACAAAAACGATTACAGACGTTGACGTTGACCAAGTCAACCTGATCGTCGGCCTTCCTGCATTACAGCGATTTAAGGAAAATGGAGACCAAAAGGGAAGCGCTGTTAGGTATAAGATACAAATTCAGTACAACGGAGATTCGGGATTCTCAAATATTCCAGCGGAAGGCAGCACTGATGAGGTTGGTGACGATGGATATTTAGGTGACGGAAATTATCAGATTGATGGTTTCACGCCTGACTTGTTTCAAAAAACGCACTTTGTTGTACTAGACACTAAAACAACCAATGCGGACGGGAACATAGTCAATGACACTTCAAAATATCCTGTCAACATACGCATCATAAGAACTTCCCAACAGGTAAGTGATTCTGGCGACACTATTAGGGATGATTTCTTTTGGTACAGCTACGTTCAAATTGTTACTGATAAAACCCGCTACCCAAACAGTGCGATTTTTGGTTTTAAGTTTGACGCGCAGCAGTTTCCAAACATCCCTAAGCGGACCTATCGCATCAGGGGCCTAAAAGTACGCATCCCGCACAATGCAACTGTCAGGGCTGACGGTTCGCTTTCTTACTCTGGGATCTACACCGGGGCATTCAAGGCAGCACGAGAGTGGACTAATGATCCTGCGTGGATCTTGTATGACCTGCTAACCAATACCCGATATGGCCTTGGCTCGTATATTCTCACGCCTGCAGAGCGGACAGAGGCTGAAGCAAAGGCTGGCGATCAGTTTGAAGGTACAGAAGACCGCGCTGACAACCTTGATGTATTTAGTTTCCAGCAGGCAAGCGCGTACTGCGGCGGCTTGGTCAGCGATTTTGCCGGTGGGCAAGAGCCGCGTTTCAGTTGCAACGTTTTAATTAACTCTCAGGGTGATGCCTACAAGTTGATTCAGCAACTTTGCTCTGTGTTTCGCGCTATGCCTTTCTGGGAGGCAGGCGGAGTTTCACTGGCGCATGACCGCCCTGAAGACTTCAGCTACATCTTTAATCAGTCAAACGTAACGCAGGAGGGTTTTAGCTACTCAGGTTCCAGCATGAAGGGTCGCCCGACATGCGTTGCGGTCAGATACTTTGATATGACTGCTCGGGACTTTCGTCAGGAGCTGGTTGAAATAAACAGTCAGTTCATCAACTCGTCAGACCCAAACGTCGATTTTCTTGAAAAATACGGATACAACAAAAAAGAGATCGATGCTTTTGCTTGCACCAGCAGGGCACAGGCTCGCCGGTTGGGCAAATGGTTTCTTTACACGAGCCATCGCGAAACTGAGGTTTGCAGCTTTTCGACTGATATGGCGGCAGGCATCAAGGTCCGGCCTGGTGATTACGTCAAGATCAGTGATCCTGTCCGCGCAGGCCGTGTTGTAGCTGGTCGCGTCACATCTGGCTCAACTATTACGCAGGTCAAGCTAGATCGAAGTGACACTGAAATGTTTGGTGCTAACGCACCGTCAAGCTTTGTATTTCATAGCGTTGACGTAGATGGGAATTATTTCTTTGTTCATGATTGCACTATTGTTGGCAACACTGTCACACTAGGAACGGCTCTTAACGCCCTATCCGAGGCGAGAAAAGCACCAGCAGCAGGCGCACCATTTAATATCGGATATGCAGACGTAAAGTTGACGCAATGGCGCGTGCTGACTGTTGCGGAGGGCGACGGTATCTATGAGGTTACGGCAGCAGCTCATGAGCGCTTCAAGTACGACATTATTGAGGATTCAAGTTTTAGCTTTGGTACTCGCACCGTTTCGCAGCTTGGCGAAAAACCAGATCCGGTCACCAACCTGCAGCTTGAAGAAGTTCTCTATGAAGAGGGCGATAAGGTCTTGCAGCGGATCTCAATTAACTGGCAGCAATCTATCCGCGCTAACGAGTATGAGGTTGAATACAGGCTCGATGCCGACAACCCAACAACGGTTTTTGTTACAAGCACCGGTTTTGACATTCTCGATTCACAGGTTGGAAAGTATCACGTTTCTGTTCGTGCTGTTGGCTATGACCTAGACGTTGAGCGCACCGGTAAACGCTTCAGTTCTCCTACGATTGCAACCATCAACGCTGTTGGCAAAAGCAGTCCGCCCAGTAACATTGCAAGCTTAAACATCACGCCAATCGATCAGCACACGGCTGAGCTGCATTGGCCTGAGGCGACTGATCTTGATGTAAGGATTGGTGGAACAGTTGAGATTCGCCACAATCCACGGACGACTGGCGATATTAAGTGGGCGCAATCAGAAAAGATCACCCCATCTGTCAACGGCAGCACGACGCGCAAGATTGTGCCATTGCTCGACGGTCACTATCTTGTCCGCGCCAAAGATTCCGTTGGCAACTACGCGCCTTTGACAGGCATCCCTACGGTCAAGATTGAACTGCCAGAGCCGCAAGATCTTGAGGTAGTCCAGACCTACACCGAAAGCCCTAATTTCACTGGCACATTTTCGCAGGCGTTCAACAGCGTCACGGAAGGTGGAATCACGCTTGAGGCTGACGGCAAAATTGACGACATCACCGACTTTGACAGCGTCACCAACCTTGATTTCTTTGGTGATGTGGTCTCGGTGGGCAGCTACATCTTTGCCAATACGCTTGACCTTGGCGCGAAGTATGACGTTGAGCTGCTGGCCAACCTGAAGATCAACACGATCAACCCTGATGACTTCTGGGATTCGCGGTCAAACAATATCGACACTTGGAACGACATCGACGCTGACGACCTGTCGGAAACCAACGCTGAGCTGTATTCAAGGTCTACCAATGACGACCCCAGTGGTTCGCCCACCTATGGCACCTGGGAACCTTTTGCTAACTCAACCAAGCGTGGGCGCGGGTTCCAGTTCAAAGTTGAAATGGAGACTGACAACGACTCGCAGGACGTTGTTGTGCAGACCCTTGGCGTGTCTGTGAAGTTGCAGCGCCGGACAGAGCAGGAGCGCAACATCAGCAGCGGCACAAGTTCAAGCGGCAAGGCCGTGACGTTCCCTTCTGCCTTCTACAGCACGCCGAGCATCACGATCACGGCGACCAACATGGCAACGGGTGATTACTTCGAGCTGAGTAGCGTTAGCAGAACAGGATTCACCATCAAGTTTCTTGCTAGCGATGGAGCTACAGTGCTTAATAGGTCATTCGACTACCAAGCGGTAGGCCACGGTAAGGAGATCACCTAATGGCTCAGGCAACTGACTATTCACTCGCTAACCAAAGCGGTAGTGCATTTAGGACTGAGCTGAACTCAATCCTTGGAGCGATCCAAACGCTTAACAGCGGCACATCGGCACCAAGCAACTTGGTTGCTCACATGGTGTTTCTGGACACCAGCACCACACCGGCAACGCTGAAGATCCGTAATGCCGCCAATGACGGGTTTATCACGCTTGGAACGGCATCGACCAACTTCGGATTGGTCAGTGCGTCTGGTGCGACCTTTACAGGTGACATTACGCTGAACGCTCGTTCAGATGTGCGTTTTGCTGACGCAGACAGCAGCAACTATGTGGCTTTGGAGGCCCCCGCCACAATTTCTTCTAACTACACGCTGACTCTTCCGGCGGCTGACGGCAGCGCAAACCAAGCCTTGAAAACTGACGGCTCTGGTGCGCTTGGCTTTGCCAGTTTCCTGCTGCTGAGTGAGACAACAAACGGTCAAACCGTTACTGGGGGTGTTCGCGGCAACATTGTCACGCTGACCGATGCGGCCAACATTGCGTATGACATGGATGACGGCGTAAACGCAACAGTCACGCTCGCCGGAAATAGAACATTAGACAATCCATCAAACATCACTGTTGGTCAATCTGGTTCGATATTTATCGTCCAAGATGGGACGGGTTCTAGGACACTTAGTTACGGATCGGCATTTGACTTTGCTGGCGGGACCCCACCAACACTTTCGACCGGGGCCAACGCCGTTGACAGAATAGATTACGTCGTTCGCACTACTTCTTCAATCCACTGCAACTTTGTCGCCAACTTCTCATGAGCGTCTTTCATAACAACGCCCTTATTGGTTCTGGCGCTGGAGCGGCGGCTGCAGCTGACTTCCAAATTGACCGAAGCTTGCGGTTTGAGCGAGCTGATGACGCTTACTTAAGCAAAACTTTTTCAGCAGGCAACAGAAAAACTTGGACGTTTTCTTGTTGGGCAAAGCTATCAGAAGTTGGCACAAATAGAGAGCTTTTTTGCACACCGGGTGCAAACCCTTGGATCACTCTTCAAATCGCTAGTAATAATAAATTTGCCGTTTATTGGACAGCAGGTTCGTCAGGTACGCCATGGACTTCAGATGCGCTTTTCCGTGACCCATCTGCCTGGTATCACTTTGTAGTTGCTTGGGATACTACGCAAAGCACTGCATCAAACAGATTAAAAGTTTACGCTAATGGCGTTCAACTTACTGGCAGTAATAATTACCCAGATTTCAATACTGATTATCAAGTAAACAGCGCAGTTTCGCATGGCATTGGTGGAAACAAGGACGAGCTAGGCGGGTACCTGGCTGAAATTCATTTTGTTGATGGCACGCAACTTGCTGCGTCTGATTTCGGTCAGTACGATGACAACAATGTCTGGCAGCCGAAAGAATACTCTGGAACCTATGGTACGAATGGATTTAAATTGAATTTTTCGGATAATTCATCAGCCGCCGCGTTGGGCACTGACTCATCCGGCAACTCAAATACTTTTACCGTTAACAACCTGACCGCAACTGCTAGAAATTACACATCAGAAGGGTCCACCAGTGGTTCTTTTTATACGTCTGCGGGAGGAGCTGCAAGCAAAATGTTTGATGGCGATGCAAGCACTGGAGCGTTTAGTCAAACCGGCACAGCAACTTTTACTTTTGGTGGCTCAACAATTACTGCAAGCACTTCGCTAAAAGTTAGAGCTTTCAAGGGCGATTCTTCCGGTGCAAACGTTCTTGTCAATGGGACAAATATTTCCTCGTTATTAAATGCGCAATCCGGTGGCGGCTATTCAACGGTAAACATTACTAGCACGTTAGGTGGAGCGCCGATTAACCTTTCTAATGTTTCTATGGTCAATGCAGGCGGTGGCAGCGGCAATATTGCTCAAATCTTTGTTGATGATGTTGAACTTATTGATGCTAGTGCCTCTGATATTGACAGCCTGATCGACACGCCGACGAATTACACGGCAGATTCTGGCAACAATGGC
>ERZ869936.1768-NODE-1768-length-14375-cov-6.130866_pt1 | contig 14375 bp, 10 predicted proteins | sample MGYA00520876_ERZ869936 | MGnify/ENA primary metagenome ERZ869936 (study PRJEB32218, sample SAMN09650985) | biofilter metagenome | isolation source: enrty point of leading RO module | place: Saudi Arabia: Thuwal, RO plant located on Red Sea | collected 2016-02-17 ...
CACTTACCCATTGGCTGCCATCCCATTTGGCTATTCGCCAGATATCTCCGTTAATGCTATCATAAAAATTGCCTCCTACATATAGTTCTCCATTATACATTTCTACATCGGTTACGGTTCCTATATTATATTTAGGAAAGTTATGGACATCTGTCCATTGAGTTCCGTTAAATTTAGCAATACCGTTTACAGGTATTCCGGCACAGCTATCTATACTTGCTCCACAGACATAAAGCTCATTATTAATCACTTTAAGTGAAATTCCGGATGCTAATGTATTGGTTCCCCTTAGACCAGAACCTTGTGCTTGCCATGTGCTTCCATCCCATTTGGCTAAACCGTTAAACTTGTTATTAGGTCCTCTGAATATTCCTGTTGCATATATTTCATTGTTGTAACGTATTATGCTTTTTGCTCCATTTGTTGCAGCCTGAGGGTTGCCAATTGGAGAACTACAATCCCATTCAAACCCACAAGCCATAGCATAAAAGTTGTTACCATCATACTTCGCTATTCCAAACATAGTGTCTCCATTTAAGAGTTTAAACTCCCCACCAATGTATAACACATCCGCAATAGTATCCGTATAAAAAGTATTTATATAACTACTCACATCTGTAACTTTTGCCCAGTTTTGGGCACTAAGAGACAGATACTGAAATAAATTCAATATGACGATTATAAGTAATGTTAGTCGTTTTGTCACTGTTTTATGAATTTAGCGGTTTGGGTATGGTAAGGAGTTTGGAGTTGTATAAAATATACACCTGTGGTAAAGTAGTCGGTTGCCAGTTGTATGGTTTGTCCTTCCCTGGCTTGTATTTCTGTAGTTTTCACTAGTTGTCCCTGATAATTATAGATATTTATCTTTCCTGTTGTTTCTTCTTCAAAATACACATTTAATAATCCTTTGGTAGGGTTAGGATAAATACTTATTCCGGCTAACGAAAGTTTTTCGCTTTTATTTTCTTCTATGCCTACACCAATACTCTGTAAATCAAAACGAGTGTAAAAAGCATCCCAATAAAGTGCTAAATTGTTTGTTGGTAGCTGAAAATAAGCATTTCCAGTAGGTTGGACACCTGGGTCTTCAAAAGGGAACGCAAAGTTTCTATCTCCGGAATAACCAACTATATATAGGTCTTCAGTTTTATATGTAGTGATAGCTGCACCAACATCCACAAATTGAGTATGAGTTGTTGATGTAGAGCTTGAACCTGCATCTGTGCCAAAATATGTGGCCCACATCCTAGAATTATATTTATCAAAACTTAACAATACTACATCAGCAATATCATCACTACTTCCATCATTGTAAGAGCTTTTATAATACATACCTGAAGGAATAGATGATTGTGTGACAAATTGATTCTCAACAACAGAACCAATTATATATAGATTGTCCGCATCATCAGTGGTAGCATCTAAAATTTTATCATACGGTTTTCTTGGGTAAAATAGACTAGAACTACCCATATATGTACTATTAATAACATCTATTTCACCTTTGTATAAAGTCGACCATTTAAGGTCAAGCTGTTGTTTATCAAACTTGGTAATAAACATTTGACTTGATGAAGTAGAGGCAGTTTCAGTAAAACCACCTTGAGCACTACAAACAGGAACATTACTCGTCTGTGGAGAACAAGATGATGTTCCTGACAAGGAGGTGATTCCCACTACATAAAATTCATAATCTGATGAAGTAACTGTTTGGAAACCGTCTACTCCCTTTACATTTGTAGCCCAATTTAGTACATTTTGTCTATCAAAACGACTAATAAAACCACCTTCTGCAATTTGAAAAAAGTCAGTAGTTCCAGAAACATCACAAAGCGGAAAAGCACCATTAGTAGGCACAGAACCACTATAAGTCCCTGCAGGTGAAGTTTTAGCTGTAGTGCCGGTTAAGTATAAAAATCCATTACCACTTCCAGAACCTGAAGGATCTCTAGCATAATGTATTTCATAAATTTCATCATCATCGTCACTACCATAAAACGTACTCCATCTTAAGGTGTTACTTACATCAAATCTAGCTATAAATATGTCTTGACCTCCAGCATTAAAATTTTGATAATAAGCACCGTTTCCAGGGTCGCAAAGAGGGAATTGAGTACCTGTAGTTGCCTGACAACTATTTGCCTGTGCGCTAGTACTAGTAGTGTTTCCACTCATATATATTGCACCAGTATTGTCAACCGAAATACTTTTTCCTTCATCATCACCAGAACCACCAACATAGGCAGACCATTTTAAAAAACCTCCTCTATCAAACTTTGCAATAAAGGCATCTTGTCCTCCGGAATGTGTAGTTTTATAATAGCTACCGTCATTGGGGTCTATTGCCGGTTCAATCTTTAGATTAGAGCTTTCAGTTGTTCCGGTAACATATAATTCGCCTGCAGCATGAGCTGCGGGAATTGCGAAAATAGCAGATTGAATAGCATCATAATTTAATCCACCAAAATAGGTGGCCCACTCACGCACAGCATATTGGTCAAAATTTACAATATAACCATCTGTACCACCACCAAATTTTGGTTGAACTGTCGTTGAGATAGGAAAACTTAGTTCATTAGACATTGTTTTCCCTACCATATAACTGTCATTTATATCATCAGTAATAACATCTAAACCCCAATCACTTTCAATTCCTCCATAAAACGTACTCCACCAGAGGTTGCCATTTGAGGCCATAATGGCATCAGCAATAGGCTTCCAACCTACTGCCAACACTAATGTCTTTGTAGCATTAAAACTTCCGCCCATAGTTAAAGATACGATATTTCCGGTAATGCTATAGGAAGCACTCCAGCCTAAATTGGTTTTGGTTCCACTATTATCTATTTCCCATGCAGCGGGTTTAGGTTGCACTAAAGTATCAAAAGCACTAATAATTAAAAGGTTTCCGCTACCGTCAATAAGTAAGGTGTCTTGTCCGGTAAAATAAAACTGTATGTCAGAAGTATCACCGTTTGGTTTTACATTAATAAAGTATTTAAAGCCATACACATCACTACCACATTCTATATCAATATAGTCCCATACATCTGTATACAACAAATTACCATAATGAGGAACTTTAGCCCTGCTTTCAGGTAAATAGCCTAGATAATGATTAGTATAGAATTTTTTCAGGTTATAGCCTCTTGGTTTGGTAGTATTACCTGCTTCAAAAGCCATATCTATTCTATGTAAACTATCACTTTGTGCGGTTGAGGTGTCAATTTTAGTCCAGACATAACTGAAAGCATCATTTTTAAAATACATAGCCGGATAGCTATTTGCATTATAATAAATGACATTAGTATTAACGGTTGTGTCTGTATTCATCAGTTGACCTAAATTAGCGGTATAATCCCAAGCATCTAGTACATCTGAAGTATCCTGTGGTATGATAACATCTATTTCCTTTAATCGAAGGGTAAGGTAAGTTAAACCCGTGCTTTCTTCAACACTACCTGTAACATATATATCGTTAGTAGAAGGTTCAATAGCAATAGCGGCAGGAATATCGTCTCCATTATCCAAACCATTGTAAGCAATGTTCCATAGCTCATTCCCAGCTGTATCATACTTTAGTATTAAATAATCTCTATTCTCAGCACGGGTACTACTAGCAATAATATATAAGTTCCCTAAGGTGTCTCCAACTATGGCAACAGCAGAGTCATTGCTGTTATAGGTAGTGTCATTCCATGTTTTGGTCCAAACCAAATTACCTGAGGCATTATACTTTAACGTATGTATATCATATCCGTTTATGGTATCAGTAGCGGCACCTGTTACATATACATTACCATCATAATCTACCCATACACCTGTAGCATAATCATTACCCCCATGCGGAGCATTGTATGTGTTGCTCCATTGGTTACTTAATAAAGTGTCATATTTAATGATAAAGTAATTATAAGAGCTGGTATCGTTTCTTGAGCCTGTAATGTAAATATTGCCTATGGTGTCTCTAAAAAAGTCTCCTATAATATCACCTGTAATACTTCCAGCTGCTGTGCTGTCATGGTTTACATAACTTCCACCATTATCATACTCTACTATTACAGTTCGCCAATCCCACTGTTGATATTTACACGCACCTGTTACATAAACCGAATTTCCATCTGTTAAAACTCTTGCGGCTATGTCATCATCTTCGTTTGCATCATAATATGCATTCCATTGTAAATTACCCGCAGGGTCGTATTGTAAGGTAATAAAATCTAAATCCAAATTATCATTAAATCCTGTTCCCACTACATAAATAAATTGATTATCTTCGTCATATACCATATCTATGGCTCCATCATAATAAGAACCATCTGCATTGTAGGTGGCATCCCAATCCAATGTTCCATTGGACTGATACTTAATTAGAACAAAATCATTAAAGTTTGTAGAATCAATAAATGTAGTTCCACATACATAGACGTCTTCATTATTATCTACAAAAATTGCACTTGCTGCATCATCTCCTGAATTAGAGCTACCGTAAGTTCTACTCCATACAATAGCACCATCTTCATCTATTTTTGTAACCATTAAGTCATAATATCCATTCAGATAATTAGCTCCTGCAACATAAGTGTAGCCATTTCCGTTGGGGTTATGAACCATACAGTTCTGTTTATACACTTGTTGAGAGCCATCTGCTGTTGTCCAGTCAACAAATGGAGTAGTCTTAGAAAGTTGAGAAAAACTATTAAAGCTTAATCCTAAAAATAATAGGATAATGATTTTGGTTAGGGTTTTCATAGTAGGAGTTTTTAAATTATGAAGCAATAATATAACATAGTTTTCAAATAAAAATCAGTATAAATACCTAATTTTATTATCGGTAAAAACAATAAAAAATCCCCTTAGCAAAGGCTAAGAGGATTTATAGCATACCTATTTTTTGCAAACATTACTGAAATTTCTTTTCACCCTTCGACTCCGCTCAGGGTGACCACTCTCAGAATGACAACTGTTACGGAGTAGGTTCTGTAGGAGGTGCTTCGGGTTTGGTAGCCGTGCTTTTTAAGTCTATAATTTCACGGGCACTTATGTATTGCTCGTAAAACTCTCTGGCACTTTGGGTAAACTGCAACATTAGTTTATCCATTCTGCTTTTTAAAATGCTACTGGTTTGCTTGGTATATAAAGCAATGTTTTTAGTAGCCAGTTTGCGCTTACCTATAGCAATTCGGGTGCTGGGTATTAAAGCACTGTAAGCATCTATTAGCTGTTGCAGTTGGTTAAGCATGGCATTGGTAATACCGTAGCTATTTAACTGGCTAATGATAGGTTGCGCCACATCTTTAATTACCTGGCAGCGCTCTGCACTTATGGTATCGCTTACGCTTACCAGTTTTGTAAAGCTAAAGTTTACACTTTCTTGCAGGGCTTTATCGCCAACGGCTTCGGCATACGCCATTACTCCGCCTTTTACTTGCAGGGCAAAATTGGCCATTGCCAGTAATGCGTTTCGTTTGTTTTTGGCAAAACCTACAATGGGTGTTTGCTGCACCTCTACAGCGTCTTTTAGTTTGTTTAGCGCAGTGGTAAAATCTGCCACTGCCGTAACTATAGCAGGTATGCTATTCCACAGTGTGCTGTTATCGTTCAGCACTTGTTCAGTTGACATAAACATGTTCAACTGATTTTCTTGATAACGTCTCATAAGATATAAATTTTAAGAGATACTTTCCCCTGCTTTACACTACGGGAGAGGTTTACCGCTAGTATATTAAACGCATGGGGTAAAAGATTTATTACACACTTTCCACCATCGGTTAACATTTTTTAACCAATGGTGTAAAACCACTTACGAAAGGTGTGTGGCTGCTTAATATGGGTGTTGAGCAAGCTCATCCGGATATATTACTGTTTACGCAAGGTATAATACAACTTGAGCAGGATGTAATACAACTTACGCAAGATATTTTTGAACTTACGCTGCTTCTTTTACAGTTTACGCTGCTTGCTATTTTACTTACGCATGAATTATTTGAACTTACGTTTGATGCTTTTTGACTTACGCTGCTTCTAACACAACTTACCCTGCTTCTTTTGCAGCTTACGCATGAGATATTTTAACTTACGCTACTTGTCACGATACTTACCGTCCTTGTAAAAGCACTTACGCTTAATGTTTACCTACTTAAGGTGTATGTAATTTAGGAAAAGGGGCTTGTCACTTACAATAAAACCTACAATCAATCTACATTATCATGTAGAAATGAATTGTCGTCTCTTAATTTAGGACTGCCTTCACCGTCATCAGAAAGAGAGTATTTAGAAACACTATTTTCAGATGAATGAGGAACAGAATCTAAAGCAATATTACGTCTTTTAAATGCCGGCTCATTTTCAAGCTCCGCCAATCCACCGGGATTTTTCATCTTCTGTGTAATCGACTTCAATTTCATGATTCGCTCTTGAGATATTTTCATCATCTCTTCCTGAGAAATGTCAGATGAAGTAGTATCATCAGAAGCAGTGCTTTCAGCATTTATCTGAGAAGTCTTTTTTAAGTTATCAAGCTCTGTTTTATCTAACTCCAATTCCGGTTCATCATCTTGATATAAATCAAACTTCTTTACCTCTTTATTTTCCGTTTTATCTTTTGGTTCTTCTGTTTTTTTAATGTCGTCAAACTCAAAGGTAAACTGTGGTTTTGTTTCTGTTTCTTCCTTGGTAATTAACACAGGCTCCATTGGGTCCACTTCATCTTCTTTTTTTTCTTCTTCTTTCTCCTCCACTGTATTAATAATGGTTGGTTCAGATGGTTTGGTATCTTCTAAATCCATCACCACTTTTTCAGGTTCTTTTTTAGAAAGAGATTCTCCTGTATTTCCAAAACCCGTAGCAATAACAGTTACCGATATTTTATCACCAAGCGATTCGTCTGTTCCGTTACCCCAAATTACATCGGCTGTATTGCCTGCTTCATTTTGTATGAAGTCTGTAATTTCAGCCATTTCGTCCATGGTAAGTTCAGTATCTCCTGAAGTAACATTTAATAAAATGTATTGCGCACCATGAATGTCGTTATCGTTTAATAATGGAGAAGATAATGCGTTTGTGGCTGCTTTAATAGCTCTGTTTTCGCCATTAGCCGTAGCAGAACCCATAATTGCCGTACCACCGTTTTCCATTACCGTTTTAACATCCATGAAGTCAACATTGATGTATCCGGCTACCGTAATAATTTCAGCTATTCCTTTTGCGGCAGTGGTTAAAATGTCATCCGCTTTGGCAAAGGATTCAGAGAATTTAAGATTTCCGTGTATTTCTCTTAATCTGTCATTACAAATTACAAGTAGTGTATCAACGGCATCTCTCATTTCAGCTAAACCAATTTGAGCTTGCTGTAATCTTCTTCTTCCTTCAAACGAAAAAGGAATGGTAACAATACCCACTGTAAGTATTCCTAAGTCTTTTGCCGCCTTAGCAATTACAGGTGCAGCGCCTGTTCCGGTACCACCGCCCATTCCCGCTGTGATGAAAACCATCTTAGTATTCTTTGATAAAATTTCTTTTACTTCATCAATGTTTTCAATAGCAGAATTTTTTCCTACTTCAGGAATTGAGCCTGCTCCGTTTCCTTCAGTTAAAGTAGTTCCTAACTGAATTTTTGTAGGCACAGGGCTTAAGTCAAGTGCTTGTCTGTCGGTATTACAAATAATAAAGTCAACGCCTTTAATACCTTGTTTATACATGTGATTAACGGCATTACTTCCGCCACCACCAACACCAATAACTTTAATAATTGATGATAAATCTTTTGGTAAGTTAAATTGCATAACTATCTCCTTTTATTTAAAATTTATATTTCGTCTTCTTCAAAAAATCCCTTTCCCATTGCTATTACCTTATCTAAGAAACCGCTTTTGGTTTTCTCAGAATGAGTTCTAACCGTATTTTTCTCGCTTGCTGCTTGTTTTTTAAGCGTATCGTATCCTTTTAATACTAAACCAACACCTGTTGCATACATTGGGCTGGTTACAGAATCAGGATTTCCTTTGGCTAAATGCTCGTTCGGATAACCAATACGAGCATACATTCCCGTTTTGTACTCAAATAAATGAGTGATGTGTCTTAGTTGCGCTCCACCACCTGTTACCACAATTCCTGCAATCAATTTATTTTGATAGCCTGAGTTTTTTATTTCATAATACACATGCTCAATGATTTCTTCCATTCTGGCTTGTATAATATGCGCTAAGTTTTTCACCGAAATTTCTTTAGGCTCACGACCTTTTAATCCGGGAATAGCAACAATAGCACCTTCTTGGCTTTCACTAGATAAAGCAGAACCAAATTTTACTTTCAGTTTTTCTGCTTGGTCTTTAATAATGCTACATCCCTGACGAATATCATCGGTTACTACATTTCCGCCAAAAGGAATTACTGCTGTATGTCTGATAATTCCTTCCTGGAAAATAGCTACATCAGTAGTTCCACCGCCAATATCTACTAACACTACTCCTGCTTCTTTTTCTTCATTGCTTAACACAGCATCTGAAGAAGCAAGCGGTTCTAAAATTAATTCTTCCACTTCAAGGCCGGCCTTGTTTACACACTTGTAAATATTTTTTATGGCTCCCACCTGACCGGTTATGATATGGCAATTAGCTTCTAATCGCACACCCGCCATTCCAATTGGGTCTTTAATTCCTTGTTCATTGTCAACGATGTATTCTTGAGGTAGTACGTGAATGATTTCTTCACCCGGAAGCATCATTAGTTTGTACATTTCATCAATCATCTCATCTATATCCTTTTGACAGATTTCTTTTTCTAAATCTGAACGGATTTTTACCGCTCTATGCTGAACACTTCTAATATGTTGACCGGCAATACCTACATTTACCACTTTAATTTCTACGCCTGAGTTTTGTTCGGCTTCTTGTACAGCAACTTTTATGGATTGAATTGTTTTTTCAATATTTGTTACAATTCCTCTAGAAACTCCAATAGAATCGGAGCGACCCATCCCTAAAATTTCGAGCTTTCCAAATTCGTTCATTCGTCCTACAATGGCAACAATTTTTGTTGTACCAATGTCAAGACCTACAATTATTTCATTTGAAGCATTCATTTGTTTTTCTATTTAGTGCAAACTACTTGATCTTTAAATTTTAGATTAATTATCTGATACTCGTTCCAGCCTGTTTTACTTAGTCCTTCGTTATAAAAAAGCATCAACTTTTTGAACTTCTCTTCCAAATCAGTTAATTCACCAACTACAATGGTATGATTTCCAACCCTTGGTATCAACTCAAACTCTAACTGTTTATTAACAGCTATTTGTTCAATTTGTGCTCGCCAGAACTTATCATTATTGATAAATGATGCTAACTGATAAACCTGAAAAATTAAAAATGAATTGAGTGAAGAGTCTTTGGGTAATTCAGAAAAATTAGTGCTAAAATACTTACTACAACTTAACCTTATCGGAGCTGAAACCACTACTACTCTTGCTGTGTATTGCTCAGAAATAGGCATTAAATAGCCTTTTTCATCTATGTAAAAATTATCGTTTTTAGTAAAAATTCTGGCTATCGGCTTCTTCTGCCAAACATTGATTTTTATCTTTCCATCAATGGTTAGATATACTTGTGATTTTTCTACGGATGGATGACTTGTAATTCTATTTTCTAACTGAAGTGGATTAATGTCAATTGCTCTGATTTTTTTTGATGAGTCGGGAAAAATAATATTAACCACATCTTCTTCTTCAACAAAATAATGGTCTGTTTTGTCTTTAAAACTTACTTTAACGTCTTTATATGAGCAATAAATATTTTCTTGTTGTTTGCTTACAAAGCCCAACAGAAAGAAAAGACAGGCTAACAAAACTGTCCAAACGCTATAATTCAATATGCTTTTCCAGTTAATTTTCTTCATACGCTAGCTGCAACATATTTTTTATAGGATCAATCAACTGGTCAATGTTTCCTGCTCCAATCGTAAGTAACACTTCAAATTCTTTTTCTTTTATGTAGTCCAACACCTTTTCCATGGGAACAATTTGCTTTTCGTCAATTGCTACTTTTTCAAGCACAAAAGAAGAAGTTACTCCTGGAATGGGTTGTTCTCTGGCTGGATATATTTCAAGCATAATTAACTCATCTAAAAGCGATAAACTTTCGGCAAAATCATCGGCAAAATCTCTGGTACGAGAAAATAAATGAGGTTGAAATATTCCCGTTATTTTTTTATTGGGATACAATTCCTTTACTGAATTTACTAAGGCTTGTATTTCTCTTGGGTGATGGGCATAATCATCAATATAAATTGTTTTGGATGATTGATAGTGTACATCAAATCTCCTCACCACACCTTTATAAGTTTCAATGGCTTTAGCTACTTTTTCAGGGTTTTTAACATATTGATTGGTGGCAATAAAAGCTCCTATCGCATTTTCAATATTATGCTTTCCGGGTAAACCGCATTTTATATTTTCTATTTTTTCAAAGCCGTTAATAATATCAAAAACTTGCTTGCCATTTTCAACTCTAATATTAGCACTTGTTACTTCTGCATTATTTGTGTTAGTGGAGTAAGAAGAAACATTTTTTATGGTAACTAAATCTTCTTCTACCGATTTATGTAAAATGATTTTTTCTTTTACTTGTAAAGCAAACTCTCTATATGATTTCACCATTTCCTCTTTGCTTCCGTAGATGTCTAAATGATCAGGGTCTAAAGAAGTAATAATGGCAATATTAGGGTATAAGGTTAAAAACGAACGGTCAAATTCATCTGCTTCGGTTACTAAAACTTTTGCGTTAGGGTGAATAACAAAATTAGAATTGAAGTTTTTTATAATCCCTCCTAAAAACCCAACTATCGGCACTCCACATTCTGTTAAAAAATGGGCTATCATGCCGCTTGTAGTTGTTTTTCCGTGAGTTCCGGCAACAGCAATGGTAAAATAATTTTTGCTAATCTCTCCTAAAATTTGTGACCGCTTGTATAAGTTAAATTTGTTCTTTTTGAAATAATTAAATTCTTTGTGGTCTTTTGGAATTGCAGGAGTATATACCACAACATCTATTCCTTCGGGAAGCAAAGCAACATCATCTTCAAAATGAATGTTAGCACCTTCTTTTTCTAATTCTTTAGTGAGTTTTGTTGGTATTTTATCATAACCATAAACTTCTTTTCCCAGGAATAAAAAATACCTTGCCAGCGCACTCATTCCAATGCCTCCAATACCCAGAAAAAAAACTTTATTTACGTTATCTAAATTCAATTTTGTTTGGCAATTTTTATAATTTCATTAGCTATACTTTCCGCTGCATTTTTAAAAGCAAGCGGTTTAAGGTTTTCTCTTAATTCATTACACTTGCTTTCATCGTTAATGAGCTTTAATGCTGACGATACCAGAGTTTCTTCTGCATCAACGTCTTTAACTAACAGAGCTGCATTTTTTGACACCAAAGCCATTGCATTTTTTGTTTGATGGTCTTCGGCTACATTTGGTGAAGGAACAAGTATTGATGGCTTTCCCGTAACACAAATTTCAGAAATGGATAAGGCTCCCGCTCTTGAAATAACCACATCGGCAACAGCGTAAGCATAATTCATTTTTGTGATGAACGCATGTGATTGAGTATTAGAATAATTTGCTGTAGCCGATTTAGCTTTGTCTTTAAAACCATTTCCTGTTTGCCATATCAACTGAATATCTTTTTCTTGGAACTTCTCTAATGAAGCCAAAATAGCTTTATTGATAGTTAATGCGCCTAAACTTCCGCCAATCACCAAAACCGTTTTTTTTGAAGCATCCAACTTAAAATATTCCAATGCCTCTGACCTTATATTTTCAAGACTGGTAATGTCCTGTCGAACAGGATTTCCGGTTAATTTTATTTTTTCTTTAGGAAAAAAGTTTTCCATATTGTCGTATGCAACACAAATCAATTTCGCTTTTTTCGCAAGCAGTTTATTGGTAATTCCCGGATATGAATTTTGCTCTTGAATAATTGTTGGTATCCCTTTAGAGTTTGCAGCCTTCAAAGTTGGTCCACTGGCATAGCCACCTACTCCAACTACAGCATTTGGTGCAAAATCTTTTACCACTTTCTTTGCCTTTAATAAACTGCGTATTAATTTAAATGGAAACGCAAGATTTTTAAGCGTTAGCTTACGTTGTAAACCCATTACAGGTAGTCCAATAATTTTATATCCTGCGTTTGGAACTTTTTCCATTTCCATTCTTCCTTCTGCACCAACAAATAAAATTTCACCATTTGGTTCTGCTTTTTTTAAAGCATTAGCAATGGCAATAGCTGGAAATATATGACCGCCTGTTCCTCCTCCGCTTATGATAAACTTAAGCTGCTGCATTTGCTAAAGAGTTTTGTGATTCATGTTGTTTGCTTACACTCAGGATTACGCCCATTGCAATAAAAGTGAATAAAATGGACGTTCCTCCCATACTAACCATTGGTAAAGGTTGACCTGTAACAGGAAATAAATTAACAGCCACAGCCATATTTATCATAGCCTGAAAAACTAAACTAAATGAAAATCCAAAGACTAAAAGCGTTCCAAAAGGTTTTTCACTACTTGAGGAAATTCTAATTCCTCTGAACAATAAAATAAGATATAAAAACAGTAATAATATTCCGCCTATCAATCCATACTCTTCTATTACAATTGCATAAATAAAATCGGAATATGGATGTGGTAAAAAATTTCGTTGAGTGCTTTTTCCAGGACCCTTTCCAAAAACTCCCCCTGTGGCAATTGCTATTTTAGACTGTTCCGATTGATAATTTTCAGTAACGTTTCCTTCTCTAAAATCTTCCATCCTATTTACCCAAGTATCTACCCTTTTTATTGTTCCGGGAAAGGCCATTCCAATTAATATTACAACTGTTAAACCAGCCACCCCTATTCCAATTAAAGATAGGATATATTTTATGTTAACTCTACCTATAAACATTAAAACTATTGATGTAATAAAAAGCAATGCTGCTGTAGATAAGTTTGCCGGAAGGATTAAACCACAAACAACCAGCACAGGTAAAATAATAGGTATAAACGCAGATTTGAAATCTTTAATATTGTCTTGCTTCTTTGAAATTATTCTTGCCAAATACATAATTAATGCAAACTTGGCTAAATCTGATGTTTGAAAAGTATAATTCAAAATAGGAATTGTAAGCCATCTACTTGCATCATTAATTGTGCTTCCCATTATTAAAGTTAATAGCAATAATGGGATGGATAAATATAAAAGTAGCTGAGATAGTTTTGAGAAATAGGTGTACTTAATATTATGGGTAAAATAGGTGAGTAGTAAACCAATAATTAAAAATGAAGAATGTTTAATTAAATAATAAAAGGTATTTCCGTCTGTGTGCTTGTATGCAAGTGTTACGATAGAGCTATAAACAGTTAAGATAGAGGTTATTGAAAGTAGCATTACAACTACCCAAACGACCTTGTCTCCTTTGAAATATTTCTCTAGGATATTCAATTTTATTAAACTGAGAGGTTACTAAATTCATTAACTTCCTTTTGAGCATCTGAAAAAGGGGTATCAGAAAAATAAACAACACCATTAACCAACTTTAAAATATTCTTTACACAAAAAAATGCTTCTTCTGCGCCTGTTACTTCTAATAATAGTATGCTTTTTCGAGCAGTAAGTGTTGCTATGTCTTCAACACATTTCTTGCTCGCTAAAACAACTTTTGTTTTAGAAATAATTTTATTCAATTTAGAAACATCATCTGCTTCTCCCAAAATAACTGCCCAACTGTTAATGTGCGGAGGGAAATCTACATCATCTACTGTTGAAACATAAAATTCTACTTGGTTAATTTGGTTTACTTTTTTCATGGGTAAAGGTTTTATTTATAGCCCTTTCACTGCATTCTTAAACTGATGCCCTCTGTCTTCATAATTTTCAAATAAATCAAAGCTTGCACAACAAGGAGATAATAAAACTATTTCTCCTTTTTTTGCTAATTCATAGGACTTTTTAACTGCATCTGCCGCACTCGTTGCTTCAACTATTGTTTCAATTTTATCGGCAAAAGCTTTGATGATTTTTTTGTTGTCCTTGCCAAGACAAACAATTGCTTTCACTTTTTCCTTTACCATTTCATCTAGCATAGAATAGTCGTTTCCTTTGTCCACTCCGCCAACAATCCAAACAATAGGTTTTTGCATACTTTCCAGCGCAAACCAAGTAGAATTAACATTAGTCGCTTTTGAATCATTGATAAATTCAATGCCGTGAATATTGGCAACAAATTCTAGACGGTGTTCTACATTTTGAAAGTCTGATAAGCTCTCACGTATTTTATCTTTCCGAATATCAAATATTCGGGCTGCTACGGCTGCCGCCATAGTGTTGTAAAGGTTGT
>ERZ869936.1769-NODE-1769-length-14367-cov-5.327837_pt1 | contig 14367 bp, 11 predicted proteins | sample MGYA00520876_ERZ869936 | MGnify/ENA primary metagenome ERZ869936 (study PRJEB32218, sample SAMN09650985) | biofilter metagenome | isolation source: enrty point of leading RO module | place: Saudi Arabia: Thuwal, RO plant located on Red Sea | collected 2016-02-17 ...
GCCCTCCTCGCCGCCTCCGCCCGCCTGGCCTCGGTGGCGAACCTCGTCACCCGCGGCCTCTGGGTCGACATTCCCCTCGTGGGTCTCGGCGGCATGATCGGCGTGGCGCTCCTGATCGGCCTCGGCGAACGTGTCTTCGTCAGCGTCGTGCCGTTCCTTCTGATCCTGGCGCTTGCCGTGATCGCTTTCGGCGATCGGCTCAAGACCTGGGCGGCCCACGTCCGGACCGAGGACGGCAAGAGCGCGCGCCGCGTGCTCCTGTTCCTCTGTGGCATCTATGCCGGATACTTCGGCGCGGGCCTCGGGTTCTTCCTGGTCGCCTCGCTTCTCGTCTCGGGCACCGGCCATTTCCACAGCGCCGTGCGGCAAAAGAACCTCTTCGCCGCCATCGGAAACACCGCCGCCGTCGCCGTCCTCGCCTGGTCGGGGCTGGTCTCGTGGCTGGCGGCCGCCATCATCTTCGTCTTCGCGGTCATCGGCGCCAGTATCGGCGCGATGATCATCCCCCGCATCAGCCCCGGTATCCTGCGCGGTTTCATCCTGGTGATGGGCACGATCCTGACTGCGCGCTTCGTGATCTTCGGCTGAACGAACCGGAAGGAAATCCATGGTCCGGCAACTGACAATCCCGCCCGAAACCGCAGGCGACGACGACGCGACCGAGATGATCCGCATCTGGCTGGCGCATAACGAGCTGCACGTCTCGCTGCTGCTGGGGATGTGGGCCGACGCCGAGGACGCCGAGGTGGACGAACGCGATGCCTGGGGCGAGCTCTTGTCCGATGTGATCCGCCACATCGCCAACGGGTTGGAGCAAAGCCACGGCTGGGATCGACGCGAGACCATCGCCCGCATCAGGGAAGAGCTGGATGCCTGCCTGGATGGCGAGGAAGCTGACGACATCTCCGGCGGCTTCCGGGGGCCGCTGAACTGAAGCTTTCCGGGGTGCGGTCATCCAGTTTCAACCGGAACTGGTTCGGTCGACGATGTGATCCGTCCAGGCCCCGGAATGAAAACGCGCGGTAAACCCACCGCGCGCTCCTGCCATACACTTTGCCGACACTTCGCAGACAGCGTGCCGACACCTGTCTGCCAAGCCTCAGTCGCCTTCGCCCATCTGCCAGCCCAGCGCCTTCGCCACCGTGAAGATGTCCTTGTCGCCACGCCCGCACATGTTCATGCAGATGATGTGGTCCTTCGGCAGCTCGGGCGCGATTTTCTGAACGTGGGCAAGGGCATGGCTCGGTTCCAGCGCTGGAATGATGCCCTCGGTCTCGCAACAAAGCTTGAACGCCTCCAGCGCCTCGGCATCCGTGATCGCCACGTATTCGGCGCGGCCGACATCGTGCAGCCAGGAATGCTCCGGCCCGATCCCCGGATAATCCAGACCGGCGGAAATGCTAAATCCTTCAAGGATTTGGCCATCCTCGTCCTGCAAGAGATAGGTCCGGTTCCCATGCAGAACCCCGGGCCGCCCGCCGGTCAGCGAGGCGCAGTGCTCCATCTTTTCGTTGACGCCCTTGCCGCCGGCTTCGACACCGATGATCCGCACATCCTTGTCGTCCAGGAAGGGGTAGAACAGTCCCATTGCGTTCGAGCCGCCGCCGATCGCCGCGATGATCGTATCCGGCAGCCGACCCTCTGCCGCAAGCATCTGATCTTTCGCCTCTTTTCCGATGATCGACTGGAAATCGCGGACCATCGCCGGATAGGGATGCGGCCCCGCCACGGTGCCGATGCAATAGAACGTGTCGCGCACGTTCGTTACCCAATCCCGCAGCGCATCGTTCATCGCATCCTTCAGCGTCCCGCGCCCTGACGTGACGGGGATCACCTCGGCCCCCAGCAATTTCATGCGGAACACGTTCGGCTTCTGCCGCTCGACGTCATGCGCGCCCATGTAAACCACGCATTTCAAACCGAATTTCGCGCAAACGGTCGCAGTCGCCACGCCGTGCTGACCGGCACCCGTCTCGGCGATGATGCGCGTCTTGCCCATCCGGCGCGCCAGGATGATCTGGCCCAGCACGTTGTTGATCTTGTGCGCACCGGTGTGGTTCAGCTCGTCGCGCTTCATGTAGACCTTCGCACCCCCCAGCCGGTCGGTCAGGCGCTCGGCGAAATACAAGGGCGAGGGACGGCCAACGTAATGTTTCCAAAGGAAATCCATCTCGTCCCAGAAGCTCTGATCGGTCTTGGCCCTCTCGTACTCGGCTTCCAGATCCAGGATCAGCGGCATAAGTGTCTCGCTGACGAACCGTCCGCCGAACTGCCCGAACCGGCCCTTTTCGTCGGGACCGGTCATGAAGCTGTTGAATAGATCGTTGGCCATCTTATCACCTCTTCTGACCGAAGTGGTCTAGCGACCTCGGCAGGCAAGGTAAATCCCCGCTTCATTTCTTCTTTTCGCAAATACTCCGGGGAGGTCTGGAGGGGCAGGGCCCCTCCAGCGGGTCGCCGCCGCAGGCGGTGAAAGCCTCAGCGCGACGCGATCATTCCCACGATCTCGTAGGTCCGGGCCAGGATCGGTGCGGCGATTTCCTGCGCTTTTTCAGCGCCTTTCCCGATGATCCGGTCGATCTCCGCCGGGTCGGCCATCAGCCGGTTCATCTCGGCGGTGATCGGCCCCATGGTCTCGACCGCCACTTCGGCCAAGGCGGGTTTGAACTGTCCCCAGCCGGCGCCTCCATGTTCGGCCATGATCTCGTCCGTCGATTTTCCGGACAGGGCGGAATAGATATCGACCAGATTGCGCGCCTCGGGCCGATCCTTCAACTCGGCATAGGTCTCGGGCAGCGGTTCGGGATCGGTCCGCGCCTTGCGGAACTTCTGCGCGATCGCGTCGGCTTCATCCGAGAGGTTGATCCGGCTCATATCCGACGGGTCGGACTTGGACATCTTCTTCGTTCCGTCCCGCAGGCTCATCACGCGCGTGGCCGGGCCCTCGATCACCGGTTCGGTAATTGGAAAAAAGTCCACGCCGTAGTCGTGATTGAACTTGGCTGCAATGTCGCGGGTCAGTTCCAGGTGCTGTTTCTGATCCTCGCCGACAGGCACATGCGTGGCGTGGTAGGCCAGGATGTCGGCCGCCATCAGCGCCGGATAGGCGAAAAGGCCCAGCGAGGCGTTCTCGGTGTTCTTGCCTGCCTTGTCCTTCCACTGGGTCATCCGGCCCATCCAGCCCATGCGGGCCACGCAATTGAAGATCCACGCCAGCTGAGTGTGTTCCGGCACCTGGCTTTGGTTGAACAGGATCGACCGCGCAGGGTCGATTCCGGCCGCCATGAAGGCCGCCGCCGCCTCGCGGGTCTGTCTCCGCAACGCATCGGGAGCCTGCCAGGTCGTGATCGCATGCAGGTCCACAAGGCAGTAGATGCACTCGTGCGTGCCCGCATCCTGCATCTCGACAAAGCGCTTCAGCGCGCCCAGGTAGTTGCCCAGCGTCAGACCGCCCGAAGGCTGGATCCCCGAAAAGACGCGCGGCGTGAAGGCGGTGGCCATGATGGCTCCTCTGGATTATCAAGCCCGGCGGGCTTACCGAGAGGCGGAAGGCCCGTCAAGAAAGGCAGTGAGAGATGTCGAGCGACGATCACATGCAGCCCCTGTTCAACACCCTGCCGCCCGTCGTCGTGGGTCTGGCCCTGGCCATCTTTGGGGTGGAGCTGCTGATTTCGGCGGGCGCGCGGGGATACTTGGGCGGTGCCCAGGCGGTCGGATGGCGTCTGGAAGCGATACGGGAGTTCGCGTTCTTCGGTCAGCTTCTGGACATCATCGTCGAGCGACAGGCCTGGACGTCCACGGAACTTCGTCGCTTCGTGACCTATCCGTTCGTTCACCTGGGCTTCACGCACATGATTTTCGTCATCGTGTTCCTTCTGGCGCTGGGCAAGCTCGTGGGCGAGGTCTTTGGGAACATCGCCGTCCTTACCGTCTTCTTCGCCTCGGCGATATTCGGCGCGCTGATCTATGCCGGGCTGACCGGAGACGCCCGGCCGCTGGTCGGCGGCTATCCCGGTGTGTACGGGCTGATCGGCGCCTACACCTTTCTGTTGTGGGTCAGCTATGGCGCAACGGGCGAAAACCAGTACCGGGCCTTCACGCTGATCGGGTTCCTGATGGGAATTCAGCTGATCTTCGGCGTCCTGTTCGGAGCGACCAACGACTGGGTTGCCGAAGTGGCAGGCTTCGTGGCGGGTTTCGCAATCTCGCCGATCCTGGCACCAGGGGGCTTCGGCAGGCTCTTGTCCCGCCTGCGTCAGCGCTGACGGCGAAACGCCCGGCGGAACTCGTCGCGGCGGAAGGCACCGACGGCGAACCCGGTCACGAAATACACGACGGCGCCAAACACGCAGAGAAGCAGAACGGAGATCAGATTGAGGACCGGTGTCTCGATGGCGCGGAAGGCGACGAATTGTGCCGCCCAAAGCGCCACGCCCATGATCGCCGAAGCCAGCACGATGCGGTTGATACGGCTCTTGGCACGAGCATCGAACCGCACGGCCTCGCCCATGTTCCGCGTGCCGATCCACAATAGCGCCAGCATCACCCAACCGGCCAGCGTCGTCGCGATCGCGGCTGCGATAAACCCGATCACCGGGGCCAGACCGATCGCGACACCAGCGTTCACCACCATCGACACGACCGCGTAGTAGAAGGGCCGCTTCGTATCCTCGCGGGCAAAATACAACGGTTGCACCACTTTCTGCAGGATGAACGCAGGCAGACCCAGGCCATAGACCGCGCACGCCATGGCGGTGGCGGCGGTGTCGTCCGCATCGAAAGCACCGCGCTGGAACAGGGCCTCGACCAGCGTGACCGGTATGACCAGAAGAGCGACCGCCGACGGGATGGCCAGCGCCATCGACATTTCGGCAGCGCGGCTCAGCGCGTGCTGACTGCCGCTCATGTCTTCGGCCTGAAGCCGCCGCGACAGATCCGGCAAGAGCACGATGCCGATGGCGATCCCGACGACGCCCAGCGGCAACTGATACAGACGGTCGGCATAGGACAGCCACGCGACCGCACCGTCGAAGAAACTGGCCACCTGCCGCCCGATCAGCAGGTTGACCTGCACGACGCCGCCGGCCAGCGCCGCGGGCGCGGCGATGATCGCCAGCCGTTTCAACTCGGGGGTCCAGACGGGCTTTTTCGGGCGCAGATCGAACCCGGCCCGCCGAACCGCGATCCAGACCAGAGCCATCTGCGCGATGCCTGCGACGATGACACCGAAGGCCAGCAGCGTGCCGTGACGCCCACCGGCCTCGGCGGCGTCGATCACCGAAAAATCCGGGGCAAGACGCTCAGCGATCAGAAGAGCGGCAATCAGGACGATGTTCAGAAGAACCGGCGCCGCTGCGGCTGCGACGAACCGGCCGGACGCGTTCAGAACACCCGACAGCAGCGCCGCCAACGATATGAACAGGATGTAGGGAAAGACGATCCGCCCAAGCGTGACGGTGATATCGAACCGCTCGTCACCGGCAAAACCCGCGGCCATGGCATAGACCAGCCATGGCATGAAGATCGTCGCCAGGATGGTGAAGACGATGAGGACGGTCGCCAGACCGGAAAAGGCATCCCGCGCAAAGGCCTCGGCATCGTCGCCAGCCTCGAGCTTTTTCGAGAACAGCGGCACGAACGCCATGTTGAACGCGCCCTCGGCAAAGAACCGGCGGAACATGTTCGGCAACGCAAAGGCGATCAGGAAGGCTTCCGCGACCGGTCCTGTGCCCAGCCAGGCAGCGATCAGGACATCGCGAGCGAACCCCAGGACGCGGGACGCCAGCGTCCAAACCCCCACCGTCAGCGCGCTAGAGACCAGCCTGATCGCGTTCAAATCGTCTCTCCTGCCTCTTGGCCATCCCTAGCCAGTGGCGGGGAAAAGAGCCAGTGAGAAACGTACGACACCGCGTGTCGGTCACGGGTAAGCAAAGAGCAGGACGGCGGTCGACTACACCATTTCGTCGCTCGAGCAGATCAGTTTGCGCGCTCAGCACCCGCCGTAATCGCATCCCGCAGCCGCTTTTCAAGCGTTCTCTGCTTGGATGCCGTATAGAACTTCAGCCCGAACATATCCTTGACATAGAAGGTATCGACAACCTGCTCGCCATAGGTCGCGATGACCGCACTGGCGATGTAGACATTCGATTCCGCCAGCGTCCGCGTCAGGTCATAGAGCAGCCCGGGCCGGTCGCGCGTATCGACTTCGATGATCGTGTAGATCTCCGAGCCTTCGTTGTCGAAGGTGATCGAGGTCGGGACCTTGAAGGCCTTCTCGCGCTTCTTGAGCCGATCTTTGTCGGCGAAAGACTTGCGCGGAACGATCTCGCCCAGAAGCGTCTTTTCGATCATGCCGCGCAGACGCGGCAGGCGGCTGGCCTCATAGGGGTGCCCGTCGGAATCCTGAACCCAGAAGACCGCGGTGGCGTAGCCGTCGGACGACGTGTAGGTGCGCGCATCGACGACGTTTGCGCCGACCAATGCCAAGGCACCGGCCAGCCGCGAGAAGATGCCAGGGTGATCCGCCAGCGCAAAGCAGACGCGTGTCGCATCCCGATCCTCGTCGGGTTTCAGATCCAGCCGGATTTCGTGGTTCTCGATGCTCTTCAGGAGGTTGGCAAAGACGACATGGGTGTCGGTTGTCAGGCCCTGCCAATAGGGGCCGTAATGGCGCGAGGTCTCGTGACGCAGGTCCTTCTTGTCCCAATCGGCCAGCTCGGCGCGAAGCGCCTTCTTGGCCTCGGCTTCGGCGGATTCGCGATTGACGGCTTCCAGCCCGTGCTCCAGCGCCACGGCGGTCTGACGGTACAGCGTGCGCAGCAGCTGCGCCTTCCAGTTGTTCCAGACATCTGGACCGACGCCGCGAATGTCGCAGACCGTCAGGACCGTGAGCAAATCCAGCCGTTTGCGCGTCTTCACGGCCTTGGCGAAATCCCGGATCGTGCGTGGCTCGGACAGGTCGCGTTTCTGTGCCATGTCGGACATCAGAAGGTGATAACGGACCAGCCACTCGACCGTCTCGGCTTCGGACCGGTTGAGACCCAGTCGCGGCGCGACCTTCCGAGCGATCTGCGCGCCGAGTACCGAGTGATCCTCGTCCCGACCCTTGCCGATGTCATGCAGGAAAAGGGCGGCGTACAGGACCTTGCGGTTCACACCTTCTTTCAGGATGCGGCTGGCGATCGGCAATTCCTCGACCAGTTCGCCACGCTCGATCTGGGCCAGGGTCGAGATGCACTGGATCGTGTGCTCGTCCACCGTATAGCTGTGATACATATTGAATTGCATCATCGCGACGACGGGCGCGAATTCCGGGATAAAGGCGGCCAGGACGCCAAGCTCGTTCATGCGCCGCAAGGCGCGGTCCGGATTGCCGTGCTTCAGAAGCAGATCCATGAACAGCCGGTTCGCCTCCGGCGAGTTGCGCATCTCGTCGTCGATGAGATCGAGGTTCGAGCGCACCAGACGCATCACGTCGGGGTGGATCAGGTAACCGGTGCGCAGGCCTTCTTCGAAGATCTCCAGCATATTCAGCTTGTTCTTCAGGAAATTCGACGGGCGCGTCAGTGTCAGCCGACCCTGTTTCAGCGCGTAGCCGGGCCGCAGCTTGCGTTTGCGGCGGAACAGGGTAAACGGCGACGCCGCGCTTTTGACGTGCTTGGCCTCCAGCGCGGTCAGGAAGATGCGTGTCAGTTCACCGACTACGGTTGCGTGTCGAAAGTAGTCCTGCATGAAGTACTCGACCGCCCGGCGCTTGCCCCGGTCAGCGTAGCCCATGCGCGCGGCGATCTCGACCTGCATGTCGAAGGTCAGTTGATCCATTGGCCTTTCCGCGGCCAGGTGCAGGTGGCACCGAACGGCCATCAGAAAGGTCTCGGCGGCCTCGAACCGGTCGTATTCCTCGCGCGTCAGCAGCCCAAGCCCGACAAGGTCGGCGGTATCGTCCACGCCGTGAATGTACTTGCCGATCCAGAACAGCGTCTGAAGGTCCCGCAGCCCGCCCTTGCCCTCCTTGACGTTGGGCTCGACCATATACCTCTGACCGCCCTGCTTGCGATGCCGTTCGGCCCGTTCGGCCAGCTTGGCCTCGATGAAATCGGCCGCCGTGCCGCGAAACAGATCGCGTTTCAGTTTCTGCGCCAGCGTATCTGCCAGGTCGCGGTCGCCGATCAGAAAGCGATGTTCCAGAAGCGCCGTCCTGATCGTGTAATCCTCTTTTCCGAGACGGACGCACTCCTTGACGCTGCGCGAGGCATGGCCCACCTTCATGTGCAAATCCCAGAAGATGTATAGCATGCTCTCGATCAGGCTTTCGGCCCAGGGGGTCACCTTCCACGGCATCAGAAACAACAGATCGACGTCCGAGCAGGGCGCCATTTCGCCCCGTCCGTAGCCGCCCACCGCCAGTATCGCCAGCCGCTCTCCTTCGGTCGGATTGGGGTTCTTATGGAGCAGCGTTGTCGCGACGCGGTAGACGATATCGACCACCGAATCGGTCATCCGCGTATAGCTGCGAACCGCCTTCCGCGCATCTCGCGGCGTCTCGGTGAAAGCGGCGGCGATCCTGGCACGCTCGCGCTCGATCAGCGTCTTCAGGACGTCCACCGTCGCCTTGCGGATGGCCCGCGCGTCGGCGTCGTCGCCGACCGTTTCGCGGATCATGCAAACAACAGCGTCCGGGCGCGTGTTCGTGCCCGACGGCGGCTCGGCAAGCGCCAGGTCCGACAAGCGCTGTTCCGGCAGGGTGGACGGCCTAGAAGCCGGCGCCACCGAAGCTTCTTGGCGCGGGGTCAATCACGATCACCTGGTTGTTCTGAATGGTCGCCACGGCAAGACCGCGCTGGTTGGTTCCGTTCCGGAACAGGCGGAACGGCCCGTTGACGCCGGCGAAACCCTGACCCTGCGTCAGCGCGTCGGCGCCAAGCGCGTTTGAGTTGCCTTGTGCAACAAGAGCGCCGATGGCGGCAATCGCGTCATAGGCCAGGCCAGCCACAGGGTTGGGCCGTGTGCCGTAGACCGACTGGTAACGGTTGGCGAATTGCTGCGCGAGCGCAGGCGAGGGCGTTGCGAACCAAGCCCCCTGCAAGCCTTTCAGCGACAGGGCGCTGGACGGTATGTCCAGTCTCTGAAGGCCGATGAATTGCGAGTTGGTGCCGTCGATGCCGTTCTCGGGCAGAAGCTCGGCCAGGAACGGCAAGGCTCCAGCGGTACCCGAAGTCACGAACAACGCGTTCGCACCCGATGCGCGGTAGCCGCGGGCGATGGCCGGTATCGTGTCGATCACTCCCTGCTGCGACAGCGGAAACGAGGTGACGCCCGCCAGTTGGGCGCCGTTCGCCTGAATCGCGCGTTGAATCGCGTCGGCGCCTAGTTCCTCGGCCGGATCCTGAGCATGGACGATGTAGATGTTGCCGCGCCCCTGGTTGCGGGCATGACGCACCAGCCGGTCGGCAGTGTTCTGGAAGGTATTGCCCAGGATGAAGACGTTGCCGCCGGCAATCGCCGGGTTGTTCGAGAACGACAAGACATTCACGCCGCGCGACGCCGCGACCTGACCCGCCGCGCTGGCGGCCTCGGCGAACAGCGGCCCCACGATGATCCTTGCCCCGTCGCCCAGTGCGCGTTGCGCCGCTGCGGACGCGCCGGCCGCCGTACCGCCCGTGTCGTACACTTTGATGTCCACACTGGCGCCCTGCAAGTCATTGGCGGCAAGTCGTGCCGCGTTTTCCAACTCACGCGCCAGGCCGCCGCTCGCCTGTGAACTCTGCGGGACAAGCAGCGCGACCGGAACCGCTCGGCTGGTGTTGATGACCGGTCCGCCACCGCCCGCGGGAATATCGCACGCGGATAATGCGATCAGCGCCATTGTTCCGCAAATCCAGGCCAACGCCCTGCGGCGCAACACTTCCATGGCTTTCATCGTCCAGATACTCCGGGTGGACAGAGGGTTGCCGCGACCCTATGCAGAAATGCCTGCCAAGTAAATCAGGAGAGGCGCGTGGGCGCGACCGATCGACCGAATGGCCTGGAGCCGGGTCTGTACTTCGTGGCGACGCCGCTTGGGAATGCCCGCGACATCACGTTGCGGGCGCTTGATATTCTTGGGGGTGCGGACGTTCTGGCCGCCGAAGACACACGGTCGCTTCGCCGCCTGATGGAGATCCACGGCGTCGCCTTGAACGGTCGGCGGATCATCGCGTATCACGATCACAACGGGGCTGCGCAACGACCCGGGCTGCTGGCGCAGCTGGCCGAGGGAATGTCGGTCGCCTACGCCTCCGAGGCCGGAACGCCGCTGGTCGCCGACCCGGGCTTCGCACTGGGCCGAGACGCCATCGCGGCCGGTCATCGCGTCTTTTCGGCGCCCGGACCCGCGGCGGTCATCGCGGCCCTCACCGTCTCGGGTCTTCCGACCGATCGCTTCCTGTTCGCCGGGTTTCCGCCCGTGTCGAAAGGCCAGCGGCGCAGCTTTCTCGAAGAACTTGCACCGATTGCCGCGACGCTCGTGCTTTACGAGAGTCCGAAGAGGCTGGGACAGACACTGAGTGATTGCGCCGATGTCTTGGGCGGGGACAGAGATGCCGCGGTGTGTCGCGAATTGACCAAGAAATTCGAAGAGATCACGCGCGCGTCCCTCGGCGATCTTGCGGATACCTTCGCCACACGGCAACCGAAGGGCGAGCTGGTGATCTGCATCGGAAAGGGCAGCCACGCGGTCGATTCCGAGAGGCTTGAGGCAGCATTGCGCGAGGCATTGCAGACACTGAAACTCAAGGACGCCGCCGCCGAGGTCGCACATCGTTATCACGTGTCGAAACGCGATCTGTATCAGATGGGTCTGGAAATCCAGAAGCGCGATTAACTGGATCTTCTTGCGCATGCGGCAGCATCGCGCCAGAGTCGGAGACCGCCATGCCGCGTGATGATGTCCTTTCAGCCAGATGCCTTCAGGGCGCCGCGAATTACCTCTCCGGCCTTGCCGCCGAAGATGCGGCGGCGCGCCTTTACGAAGCATCGGGGTACCATCCGGTCGAGGTTCGGTGGCGTGGCCGCGCGGGGGAGGTGGACCTGATCTTCAAGAACGAAGCGCTCTACGTCTTCGTGGAGGTCAAGGCGGCCGCGACATGCGATCTGGCCGCCGAGCGCCTGACCGAGGCACAGCTTGCCCGCGTGGCCCTGGCCGCCGAGGAATACATGGGCAACCATGCCGAAGCGGGAGCCGGCCATATCCGCATCGACGCGGCGCTGGTCGACGGGGCGGGCAAGGTGCAGATCATCGAAAACATCACGCTGGCCTGAGATCGCCGGTCCGTCGATTGCCGCATTGCAGTGACGCGCCGCTTGCGCCACAAACTGCCGCACGTACCTAATCCCAACGAGGAGGTCGCAAGGTGAAAGTGGCGATCCAGATGGATCCGATCGGGCCCATCGACATCAACGCGGACTCCACGTTCCGCATTGCTGAAGAGGCTCAGAAACTGGGCCACGAGTTGTTCTACTACACCCCGGACCGGCTGGCCTGGCAGGAGGGCCGCGTGACAGCGCGCGGCTGGCCACTCACGGTACGCAGGAAAGTCGGAGATCACTTCACCCTGGGCAAGGAAGCAGAGGTCGATCTGTCGGATTTCGATGTCGTCTGGCTGCGTCAGGATCCGCCATTTGACATGGGCTACATCACGACGACGCATCTGCTGGACCGTCTGACGCCCGGCACGCTGGTCGTGAACGATCCTTTCTGGGTCCGGAATTTCCCCGAGAAGCTGCTTGTCCTTCAATTCCCCGATCTGACACCGGCGACCACCATCGCGCGCGACCTCGATGCCTTGCGTGCCTTCAGGGCGAAACACGGCGACATCATCATGAAGCCGCTTTACGGAAATGGCGGCGCCGGGGTGTTCAGATTGACGCCGGACGACCGAAACCTCGTCTCTCTCTACGAGATGTTCGCGGGCATGAACCGTGAACCGTTGATCGCCCAGAAATTCGTTCCCGATGTCTCGAACGGCGACAAGCGGATCATCCTTGTCGATGGCGAACCGATTGGTGCCATCAACCGCGTGCCGCCCGAGGGCGAGACCCGTTCGAACCTGCACATCGGCGGAACCGCCGAGAAAATCGGCCTGACCGCGCGCGACAGGGAGATCTGCGACGCCATCGGCCCGCTTCTGCGCGAGAAGGGGCAGATCTTCGTCGGGATCGACGTCATCGGCGACTTCCTGACCGAAATCAACGTGACCTCGCCGACCGGCATTCAGGAACTGGAGCGATTTGACGCCGTGAACGCCGCCGGAGCCATTTGGGACGCAATCCACGACCGTCTGGGCGGATGAGCGCGCGTCTCGCGATCCTCAACACCTTTCTGCGCAGGGTTGGACGACCGCTCTTGAAGCGGACCAAGACGCCGGAGCGGGCGCGCCGCGATTTCGATCTCTCGGCGCGCCTCGTCTTTCGCGGTCCGACAAAAGACGCGTCGCCGACCACCCTTGGCGATGTGCCCTGCCTCGATGTTCGACCCGTGGAGGCGAGCGGTGAGGCCGTCCTTCTATATCTCCACGGCGGCGGCTACATCACCGGCAGCGCGCGTACGCACTTGCCGATGGTCGGTCACCTCGCACGACAGACCGGCGCGCGCGCCGTGATACCGGACTATCGCCTGGCGCCCGAGCACCGTTTCCCGGCGGCCTTCGATGACGCCAAAGCGGCCTGGACGGCCCTGATGCAGATGGGCGTCAGACCGGACGACATCCTGATCGGAGGTGACAGCGCAGGCGGCGGCTTGGCCCTGGCGCTATTGTCCGACGTACTGCGATCCGGCCAAAGGCCAGCGGGTCTGTTCGCGTTCTCGCCATGGACCGATCTGACGCTGACCGGCGCGTCGCTTGCGGAAAACGCCGAACGAGACGCCATCCTTCCGGTCGAGCGGATCGAGGAATTGCGCGCGTTGCTTGCGACCGACGACGAGTTGGCCGATCCGCGGCTTTCCCCGTTGTTTGCCGAGTTTCCGGATGCGCCGCCGATCTATTTCCAGGCCAGCGAAAGCGAAATTCTGCGCGACGACACGCTGCGCATGGCCGAACGCCTTCGCGCGTCCGGGGCACGGGTAGAAACCGACCTCTGGCCCGACGCGCCGCATGTCTGGCAGCTGTTCCGCGGGTGGCTGCCGGAGGCGGATGACGCGCTGGACCGTGTCGCGGCTTTCGCCGACCGCTGTCTCAGATCTTCGTCCCGGCGATCCGAAAACTGATCGCTTCCGCCACGGCCGTGCGACCCACAGTCTCTTCGCCTTCCAGATCGGCAATCGTTCGCGCCACCCGCAGCACACGGTGATAGCCTCGGGCCGACAGGCCGATCCGCTCGGCCGCCTGCGTCAGCAATGCGCGGCCCTCGTCGTCCGGCGTCGCGACCTCCTCCAACAGCGCGCCCTCGGCATCCGCGTTCACACGCACCTCGGCGCGCGACGTGTACCGCGCAAGCTGAATGCCTCGTGCCGCCCCGATGCGACGCGCGACCTCTTCGGAACTGTCGCCGCTTGCGGGAAGATCCAGATCCTGAAACGAGACCGGCGGCACTTCCACCCGCAGATCGAACCGGTCCATCAATGGCCCCGAGATGCGACCCATGTAATCCTCGCCGCAGGCCGGAGCGCGGGAACAGGCGCGGCCGGGATCCGCCATGTAGCCACATTTGCAAGGATTGGCGGCGGCGATCAGAAGGAAACGGCACGGATACTTGACATGCGCATTGGCACGCGCCACCACCACATCCCCGGTTTCGATGGGCTGACGCAGGGTCTCCAGAACTCCACGCGGGTATTCGGGGAATTCGTCCATGAACAGAACCCCATTATGCGCCAGGCTGATTTCGCCAGGCTTGGCGCCCTTGCCGCCGCCCACGATGGCCGCCATCGAGGCGGTGTGGTGAGGTGCGCGGAACGGACGGCGCCGCGATATTCCGCCGGCGTCGATCAGGCCGGCGCGGGAATGGATCATCGACGTCTCAAGCGCCTCGTCGGGCGACAGATCCGGCAGGATGCCGGGCAGCCGGGCCGCAAGCATGGATTTGCCCGAACCGGGCGAGCCGACCATCAGCAGATGGTGCCGCCCGGCGGCGGCGATTTCCAACGCGCGCTTCGCCCGTTCCTGCCCCTTGACTTCACGCAGATCGGCTCCGCCGGCGTCAGCCTTCACTTCGCCCGGTTCACTCGGGGGCAGCACGCGTGCGCCGGTCAGGTGCTGGATCGTCTCGCCAAGCGAGGCCGGCGCCACCACACCTGTCTGGCCGACCCAGGCGGCTTCGGAACCCGAAGCGGCCGGGCAAATCAGCGAGCGTCCGGCCTCGGCTGCGGCCAAGGCGGCGGGCAAGGCACCG
>ERZ869936.1770-NODE-1770-length-14364-cov-33.164861_pt1 | contig 14364 bp, 10 predicted proteins | sample MGYA00520876_ERZ869936 | MGnify/ENA primary metagenome ERZ869936 (study PRJEB32218, sample SAMN09650985) | biofilter metagenome | isolation source: enrty point of leading RO module | place: Saudi Arabia: Thuwal, RO plant located on Red Sea | collected 2016-02-17...
GTGCTCGACGCCGCCAAGGGCTAACGGTCGCCGCGGCCGTCGCTTTGCTTCACGGACGCTTTGCTTCACGGTCGCGCGGCTGGCCAGCCGCAACCGTACCCGATGCGCGTGGCCACGACCGCCGGCTTCATGCTGTCACTGCCTGCGCCCGCATCGCGCGCGGAAGTGGATTGCGGTCAATTCTGCGCGGCACCTGGCCGATGAAGTAGTTTGGCGAGACTCTGCGGGTTGGTTCGAGTTTGCGGGCCGCGCGGTTCCGCCCAACCACCGCAGCGAGCCGAACGGATCGCTTCATGTCGACTTCCGATTCCTCTTCCACGCACCGCCAGGCGCACGGCGAGACGTCGCCCCAAGCGCCAGCAGACGGATCGCAGGGCACGCGACGTTCGTATCTGCGCGACGAGACGGAAGAGCTCGAACAGCGAATCGATGCGGCGCACGTGCCGAGCCGCGCCCCCGCGAGCGACGCGCCTCAGCCCGACGTTGCCGACTCGTCCCTCGTGTCGGGCCCGGCGACGAGCAGTGCCGCTAATTCTACGACCGACCCGGAACGGATTCGCCGCACGCTCAGCGAAATTCAGCGGGTACGTCTGCAAAGCGGACAGATCGCCGGCCACCTCGACGAAGTTCGCGAAGAGCTCGATCGACGCGAGGCCCAGCTCAACGCCCGGGTGGCCGAGAGCGACGAGCACCTGCGGCAGGCCCGGCTCTGGTTGCAGGAGCGCGACGCCCAACTCAACGACCGTGCCGAGGCACTCGCCCGCGCGGAACGGGAACTGGCCGATCGACGCGAAGCCATGGAGCAGGCCTTCAACGAGGCTCAGGCCCGCTACCACGAAGATCGTCGTACGGCCGAGCTCGACCGCCGCGAGGCGATGCTCGCCCAACGCGAGGCGCGACTCGCGGAGCAAGAACGGGCGACCGAGGCGGCGATTCGCGATTTGGGTCGCGACCGCCAGCAGCGCGAGTCGCAGCTCCGTCGCGAACAACAGAAGCTCGAGCGTCGCCGGCTGGAAGTCGATCAACATGCTCGACAACAACATCGCGCCCTGGCCCGTCGTCGTCAGGTTCAAGAGGAAGAGTTCGAGCGGACCCGGGCCAAGCTGCGTTTGGCCTCGCAATACACATTCGAGCAGGAGAATCGGCAAAAGCTGGCCGAGCTGGAAGACCGGCAGCGGTTGATCGACGACGCCGAGGCCTTGCTGGCCGAAGGTCAGCAAGAGCTCAACCAGCAGATCCGTCACTGGCAGGCACGCCAGCTACGTGAAGAGAATGACTTGCGGAGCGGTCGACAGCAGCTCGCCGAGGCCGAGCGGCAACACGAAGAACAAACCCAGCAGCGTAGCCAGGCCCTCTCGCGACGCGGCGAGCAGCTCGACGCCCGTGAGGCGGCCCAACGTCAGGCCTCCGAGCGGGTTGCCCAAGTGCACCAGGAGACGCTCGAGCTGCGGGTCGCCGTCGAGGAGCTGTGGGCCAAGTTGACGGGGGTGATTCCGCAGCCGAAGTTGGTGGCCGAGCTCGAGCAGATCCGCGGCCGCATGGCGGACCACTTCCGGCTCGAGCAGACGGCCTTGCGGGAGGAGCGGGCCCGTCTGGAAGCGGCCGAGGCGCGACTCGAATCGCAGCACGGAAAGTTGCAGGCGGAAAAACAGGAGCTGGTGCGGTGGGTCGCCCAGCGCAGCGACGAGATCGAACGTCAGGCCGCCCGCCTGGCCACCCGCGAGCAGGAGCTCGGTCGACTGTCGCGACAACTCGACGAGCAATCGAGCGACTGGGACGAGGAACGTCGCACGTACCAGCGCGAGATCCGCAACCTGCTGGCCGAGCTCCGTCAACGACCGGCGGCGGTCGAGATGCCGCTCGCCGAAGCTTAGCGGCGGTGGTATGGTCGCGTCGATTCCGGCACGGTGGCGGGTTCCGCTTCCGCAGCTTCTTTGTCGACGGTCCGCTCGAGATAGTTCACCATTTGGACTGCACCGCGCAACTGCTGCGGGGTGAAGTAAGGTTCGCTACCTCCGCCCAGATGAGTGCGTCGTTTGGCGGCGAGCTGCTGCCAACTCATCCCGTTCTGCAGGTGCCAGGCGGCCGCCTGGGCCACCGCGTGCGAGCAGCGGCCGTTGCCGTGCTCGACCAACAGGGTGACCACGCGGGGATCGTCGGTCAGCGTGTCGATCGGCTTGATCTCGTACTGCATGTCGCGCCGCGGATTCGGCTTGCCATGTTCCAGGCAGACGAAGCCGACCTTCTGTGAGGCGAACTTCTCGGGCGGCAGGTTGAAGTTCCCCAGGTCGCCGCCGCCACCCTGGTTTTGGGCCAGAATCGGCACCGCCGCGAAACCGTCAGGGGGTTCGATTGTGAGCGGGCGATCGGTCAGGTTCCGCGCGACCACGCGGGCCTCCTCACCATTCTTCACCGTCAGCTTGACGTCGATCTTGCCGTCGGCGATCGCCTGGAACATCTCGACCGTTTCTGCCCCCGGCAGCGGACGTGGCTCGGGTTGCTCGGCGACGACCGGATTCGACCCGCAGATCAGCGACGTGGCGGCGAGCAGGACCGCGATCGACAGGCCGGCGACGGCAGGGCGAAGGCCGCCGGAATTCAGGGACTGCGAATTCAGGGACGGCGAATTCAGGGATTGCGACATGACGGTTTGCCTCGGGGCAGAAGATTGCGGGAGCGTAGGGCGACTCGGCGGCGGGACCGCGGTGGGCGGCTCGCCGGAGGGCACCTTGCCGCTTTCCAGGATAGTTGGCCCGGGGGGCCGGTCCAAGCAATTGGCCCGTGGCCCCGAGCAGGGCGATTCGGCCGGGGCCGGAGGTGTGCCTCGGCGTCCCCAACTCACGCCTCGACGTGCCTCACCTGGACTGGCCTCACCTGGAATGGCCTCACCTGCCTGGAATGGCCTCACCTTGGCTGGGCCTCGCCTTGGCCGGGCGGCTCGTAATGTCCGGCTATTGTTGACACTGCGGCGCGGGATTCATTAGACTCCGTGGCTTAAGTCGGCTGCGCAAAACGCCTCTCTTGGTATCTGACGGCCTTGGAAGGGCCCCGTCCTGATGCGGCGGAAGGGAGGCGTTCCCACCGTCCGCGCGAGCCGACTCGCTGCCTCGACTTGGTGTCCCGCCGCCGCCTGGCCACGGCCAGCGCTGGGCGACGTGCCAACCGGTTCGAGGGCGACGCACGGATGAGACGCCAACCTACCCCAGCAAGTTTTTTGCGGTTGCCGAGCTCTTGGATCGAACCCGTTTCGTTCTCCGTTTGCCGCACTTGCCTCGCGGCCTGGCACCGCGCGCGGCCATCTCGCGCACGGCGTCCTTTTCCGGCGCGCTCGACCGACCCCCCAAGACATAAGCGATCAGAATCGAACACAGAACCTGACACGAGAGAAGGTGTAGAGACATGAGCGAAGTATGGCCCAGGCTCGGAAGTAAGTTTCTTGTTGTTTTGCTGATGCTCGCGGCGCTGTTTGGCCCGATTGCCACGGCCGCCGCGGATGACGAAGAAGCGGCGCCCGCAACCGCGACCGCAGCGGCCGCCGCGGCCAATCCGGACGCCCAGTTCTATGTGATTTGGGCCGTCGCCTTCGGGGCGTCGCTGCTGGCGTTGGTCCAGGCTTACTTCTTCTACAAGAAGATGATGGCGGCCGACGAAGGAAATGCCCGCATGGTCGAGATCGCGGGCTATGTCCGCGAAGGGGCCAACGCGTACCTCACGCAACAATACAAAGTGGTGGCCCTGTTCTTTGTGGTCATCTTCGTGCTCCTGGCGATCGCAGCCTTTGGCCTGGAAGTGCAGAGTCGTTGGGTGCCGTTCGCGTTCTTGACGGGTGGTTTCTTCTCGGGTCTGGCCGGTTGGTACGGTATGAAGACGGCCACCTGGGCCTCCAGCCGCACGTCGGCGGGGGCCCAGAAGTCGCTCAATCAGGGCCTGCAGGTCGCCTTCCGTTCGGGGGCCGTGATGGGCCTGACGGTGGTGGGCCTGGGTCTGTTGGACATCACGCTCTGGTTTCTCGTCCTACGCTGGGTCTTTGACATCAAGGAACTCGACAAGATCACGGTGACCATGCTCTGCTTCGGCATGGGGGCCAGTGCCCAGGCGCTGTTCGCCCGCGTCGGTGGCGGTATCTTCACGAAGGCGGCGGACGTCGGGGCCGACCTGGTCGGTAAGGTCGAGCAGAACATTCCCGAAGACGATCCGCGGAACGCCGCGACCATCGCCGACAACGTGGGCGACAACGTCGGCGACGTGGCCGGCATGGGGGCCGACCTCTACGAGTCGTACTGCGGCTCGATCTTGGCCACCGCGGCCCTGGGTGTGGCGGCCTTTGCCTCCGGAGCCCTGGTGCCGGGCGAGGGCGAGGTCACGAAAGAGATGATCTACGTGGCCCAGATGAATGCCCTGTTCCTGCCGATGATTATCGCCGGTGTGGGCATTCTGCTCTCGATCGCGGGCATCTACATGGTCCGCACCGAAGAAGGGGCCTCGCAGAAGAATCTGCTCGCCGCTTTGGCCCGCGGAATTAATCTCTCCACGGTGTTGATTATCGCCGCGGCGATCGGACTGTCGGCCTGGCTGATGCCGAAGACCGAAGGAACCTTTTACGACCTGGGCGGGTTTCAGTTGCCCGGCGTGTCGATCAGTATCATCGTCGGGCTATTGGCCGGCTGGTTGATCGGCAAGTGGACGGAGTACGCCACCAGTGACGAATTCACCCCGACCAAGAAGCTGGCCGATCAGGCGGTGACCGGCCCGGCCACGATCATCATCGGCGGCGTGGCCGATGGCATGATGAGTGTCTGGGTGCCGGTGGTGATCGTCTGCATCGGCACGATTTCCGCCTTCGGCTTTGCCAACGGCTGGAACTTTCAGGACGTGACCTACTTTGCCCTGGGACTCTACGGAGTCGGCATCGCCGCGGTCGGCATGCTCAGCACCCTGGGCATTACGCTGGCCACGGACGCCTACGGTCCGATTGCCGACAACGCCGGCGGCAACGCGGAAATGGCCGGCCTGGAGCCGATCGTCCGCCAACGGACGGACGCCCTCGATTCGCTCGGCAACACGACCGCCGCGACCGGTAAAGGCTTTGCCATCGGCTCGGCGGCCCTGACGGCCTTGGCCCTGATGGCCGCCTACATCGAAGAGGTGCGGATCGGCTACGACTACTGGGGCAAGGCAGTCGCCAGCGAAGATTCGCTCGAACTGAATCAACCGTACAAAATCGCGCCGGGTGTCTACACGGTGAAGTACGAGGAGAAGGTCGAAGACGAGGACGGACATGTCATCAAGGGTTCGTTCTATACCTACCTGGCGATGGCGGGTGATCGCCGCGACGAAGACAACGAAGTCGACGGCAAGTCGATCACGGAGGTTCCCATCGGCGAGCCGGTGCCGGCTGAATTTCTCGATCTCGACCGAGAGGAGCAGTCGCTGCGCCTCACAGGAACCAATGACAAGTTGATCAATACCAAGGACGCTACGCTGCTCGACTACATGAACTTCTACGACGCCACCCTGATGAACCCCAAGGTGCTCATCGGCGTCTTCCTGGGGGCCATGGCGACCTTCGCCTTCTGCGCGATGACGATGAAGGCGGTCGGCCGCGCGGCCAAGGGCATGGTTGAAGAGGTCCGTCGCCAGTTCCGCGAAAAGCCCGGCATCATGGACGGCAGCGACACGCCCGACTATGCCGAGCCGGTGGCGATCAGTACCAAGGCGGCCCAGCGAGAGATGATTCTGCCGTCGCTGCTGGGACTTATCCTGCCGCTGTTGACCGGACTGCTGCTCGGCGTGGGCGGCGTGATGGGCCTGTTGGTCGGGACGCTCACCTGCGGCTTCTGCGTGGCCATCTTCATGGCCAATGCGGGCGGCTCCTGGGACAACGCCAAGAAGTTCATCGAAGCGGGAGCCCACGGCGGTAAGGGAACCGAGGCCCACAAGGCGGCGGTCGTCGGCGACACGGTTGGCGATCCATTCAAGGACACCAGCGGTCCGAGCCTGAACATTCTGATCAAGCTGATGAGCATGGTCAGCGTGGTGGCCGCCGGACTGGTGGTCCGCTACAGCCTCACGGCACTGGGTATCTTTTAGCAGAGATCTTTTGGCAAGCGACCTCGACTCAGGCCGCGGGCGCGCCCGCGGCGGTCGAGGCAAAAAAATCGGCGGCGGGCGCGGCCAGCTGGCGAAATGCCCGCGTCGGCATGGCCAGGGTGTCCCAGGCCGTCGAGATCGGCCGCGCCCAGCGGAGATAGTCGGCCAGCCGAATGCCGACGTAGCCGTACAGCCGACCGCGAAAGCGATGCAGCTGCTCGACCGGGAGCGGCGCGCGGTCGCCGCAGACGTGATAGGCGAACACAAACAGGGCGGCCGCCGCGGGGGCGAACAGTTGCTGCCAGCGGCAAAGGCTGACCAGGTCGTCCCGGGTCGACCAGTTCCGCCAGTATTGCCGCCCGCGACCGGCCGGGAAGCGACGGCCCTTGATGTCGATCAGCCAGGTCGCCGTCGCCGCGTGTGGCAGGTCGTCATCGTCGGCGAACAGCGGCAGCGCCGCTTCCTGCGGCGACGTGCGCGTCTCGGGCGAGACAATGAAGTCGAGGCTCTTGAGCGAGGCCTCGCCCAAGCGGCTCCGCTTGGCCTCGTCGACCGCCACATAGGGCACCCGCGCCTGCCGCAGGTAATCCTCGAAGGCCGCCTCGTAATGGTTGTCGCGCTTGGCCACGGGCCACCTCGCTGTCAGGTTAGAACGTGTCCGGTGTCGTCACGGAACGAGCCGTCACGTTACGGGATTCCAGCAGCGCGCATTATTCCGCCCCACGCCCGTCCTGCAAGGTGGAAAACGGCCCGCCGCGCGATTTGGCGGAAACCCGCAGCGGACAACCGCTGCCAGCCGCGATGAGAATCGCGCTAACGCCCCAGGGCGTCGCGGGCGGCCGCCACAACCGCCGCCGGCGTGAGGCCAAAATGTTCGTAGAGCTGCTGGTAGGGCGCCGAGGCCCCGAAGTCGGACAGCCCCAAAAAGCGGCCGCCTTCGCCCTTCCGCGCGCTCAGCGGCCCGAGATACCGCTCCCAACCCTGCGCGATGCCCGCCTCGACGGCGACCCGCGCCGTGACGCTCGGCGGCAACACTTCATCGTGATAGGCCGCCTCCTGCTCGTCGAACAACTCCCAGCTCGGCAAGCTCACCAGGCGGACCTTCACGCCGTCGGCTGCCAGCTGCTCGTAGGCCTCCACGGCAATGGCCAGCTCGCTACCGGTGCCGATCAGAATCACCTCCGGCGCTCCGTCGGCGGCATCGGCCAACACGTAGCCTCCCCGCGCGACGCCGGCGGCACTGGCGTAACGACTGCGGTCCAGCGTCGGCAGGGCCTGTCGCGTGAGCACCATGGCGGTCGGTCGATCGCCGATCGGCAGCACCGCCCGATAAGCCTCGGTGACTTCGTTGGCATCGCCCGGTCGCATCGTGATCAGGCGGGGAATCGCCCGCACCGCGGCCAGGTGTTCGATTGGCTGATGCGTCGGTCCGTCTTCACCGAGGCCGATCGAATCGTGCGTGAGCACGTAGAGCACCGGCAGCCGCATCATCGCCGCCAACCGCATCGACGGCCGCAGATAATCGGTAAACACAAAGAAGGTCGCCACGTAGGGTCGCAAGCGGGCCAGGGCCAGACCGTTGGCCGAAGCGGCCATGCCATGTTCGCGGATGCCGAAGTGCAGGTTGCGACCGGCCGCGTGGCCCGCCGCATGACTGCTCTCCTCCTTGAGCAAGGTCATCGTCGAAGGGGCCAGGTCGCCAGAACCCCCCAGCAGCCAGCCGATCCGTCCCGCCAGGGCGTTGAGCACCTGGCCTGAGGTAATCCGCGTCGCCGCGCCCTTGGCGTCCGGCTCAAAGCTGGGCAGATCGGCGTCCCAATCGTCCGGCAGCTCGCCCGCCAGCAGCGTCTGCACTTGTGCCGCCAGCTCGGGGTGCTGCTTCGCGTAGTCGGCGAATTTGGCTTCCCACGCGCTCCGCGCGGCGGCACCCCGTGCGGCGACCGCCTCGCCGAAATGCATGCGGACCTCTTCGGGCACGAGGAACTTCTCGTCCGCCGGCCAGCCATAGGCCTCCTTGGTCAGCCGGACCTCGTCTTCGCCCAGCGGAGCGCCGTGAGCGCCGTGCGTGTCCTGTTTATTCGGCGAACCGTAGCCGATGTGGCTGCGGACGATGATCAGCGTGGGGCGGTCGTCGCAGGCGACAAAGGCGTCGTAGGCCTTCTTCAGGGCTTCCAGATCGTTAGCATCGTCCACCCGCACCACGTGCCAGCCGAGTCCCGTGAATCGCGTGGCCACGTCCTCGCTAAAGGCCAGCTCGGTTTCCCCTTCGATCGTGATCTTGTTGTCGTCGTAGATCCAGCACAGGTTCGCCAGCTGCAGGTGACCCGCCAGCGAGGCTGCCTCGGACGCGACGCCTTCCATCAGGTCGCCGTCACTCGCCAGGGCGTAAACGTTGAAACCGAACAGTTCGAAGCCGGGCCGATCGTAGGTGGCCGCCAGCCAGCGACCCGCCATCGCCAAACCGACGCTGTTGCCGACGCCCTGTCCCAGGGGACCGGTCGTCGTTTCGATGCCGGCCGCCTCACCAAACTCCGGATGCCCCGCACAGGGACTCTCCAGTTGCCGAAAATTCTTCAGATCGTCGAGCGAGATGGCCGGCCTGCCGAGCGTCGCGCCACGCTCGTCGACCGCCGCGACGCCCGCCAGGTGCAGCACCGAGTAGAGCAACATCGAGGCATGCCCGCACGAGAGCACGAAGCGATCGCGGGCCGGCCACTGCGGCGCCGCCGGATCGTAGCGCAGCACCTCGCTCCACAGCGCGTAGGTCACGGGAGCCAGGGCCATCGGCGTGCCGGGATGGCCGCTGTTGGCGGCCTGCACGCCGTCCATCGAGAGGGTGCGAATCGTGTTGATCGTGAGTTGTTCGATACTTGTGGTCGTGGTGCTCATATTTCCCGTCGACATCGTTTCTTCTTGTTTTCTTCTTGCCAACCTGCCCGGCGACATCGCGCGCCGCCGATCGGCGCGCATTTTTTCCAGCTTCCGCTCAGAATTCTGAATCGACCCAGTGTAGAGCCTGAGCCGGGCGGTGGTCAATGTGATGAGCCGCGCGCCGCGACGGCCTGCGTGATTGGCCTGCTCGAGAATCGTCGCCCGCACGCGACGTTACTTCCGCTTCAACGTCCGCGTCACTTTTTCTGCAGCAAGCCGGCGCTCGACTGGAAGTAGCGCCGCCGCCGCTGCTGTCCCGTGGCGGCCGCCTCCGACTGTTGTCGCGCGAGATCGCTCAGATTGGCCGCGCAGGCGCGGCAGCCAATCTCCTCGACGTGAAACTTGTAGTAGTCGGCCGTGCCCTCGGGCAACACGCCCAACAAGTAGCTGCCCCATTGCTGCCGTGTGGGACAGGTCAATCGTCGGCGTCGCCAGATGTCGCCCAGGCTGTGCACGCCGGCGTCGCGACGGGCACTGAGTCGCCGCAGGCGGCCGCCCAGGTTGGGCTCATCGGACAGGGCCGTTTCGATCTCGGCCATCCGCGCCACCGGCAGCGCCTCGTCGAGATAGGCCTCCAGTTCCCGGTCGGTGAAGTTCATCGTGCTCATCGGAGTTGCTTGGGGCGGGGATGCGTGGGGCGGATTGGGCGGAGCCGCTCGGGCCAGGATTGGGGGAGGCGAAGGACGACCGGCACCAACTGGATCATAAGGGGATCAAACAAGCATCAACTACGAAGCCAGCTCCGGAAACACATCCGTGCTGAGATCCTGCCGCCGCACCGACTTGCGGATCCGCGAGACGAAGTCGAACTTGAAGCTGGCGACTTGTTGCTCCGTCAGATCCAACTCCGCGGCCACCTGCTTGTTGGCCAGGCCGCGCACCAGCAACAGCTCCAGGCATTTCACCTTGGCCCAGTCCTGCTTCTCGTGCCAGTGGCTCAGGATCTCGCCCATCGCCAGCGCCACCGCGTCCGCTTCCAGCCGGCGTCGCTCGGTGCTGCGGGCCAGGCTGCTCACCGCGCGGCGTCCGTCGGGCAACTCCCAGTCGCTACGGCTGCCGGCGGTCGCCAGCGGCATCGTCGGTCGGCGACCTTCGCGGCGCAGGTGGTCGGTCAGCTTGTGCGCGGCGATCGAGAAGAGATAACTCTCCAACGGCCGCGACTCGTCGAAGTTGGGCAGACTGGTGAGAAATCCGATCAGCGTTTCCTGCACGACGTCTTCGCTGGCGGCGCGGTTGCCGATGCGACTCTCCACGAAGGCCTGCAGGCGACCTTCGTAGCGATCGATCAGCGCCTGCCAGGCGGACTCGTCGCCGGCGCGCACCGCCCGTACCAAGAGTTGATCGCTTTCGGATGCGGGACTCATGCTCCCTCACTCGTCGATTCTTCTCTTCAGGCTGCACGGGGCTTCAGGCCGCAGCGGACTTCGGGCCGCACGCGTTCGTGGCTCGCACTCTGCCTAACCGAGCGCGACCAGCTGACTGAGCACCAAACCGCCCGCCACCAGGCTGGCCACGACCGCGGTGGCCCCGGCCCGCAGGCGTCCTTTGTATTTTCCCTCGGTCATTGTGTCGATCCGCAAATAGGCAAAGGCCGTCGTCAGCAGCGCCAGCAAGCTGCCCAGACCGAAACCGCCGTAGGCGAGGCGGCTCTGCCGGGTTGCCTGGCGGGCCTTGGCCGCCAGACGCGTTTGAACCTGCTCGTCGAAGCGGAGCAGATTATAGAGCGTGTACATCGTCTGGTCCTCGGCCAGGGGGCCAAAACTCCGGCTCTCTTGGCCCAGGTGTTCGGCGACAACGATGTGCTCGCGCATGAAGCCGGGTGAAACGGAGAGCAATCGCCGATCGCCGTGCGGCACGTACTGGTCGACATACTCGGCCACGGCCTGCGAGAACGCCTCGTCCAGCGCCTCGCCACATTCGCGCAGCGTGGCATAGGGGCCCGCGGTGACGACACGATAGTGGGCCCCGCCCGTCGTCTGCGGGACCTCGTTGACCCAGTCGGGCAGGTCGGCTTCCGGCGTGCTGTCGATGCCGCTGACTTCGTCCTCGACCACAACGGGCGGCTGATCGTTGTCCGGCTCAACGGGCGTTTCGACAGGCTCGGCCGCTGCGATGAGTACCAGCTCGCTCGCCGGTGCCGGGGCACTGACTCCCTCGATGCGCGAGACTCGTTCGGCTTCGCTATCCGAGCCGGAATCCTCAGCAACAAAGAACCAGCCGAAACCGAGCACCACCACCGCCACCGGAATCAACGCGAAGGCGGCCAGGATCGCCCGTCGCAAGCGGCGGCCGCCGAAGATGCAGGCCAACACGCCGGCGGCCACGACACCCAGACCTAGCAGCAGAATCAACGGCCCAAGCAGTATCAGTTCAACCGTTGCCACAGTGCCTCCTCCTTACGCCGAGCTAGCGGCGACCGACTTTGCCGGTTCCGACTTCTGCGGGTCGAGCCAGGGGCTGGCCAACTGCGTGGCCACCGCGATGGCCGCGGCCGCCATGAAGCCCCACGGCTGGGCCAACATGCCCCAGTCCTGCGGGAAGGGCCAGAACAGATACAGACCGATGGCCGTGGTCACACAGACCGCCGTCCGCCACAGCCCCACGCGGGAATTTCGCAGCGGATCGGCCAGCTTCCACCATCGCATGATCAGCATCAGGAAGCCGAAGTAGGTCAGGTACGAAAGCAGGGAGTGAGTCGCGCCAGAACTTTGCGGATCGGCCACGAAGAAGGGCTCGACCTCGAACATGTGGGGCAGTTCCACCAGCAAGACTTCCTGAGCCGCGAAAGCGATCGCGCCCAGACCCAGTCCCATCACCAACATCCAGAACCGCCGCAGCGAGGCCTCGCCGCCCGTACCTTCCCAAAACTTGGTCGGAATCAACACACCCCAGGTGCCGGCGATACTCACGATCGACAACCAGGCGAAGCGATCGACGGCAAACTTGCCCAGCAACATCGACAGCGCCAGACAGGTGACCAGGCACACGACCGCCCCCAGGGCCAGCGAGCCGAGCAGTTCGGTAAACCGCTCGCGGGGCGACTTGATCGGCAGCGCCCGCAGGGCCGGCGGATGCCACTTGCGGCGATGCACACGTCGGGCCGAGCCACCGACCGGCGCCGCGCACTTCGCGTCGGCCACCGTCTTCGCCTCGACCACGTGTGCCGAAGACGCCGGCGATGGTCCGCGAGGTTCCGCAGGTCCGTCGCTCAGCCAGACGAAGATCTGCCAGAGGATACGATAGAACAAGTAAATGACGCCAAAGGTGACCAGCGCTCCGATCAGCGGTCCGCTGATCGCGGGTAACAGCCACACCCCGAGTACGATGATCAGAATCTTGGCCGGCGTATTGACGTTGTTGTTCCAGGCATGGCCCAGCTGCGAGAAGGTGTCGTTCACGAACTCGGCAATCGGCTCGCCCCGTCCGTCGTCACCACCGCTGCCTGCCACTTCGTGCGCCTTGCCAGTCGCCCCGGGGGACGCGGTCGCCCCGGGCGACGCAGCTGCGGCGGACGCCGCTTCCACCTCGGGCGATCGTCCGGCGACCGACTCGGCCACGGGAATCGCCCGGGCGGCCACCCGCGCTGCGGCGTGAACGCGGGAGTTGTCCGGATCGACCGGCGGCAGGGCCGTGACCAGTTCCGCAGCCGAGGCATAGCGGGCCGCCGGATCCTTGGCCAAGGCCTTCGCCACGATCGAACGGTACGGCTCCGACAGTCGCGACACGTCGGGCGTGGCGGTCAAGTGTTTCATCAAGACTTCGCCGACGCTCTCACCTTCGAAGGGGACGTGGCCCGTGAGCATCTCGTAGAGCATGACGCCCAGGGCGTAGACGTCGATCTCTTTGCCGTAGCGGCCGTTGGCGATCTCGGGCGCCATGTAATGCACGGTGCCGACGCTTTCGGTCTGCCCGCTGCGACGGCTGCAGGAAATGAATTTTGAAAGACCGTAGTCACCCACCTTCACCAGACCGCGGTCGGAGAAGATGTTGCCCGGCTTCAGATCCCGATGCACGATCCCGCACTCGTGCAGGTAGCCGACACCGGCAGCAATGCCCTGCATCCAGGCGGTTGCTTCGCCGACCGGCATGCCTTCGGGATGATCGGAGATGAGGTCTTCCAGGCTGTCGCCGTTGACGAACTCCATCACGACCCAGTGATCGTCCCGCTCGTCGGTGCGAATATCGTAGAGATCGAGCAGGTGAGGATGCTTGAGGTTCAAGCACTGCACGACGCCCCGCAGCTCGACGTCGAGACTGCGTCGGATCAGCTTCAGGGCGACCTCTTTGCCGCCGTCGCTGACCGCGTAATAGACCTCGCCAAAGCCGCCCTGTCCCACGCCGCGCTTGATCGTATAACCGGGCAGCGGCGCGCTGCCGCTGGCATAGGTGAACCGCGAGGGAACCTCGCCACGTCGCTGCCCTGCGACAACCGGCTCGCCGGTGGCGTCGCGATCGTCTTGCTCGGTGGCGTGGGGGTTCATGAAATCGGCTCTTGGGGAAAGGCTTACGGTCATCGTCGGGCGCCGACGCGCGACGGTGGCCGCCGGCCACGTCGCACAGTATCTTTCTATCTTACTTGTCTTGCTATTTTAGAGGCTTTCCACGCTCAGTGAAAAATCCTCACCGCTGACTCGCGATTGCTCGGCGAGCAGGCCCGGTTGGACATGCTCGGTGCCGTCGATCGTGAGCGGTTGGGCTCCGCGCATGGCCAGTTTCCCGTCCTGCTCGAAGAGCACCGCTTCGGAGGTCATCTGCCGCGCGACGATGTGACTGGTCGTTGCCGGTCCGATCACGCAAGAGTCGGCCAGCAGCAAGACCGCGTCGACCGGCGGACTGAGACGGTGATGACTCTTCACCGTCAGCCGGGCCGTGGCGCTCAAGGGATGCGGTCGGCGAAATTCCAGCTTCACCGCGCCCCCCAGGTCGATCTCCTGACCATCGCAAAGCGTCGTCGGCTGGGCGATGAGCTGTCCGTCGAGCAACACCCGCGCATTCGGTAGCAGCAGATAGCCTTCCTGGTCGCGACGAATCGAGGCGTGGTGCCGAGAGATGTCGGCCTGCAGCGGCACGTCGACGCGATTGCCGGGCACGGCCTGCCCCAGATGCACGTGGTCGCCGCGACAGACGAGAAACCCGCCCACCGCGTCCATCCAGATCACGAAATGCCGTCTGCCAGATTGCTTCATGGTCGACTGCAGTGCTGCGGAGTGACCGGCCGGAAAACGGTGGATCGTGCTGTGTGTCGCCGAGTGTGAAAAATTGGCCACCATCGCACCCACCTTTCCTTTTATAACGCGTCTCCCTGGCCGGCTAGGCACCCGCAGTCGCCTGGCCCCTCCGGCG
>ERZ869936.1771-NODE-1771-length-14344-cov-7.673805_pt1 | contig 14344 bp, 35 predicted proteins | sample MGYA00520876_ERZ869936 | MGnify/ENA primary metagenome ERZ869936 (study PRJEB32218, sample SAMN09650985) | biofilter metagenome | isolation source: enrty point of leading RO module | place: Saudi Arabia: Thuwal, RO plant located on Red Sea | collected 2016-02-17 ...
ATCTGTGATGTGATTCAGTCTGATGCTTTTGAAGACAATCATATCGTTCAAGAGATGCACGATAATGATCTGCTTCCTACTTATGATGAAGACAAATACGAATACGAGGATGAGTGGGAAGAAGAGCTTCATGAAGCTATCTTTGCAGTCCTTAGTGAGCAGTGGTTTGAATACGGCTGGATTGATAGCAGCCTGACCCAGTATGATTACAAGCGAGGTCGTTGCGACGTTTCTTGTGAGTTCTCTATTCCATTCTCAAAGGTTCGTGAGCATCAGGACGACTACTGGAGACCATGTGAAGTTTCAGTTGACATTCCAGACAGTGGGCATATGACCTTTAACATTTGATCTAGGAGTATCTTTCAGACCCTAAGGGAGCTAAGCTCCACTGCCAACAAATGACCACACGCACAATAGGGCGGTAGCCAAGTGGTTAAGGCAGCGGTCTTATATACCGAAGATACGTGGGTTCAACTCCCACCCGCCCTACCATTTTCCGCTTACATACCGGATAATAGTATGTTAAGGAGATAGTAAAATGAGTACGCTTATGCGTTTTGCAGTCCCAACCCTTATTCTTATGGGCTGCCCCGCTCCCGAAGAGGAGCCAGTCGAGGATGATACCCTCGTAGAAGACACCGTTGAAGACACTGACGTTGAGGATACCGATGTCAAGGACTCCGACACAGACGACGTAGACACTGATACAGACGTGGATACCGACACTGATGCGGACACTGATGTTGATGACACCGACGTGAAGGACACCGACGTGTGACAACCGCTGGCACACCGGTTATAGTGTGCCAACACTTCTAACTAAAGGATAATAAAATGAAGTTTCTAGAGAAGAATAGTAAGGTTTCAAATGGTTTTATTGTTGCGACGCTCCTGTCAATCGCAGGTTCAATCGTGATTTGGAACTCGGCTGCCGCTGATCCCGCACACATTGAGCGACTTGCTCTCTTTGTTGGGCTCTGGGCTCCAACATTCATGGGCTTTGCTAACTATTACTCTGAGTGATAGAAAAAGATTGTTTGACTCCGCTGGCACACCGGCTTATAGTGTGCCAAACCTCTAAGACTCAGGAGATATTATGTTTGATGATTCTGAAGTTAAGTACACTTTTGTTATTGAGAGTGCCGGGTACGATGGCATCGAGCTAGTTGAAGTTGAGTTGCCATACCACCCAAGTTCTGGTGAGATTGAAGAAATTGGAGAGGCGATTCTTCAGGAGCACGAGGCAGACGAGGTACTTTTCTGCATTCCTACAAACGAGATTACTCGATGGAAAGCTAGGTTCACTGGCTGCACTCTAGAGGAAGCTTCTTAATTTTAATGGGTCAATAGCTCAATTGGTAGAGCACCGGACTTTTAATCCGTAGGTTCAGGGTTCGAGTCCCTGTTGACCCACTCTTTTTGAGCACTTGAGGCGTAAGCGTGATAGAAGGTAAGAGTTTTTGCTCCATTACCAACGGAGATACGACCTTTTTGATTGTTTCTTACGACCAAGTTATAGTGCTCTGGAGTTGCCAGTCCCATAGGTCTGTGGTGGACCAACTGGCCCACTTTCTTTTTGCCTGCATAGCTCAGTTGGTTAGAGCAACGGACTGTTAATCCGTGTGTCCTTGGTTCGAGTCCAAGTGCGGGCGCTTTTTGAATAGGAGATCACATGTCATATCAAATGTTAGCGTCTCTTGCTCTGGCGTTGGGCTGGTTTTGTCTTGGGTTTTTTGTTTGTGGTGCCTTGATAATGGCACTCTGGGATTAAACAACAGATTGTTTTTACATGACGGTAGTTGCTTATATAATAAGTGCGCGTTCAAAGTCAGAAATGAACGTGAAGAGTTTGGATACTCTAGAGCCGCAAGGCAGTTGAAACCTGACTAGCGAGGGTGACGCGGTGAAGACAGCGACCAGTAACTACTGTTTCAGTCCGCTGGTATACCGGCTAAAGTATACCAAACCTACCTTTTATGAGAGATAGTAATGAGTTCATCAAGTCTACTATGGTCTATTCTTTCTAGTTTGAGCACTGCCCAGCACCAGTTGGAGCAACTATCAAAGCTTGAGGATCTTGACAGCGTGACCCGAGAGTCAGTCACGATGGAGATTATTTTTCTCAGAAATGTTTGCCATCGCGTGAGAGACATTGAACGCTGGTCATCGCATCGAATGAAAGAAGACGCTTGACTCTTGTTTGAATATCTTATATAATAAGAATATGCCGGAGTGGTGGAATGGTAGACACGAGAGACTTAAAATCTCTTGCCCAGTGGGGCGTGCGGGTTCGAGCCCCGCTTCCGGTACCACTTTACTTGGAGAATCAGATGTATAAGGTTTACACCTATAAAGACGGAAAGTATGATTTTCTTGGTTGGTCTTTTGGAGACACCCAGAGAGAAGCCATCTCGAACTGGAAGCGAGATAATGTTAGAAAAGCCAAGTTGATAAAGGAAGCGAGCCTTCTACAGATTATTGCCATCCCAGAACTGGGCGGTATTTAGTTTTATATTTTAGTGTGGAGCGGACTGATGATTGACGAAGGTGATCTAGTCACATTGAATCCTGATTGTTGTTATAACGAGTGGAAGCCAGAGGAGGAGTGGATTGGGCAGGTTCTTAAAGTTGTGCCCACCGCGCCCGATACGGGTGTTAAGCGTGCCCGCGTTGTCTGGCTGCGAGGCTCAAAGCTTGGAAACACAAACATGATGGATTTTCGTAGTTTGAGGCTTCTGGGAGAAGACTGATGTGGACAAACGTGTTTATTGGAGATATGATCCGGCATAAACAAACCGGCGAGGTTGGGATTGTTCTGCGCCGATGTCTAGCAGATGAACTGGAAGATTACTGGAGTCGTGGAACCGACAAGTACGCTTACGAGGTCAAGTTCACAAATCCAGTCTCTCGAAGAACTTGGGTTGAACGTGATTTAATTGAAGTTATCTGTCCGACCGATTGAGGTGTAGAATGTCATTTGTCTGTTTTGACAAGGGTGAAGAGGAAATTGTTATCTTTGTGGAGCCCGACGACATCAGTCGCCACGGTATGGTTGAGGTTGAACGTGGACAGTTTGATAAAGATTATGATGCAACCCTTTTCTTTTTTCAGAGCCATGAACATGCTCATGACTTCTCGTATCACCACTGGAAAGAGATGCTTTCGTCTGACCCAGAATCAGCCATTGATATACTCGGTGGCCCCTCTAATGTTCTTGGGTTTGCCATGGGGCATCCCGTGACTGTTGGGAAGAACATCTATTCCTCTCTTGAAGATTGGCTTCGCGCTATTGCATCTGACCCTTGTGATGGTACTTTTGAGCAAGGTCCGTTCTTCGTTAAGAGTGCGAGTCAAGATTTAATTGAGAAACTTGGGTTTGCGCCCGTGTTGATTTATGTTAATTGAGCCAAAGGAGGCAATTATGGCATACCGCGATGATATTTACGAGGATGGGGAGCAGACATTTGTCACAGACTATGATCTGTTTGATATGGCCCTTGGGACAGTTTCTTTCCCGGCGCAGGACCGCTACGAGGAACCTGACTACGCAGAAAATTATCCACATCAATCTGTTGCCAGTTCCCACTCGGATGGTTATCCAGATGAAGAGATCCCTGCGTGGGCTTTTGAAGACTTTAAGGAGGGCAGTGATGAAACTCGTTGGTGAAACTATCCAAATGACAGAGGCAGAACTTTTGGTTTTTGATGAGCTACGGTCTTGTTTGCTGTCCGTAGTTCAAGAGCCTCTTGAGCCGCTGGATATTCTTCTCTGGTGGACTACCCAGCCCGAGGCGATTGCGTGAGCGAGGATGACTTTGAACCGGGTACTCTCGTTCAGCCAGCAACATCTTGGTCGAACACTCTGGCTTTCGTTATCGAAAGCCCTGTCCCTGTTCTATACGGGGCTTTTCGTTACTACGTTCTCTGTGGCGACAACGCTGGCTCTATCGGCTACGGTAAGAAAGACGCTTGGAAGATGCTGAAGGACGTTAAGAATGATTGAACAAGACTATGAGCTTGGTGATATGATCGAATGGTCAAAGCCAAGCTACACTGGTGGTACTACTCTGCAAATTAGCGTTGTGGTTAAACGGATTGACGCACCCGACCTTTCGTCAACTTCTAACTGGTACCCGGCTTATGTTGTTATGGAGCCCGGTGGCAGGCGGGCTACTGTTAGTCACCGTATGATGAGGAGAATCAAATGAACCAGTATAAGAAAGGTGACCGCTTCGAGACCTTAAAGAAGGGCCAAGACACAAGCGGAAAGAAGGTTCCAAAGGGCTCTATTATCCTGATGTATGATATGTCCCTTGGGTGTAGCAAAGAAGATACTTTCTACCTCAATATTAAAGGCGTCACAACCAAGGGCCAAATGATTGAATGGCCACTATCCGATAGATACCTGCGGAAGCTGGGTATCGGAGAGGAGGAGTAAATGCACAACCCGATTGACTATTTTATGTATGGCCTATTCGCTGGGTACATTTTTGCTTGGGTTCAAATAGCTTATCATCTAGGGGAAAAGGAAGATGAAGAGTAAGTTTGAGGCAGGAGATATTGCTTTTGTCGTAAACGCCCCACATGGCCCACTTATTTTGGCACTGGTGCAGGAGATGATGTCAGACACTTGTGCTCGTGTCTGCACCTTTAGGGACGGGAAGAGCTTTTTTTGCGATGTCAGGGTTTTAATACCAGTTATCAGGGAGTGAACATGAAAACCAACGGAACAGAGATTCGAGTCTATATCAAAGAACAGTGTCCATACTGCCAGAGAGCACTACAGATTATTCGCCTTCTTCTTGGTGACGCTGATTTGAAAGTTGTTAACCTGCAAAACGATCAGCAGACACGCAGGCAGATTGCAAAGGCAACCGGACATACAACGATGCCAGCTATTTTCATTGGAGAAACCTTCATCGGCGGCTGTTCTGAACTTGAGGATGCAATTTTCTCTGGACGTGTTCGTTCAATCTTGCTAAAGCAGAGCTTGCTTGAGAAAGTCATTGACTTCATTGGGCGATATTTAAGCAGGGGCTAGACATGTTGGACATGGAGAAACTTTGCGCTCCGTTGTTTGAGGTTGGTGATCTTGTGGTGTTTAGGCGAGAAATGATCAACCCCGATCACATGTCGTGGATACGTGATGCAGCCTATGCCGACACACCTTGTCTGGTTATTGAGACTATGACAAGCCCCATTTCCGAACAGTCGAATATCTTTTTGACCTTATTGGTGAACGGTGAACGCAAGATTGTTCCACCAAAGATATTGAAGAAGCTGCAATAACAAAGAATCAGAAACTTTCTTTCATTTAGACTCTTGACGTGAGTCATTCTAGGTCTTAAAAGAATCTTGAACACTGCGACTGTGGGAGAAGACATGAGAACTGTCCGCTGTAGCTACTGTCATATGACTGGCCATAACCGTCGAGGCTGCCCAGAAAGAAAGAAGTTCATGCAGAACAACCCCGAAAGCTGGGAAGCGCGTTATGAGGAGAGTTTGAAGCGTCGTGCCCGAAAAGCCCGCCGATGCAGCTTTTGTCATGATACTGGTCACACCCGCCGCACCTGCCCTTCGCTCACCAAGGCTGTCGCTGCGATTCGACAGGCTGATTCCGAGCATCGTCGCAAGCTTATCCCAGTCTTGCAAGCCTCTGGTCTTCGTCCGGGTGCTCTCTTACTAGAGAAGACTTGGCGGGGAGAAGGGCACAGTCACTTGGTTACCGGGATTGACTGGAGTCTTGTTAGTTTTCGCAAGTCGAAGTCATACACAAGTTGGCTAAAGACTCTGCGAATCCATGACGGTCGGCAGTCGTACCTTGCCTGTCCCTACGATGAATCGCTCCCACGGGATGTTGTTGGGTACCGTGATTCATACGTCAGTCTCGTTTCTTCTGGTGACGAGCCGCTCACACCCCCTGATGGCTGGCTCGATGGGGAGCCAGAGGAGGCTATCCGAACATGGCTAAAAGAGGAAAAGCTGACCATACGGGACGTTGACCGCTACGTTTCCGTGGATTATATTGCCTGACGAGGAAATTATTTTAGGTTTGGGGTTGACCGGTTCAGCCCCAGCCTTTATAAGAGGGTGGCAAAAGGAGTCAGGCATGGCACGAGTTACTATTGGAAACCGTCTGGAAGCTTTGGTTGGTTCTGCTCATCTCGATTCTCGCGACCGTGAGTTTGCCAGCGACTTGTTGGCACATTACCGCAAGAAGGGCTCCCTGACCTCTGGTCGTAGGCACTGGCTGACCAAGCTGGAGGAAAAAGCTGCCTCGCGCAAAGCCAACCCTCCCAAGGTTGACACTGAAACACTGTCTCGCATTGATGCTTTGCTTGCCAAGGATATGCTGGCATGGGGTCGCGACATGCTGGTCTCCCAGCGTGATTGGGTCTCGTCGGGTCGTGCCTTGACCGAGAGGCAGGTCCGTGCAATCGAGCGTGTCGAGTATGATACTCGTGAAGTAGAGAACTTCGAGTTCACTGATGCAGATCGGGTCTCCATGGCCACACTCGCAGAATACTACGGGACTACTGGATACTACTCTCGGTTTGTCAGAGACTTCAGAGAGAACCCTAACTATGTCCCTGCACCACACTTCTGGAAGAAGTTGACCAACAACAAGTATGCTCGTATGGTTCTGGCCGAGTCTCAAAAGAACTACTTTGAGGGCGGCGATGAAGTGAAGATGCGCTCTAATGCAGCGGTTCGCAAGACCTACGGTCGTTCCATGGCGGGAAGGTTGGGCTTTGTTTTGCAGGATCACGGCGTCACCTCGGCAGTGCAGGGTGGCAAATGCTACCTCGTTTTGTTTGCAGGAGAAGCGGCTCCTCGGAAGGTCGAGGCAAGGTATCTCATGAAAAATAAGGGCTAGACTAGACTTTCAAGAAAGTTTGAATTATTTTTATTTCCACGCTTGCCAGTAGCTTGGCAGGCGATTAAGAATGGGGTGCGGAATGAACCGCTTGCCCCTTGGAGGCAATCATGGCAGCAATCGACTTCGCAACCTTCAACACAATCGTTCCTCTCGTTATTGACGCTGCGCTGCCCGTTATGATTCGCGGTCGGCATGGTGTTGGTAAGTCTGAACTGGTGTACCAGACCGCAAAGGAGCTTGGCTTGCCTGTTGTCGAGCGCCGTGCATCACAGATGACCGAGGGCGACCTCATGGGTCTCCCAAGCATCGACGGCAACAGCACTATCTGGAACGCTCCAGACTGGCTCAAGACTGCTTGTGAGCAACCTGTTGCTCTGTTTCTTGACGAGGTTGACCGCGCAACGCCAGAGGTCCGTCAGGGTATCTTTGAGTTGACTGACAGTCGCAAGCTTAACGGTTGGAATCTTCATCCCGGCACTCGCATCTTTGCGGCAGTCAACGGCGGCGAAGCCTGCGCCAGCCAGTATCAGGTTGGCGAGATGGACCCTGCCGAGCTTGACCGTTGGACCGTGTTTGACGTCGAGCCAACCACCGAGGACTGGCTTGTCTGGGCAAAGGATAAGGTTGGTGGTCTTGTTTGGGACTTCATCAATCAGAACCGTCAGCATCTTGAGCACGCTGGTGAGTACGAGCCAAACAAGGTCTACCCGTCCCGGCGTAGCTGGGCACGTCTGGACCAGACCATGGGTAACATGGAGGTTGGTTCTGCTTTTCTCGCCCTCGCCGCTGGCTTCGTTGGCTTCGAGGCTGCCGTCACGTTTCGAGACTTTGCAGCTAACTACGAGCGACAGGTGACTGTCGAGGACATCCTTGACAGGGGCAGGATCTCGCGCACCACGGACTTTGGTGTGACAGAACACTGCGCCCTTGTGGAGAAGCTTGCCCAGTCTGGGCGTTTCGCCGAGGCTTTGTCGGACACGCAGATTCACAACCTTGCAGACTACTTCGTCTCGCTGCCCAGCGAGGCAGCCATGAAGTTGTTTGAGCACATTGGTGCGAACGAGAACGACCAGCAGAACTTGATTAAGCTTCACCGGGCAACTGCCACTAGCGGTGTGTCGGTGAAGCAACACCTGACTGCACTCGTAGTCGGCAAGGTCACTGCGTCCTAGACTACTTACACATTCAACTTGGGGGGCGAGAGCCCCCAAACATTGGAGGACCAACATGCGTTTGAAAGAAGAAGACCCAATCGACGTGATTGTCATGCTCTTGGGTATTGTGGTATCAATGCCATTTTTCACAGTGCTCTCAAGTATTTTTGCTTGAGGGCTTGTGCTCTTTCTATAAAGTGATTAAGACTGGTGTGAACCCAAGCTGGAGTGTCTCACATGACCTTCGACCTTAACCAACATGTGGCTCGTCTACTTCTTGAGGAGCCGTTCTTTGCCGCCCTCTCTCGACACCTCGACAAGCGCCCAGACACCGGCATCAAGACTGCTGGTGTTCGTCTCAATCCAGAGACCGCCCGCTACGAGATGATCTACAACCCCGCGTGGTTCGAGCGTTGCATCGCACTTCGCGAGGGTAAAGAGGAGCAGTTTCTCTACGTCAAGGGTACCCTGCTACACGAGTTCTATCATGTTGTCTTTGGTCACCTTGCGGGTCGCCTGCCAGAGGGCGGTTTGTCCAAGCAGTGGAATGTTGCTGGTGACCTTGCTATCAACACTCACCTTATGCGTGAGAATGGCGACCACATGCTCCCAGAGGGTGTTTGCTTTCCCGGCGTTGGCCCCTTTGCAGAGTACCCGGCAGGTCTTTCAGCAGAGGCATACTACAAGCTTCTGACTGACGATGAGAATCAGCAGCAACAGGGCGAGGATGGCGACCAAGCTTCGGAGGGTGCAGGTGGCGCTCCCTCGGACGAGAATGATGATGGTCAGGGCTCTGGCGGCGACAGCCAGTTCGATGATCATTCTGGTTGGGCCGATGGCGCTGACGAGATGACCCGACGTGCCGCTGACCAGCGTATGCAGGATGCTATTAAGAAGGCAGCACACGAGGCGGAGAATCGCGGTTGGGGCTCTGTCTCTGGTTCAACCCGTCAGGACATTCGCGCTAGTCTCCAGACCAAAGTAGATTGGCGTAAGGTGCTTCGTAACTTTGTTAAGACCTCTGTTCGAGCGAACAAGCGTTCCACGGTGAAGCGCATCAACAAGCGTTTCCCCTACATTCATGCCGGACGCAAGGTCCGTCGTGAGGCAAGGTTGGCCATCTCCATCGACCAGTCTGGTTCGGTATCAGATAGTATGCTGGAAGCTTTCTTCTCGGAGTTGAACAAGTTGGCAGGTATTGTCGAGTTCACGGTCGTACCATTCGACACCCGTGTTGACGAGAAGAAGGTATTTGTCTGGAATAAGGGGCAGCGTGTTAGGGCAGAGCGTGTGCTTTGTGGCGGCACCGACTTCAATGCTCCCACACAGTACGTCAATGACAAGGGCTTCGATGGCCATATTGTGTTGACCGATATGGAAGCCCCGAAGCCCGGTCCTAGCCGCTGCCGTCGCATGTGGATGACTACCGCAGGCTACGCTCGCCGCCCATACTTTCAGACGAACGAACGGGTCATCGCGATTGACGAGTGACGACCCACCTCCAGAAGGGGTCTCACAGCCCCTTACTGGCCCCTGTGAGACAGGCTGGCAACTGCCGAGGGTCTAGGGGTGCCCCAACGTCTCGCGCTCTCACAAGGGCCAATGAGAGGAATGACCTCGCGCCAGTTTTTTTCACTCATCTGCTTGCCACACCTGACAGAACTCATTAAGAGTCCACACCGGAGGTTGAAACCATGGCAAGATTCAAACAGGGCGACCTTGTTCGAGTTCACTTGCGTGGCACTTCAGCTATTGGTATGGTTCTGACCGAACCTGTTGACAAAGTGCGTCATGCCCTTGGCTACAGCCAGACTGTCGCCACAGTTCTCTGGCTTACCGGTCGCTATACTGGCCAGAGGCACGAAGAAACCCTTTACAGCCCACACTACAAGAAGCTTTGAGGAGGTAGAGAATGTTAGAGTATGAAGAGGGAGTTGTTGTTGTTCTGGCACTTGCTTTCATGGCAATTTCAGCCGTGATTATTCTGGGAGGTTACTGATGGCTCGAACCAAGTACAAGATTATTCGGCACTTCATGCACAGCGGCAACAAGGTGATTATGCGGGGGCTGACTCTGGCACAGGCAAAGCGCCACTGTAGCGACCCAGAGTCATCCTCGTCCACTTGTGTCAGTCCTGTGAACGTCAGTCGGACACACCAATATGGCCCTTGGTTCGACGGATTTGACAAAGAGTGAAAGTTTTTTGTTGACAGCCAGCGTCAGGTGACTAAACTGACGCCAGAACTTGAAGAGAGGTTGCCATGATGAAGCCAATGACACGTCGCCAGTTCTATTCACGGATGCGCTCTATCGGCTACAAGAAGTCGCCGATGCAACTTTCCCGCATGGGCGTGTCCTATGTTCATCCCGAGACTAGGACGATGGTCACCATTCCCAAGGACCATGAGCAGACCTTCATGGTCACTCTATCCGGTGACTGGCGCAGCGGTACGTGGACTAGCTCCGAGAAAGGCTGGGGCAACTTCGTTAACCCACGCCAACTTCAGCAGCTAGAGTGCTCCAACCTTCTGGAGTTTGCTTTCAAGCTTATGAAAGGTGAAATTCAACTTGAAGGTTGACAGCCTGACCCGGAGCCAATAAGGTGGGCTTGAATTGAGGGAGAAGTGATGAATCCTGCGATGGTGCTCTACGGAGCGTTGATCTACTTTTGTGGTTGTATGTTCATTGTGGAGGTGATGCGATGTCTGTGAAGGTAGAACGAACCGTCAGTGCTACTGACATGCCCGACGATTACCTTATGGCTCTGCTTGAAGGGCGCATCTCGTTTGATGAAGTTCATGAACTCTACCCCGGTCCTGACGTGACCGTTACCGAAGTTCCCGAGGAGAATGGAGAAGACGATGCTTGAGACCTACACAATCAAAGCTTGCGACGGTGGACAACCGGGCAAGCCCTACACCAGCACCAACAAGCTTAACGTGGCACTGGCCAATGCTACCATCGACAGTATTGGTCGGAGCCAACGCGAGCAGGACAGGGTGGTGACTAGTATCGTAGTTTCCGAGGGCAAGATGGTCGCACACTGTTATGATGAGAATGACGAGCATGTCTGCGACCTGTCATGGCGTCCAACCCGCGAAGGTTGGTTCATGTCCGGGTGATGGGCGAGGGGCCAAAGGCAGGTTTGAAAGGGCAAAAAGCTTGCCCCAATTTTTTTTCTTGCACAACGGTCTCAATCCATTAAATGCTCTGCACAAACCAAGACCACTTGAGGTGTGACCATGAACTCTAGCCCAAACCAGATGATGAACGAAGCTTGGCGCTCCAAGGGTATGACCCTAGTCGTTGACGACGGTTACCTTGTTCAACGTCGTGTGGTCATGAGTGTTCGCAGCACCTATGGCAACGGCATCAAGCTTGACCTCAATGCTCCGCTTGTAGGCTGCACTTCTACCCTGTTTGACCTCAAGCCATCTGACTATGGTCGGGTGTCATTCGAGGAGACCCATCACGAGGACCACGTTCACGATTGGATGGAAAAGCCCTCCGGACGCTAATAATCCCGATGGCTTGGAAAGGAAACCTTTGGAGGCAACAATGGCAAAGAAGAAGTTGGAGAAGCCAAAGCAAAGAAACATGGTCGCACTTGCTATGCGTCTCCGTTATGCAAACGGTCGTGGTGCCGGTGGGCATGGGCAGAAGGGCTACAAGCGTCACGCGAAACACAAGGGCAGAGGCTATCCTTGAGCCTTTGACTTCCACTTGACATCTTTTCTATTGACCTAGCTTGAGATTCATGAGATAGTGTTCGGGCAAGCCAAGGAGGACTCCCAATGGAACCACTACCACAAACCGTTCTAGATTTTCTGCTTGAGAAGGACATCTGCAAATCTCAAGCTGCTGCCCGTCGTCTCGCACGGATGCGAGCCATCGAGGTAGACGGCACCCTTGCTGACCTGTCGCGACCTATTGAGGGCGCTAAGACCATCAAGGTTGGTCGCAAAACTTTCAACACCGAAGAGATGTGAGGCTTCAGATGGCCAGAAGTGACCACTACAAGGGCAAAAGGGTCTACGTGTGGGGCGATGATGCAGTTTGGAAGGTTCCAGCCAGCGTGGAACCCTCTCTCGCTTGGTTCCAGTCCTTGCCCTATCACTCCGAGATGAGGGGGCCAAAGTACAATTCCAAGAGGGGGCGATGGTCAAGATTGCCCATCGGGGTCTACCAGACAGGCGAGGGTCGCTTGGAGTCTTGGAAGGCAGACGTGGAGATTCTGCACTATGATTGCCTTGAATGAGGGCTTGACTTCCACTTGACAATTTAATTGTTGACCCTGCCGCGAGGCGTGACTACAATTGCTCTGAACCCGAGACTTGGAGACCAACATGGCCGAGACCATCCCCACGTACAACCTCCAATTCAAGCGCCACTGGGCTGGCTACTACACGGTCATCCGCAAGGAAGACGGGGCACCCATCGCTACCATCGAGCACAGCAAGGTTCAAGATTGTTGTGAAGACCCCAATGAGTGGCTTCTGACCTACCGTAAGCCTGACTGGGAGGGAGACTGGGTTGGCTTCGAGGGTGAGATTTGCCTGTCCTACCGGGACTGTCGGAACCTTGCCATCGACTGGGCTCACCATGCGTCGGTGGAATACCCACCTGCCTGACCCTTGACATCCTCTTGACAACTTTCTTGTTGACCTGCCTGACCCAAGTGCATAAGATTGGGTCGAACCCAAGGTTGGAGTCCCCCCATGATGAAGCTTGACAGCAACGCAATCTACAACCTCATCAAGTTCGCTCGCCGCATCATCGCCAACAACGTGGACCGCCTTGATGTTGACGTGAGCTTTGGACCCTTTGGTACTCCTAATTCGGATGAGGCAGATGAGGACTGCTACTACGAGGTTGTGACTCTCTTCTTTGAGGACGAGGATGGTGAGGAGCAGCAGTTCGACGTCTTCAACACCACCATCGACCAAGCCCGCAAGGTTGTGTGGGGCACGGTTCACAACCTTGAAGCTGACCTTTCGGTCTCTGCCTGACCTGCCCCTTCAAACCCCATCAATCGGAGTGTTCCCATGTCTGCCCTAAAGCCCTCTGGCCCTGCTGCTAGTTTTGAAGTTTACACCCTCGCATCCACGACCTTGGCTTGTCTCAAGAAGACTCGTCGTCGATGGCAAGGCGAGTTCAACAAGGCTACTGACCTCATGGAGCTTGACCCGCGAGGAGTCCAGATGTGGGCGGCAAAACTTTGTGCTGTCAAGCGTGCCCACAATGACATGCTTGTCTGGTTCGACGGTCGTTGGGATGGCCCGACAACCTATCCCGAGGTTCTGACCCATGTTCTTATCCACCGCTCTGTCATTGAAGACGGTCTGCTTGAAGACACCGGGGAACCTACCATTTCGTTCCTTGACGGATGGCTGGCTTCCAAAGCCAAGTACGGAAAGTTGGAGAGCAAAAAGGAGTTTGAAGGCTGGACCTTCTTTGCTTGACAAGGGGTTAACATTTAATTGTTGACCTGACCCGTTTGCGTGGCTATAGTTCTGACGAACCCAAGAGCGGAGTGCCTCATGTTCCCCATCATGCCTTTCATCGAAGCCATCCGACACCACCTCGCCTCGACCGGCATGTCTCCAGAGGAAGCTGGCGAATTTTGGGACGTTGACACCCTTGAGATGGAGGTTTGGGACGTCATCTGCTGCATCTATCGCACACAAGCGGAGTGCCTTGTCATCGGCGCTGGCTTCGCTGGCGCTATCAAGCCAGAGGGGTGGCGGTTCAACCACGGCATGGGTCCGGTCAAGTATCCGTGGTTCCAGCCAGATGCAGCTTGGTGCCGCAAGGCTGCCGCCATCATTCACGCTCACCCAACCGGGCGCATCCCCAATCGACCAGAGGTGGGAACCTTCGGGTCTCCCCAATTGGAGGCAGCATGACCATGACCATCACCCCCTACACCGAGTTCGCTGCGGCTATTGCTTGCCCGAACGGGGCCACCGTCACGATTGACACCTACATTGAGACCCCCGGCAACACTCCTGCCGAGTTCTCCGAGACTCTTGGGCTTCAAAGCCCCGAAGCGCAGGTGCGTCTTGGTGTGATGACCACCGTGCTCCGCGATGACCCTGATGGGTGGACGTTGGAGAGGACAAACGCCAACACCTTCACGGTGACCAGTGCCAGTGGATTCACCCGGTTCACCTACACGTTCAAAGGGTGGGAGACTTGGACCCGAATGGCCGAGGGTGATGGGTCTTGACAGGGGGTTGACATTTTATTCTTGCCACAAGGGGCCACAGTGATTAAGATTGTGGTGAACCCGAAGCCGGAGTGCCCTATG
>ERZ869936.1772-NODE-1772-length-14342-cov-8.469868_pt1 | contig 14342 bp, 12 predicted proteins | sample MGYA00520876_ERZ869936 | MGnify/ENA primary metagenome ERZ869936 (study PRJEB32218, sample SAMN09650985) | biofilter metagenome | isolation source: enrty point of leading RO module | place: Saudi Arabia: Thuwal, RO plant located on Red Sea | collected 2016-02-17 ...
CGAAACAGGCCAGAGGCCTGAGGCCAGAGACCAGAGATTAGGACGCGAGGTTCGTTTTGTCCTCTCGCCTGTCACCTCTCACCTCTCGCCTGTTCCCAGTGGGATCAGAGGGGCTCGAACCCTCACCGACCTGGTTAAGAGCCAGGCATGCTGCCGCTAACACTTTGATCCCGCGTTCGTTGTCTTCGCAGTTTCGGACTCGGCGCGGAAGGAATCGAACCTTCGACTTGGTCCTTATAAGAGACCTGCTCTAACCACTGAGCTACGCGCCGTCGTTGGCCAAAGCCAACTCAGTGGGGCCGAAGGGAGTCGAACCCTTACCTTCCCGCTTAAAAGGCGGAAGCGCTGCCGTTACGCCACGACCCCAGGTGTGGAGTGGGCGTATGCGTTTGAGTCGCGTGCGAGTTGCCAACATCGTTTCTCCGTTCTCGGTGATCTCTCGTTCAGTGGTAGTTCTGAGAATCGAACTCAGCGCCTCCTGGTTATCAGCCGGGTTTGGGCCACCAGCCCTCAACTACCGTCACGCAAGTCGGGCAGGTCGGAGTCGAACCGACTGTCTCGTGCTCCCAAGGCACGCGAGGCGCCGTCCCTCTTCCACCCGATGTTTGGATTTTCTTGTTTGTTCCTTGAAAGTAGAACAGGTGAGCAGTAGACCGCAGGAAACCTCGTCCTGTTCGGACCCCGCTCGTACTTTTCGCTCCACTCTCTACTGATCCACTTCTCTCCTGCTCTGTTCGCCCTTAGCGAACTAGCTCGTGTGGGAATCGAACCCACCTCTCCGCCTTGAAAGGGCAGTATCCTGAACCGATAGACGAACGAGCCGTTTCGGAGGCCTGAGGCTTGAGACCCGAGGCTTGAGGGTTGTGTTCGCATCGTCTAGCGTTCTTCGTACCTCAAGCCTGCAGCCTCACGCCTCAAGCCTCTCCAGCAGTGGGTCGGGAGGCGCTCGAATCCTCGTCTGCGGCTTTTCAGGCCACCGCTATACCGTCTCAGCTACCGACCCAATCATCCGCTGCTTGGTTCCCGCTATCGCCGCGACATGAGCCAACGAAAAAAGCCCGATGTCCTCGTGACACCGGGCTTTGGCAGCCAGCAGACCTAAAGGCCAAGCGTCACAAGCGTAGCGGTAGCGCGGGGGAATTACCTTGCAGCGGTCGCTGCCGCTGGGCGGCAAACGATTTCAGTCGCTGCGCGCAATAACTCCCGGCTATCCGTTCTTGGAACAGTCTTGGCCGTAAGAACATCATGGAAGGAACAACCCGCAAAAACTCGTCAAAACAGCAGTCGGCAGCCTACACCGCCCCGACCCCTCTTATACACCTTAGACGCCGGAAAGGTTTCGGTGGTTCACTGGGAAATCAAAAAATCTTTGGCCCGTTCGGGATCGCAGGAACCACAGTCGAGAGAATCGCGGACAAGAATCTCACCCCAGAGGATGCATGCACCGCGCCCGCCACTCTGCCCATTTCAGCCATTCGTCCAATGATTGACCTTCCTTGCGTTGGTTATCCGGCGCGCTTCCAAAGCGGCGCACTTCCTCGATGTAGTCCATCATGTCACGGTAGCGGCGGAAGGCGGCCGACGCCTCGATCAGCGCTTCGGCTCGGGCCTTCTCTTCCCGCTCCTCCGCTTCGCGCCTCATTTGTCGGCGCCTTTCGGCCTCGGCGGCTTTTCGCTGTTCCGTAGCCTCGTCGAGCTTCTGAACGACTTCGTCGATAGCTTTGTCAACCAACCTTCCAAGCGTCTCCTCGCTCGTTAGATCAACAACGCCGCCAGGCGTTAGCCGCAACACGCCGGTCGGCACGCTGTCGTATTTGGAAATGCGGGCCGAGTATTTGTGTTCCTCCTTGTAACGTAGCTCAGCGGCTGTGGGCACGTGGGGGACCTTCTTGTTGTCCTCGGTCACGTAGAGTTGCACTTTGTCGGAGTGGTCTCGAACGGCGAACGTGCCATTCGTGTCGTACCGTCCACCTTCATAGACACTGACCTCGATCCCGCGCTTTTCCAAGGCCTTGAAGAGCCGATCGAGCACGATCAATGCACTTCGCTTCGCACCCTTGCTCACGCGAACATCGACTCCCTGCCAAGCGGGCCGGCTGACGTAGCCCCATTTGTCTTTTACTTCCTTACTTTCGATTGTGCGTTTGATCAATTTGTGCGGGCGCGTCAAACGCAGCTTGACCGTTGTCTTGTCCGCTGAATGGGAATCGGTCGTGAGAGCATCAACTTCCGTCATTGTGGGCCCTCCTCGGAAGAAAAATGGTCTGTGGATTATACCGCGACCAGGTGGCCGGTATGATGATCCGCATGGGAACTGTTGCCGTTGACCGCCGGAAGCTCTATGAACAGGTCTGGTCGATCCCCTGTGCACGATTAGCCGTGCTTTACGGAATCTCAGACGTGGGCCTCGCCAAGGTCTGTCGGCGCTACAGCATTCCACGGCCACCGCGTGGATATTGGGCCCGCCTGGCCGCTGGCCAACATGTTCGCAAGCCACCACTTCCGCGTCCGCACCAAGGCGATGAAATTGTTTTTCTCAAGGGGTGGGATATGACCGATGAAGCAGTGCAATCTCTCGTCGAACGTCCGCGTTCATCGTCGGCATCCGCCTCGAAGGATGAAGGGCCGCCCCACGAACTCGTGACCCTGACGCGGGCACAGTTGCTCGCGTCGGAGCCCGATCATGATGGCTTGCTCTCGACAGGTGCAGAGGCAATAGACGTACGGGTGTCGCCCTCGGTCGTCGATCGCTCCATGTCGCTTCTCGATGCACTGCTCAAACGATGGGTGGCCCGCGGTGGATCGTTTGGGTCCCCTAAAGCACCTGACGGAACTGAATCGTTCAGCACGTTTACGACGGGCACTGATGGGCTCGGAGTCCAGCTTGTCGAGAACGTGGATGAGAACAAGCCGCTGACCGATCCGGGCCGGTTAACGTCGAAGCTCTCGCTGCACATCGTTGGCGCAAACAACCAACAGTTTCGCCGCAGGTGGTCCGATACGAAGACTCAGCGCCTCGAACGGATGCTCGGCGTTTTTGTCGATACTTTGGCGAATGTCCTGGCGGTCATCCGCCAGGAGAGGCTTGACGAGGAGTGCATCCAGCGGCAGAAGGATCGCGCCAAGGCTGTCCGTAAAGTCGTCAACCGCGACTTGTCCAGGGTGTTCTATTCGCGGCAGGATCTGATGCAGAATGTCAGGCGCTGGGTCGATGCGCAGCAAGTGCGAGCCTATCTGGCTGACCTGCAGGCAGCCGTTGAGGCCGGCAAGTGCCGCGTTGCGGACGCGGAACAGTTCAGAACCTGGTTCGATTGGGCGAGCCAATTTGCCGACTCGATCGATCCGATCATCCAGGGATCACTGCCCGAAGGCAGCCAACCTGGCCACCAGAACGTCGCGACCTCCGAACTCGACCTGACGGCCGCGACACGCCGTACAGTGGATAGGCTTGGCATTCCCGACACAGATGGGCTTTACCAGCAATCGCAGGACGCTGTTCGCAATGCCTGCGAAGGCAAGTTCGGACCCGTGTGGAACGAGATTGCGCGCGTCTTGGAAGGGCTGGCGTATGACGTGAGCAGGCGAGCCGAGGCGTCCGCGTGGTGGTAGCTGTGAGAACCTGCATTTTTCGCTGCTATGTTTGACCAATATATCGGCATCGACTATTCGGGGGCACAAACGCCCAGTTCGAGTCTGAAGGGACTTCGCATCTATCAAGCGGACCGCACTTCAAGCCCGGTCGAGGTTCAACCGCCGCCGAGCCCGCGACGATATTGGACGCGTCGCGAGCTTGCAGAATGGCTGTGCGACGAACTCTGTAAGAGTATTCCAACGATCGTCGGCATCGATCACGGGTTTTCGTTTCCTTTGCGCTATTTCGAGACGCATCTCCTCGCGCCCGACTGGCCTGCCTTTCTCGATGACTTTCAACGTCACTGGCCAACGGATGGTGAGCACATGTATGTCGATTTCGTCCGCGACGGCATTCGAGGCGACGGTGCCGCCAGGTCGGGCAACTCGCGTTGGCGACGACTGACCGAAGTCCGTGCTGGCGCTGCCAAGTCCGTCTTCCATTTCGATGTTCCCGGCTCGGTTGCCAAGTCAACCCACGCAGGTTTGCCCTGGTTGCGCTTTGTGCGGCAGCGGTTAGGCGACCGCGTGCACTTCTGGCCATTCGACGGCTGGGAAGTTTCACCGGGTCAGGCTGTGATAGCCGAAGTCTACCCGTCGCTTTGGAGCCGCGGATATCCTCGCGAGGAACGCACGGCTGATCAACATGACGCGTATTCGATTGCAGAGTGGATGCGTCGGAGGGATCAAGACGGGAGCCTCTCGGATTTTTTCAGCCCTAGCCTGACGCCTTCAGAACGAACGCAGGCCGGAATTGAGGGGTGGATCCTCGGGATCTGTTAAACGATTCGACTCAGCCTGCCGCCGTGGGGTACTCTGGCATATCAGTCCCCGGCACTTGTCTCGGGGTCTCTTGCGTTGGTGGCGATCTGATGAATAGCCGGGGAATTCTCACTCGCCAGCCTTTGGGTGGCGAACTTCAGCAGGCGGGGGCTGACGTGGTAGCCGCGGGCATCGAGTTTCGGCGACCCGTCTTCGACGCGTTTTGCGCGGCGTTTGGGGATTGTCCGGCCCCATGGCCTACGCAGCCTGCGGAACTGCTCGGGCGGGGGAACGATGGCTTCTACCGCGAGCGTGAAATCGAACTCGAATCGATGACGTTCGCTGATTGGAACACTGAGAGCTCAGGTCGATTCTCGGCGATTGTCTGGCCGGTCTCGGTTGGCCCATCGATTTCACCTTTGGGGGACACGTCCTGATTCGGGCCGACTCGGGAACTGCGATCGAGGCCGCCGCAGACGATCTGCAGGATCTCGCGAACAAGTCGATGGACGAGAGCGATTGTCTCGGCATTGTTGCCGCGCAGGTGCGGCTGACAAGCCGGTTCCGCTGGTGTGGCGTGCAACTTGCCGAGTTGCCGGACGACGAACGCTGGTTCATGGTGTTTCGAGCCGTCGAAGCCGACCGCCTGTCCGACCTGATCGCCGTGGCCGCCAAGCAAGCCCGAAGTACAGCGCAGGTTGGCACGCCGATTCGGCGTGTTGTCGCCGATGACGACGGGCTCTGGATGGACGGCGCTGGCCATCGGGTGTAGCGCTGGCCGTCTACTTCTTCTTCTCCTCCTTCACCCGCTCGAACGTCTCGGTCCTGCCGAACAGCGAGATGCCCACGTAGCCGCGGGCGCAGAGTTCGTTGGGCTTGCCTGGTTCGAACCAGAGCGAGCACTTGTAGGTCTTGCCGCTGTCGCCGTCGTAGATCGTGCCGCCCAGCCATTGGTTCTCGGCCGAGTCGTATTTGAAGTTGCTCAGCATCTCGACGCCGATGAACTTCCGCTTGGCGAGCTTGGGATCGGGGTTGTTCTTGTCGAGCGCCTCGGGATCGTCGTACTCGATCACCCGGCCGGTGTAGATCCCCTTGTCCTTGGTGACTTCGAACTGGCCGTTCTTCTCGGGGAACCACCACTTGCCCAGCACCGCGTCCGCCGGCTTGTCCGCGGCCAGCGCACCACCGCCCGAGAGCAGCATCACGGCGATCGCCGCCAGCATGATCTTTCGCGTTTTCATCGACACACCTCCTGGTTTGAAATTGCGATCGCAGCCTGCAGACGAGTCGCCGCGTCCGGCGGGCACTGCACGCGCAGCCGCTACAATAACAGGTTTATGCCAGTTGTGCCCACCGCAGGAAGCTGCGGACTACAATGACCGCTATCACAGCACGTGCCGGCAAGCGTGCGCGATTCCCTGAATGCGGTTCGCGGGCCGGCAATCCTGCCTGGCGAACGCGAGATCGACCCGAGCGAGGTGACGCGGATGAAACGGCGCGAGGCAATCAAATCGCTAATGGCAGGCGGTGCGGCCGTGACTGCGGGGCATGGATTGTCGCTGGCGGGCGAGCCGACGGCGGCAGAGGACCCGACGCGCAAGCGAACCGTGCGGTTCGCCCATCTCACCGACGTGCACGTCTACGACCAGCGCAACGCCGCGCAAGGCCTGGCTACCGCCATCCGGCACGTGCACGAACAGGACGACCGTCCCGACTTCATCCTCAGCGGCGGCGACGCGGTCTACGATGCGCTCGAACTGCCGCGCGCGGCCGTCGAGAGCCAATGGGCGCTGTGGAAGAGTGTCTGGAAGGAACACGGCTCGCTGCCGGTGCGGCATTGCCTGGGCAACCACGACGTGTGGGGATGGAACCAGGCGAAAAGCGGCACCACCGGCGACGAGGCCGGCTGGGGCAAACAGCTAGCGCTCGATCAACTCGAGCTTGCCCAACCGTACTACACGTTCGACTCGGGCGGTTGGCGGTTCTTCGTGCTGGATAGCATGACGTTCGACGAGCAAACCGTCTACCGCGCGGAGCTGGACCCAGCGCAAATGTCCTGGCTGGCAAGCGAACTCAACAGCACGCCATCGGCAACGCCCGTGGTAATCGTCTCGCACATACCGATCCTGACCGTGGGGGCGATCGGCTTCGCGCCCGAGCTGCGCAAACAACCGCACGCGTCCAAGATGCTCTCGCACGTCGACGGCTACGAGCTGTTGAACCTGCTCGAAACGCACCCCAACGTCAAGCTCTGCCTGAGTGGCCACACGCATCTGACCGAGACGCTTTCCTTCGGCCCCATCGACTTCGTGAACAGCGGGGCCGTCAGCGGGCTGTGGTGGAAGGGCCACTTCCGCCACACGAGCGAGGGCTACAACCTCGTCGACCTGTTCGACGACGGAACGTATACGACCCGATACGTGAGCTACGGCTGGAGCGTGACAGGATAGCCGCGTGTTCTGGCATTCATGCGAACAGCCACCAGAGGAAAAGACACACGCCCACCACGGTTCCGGCTCCCAACGCCACCTTCCCCACTCGTTTCCAGCGGCCGAACAGCCGCTCGCGGGCGAGCGTTTCGAGTGTGGCCTTGCCTTCGTTGAGGTGCGGGAACGCAACGCCCGTGGGCACGTCGCGACCCAGGAACCGGCACAAGGGCTCCCAGCCGTCCTGCACGCGAAACACCAGCAGGCGGTCCGCCGGCACGTGCTCTTGCACTTCGCGATTGTGCCGCTCGAACACCTCGATGCAGCGGCTGCGGTCGCGCGGGTCGGTGAACACCTTGGGCAGCAGCGTATCGACGAAGTCGAGAAAACGCCGCGCCCGGGGGATGAAGCGGAACACGCGAAACTGGTCGGTCGTCTGCTGCAGGGTCAGGAAGCTGTCGAACCAGCGGTCGGCGTCGCGCACGTTGAGCACGACCTTGGCCTCGGGAAACGCCTCGAGCAGCTCCCGATAGTAGATGCAGGCGGGAAAATCGACCGTGGCCTCGAAGTCGGCAAATAGCGCGTGCCAATCCATCGCCGCCCGATCGGCCACCAGGTCGTGCCAGGCTTGCAGATGGCCCGCGTGCTCGGTGACTTCCTTCATGTGGTAGCAGCGGTAGCCGAGGATCTCGAGCGCCGCCTGCATCGACATCGTGCCGGTGCGTCCGAATCCTGCCCCGATGACTTGCATGGGTTCGTTCATCCTGTTGTCGAGGGACAAGTTGGCGCGCGACGCGCCGTCGCCGGTGGCTCCGGGCTAAACGATGGCGATCGTGGCTTCGATCACGCTCACCTCGGTTTCGGTGGGCACGACTTGCCGCAGTTCGAAGCCGGCCCGGGCCAGCAGATCGCGGTATTCGCCCGCGGTGCGTTCGCGGCCGCCGCCGACCAGCAGCAGAACCAGATCGAGCAGCTTACCGACGCAGGGCGCGTTGCCCTCGGGGATGACGCTCTCGACGATCAGCAGCTTGCTGTCCGGCTTCATAGCCGCACGGCACGTACGCAAAATCGCGAGCACCTTGGCTTCGTCCCAATCGTGGATGATGTGCCGCAACAGGTAGACGTCGGCGCCCGCGGGCACCCTTTCGAAGAAGCTTCCGCCGACCAACTCGCAGCGATCGGCCAGGCCCGCGGCCTCGATACTCGGCCGCGCCCGCTCGATCACGTGGGGCAGGTCGAACAAAATGCCCCGGGCCGCGGGATACTTCTGCAACAGAGCCGTGATTTGCGAGCCGTTGCCGCCGCCGACGTCGGCCACCACGCCCACGCCGGAAAAGTCGTAGGCGGCGAGAATGGCTTCGGGATCGCGACCGTGGATACCCACCATCGCGCGATCGAAGATGCGTGCCTTCTCCGGATGCTCCGCCAGATAGTCGAACACCGGCATCCCGTAGATCTTTTCGAAGACGGTCTTGCCCGTGCGCACGCCCTGGTCGATTTCGGCAAAGGCGCGAAACTGCTCGTCGCCCATCATCAGCGACAAGTCGCGCTTCGATCCCGGCACGTCGTCGCGCAACAGCTCCGCCAGCGGCGTCAACGCGAATCGCCGCGGCGAGATCTCGGCAAACACCCCCGCGCTCGCTAAGGCCCGCAACAGGCGGTACAACGCGTCGGGATGGGTGGACGTGGCCTCGGCCAGCTCGGCCACGGACTTGGGTCCGGCCGAAAGCAGGCCCGCCACGTCGAACCGGGCGGCCGCGTAGATCGCCTGCGAGATGCAGGATCCCGCGATCATGCGGTCCAACTGCTGGGGCGCTGCCGCGGGCATCTTGGAACTCCGTCGCCGGTGGCTCCGGGCTGAACAGTGGAAACCAGGCTACGCCTTGGTGGCCTCGATCACGCTGACTTCGGTGTCGGTGGGCACAACGCGCTCAAGCTGGAAGCCGGCCTGGGCGAACAGGGCGCGGTATTCGGCTTCCGTGCGTTCCTGGCCGCCGGGCACGACCAGCATCACCAGGTCGAGAAACTTGCCGCCGAACGGCTCGTTGCCCTCGGGAATGACGCTTTCGATCACCAGCAGCTTGCCGTCATCAGGCATGGCCTGGTGGCAATTGCGGAGGATCGTGAGCGACTTTTCTTCGTCCCAGTCGTGGATGATGTGCCGCAGCACGTAGGCATCGGCGCCCGAGGGCACCGACTCGAAAAAGCTGCCGCCGACCAGCGTGCAGCGGTCGGCCAGTCCCGCGGCCTCGATATGCGGCCGGGCCCGTTCGACCACGTGCGGCAGGTCGAACAGGATGCCCTCGAGCTTCGGATGTTGCTGCAAGATGGCCGTGATCTGCGACCCATTGCCGCCGCCGATATCGGCCAGTACGCCGAAGGCGGAAAAGTCATAAGCGTCGAGAATCGCGCTGGCCTCGCGTCCGTGCACGCCGACCATCGCCTGGTCGAACACGCGGGCCTTGTCGGGATGCTCGCCCAGGTAGTCGAAGATCGGCTTGCCGAACACTTTGTCGAAGGCCGTCTTTCCGGTACGAATGCTGTACTCGATCTCGCCGAACGCGCGAAACTGCTCGTCGCCGGCCATCAGGGCCAGGCCCCGCTTCGACCCCGGCACGTCGTCGCGCAACAGCTCGGCCAGCGGCGTCAGGGCGAAGCGGCGCGGCCCCACTTCCTCAAACACGCCCACGTTGGCCAGCGCCCGCAGCAACCGGTACAGCGCATCGGGATGCGTCGAGGTCGCCTGGGCCAGCTCTTCGGTGCTCTTGGGTCCCGCGGCCAAGTGCCCTGCCACGTCGAACCGGGCCGCGGCGTAAATCGCCTGCGAAATCCAATACCCGGTGATCATCCGATCCAATTGCTGCGCGGGCGATATCTCGCTCATGTGCACTCTCTTCCTGGCGTCCGTTCAGGGCGGGGATGGTCGCCGGAGCCGCCAGCAGACGCGCAACGCATCGCGCGCCCCGACCCCAAGCTTTGCCAGAGCATCGTACGCCTCGCGGGGCACGGCCGCCAGATGGTCGCTTGACATCTACTAAAGACTTAGTAGAATCAGTTCCTACTAGCCGCATAGTAACATCTGGCGAGGAGATTCCGTGCAGCCCACGAATCGCGAGCTCGAACTGCTGAAGGTCCTTTGGGCCGGCGGCGAGGCGACCGTGCACCAGGTATGCGAGGCCCTGGCCACCTCGGGAGTCGACCTGGCGTACACGACCGTCCTGACGCTCCTGCAGAATATGGAGCAAAAGCAACTCGTGGCCCATCGCCGCGCAGGCAAGGCCTACGTCTACCGCGCCGTCGTCGAACGCGAGAAAACCCTGCGCGGGTTCGCCGCCGGGTTTCTTTCGCGCGTGTTCGACGGGTCGCTGGAAGAATACATGCTCCACGTCCTCGATTCGCAGCGCCCCAGCGACGAAGAGCTCGAACGCCTGTCGCAACTGGTCAACGCCAAGAAGCGCCAACTCCGCGACCGCCGCAAACGGGGCGGCAAACAGCAACCATGACACCCTGGCTGAACAACCTGGCCCTCTGGCTGGCCGACTACTACCTGGCCGCCACCCTCGGTCTGGCCGCGGCGCTGGCGGCCATGGCCGTGCTGCGTAGCGCTTCGCGGCGCATCGCAGTGGCCTGGGCCGCATCGATCGGCCTAGTGGTGTTGCTGGTGCTGGCGGCGATCTCCGCGCGGCCGGCCTGGACGCTCAACTCGCGCCCTGTCGAACACAACACGTCGAACGCCGTCGCGCCCACTTCGCACCAGTTCACCGCCGGCCACGACCTCGCCGACACGGCCGAGGGGCCAGCCGCACGCACAGCGGACGTTCCCCACGCTCCATCGCGGTCGGCGGCCGACTCTGCGGCGGCTGCCAATGTCCGCCCGTGGTTCGCCGAGTGGCTCGACCGCGCTGGCCGCGCCGCGATGATGCTGTTTCTGGCCGGCTCGACTGTTGTGGCGTGTTGGCTCGCGATCGGCGCAGCCAGGGTCCTGCGGTGGCGGCGGCGCTGCACACCTGCCGCGAAGTTTTGGCAACAGCAAATGGCGATCATCGCCGGGGGTTCCGCTTGCGCGCCGCGATTGCTTGTCAGCGAGACGCTCGACTACCCGTCGGTGCTGGGCATCTGGCGCCCGGCGATCATCCTGCCTGCGCGATTCGTGCGGTGCGAGCGACCGTCGGCTGTGCGGCAGGCGCTGCGGCATGAATGGGCGCACATCGCGGGCCGCGACCACCTGCTGGCGGCATTGCAGCGCTGGTTGATGCCGCTGCTCTACCTGCATCCGCTGTATTGGCTGCTGCGGCGGAAGACGGCCATCGATCAGGAGTATCGGGCCGATCGTTCCGTCGCCACGTACTGGCCGCCGACGCTCTACGCCGAGAATCTGATCCGCTGGACGAAGACCTACGCCACCGGCCACCCAAGGCCGGGCGCCGCGCTGGGACTGTTTCAACGGCCGCCCCTTCTTGCCAAGCGCGTGGCCGCGCTGTTGGAGGACGCGCCCCGCGGCACGGCTCGCGCCTCGCGAACCTGGCTGGCGGCCGCCGTGCCGGCAAGCGCTCTGGCGATCTGGGGCGCTTCGTCGCTCACCGTGCGTCCGGCGGCCACGCCGTTGCCGGCGATCGCGCTCGAGAGCGGCAGACTCTCGGGCGTCGTGGTCGACTCCGACGGCCAGCCCCTGGCCGGCGTGCTGGTCGATCTTCGCTTGTGGTGCCCCGGCGACGAAACGCGCACCGACCAGCAAGGCCGCTTCCAACTCGCGGCCGTCGAAGAAGACGAAGCCGTGCTGATTCGCTTCAGCAAACCCGGCTACTCGCCCAGGCTCGTTGCCGAACTCCCGGCCGTACGCGAGCCCTGGATCGTCGCGCTCGACACGCGCACCTACATCGAGGGCCGCGTCGTCGACCCGCAACGTAACGGCGTGGCCCGAGCCGTCGTCCGCGCCCACACGCCTCCCAAGCGCGTCGGACCGCTGGTCGTGCCCGACGCCGGCAGTCAAACCACGACCGACGGCGACGGCAGATACCGACTCTACGTCCGCCCAGACGTGTACGTCGTCGAGGCGAGCAGCTCGAGCCGCGGTGTCGCCCGCAGCCCGAAACTCGCGATCGCCGACGGCGAAGCCCACACGCTCGATCTCGAGTTGGCCGCGGGCGTCCCCTTGCAGGCCACCTTCGTCGACGCACACTCCGGGAAGCGCGTGAGCGGCGCGCGGCTTTGGGACTTTGACCACCGCAAGTTCGACGCCCGCGCCAGCGACTCGGGCGTGGCCGTTGTCCCCCAAGTGCTGCCGGGCCGCTACCGCATTCAAGTGGCCGCCGAAGGATATGCGCGCTGGTGGAGGGCAGACGCGAACGAGCCAGCGGCCGCACCGAAAGGCTGGCGGCGCCAATTCGACCCTCGGCCCATGGACGTCGCCGCGGACATGCAGCCCTGGACAGTCCTGCTCGAACGCGCCGTACGACTCTCGGGGCGCGTCCTCGATCCCGAAGGGCGTCCCGTGGCCGGCGCTACCGTGGCGCCCGCGCTCTCGGGCACCGGCAACTCGATCACCGGCGATGCCCGCTACAGCGTTCCGACCGACGCCGAAGGATCGTTCGAGTTATGGCTGCCGTCCAGCGGAACAACCAGCTACAACCTGATCGCTCACGACGGCAAGTACCGCACGTGGCGTCGCTGGAGCAACGCCACGGGCGACCGACTCGAGACCCGGCCGGGACAACACGTCGGCGATATCGAGCTGCGGCTCACGCGTCCCGGCGCGGTTCGCGGACGCGTTGTCGATGCCGCGGGACGACCCGTGGCCGGCCGCAACGTGTACGCTCATGCGGCAGATGGTCGCAGCAATCGGTACTACCAGCCGATGGCCACTTCCGGCAACGACGGTCACTTCGAGCTCCGCTTCGTGCAGCCCGGCGACCAGTTCGTGCAGTTGTCGCCGCTATTCCATCCACCCGGCGCGAGCAAGGCCCCCCTGGTCGTTGCTCCCGACGAAACGCTCGACATGCCGGCGCTTGTCGTCAACCCGTGAGGTGCGCCGCGCCCGAGCGAACAATTGCTGGCTTGCTTCGGAACACTCGACGAGAGAGGAGGCGACCGATGACACGACGGCAACTGCGTATCGGAACGATGCAGACGAAAGCCACGGCTCGCGGCCGTACCGCACGTCTGCTGGCCGCAACTTTGTGGCTGACATCGCTGACGGCATTCGCACCGACGGCCTGCGCCGAATGGATCGAGACTGCGAAGCTGTTCGGCGCCGACACGCTGCCCGGTAGCTGGGCCGGCTGGGGCAGCAAGGGCGTGGACATCGACAGCGGCACCGTCGTGCTCGGTGCTGCGCAGCCCAACGGCGTCGGCCCGGGCGAGGCCTACGTCTTTCGCAACGAAGGCGGGGGATGGACGCAGGTCGGCGAGCTGGCCGCTCTCGACGGAGCCGTCGGCGAGCTATTCGGTAGCGCGGTTGCCGTCTCCGGCAATCGAGCCGTCGTCACCGCTCCGGAAGGTCGTTCGCCGGCCGGCCGCACCGGCGCCGCCTACGTCTTCGAATACTCGGGCTCCGCCTGGCAACAGGTGGCCAAGCTCACCGCCGACGACGGTGCCTCGGGCGATACGTTCGGCAGCGACGTGGCCATCCACGGCGACTCGATCATCGTCGGTGCCAACCACGACGAGGACCAGGGGCATTTCACGGGCGCTGCCTACGTGTTTCGCAACGACGGCAGCGGCTGGAGCCAGGCCGCGAAACTGACCGCCAGCGACCAGGCGGAATTCGACGGCTTCGGCACCGCCGTGGCCATCCACGGCAACACCGCGCTGGTTGGGGCCGTCGACGAAGGAGCCGACGGTTCGGTGTACGTCTTCGAGGACTCAGGCGCCGGATGGCAGCAGGTCGGCAAATGGACCGCCACCGAGAAAACGGGCATCAACGGCGCTTTCGGCTGGTCCCTCGACCTGGAGGAAAACCGGGCCGTCGTCGGACGCTTTCGCGCGCCGGACGAAGCCGGCGGAGCGGGCGCCGCCTACGTTTTCGATCGCACCGACTCGGGCTGGATGGAAACCGCCCGGCTGCTGGCCGACGACGCCGCCAGCGGCGACGCGCTGGGAATCTCGGTGGGTCTCTCCGGCGATACGATCATCGCCGGCGCTTACTCGAACGACGAGCTGGGCGGCGGCGCGGGAGCGGCGTACGTCTTCGACTTCGACGGCACGGGATGGAGTCAGACCCAGAAGCTGTTCGGCTCCACCGTGGCCGCCAGCGACCTGTTCGGCTACTCGGTCGCCGTCGAGAACGGAACGATCGTGGCCACGTCGCTGGGAGACGACGAGGCCGGGGCCCGCGCCGGCGCCGCCTTCGTGTTTGCCAACGTACCCGAGCCCAGCAGTTGGGCGTTGATGATCAGCGGCGCCGCGGCCCTCGCCCTGCTCGCCCGCCGCCGCAGACGTCCGATGTCCGATTGATGCTGCGCCCACCGTCACCGTTTAGCCCTCTATGAAGGGTGATTGTTTGTCAACGAGTACATCGGTGGTTCC
>ERZ869936.1773-NODE-1773-length-14339-cov-11.062798_pt1 | contig 14339 bp, 21 predicted proteins | sample MGYA00520876_ERZ869936 | MGnify/ENA primary metagenome ERZ869936 (study PRJEB32218, sample SAMN09650985) | biofilter metagenome | isolation source: enrty point of leading RO module | place: Saudi Arabia: Thuwal, RO plant located on Red Sea | collected 2016-02-17...
AGTACTTTGAGTCAATCGAGTTAAGGGTTCTGTTGTTGAACGTAGCGTTCGGTAAATTGTATAAAGGCATCTTTTTGTTTTTTTAGTTTTAGTCCATAGTCTGCGAATATGGGTCTTGTTCCATGTGTACAGAAAGGTGTTCAATAGCTTCATGAGCTTTGTTCTCTTTCTGAACGCCTGATGTTGACTTGTTTTTCTTGAGCTTTTTCTTGCCTTTGCTGGCAATTTCAAGATTTGCTTTAGTCTTGCCTTTGTTCTCAGCCACTCCTCTTTCTCTGTCGAGAATCTTTTCGTAGTTGAAAGCGAAAGCTAATCTAATAGCTGCGTCTTTCTTAATAGCTCCTTTTCGGTCATAAATTAGACTGTCAAAGTTTCCGTCAACCAAAGCTCTCTTAATTTTTTGCAAATCAGATTGCTTGAAGTTGGGAAATGTCTCTTTTAGATGACTAACGGAACTACTGGCTGTTTCCTTAACTCTTTCCAGCTTCTCTTGCTCTTGCTTAACCAATGTAGCACGTCTATCTTCTATACTCTTCTGGTCTTTCTTATAAACCTGTTCGGCTGCGTCTTTAAGGAATAAAATCCTTTCCTCCGCTTCTTCCTCTGTCAAATCATCATCATCTAGCTTTTTGATGATGTCTTTATATTTCTTAGGATAATAATGCTTAACAATATCATCCTCATCTTGCTTGTCAAATGACTTACTAAAGTCTAAGTTTCCATCTGCACCAAAAGCCTGAACAAAATCCTGACCTTCAGCAAAAGCGTTAATTGCAGCTTTTATTTGGTCTGGTAGGCTTTGAATACCTTCTGTCAACTCCTCTAGTTGTCCTTGAGTTTCAGAGAATTTTTGGGCGTCTCCTCGCCACTTGTTCACACTGTTAAAGAACGTACTTTCGTCATCAATTGAGTAATTTTTCTTCAAAAAACTCTTGATGTCGTCATCAAATTCAAAATCAACCTCTACTGACTTCTTTTTCTTTAAACTGAAAATATCATCTGGGTCGTCTTCTTCTTCCTCTTCTTCTTCCTCTTCCTCAGATTCTTCCTCTTCTTCTTCCTCTTCTTCCTCTTGCTCTTCTTCTTCAGCTTCTTCCTCTTCAGTTTCCTCTGGCTGCTCTTCTTCTTCCTCTTCAGAGCCAGTAGAGGTATTATTGTTTACTACTTCAACTAAGTTTCTAACGTCTTCATCCTCAGCTAGTTCTGGGAATAATTCAACCATGTTCTCAATCTGAGACAAGTCATCACCAACGCTTTCGTTAGCCGTTCCTTCTTTCTCTTCTTCTTCAATCATGTCTTAAAATTTATACAAATATAATTATTTATTTTCAATTTTCAACTTTTCTCGCTCATTTTTTGCAGTTTCAGCTAAAATCTTTTCATCCATGCTAGCTTGTCTATCAAGAGCTTTCTCTTCTGATTCCCTGTCAGCAGCAGCAGCAGCGGCTTCATTTTGAGAGTTAATAACCTGTTCAACATTGGCTTGTTCTTGTGCCTGACGTTGAGGTTCAATCTTAGCTCTTTCAAGGTCTGCAAGTCTTTTGACTTTAACCTCTTCTCTAAGCGCATCAGAAATATCATCTGGTGTCGCTCTATTGTATAGTAATTTAAAGTTGTCTTCACTAATAAGACCACCTTGAATCAAAATCATAAGAAGTTCGTTACCTTTTTGTTTAAGAGTAACATCATCTTCACTTCTCTTAACTTTAATTCTAAAGTCATCTAATGCAATATCCTCAGTTATAATGATTCTTTGCATACCTAAATCTCCAACAGCAATAGCTAGGTTTCTAGGATTATCGAGATAAATCTTCTTACCAACTGTAGCCATGTGCTGGTAAGCTTGTTCTAGTACGCTTGTTAAAGCCCAATAGAATGGCTCTTGCAGTAAAGAACCTCTCTGAATCTGAGCCTCTACAACTCCAACCAGCTTATCTCCTTGAGTTCCCTGCATTGATTCATTAACACCAGTAACTTCCTGTATACCTTGCTGGATATTGTTTACAATCTCAAACATACTCATTGTAGCTTGATTAACTGTAGACTGATATTGACCAACAGAGTTTTGTACACTTCCAGTTCTTGATGTGTCAACAAATATAGGCTTAGACCTATTCATTGCTCTTGCAACTCCATCTTCTCCCTCTTGAGGGTCTACAGCCATCTTATCAATGATTGTTCCAGAACCTCTTGAGTTATTGATATGGTTCTCAGCAACAGAGATTAATCTGTTTATAAAACGCTGAGGTGATATAATATTGTCAATTGGAGAAAGAATCTCACCCTTATCATAAAATAAAGCGTATGCTTTGTAAGGGAACTTGATATTTGAAGGAGAGTAAAGGTATCTCTCTTGGTAAGGCATAACGCCATACTCGTATACAATGTCGTCTCCTCTATACTCAACCTCCTCAGCAGGAGTAAATATACAGTATCTCAACACATCAACATATATCTTAGTTTTCTTCTTTCCTTTTGGAATAGGACTTTTAACCTCAATGTCAAGAGGCTCAATCAAATCCTTATCTGTATATTCATTGTCATCACTATTGATTCTAATGAACATAGGGTATCCCCATTTATCATTAACCCAACCATACTCATGTTGCTCAACATCTCTCCAATACATCTCGTATACTGGTATCTTAGAACCAATTGGTGAGTAATAGTTATTAATTAATCTATGAATGGTATTAGAGTTTGCCGAATTATCAGTGGCATATCTCTCTAGTGATTCTCTCTGGTCTCTAGTAATATGTTGGTATCTCTCAAAAAGAGAAGCCGTATCTGAATAATACCAGTCTCCCATGTACTCAGAATCAGATAGGTCTGGCTTTCTAGCTGACATATCCCAGATGAAGAACATTGAGTCAAGAGCTTCAGCTTCATACTCAAGGTTATACTCCTTACCCTTGTATACTGATAAACCAGAAATAGCCTGCTGGTAAGCAAGCTGATTCTTAATCTCATCAATATTAATCATCTCCTCAATATATCTAAGGAGATTGTTTATGTCTTTCTCATGGGTTTCAGTCCATGCGTTTTCAAATATCTCTTCAGTTTCCTGCTCAGTCTCACCAATAACAAATCTGTCTTTGATTGTCTCTGCGCTCTCTGGAAATCCTTTAGCGACATTTTGAAAGAACTTCAATCTAGCTAGCTCTTCCTCTCGTCTGTTAATTACGAAATCTGAGATAGATTGTGCTCTTGCGCTATATGAAAGTCTTATTGCGTTTCCAACGTACTGTGACACGATAGGTAATATCATGTTCTTAGTCATCTTCAATCTGTTTCTTGGGTCTCCAGATTCATCCAAAAAGAATGATTCCAAGTCCTCATCAAAAATCCATTGACCGTCATTACCTTTAAAGAAGCTCCAGTTTACCAGAGTCTTCGTTATGAAATGCCTGTATAAAGGGTGGTTTAAAGTGCTTAGACACCATTTAGCCATGTCCGAGTGATACTTCTCGTCCTTCTTGTCCTCAATTTTGTTGGGTCTTATTACGTTTGATGTTGTAAATAAAGGCATATCTCTACGTTGGTTCAGCCGAATCTATAATATCCGACACGGTTGCTTTCAATTCAAATTTCTCTTTAGCAGCTTTCTTTAGCTTAACTCCATATCCAGACTCCATATTCCCAATCATATTATCAACTGCTGCTGTAGTTTTTAATATCAAGTCTGCGTACTTCTTCTTGTCTTCTAAGTCCATAGCGGCTCTTTCCACTTCTGGAATGTAAACCAAGGACTGTATCATGTTAAAGTTATGCTCAGTCAAAAGCTTTGCTCTCATTCTGAATGATGGATTAAAAGAAGCCATAACTTCTATAGCTTCTATTATCTCTTCAGGGAGCAGACCCTCGTCATGCATTTTCTTAACCCTTTCATTAACGTTAAGTTTCCGAGCATCATAGGCTAATTCGCAAGCCATTTTGATTCTCTTCCTCTTAGGTTCTCTTATGATTGGGCTTGTTCTGTTTGAGACGTACCAAACAAATTTCATGTCGCTCTTGCTTATCTTTCTAAAGGCTTCATATTCCTTTAGCTCAGGATAATCAATGAACATGTCTCTCTTAGACGGCTCAAATAAAACTATGTCTTGTTCGCTTAACTTCACTTAAATCTTAATCTTAAATCCTATATGTTCTACTCTTTCTGCTAGATTTCTTTTCGTACTTCTTTCTGTTTCCAGTTTTTTTGTACTCAGCAAGGTCTTCAGATTTTCTCTTTTCAACCTTGGTATTGTGTTTGGCTCGTTTCTTTTCCCTTTTTTCTTTACCCTTAGTATCTTGACCGCTTCCGCCAGACTTATGGGATTGCAATCTCTTTTTCTTCTTAGGGTCTTTGTCCTTTCCGCCAGTAGCACGCTTCATTTCACTCTGGGCATATTTTGAAGTGTAACTCATGATTAATAGTTTTTGTATACTTTACGTTTTTCGCCTTTCTTTTTAACGACAACTTTCTCCTTACCTCCCTTAGTAACAACCTTATCCTTACCTTGAGAAGTTTTAGTTTTTGAAATTGTCTTACCAGACCTTCTAGTTACGGTCTTGTATTTTCCAGCAGGCTTATCACTATCACCAAATGTTCCTTTAGAAACATGTCTGCCCTTACTCTTGGGCTTCTTTTTCTTTGGAATTCTGACAGCTTTTCGCATTTCGCCATCTGCGTATTTTGAAGTATAACTCATAATTATTTTCTTTTAGCCTTCCTAGACTTCATTGTTTTAGATTTGCTCTTAGGATAAACAGTTACGGTCTTTAATTGACCGCCCTCTTTAACTGGGTCTTTTTCAGTAGCTCTGGATTTAACCTTCACTCTTTTACCAATCCTTCCGCCAGAAGCAGCTTTCTTGGCTTTTCCACCAACAGCTTTTTGCATCTGCTTTTGAGCATATTTTGAAGTATAGCTAGGCATAATTAAAACCTTGGGTCGTTAGGAGTCATGTTCTCTTTCTTCTTTCTATTCTCCTCTTGCTTGTACTTAATGTATCCTTTGTCGAGAGGTTTCTTTCCTCCTTGTGTTAAACGATTCAAGCTGTCAACAGTCCTAGACTTCCCAGCTTTTTTTGCAAATTTTTTCTTTCCCTTGCCGCCATTAACAGCCTTGTTCATTTCGCTGTCGGCATATTTAGATGTGTAGCTCATTACATTTGTTTTTGTCTTCCGCCCTGAACACGTTTCTTGTACCCTGCCTTTTGAGCAGTTCGTCTAGTTTTTGAAGAGCTTGTTTTCTTCTTAGGATTTGTTAGCGCAGCCTTAAAAGGACTGCCCTTCTTAGCCTTCTTGAGTTTCTTACCCATACTGGCTTTCTCCATTTCACTGTGTGCGTAATCGCTTGTGTATTTAGGCATAGTTATAATCTTTTTTGACGTGGAGGAGTATTCTTTCTCTTCTTCATCTCTTGATTACTCTTAGTCTGAGAGAAACCTTTTCTTCTCTTCTGCTCATCAACAGTTTCTTTCTTAGCCCTCCTTAGAACCTTAATTCCTTTAGGTGGTTTGTCTCCATTAACCGCCCTGCTCATTTCACTCTGAGCATAGTCGCTTGTATATTTAGACATATTGCTAGTTTTAAGTAACGGGCGGTTACCCGCCCATTATGTTAAAATCAGTCTTATTAGATTCCTAAGTAGTCTGATACAGGAGTATGAGTACCATCTAGGATAGCATCCATCTCAGTGATGAAATCACCAGCATCACCATCAGTAGACTCGAAGTAAATCTTCACGTCTTCTGGGAAAGAAGCGAATCCACCATTCACGAATGCTTGGCGTCTCTCTTTTCCGAAAGTGATTGTGTAAGTGTCGTATTGTCCTGATGGATTTGGATTTCCACCATTAGCTTCTACAACAGCAGGAGTTCCCGCAGGAGCAACAAACGGAGTTGTTACGTTCTCTACAGTTCCTTCTGGAGTTTCAGCTCTGAAGTCTCCCTCTTCTACTGAGTTGAGCGTAAGCTCTAAGACACCAGCACCACCGTCAGCAGCAGTTACTCTACTGTCTGGGTCGAGAGTAATTCTTTCGATTAACTCATCCTTGATGTCATCAGCAGTAGGAACAGTAGTGCCAGTCCAAATCACATATTCTCTAATTGGAATAAGCTCATTAGCCTCTTTACCACCGCCATGAAAGTCTACTTGACAATCAACAACTACAGCGAATCTGTATTGGTAATTAGCTGCAAGTGTAATACCTGACAAATCGTATTCCTTTACAGAAGGAGTACCAGCAGCGTAAGCGTCATAAGAGTATGAAATCCCGTCTGTCAACTTGATTACTTCTCCAAGACCCGTTACTTCTAGCTTTCCACCTGAGAAAGTAATGTCAGCAGCAGCAGCTTGTACGGTATCTAATACCGTTAATGAAATTGGTTTTCTTGCTTTATTAGCCATCTTTCTAAATTTTTATTACACGGAGCGTTGTGTAGACACTCGGTGCGAATTAATTTTTCAGTTAACCCTACACGGTGCAATAATGCAAATATATAAATTTTTTTTTAAATCAAGAATTATTTACGTATCTAATTACTTTTCCTTCATCATCAACCTCCGCTAACCTTTGCTGCCAGTTGGTTCTAGCATCTTGCACATATCTCATTTTTCTCTTCCTTGCCGTTGGATTACTTTCACCCAAGAACTTTGGAAAATGCTGTTGATTACATTCTGCGTTAATGTAAGCAAAAACCATAGCAAAGATTACATCATCAAAATCATATCTAAGGTCAGCAGCTTGGTATCTTGTTTCCCTACCAGAAGCCTGACCACTTAAATCCTTCTCAATGAACGTCTTAAGTTGAATAAAGAACCAAGGTATGTATATGTTATCAACATGAGCCTCAATCATTTCAATTAGCTTGTTAATAATCTTACCAGCAGTGTTGGTTCTGTTATTTATACCCCACCATTTACTACCCGCGTGCATATACTTAGGTAGCATTGATTGTGGCTGTATTCTTCTTCCATATCCAGCTATATCTTGCCAGTCTACATAGAAGTCACCAATATTCTGCTCCACAAGTTCTTTAGCCCCACCATTAGTTTCATAGTATAAACCAAGAAGTAGACACTGCAAAAATGATTCCTTAAAGTTTCTCTCTCTATGGAACACAACACCTGAGCATGTATCAGCATGTGCATCCCATATAGCACTAGCCATTTTCGAGTGACCAGTTTCAGAGTTAATCGGGTCAGTTCCCTGCCAGTATCTATTAACCCAGTTCTTTTCTGGATGCTTAAATATACAAGCCGTAGTTCTCTCGTCCTCCTGACCTCTGGTTGGAATCCACTCAGCCCCAAGAATCTTATATGGTATACCAAGCTCTGGAGTTGGTTTGTTCTGGTCAAATATAGCTCTGAAGTATCCAAACTGAGGCTTGTCAACATCATTCATTGTGAATATCTTCAGCATGTGCTTATTACACTGGTCGATAGGCATAAGGGTTCTAGCATTACGCAAGAACATATCATCAATACTAAGCGGGTAGTGTTGGTGATACTGTACTTTAAACTTCTCCTTATCAATACCAGTTTTAGAATAGTATACTTCTTTCTCAGACTGAAGCATCTCTTCTGTCATACCCTCTCTCGCCCATGCGTTAAAGAATAATGGTATAACGGCATATTTGAAGTTTCTATTATCCCATGCGTCCAGTGCAGCCTTGAATTCAGATTCAAATGCAGCTCCACCTTTTTCCATTTCACCACCTGTACCCCAAGCAAAGAACTGACGTCTCATTACCTGTTTTCCAGATTCAGGGTCATAGTAGAATAAAGTAGGACGACCCTCAGACATCATTTGTCCGAAGATGTCAAATAGACCAATCTCATCAATCATTGTAATCTGAGGAGAACCACCATTAATCGCATCAACGTGTGGCGCAACAACCTCAGCCCTTGAGTGAGCACCTTCGGTCTTACCTTTATTCTGGCTGCTCTTCTCATGTAGAGATAGAGTGGTTTTAGTATCAGTACCTACACCTCTCTTAAGCCATTGAGGTACGTGTCCAAATCCCCACTTCAATTTATCTCGGAAAATCTCCTCACCTTTTTCTTTCGAGTGAGTTACGAACTTTGTATAGTATGATGGATAGAATAAAAGCCTAGCCATACATGCAAGCATCAGTGTAGTTGTAAAACCAATCTGACGGGCTTTACCAATCATGCAGTTATAGCCACAATCAAGAAGAAATAGTATAAGCATCTGGGCTTCCCAAGCCTTATACTTCATTTTACCTCCTTTTACTGAACCTTCCTTAAGCCATCCATACTTGTTAGCGAAGTATAGAGTATTGTCTTTGCAACGAAGATATTCTTGAAGGATATAATCCTCTTGGTCTTCCTTCTCTAAATAGTTTTCTATCTGGTCGTCTTCATCTACCCATTGTTGAGCCTGCTTCTTGTATAGCTCGTATGGCTCATACTTAATCATTTTTTGCCAACCCTTCTTATTGATGGAGTCGACAAATTTTACAAAAGCCTTCGGGTAGTCGAGTGGCTCATGTTGAGGTTTCCAGTCTTCAGTTTTTACGTAGTTCTCATTCTTCATCTAAGAACATCTTTAGTTTTTCATGCATGGAGTATACGCTTCCTTTCCAGCATACGGCTGGAGATATATGGTATACAAGATTAGTTCTCTTACCATCTACCCTAACGTAATTCTTTTCTTTAAGCTCGTTAATAGCCTTAGTTACAGTCGAGTAAGACATACCAAACTTACTAACCAAATCATTGTACTTGAAATCGAATACACAATTCTTGTATTTCATTTCAGACATCAGGTATACTAAAACCTTGATGGCAGAAGCCGAAAGCTCGCCCATCATTTTAATCATAGCGTCCTGATAGAATATAGAGAACTTAGCTTTAGTCTTGTTAAGCTTCTTTATATTTCCTAGAATCTTTTTGTACTCTGGGTCTAATAGATTGGCAACAGGTATGTATTCCCCATTCTTTGAAATGAAGAAATTATCAAGAACCAAATCGTCTTGATGCAGCCTTTCTAATTCGTTGTAGAATATTTCCAGTAGGTTTTTGCTCACGGTCTCTTAACTCAAATAACTTAATCTGCCTATCTATGAACTCATCTTTGGACATTGGCTTCTTGTCATTAAGGTCAGCCAAATAATGTTGCCACTGATAATCCCATTCTCTAAGTCTGGCGATAAGGTCATACCAACGTTCTCTCTCAACTCTGGTATTTCTCCTTTTACGCCAAAACATTACTTCTTGGTTTTTCGTTTTTTAATCATCAGTTCTGTCTTCCTTCTAACCTTTTTTAAATAGCCTTGCTCTTTCTTGTGTTGCATTTCACCAAATCTAATCATGGTTTCCAGAGCCTCTACGAAATGTTCTGGATGCATGTTACCTTTGAGTTGGTTGCATGACTTACAAGCATGTACTTTATTGTCGTTAGACTTAATCCCACCATCACACTTAGGTATCAGGTGGTCTACGGTTCTGCTATAGTCGTTTAATGGTCTGCTACAGTAGAAACATACATCTGGGTGACTATCTAAAGTATTCCCAAAAGTGAGCCACTTCTTCTTTTCTTTAACTTCGCTCATGGTTTAAGTATAACAAAAATAGGGGAGAAATCATAATCACTCCCCATTTTTAATTATCCTTCAGCCTCTTCTTCTCCCATAGAAACACTAATCAAATCAGTGATTTCTTTTTTGGCAGCCTTTGTAAGTTTAGAGTCATTCACAATTGACTCCATTCTTTTAAGGTTGGCAGCTACTACTCCAAACTGAGTGAGCATCATACCGAACTGTTGTCTATACCTGTCTTGAACTTGCATTCCGAAGTTGTACATGTATGAAGGCATCTCGCCAAACTCCATGAAATACTTCGTGATTTCAGTTTCAATCAAGTCATTCTTTTGCTTCTTCTTGTTGTTTTCCTGCTTTGCAGCTTTTCCGTTTCCAGCCATCTTTATCTAATTTTCATGTATTTACCTCTGTGCTTTTCGCAGTGTGCAAAAGCCTCGTCTGGGCGCATCTTGTATGCGTCTGGTTCTCTATGACACCACATGGCGAAGAATGAACAGTACATATCATCTTCCTCATTTGGCTCACGTTTCCATTTACCAGTAATGATTCTCCAAGGGTGTTTAAGGATGAGGTCATCAAAGTCATAGCCCGTGACACCAGCCTTGCTTAGTGCTCTGTCAACAAACGGAACTTCGTGACCCATCTCAAGATTCCTGTGAGCCTCCCAATAGTATCCGTATTGTTTTTCCCAGTTGTCGAAAGTTTTAATATTCACACCGTTTTTTTGCGCTTCGATTATAAATGGTCTACCGTTTAGCTCCATGTAAATCGCAGTATGCGACCACTTAGATTTGGTAGCCCAGCGTATAAGCTTCGACAACAGCCTATTGTTTCTGCAATGCAAAATATCTCCTGTTTTCAAATGTGTACTCATGTTATCATTTTTTGGAATCGGTTGAAATCGAACTGGACATCATTGTACAAATTCAACCACTCGTTTGTGTTTTTTACGTATGTTTTAATATGCCCCTTTTGTCGACCATTCAAAAGCTTGCCGATTGTATAAGCAGTTACCCCTCTGTCGAATAACTCTTTACAAACAAACCCTCTCGCAGTCAAGTTTTCTCTCGACCTACTCTTACTGTATACTCCATCTGGAGTAGTATGGCAGGCGCGTGCAGCAGCCCAGACTAGAGTCCTCATATCATCTGGTGTTATACTGTACTTCTTATTTCCTTCAAATTTGATTGGGCGTTGGCGCTCTATATTTCTTAGCAGAGACATTACTACACCGACATCCCAATTGTGTCTATCCATTTCTGTAAGGATGGCTTCTTTTACAGATTTCTTTTGCTTCTGAACAACTGGCACTCTGTTCTTGTATGTGAAGTGTTTACCAGTTTTCTTGAAGTGATTCTCTGAAGCCTTCTTACTACAACACGCCTTACAGTATCCGCATCTACCATCTGGACGGCTCTTGTCTTTGTAGAACATATCTACCGCAAGAACCTCTTCACAAGAAGGACAAAGTTTACTTTCTCTTTTTCTTAGGTCTTTCTTCATATCTCTTTGATGTTAAGTGGTACTTATTACAGTACGGGCAGAGATAACTTCGTATTGGAGTAGTTTCCATAATCTTTCCTTTGTTCTGAATAGTCTCCAATGCTAGGTAAGCCTCAAGCTCCGTACCATACGCCACCTTGGTACATTCTCGCTTTTCCATTATTCTTGTTCTTCAACTCTTCCAAGTTTTTTGAATCTCATTGCAATGCAGAATGGGAACAAAGATTTTCTAGCTTCCCAAAGTACACCGTCAATAACCAAGTATTCTTTCCATTGTCCTATACCGAACACAAATGCAAATGCAAGGTATAAGGACTTGTCGTCTATATCTTTCTGTGTGTCTTTCATGATTCTATTCCTTTCTTGTTGTTCTTTACGACTATAGAGAGTAAAGTTTGATAAGTCTTGTTATGTATACTGTACCCTTTTCTAACCCAGTGAGGAACTCTCCTTAATGAATTCAACGCTCTATCTACTTGAGACTTGTCAAAAGTCAAGGGTATTAATGTTTTACTCTTGAATGAATCCTCATCAATCTTCAATTCTTCTTTATGCAAGTTGAAAGAAGCCTGACTAATCTTGAAATCAAAAGTTAAAGGGTCTCGTTTCAAAAACTGAACAACTATATCGCCCTTGGTTAAAGTTATTGATGTTTGTGATTCGTAGGCAAATACAAATCCATTTCTTCTGAATATTTCAATGTGACCATTGCTTCTACCTTTAAAATCATAATCCTTTGGCTTCCTACCCTCAAGTATATCCACAACAGCACCTCCTATCAGTATAGGCTGTTGATGATTTCCATTGGTTGACTTTTCGGAGTTGTACTCCTTGACCATTCTAATAAAATCTTTGATTACAGGGTCGTTGGAGATTTTCTTTTCTAATTCTTCCTTATTCATCTTTTCTTGTCTTTTAAAAAGGAGGGGCTTTACCCTTTTGAACCTCAATCAATATTAAATTTCAATTACCCCTCCCTCATTTGAGAATTCCAATTTTCCACCTACAAAGATACAACAATTATTGGAAAAAACAATACTTCACTACAGAAAATGTTTCAACTCACTACAGTTTGGTTAATCGCAAAAGCCCATGTTTCCTCGAAAACCAATAATTCCCTTTATATATGTTTCTGTATGTAATTCCCAATTCTCACATCTTTCTTTTTGATATACGTCAGTATATCTTTTCTTTATATCATATAAACTTACCTTTTCTTTACCTTTTACTTTTACTTTGCATTGACTACGCAATACATAGGTTATGCCTACGCATAGCCAAAGCAATGTTTAGGTATGGGTACTTGGAACAAAATAGCCCCTCCCTCGCCATTATATAAAACGGCATTTAAGAGACTTTTATGAGGCTCGGAAGGTGTAAGTACCTAAAGTCGTTAAAAAAGGCTTACGTGCGCTCTTACGTATGTCAGCTGGCTTCTGCCTGTTGAGTTGGGGAAGCGATTTCAAAAGTTTCAGTCGTATAAATAGGGGTACTATACATAGTAACAGCCCCCACCCCTTTTCTGAGGAAAAACTCTGATTTCCAGCACGTTACATAAGGTGACTTCAACTATCTTTAGTTCACGTATCTTCCTGATATAGAGGGAGTTAGACGTAGTTACCTAAATTAGCATAAGGATTTTGAGAGGGGGTGTGTCCGTGAGTGAGTACATTACTTATTCCGTTCTATTCGTTGATAATCAGACAGTTAGCATATTCAACTACTATACACATGGTATGCACACGCGCGTATAGGGGTATATAACTACCTGACTATTAGATATTTACATAATGTATTTACATAAGTTACGAACTTACTCACAATCCTGTAACCCGCATAAACACTGGGCTTGCGAGCTAATTGTACACATTTTATTGTCTATCTAATATTAGTTTGTATAATAGAAGTGTTGGCAAACGAGCCACACACACAACAGCCAAGCGAGGCGACCGTGTTACATAGTATTGAAAACAGGACTTTGGTAGACTGGCGTTTACATAGTTTATAAATCAGCAGAATAAAACTGTATTGAGGTGGACTGCGCACCTAAATAGACTAGCCTTTCGACAAGTAGTTACGTCTTCACTGACCTTGTAAGGTCTCAACAGGTGAGGTACGCCCAAGAATAAACAGTAATTCACGGGATGTCTATTTACAATATGTTTGAACCATGCACACGTAAGCGGATTAGATGAATCAAGCGAGTTTACGATTTGAATGCAAAAAGAAAATACAGGACGTTACGCACCTGTAGAACATCAGCGAATTTGGTGCTGCACTGGCTAGGGGATGTACTACTAAGGTAGAGCCTAGCTTAAAAACTGCATTTATCCGAGTGTTAACGGGATATATTAACGGATGAAAGCTATAAATAATAGAAGACGTAACCGTACTAGACGACTAAAACCGAGCATACGTTAGAAGGTTTTGCTAACTATTGGTGCTCGTTGGAATAATACACTTGGCTAACTACGTGTTAGCATATCGTTTGAGGTGATAAACGAATAAACCTCAGTGTACACGGGAGCGATACGCAACTTCGGTTATGTATCGTATTGTCTTAATAATGAGTGATTGACACGCACTCCTCCCGTCTAACTAATAACAGTTACAAATGAAAAAGCAAATCACATTCTTAATCGTACAAGAAGGATTCTCGTTCGAGAAAGTAATCAATAATATTGATGGAAAAGACAAAGGCGCAATCCTTAAGCAAATCAAGGGAACGCTGATGGACTTAATGTTATTGAGAAAGACAACAGGACAACAGTTAGGGCTTAAACTGAACCAACCAATTGGCTTTGTGTTCAAGGTAGGACGTAAGAACGTTAATACTTTGGATATTGCCGAGAAGTTAGGAGTTCGTTTGACTATTGGTAACAAGTCAGCACGAATTAAGAAGTTCTTCAACACTGTTGAAAAGGTTACTGACTTTATGCTACGTGGAAACAAAGCATACAGTGATAAGGAAATTGATTCAATCATCAATGAAATTGAGGAGATTGTAGGTAAGGAGGCAGAGGCTAGAGCTGAGAAAGCACTTGCTAAAGCTGAAGTATCTGCTAACTAATTGGTTTTCATAGCGGAGTATCCCCATCATTTAACTAGCTAATCCACATAACTGGAAAGGTGCAACATTAAGTGGTGGGGTTTTTATTATATCGCGGCTCAGGTTGAGCATTGACTAGGGGTTCGATTCCCCTTAACGCGACATGGAATTTTTATTAATATCATTAGTGGTCGCACCAGCTGTGCTGTTTATCATCACATCACTGGGCGCATAAA
>ERZ869936.1774-NODE-1774-length-14309-cov-5.487582_pt1 | contig 14309 bp, 15 predicted proteins | sample MGYA00520876_ERZ869936 | MGnify/ENA primary metagenome ERZ869936 (study PRJEB32218, sample SAMN09650985) | biofilter metagenome | isolation source: enrty point of leading RO module | place: Saudi Arabia: Thuwal, RO plant located on Red Sea | collected 2016-02-17 ...
GCTTCGCTTATGCCGGCGCTGGCACGGTGAACGGGGTTCCGATGATTGGCTGGGTGCTGGTGGGAGCCGGCGGCGCGATCTGCCTGCTCAATTTCTTTCTGGGCTGGGTGCGCTACCCGCTGCATCGTGCACGGGGCGGGCGAAAAGAGGATTATCGGTGGGTGTCGGGCTTTCCGCTGGTGGGCTCGATCGCGGTACTGGCCGGCTGGTTCTTCTGGCTGCGTCACGAAGCCTCGCTCGCGCTGGATGCGGCGGCATGGCTGCTGGTGATCTTCGACACCGGCGGGATTCACTGGCTGGCGGCGTCGCTGGCTTTTCGCCGGCTGCGCGATGGAAAGAGTGGCGAGTGAGCGCCACGCCGCGGACGTAACATCATCTGAGGAGGCGCATGGGCAGACACGCGAAGTTTTCGGGCGGACGCAACATCGCGATGAAGGTGCCGCCGCACGCGTTCGACGCGACGGTGCGCTTCTATCGCGAGGTGGTCGGCCTGGAAGAGCTGCCCGGGCACGCGCCGTCGGTAGCCTTCGCGTTCGGCGCATGCACCCTGTGGATCGACCGGGTTGCCGGCCTGAGCCAGGCGGAGATCTGGCTGGAGCTGGTGAGCGATGATGTTGCCGCCGCGGCCGACCAGTTGCGAGCCGCGGGCAGCGTGCGCTGCGACGAGATCGAGCCGCTGCCCGAGGGCTTCGACGGCTTCTGGGTGCTGAACCCGGCGTCGGTCGTGCACCTGGTGAGCGGGCGCCGCTCGCAATGAGCGCGCTCACGCGCGGCCAGCAGATCGGGCGCGTGCTGGCGGCCGGGCTCGTTTGCGGCGCGCTGGTGTGGGCCGCGTCGCCGCTGGTGACCGGGGTGCGCGAGCCGTTCGATTCGGATTCGCTTTACTACCCGGCGGCGATGTTTCTGGCGGGCGTGCTCGCCAGCCTGCCGGCGCCACGCTTCTGGTGGCTGGCGGTGGTCGCGGTGTTTCTGGGCGAGCATCTGTATGGCTTCATCGCCTATCCGGATCAGCGGGCGTGGCTGTTGTTCGGCCTGATAATCAACCTGATCATTCCCACCTGGTGGGCGGCGGCGCTCGGCGCACTGCTGGTTTTCGCCGTTTACCGGCTGCGGCGGCGGACGCCACCGCCGGCCCCGGACCGGTAAACCGCGAGCGGCGCGGCCATGGCGTTGTGCGGCGACGCGGCGCTGGTGCTGTACTACGACTTTGCCGGCGGGCACGCCGATCACGACCACTGGCACAGCCACGAGCACATGCACGAGCGGCTGCGCATTCCCGGGTTTGCTCGCGGCACGCGCTGGGTTGCGCTCGGCGGCGGGCCGCGCTATCTGATCGTGTACGAGCTGGCGGACGAAGCGACGGCCAGTTCCGCCGCGTACCTTGCCCGCCTGAACGACCCGACGCCGTGGACCCGCGCGGTGATGGGGCGCTTTCGCGACGTGACGCGCGGCGTGTGCGCGGTAACCGCCAGCGCGGGCGTCGGGCTGGGGCGATTCGCGCTGAGCGTGCGCTTCGTGCCCGCGGCGGGACGTGAGGCGGCGCTGCGCGACCGGATTGCCGGCGAGCTGATGCCGAGGCTCGCGGGCGCCGCCGGAATCGCCGGCATTCATCTGCTGCAGCCGGCGCCGCCACCGCCGATGACGCGGGAGCAATCGCTGCGCGGCCAGGATTCGGCCGTCGGCTGGATACTGCTTGCAACCGCCTACGACCTGGCCGCGCTGGAGCGCGCAGGCGAGGACACGCTGGCACCGGCGGCACTGGCGCGGCATGGCTGTGCGCCGGGCGTGCAAGCGGGCGTGTACGCGCTTGACTTCACGATGAGTGCGCAGGATGCGCAGCGCACATTACCTGTTTCGCCGCCGTCCCGGTGAGGGTGCAGGCGCGGCGTTGCCGGTTGAACCGCCCGCCACGGGGCACGGTCTAGCATAGGGACAGCCGACGCATATGCGGCAGGATATGGACCTACAGACCCGATCGACGATCACCTGCCCCGAATGCCGCGCCTCGGCCGAGGAGGAGATGCCGCTCGATGCCTGCATCTATTACTACGAGTGCCGAAACTGCGGCAGGCTGCTCAGGCCAAAACCCGGCGACTGCTGCGTGTTCTGCTCCTACGGCACGGTCAGTTGTCCGCCGGTGCAGGCGTCGGGAGGCTGCTGTGCCCGGTAACGGTCGCGCGGCCGGGTCGCAACAGCAATCGGTGTCGCACGCTGCGCGGGCGGATGGCGCAGATCAACGTGAGGTCGTTCGCGCTGGCGCGCGACTGCGTGGGTCGACGCCGGCATGAATGCCTCGCGCCCTCGGGATTACGTTCATCGATTTCTCGGCAGCCTGCCGCCGTGGGCGATCGTCACCCTCGGCCTGCTGGGAATGGCTGCGCTGGCGATTGTCGATTATGCGACCGGCTATGAGTATTCTTTTGCGGTTTTCTATGTCTTTCCCGTTTCCGTCGTCGCCTGGTACGCCGGCTGGGTGCCCGCCATAGTCGTGTCCATCGCGTGTGCCGCCAGCTGGGAGGAGGCCAATCGCCTGGCAGGTCAGCTTCACTCCTCGGCCGCCGTCCCGGTCTGGAACGCGCTGACGCGGCTGGGGTTCTTCCTGATCGTTGCCGCATTGCTGGTAGCGCTGAAGCAGACCCTGGCACGCGAGCGCGCCTTGTCGCGGGTCGACGATCTCACCGGCGTATCGAACCGCCGGGCGTTTGTCGCGGCGGCGCAGGCGGAGCTTGCGCGCCTGGGCCGCACGGCGCATCCGCTGACCACGGTGTATATCGATCTGGACGATTTCAAGGCGGTGAACGACCGGCTCGGACATGCCGCAGGCGACCGGCTGCTGGCGCGGGTCGCAGGCACGCTGCGATCAAGTGTGCGCGTGACCGATTCGGTGGCGCGTTTGGGGGGCGATGAATTCGGCCTGCTGCTGCCGCACACCGATGACGTGGCGGCGCGGGTGCTGGTGGATAAGCTTCACGCCGGCGTGCGCGATCTTGCCGGCAGGGAGCAATGGGGTATCGGTTTCAGCATGGGCGCATTGACCTGCCAGTCCGCCCCGCCGTCGGTGGATGCGATGATGGCGCAGGCCGACGCCATGATGTACGAAGTGAAGAATGCCGGGAAGAACGCGGTGCGCTATGCCGTCTATCCGGGTGCCTGAACGGCTTCGCGTGCTGCCTGGATGTTTCCCGGTGAACGCCGTGCGCCGATTACAGCACCAGGGTCGGGCCGGCCGTGGCGCGCAGCAGCCGCTGCAGCACGGGCGCGAGATCCAGGCCGCTCGATGATTCAAGCGCGGCAGCTTCACGCGCGAGGCGGTCGGCGCCCTTATGAATCCTCGCACCGAGGGCGGCCAGCACCACGGTATTCGAGTCGCGCGGCGGCAATGGCAGCGCGCGGCCGTCGAAGGCCTGCGAGACGCGCTCAATGCTGGCGGCCTTGCCCTGGCGCGTGCCGACCAGGTTGGCTGCCAGCATGCCGCTGCCGGTGAGGCGCGCACGGCAGGCGCGGTAGAACCTGGGCGTATCGAGCACGCCGGCCCGGGCGCGGGCATCGAAACCGTCCACCAGGATCAGGTCGAAGCGGCGGCGCGTGCAGCGCAGATACCGGTAACCGTCGTCGTGCACGACCTCGAGCCGGTCTGATTCCGGCGGCAACCTGAACAGCGGCCAGGCGTTCAGGATCACCTCGGCATCGAGCTCGACCACGGTGAGTCGGGCGCGCGGCCGGTACCGGTGCAGAAAACGGGTGATCGAACCGGCCCCCAGGCCGATCTGCAGCACGCTGCGCGGCCAATCCCCGCCGCGCAGCAGCAGCGGCAGCATCATGTCGCGGGTGTATCCGAGGTCCAGCGACCAGGTATGCGACAGCCGCATGGCGCCCTGGAGCCAGTGCCTGCCGAACTTAAGATAACGCACGCCCGCGTCGTCGTAGATGCGGATTCTCGCCATGAAGGCACCGGTAGGAAAAGGCGCACGGTCGAAGGCCGCGCGCCGGGCCGCGGATTATCGCACCGGCGGCCGCGGCACCCGGCGAGGACAGGCTGGGTATGCGCTCAGGTCTTGGACCCGGCGGCGCGGATCTCCTCGCGCAGCGCCTCGAGAATCTTCGCACCGCGCTCGCCTGCCTCCTTGCGATAGATATCGCGCACCTTCAGGCTGGCTTTGCGAAAGGCCTCGCGCTCCTTGTCGGTGAGCTCGACCACCTTCGTGTCGCTGTTGTTGCGGATCTTCTCCAGCCGCTCGCGCTCGAAGCGCGCCTGAACCTCGAAGATGTGCGCATCGAGTTCGGGCTTGATTTCCGCGAGCATGCGCTTTCTGGATTCGTCCAGGCCGGTGTAGAAATCGGGGTTGGTGACCACGCTGGCGATGAAGGGGGCGTGCCGGGCGAAGATCATGTAGTCCTGCACTTCGTAGAAGCTCATCTCCTCGATGGCGAACACCGGGTTGTCCTGGCCGTCGATGGTATTGAGCTGCAGCCCGCTGTAAACCTCGGAATACGGCATCGGCGTCGGATTGGCGCCGTACGCCCGGTAGGTCTCCAGCAGCATCGGCGACACCATGGTGCGCATCTTGAAACCTTGAAAGTCGGCGAGCTTGCGCAGCGGCTTGTTGGCGGTCCACACCATCCAGCCTTCCTGCACCAGGGTGTAGAGCTCGAGGCCGCGCTCGCGGTAGGCCTCGGCCAGCGCTCCATAGACGGTGGGGCTTTCGGTGAGGATCTGCTGGTTGACCCTGGCGTCGTCGGAAAGCAGGAAATGAATCGTCACCACGCTCGATTCCGGCACCACGGAGCCGAGATGGCCGGGCGAGGCGAACGCGAACTGCAGCGTGCCATTCTGCACCTGCTCGGTGAGCTGGGCCGACGTGCCGAGGGCGCCGTAGGGATAGATCACCACCTCGACTTCACCTTCGGTGCGTGCCTCGACCAGCTCCTTGAACTTGATGGCGTAGGCATGCTGGACGCTGCCCTCGATCTCTTCAAGGGCAAAGCGCCATTGCTGGGTCTCCTGCTTGGGCTCGCCGCAGGCCGAAACCAGCAGCGCGGACAAAAGCAAAAGAAACATATTTCGCATATGACCTCCGGGATTCCTGGATGCTGAGCTCGCGCCGATCACACGATGACGCCAGCGCTTTGCGCGCGGCGATCGACGCACGAACACCCCGCCTGCTGCTGCCGGCGGAGAGATGAGGCTCTACCGTAACACACCCTGCGGTCTCGGGTCGTATGCAACGGCCATGTTCGGTATTCTTGAGGCTTGCCCGCAGCCATGAGCAAAATCGGCATGTCTGAACGCAAGCGCCATTCGGTAATGAGGGTCGCCGGATGGCTGGACCGTGCGCTGGAGATCGCGCAGTCGTCATTACTGGCGGCGGCCGTGCTGATGATGGCGGCGCTCAACATCGCGAACGTCGCGAGCCGGAACCTGCTGGACTACAGCCTGTCGTTCGCCAACGAAGTGAATCAGCTGCTGATCGTGCTGATCACGTTCCTCGGGGTCGGCTATGCGGCGCGCTTCAGGCGGCACATCCGCATGAGCGCCTTCTCCGAGCGGCTCGGTGAACGCGCCGGCCGCATCTGGGAAATCACCACGCTGTCGGCGACCGGACTGCTTCTGCTGCTGCTGGCGTGGTATGCGCTCGAGTACGTCAGCCGAACGGCACGCGTCGGCAGCGTGACGCCGGCGCTGCGGGTGCCGCTTTACCTGGTGTACGCGATGGTGCCGCTGGGGCTTGCGCTGGGCGGACTGCAGTTCCTGCTGAACGCGATCAGACGGCGCGGCCAGATTCCGCCGCACGAGCCGGGACGGGAGATCTGAGCGTGCTCTGGCTCGTATTTCTCGTCATGCTGGTGTTGCTGCTCTCGGGGTTCCCGATGCTGGTGCCGCTGTTTGTCGGCGCGCTGCTGACGACCGCCCTGGTGCTGAGCGGCGATCCGGTGAACCTGATCTCGGCAATGATCAAGGCGGTGGAGCCCACGGTGCTGACCGCAGTGCCGATGTTCATTCTCGCCGCCGACATCATGGTGCGCGGACGCACCGCGCACCTGCTGCTCGACCTGGTGACGGCATTCGTGCGCCATCTGCGCGGCGGCCTGCCGATCACCGTGGCGCTGAGCTGCACGCTGTTCGGCGCGGTGTCGGGTTCGACCCAGGCGACCGTGGTGGCCATGGGGCAGCCGCTGCGCCCCAAGATGCTTCAGGCCGGCTACACGGACAGCTTCACCATCGCGCTCATCATCAACGCGAGCGACATCGCGCTGATGATCCCGCCCTCGATCAGCATGATCCTGTTCGGCGTGGTGTCGGGCACCTCGGTCGGCGAGCTGTTCATTGCCGGGATCGGGCCCGGGCTGATGATTCTTGCCATGTTCTCCGCGTACTGCTGGCTGTATTCGGCGCGCGCCGGCGTGGCGTCGCAGGCGCGCGCAAGCTGGCGCGAGCGGCTGAGCGCGGTCCGGCGCGCGCTGCTGCCGGCGGGCTTTCCGGTGATCATCATCGGCGGCATTTACAGCGGCGTGTTCAGCCCGACTGAAGCGGCGGCGGCCTCGGTAGCCTATGCGCTGGTGCTGGAGCTGCTGGTCTACCGGGAACTGCGCCTGCGCGACCTGCCGGTGGTGGCGCTGTCGACGGCGGTGGTCACGGCCGTGGTGTTCATTCTGGTGGCGGCGGGCGGCGCGTTTTCCTGGGCCATCGCATTCGCCCAGCTGCCGCAGCTGCTGCTGGGAGACCTCGTTGCCAACGCCGCCGGGAACCCGCACCTGGTGCTGGGCGTGATCTTCGTTTCGTTCCTGGTGGCGTGCATGTTCGTCGATCCGATCGTGGTGATTCTGGTGCTGACGCCGATCCTGATGCCGGCGGCGAACGCCGCCGGACTGGATCCGGTGCTGGTCGGAACGCTCGTCACGCTGCAGGTGGCTATCGGTTCGGCGACGCCGCCGTTCGGCTGCGATATTTTCACCGCCATGGCGATCTTCCGGAAACCGTATCTGGATGTGATCCGGGGCACGCCGCCATTCATCGTGATGCTGCTCGTCGCGACGGTGCTGCTGATCGCGTTTCCCCAGCTCGCATTGTTCCTGAGAGATCTGGCCTATGGCTACTGACGGGGGATGCTGCCGGTACGATGCGGTTGCCGCGAGGCTTGCGGGACCGGTGCCGGCAGCGCACCATTGAGGCCGGCGCATGGCTTCGTTTGATGCGACCGACACGCTGTTGCTTCATCGCCTTTCTACCGGAGGAGAGAAACGATGACACTGCTTCAGATTGTTCTGCGTGCGGGGCTGGGCGCCGCGCTGGCAACGATGGTCGCCGGCTGCGGCGAGCCGGCGCGGGAAAGCGGCGAAACAACGCCTGCCGGACAGCCGGTGGAGAAGGTGACGCTCAATATGGCAAGCGTGTTTCCGACCAGCCTGGCGCTGCTCGGCGAGAACGCGCCAAAGCTGGCGGAGAACATCCGCCGCGCATCCGGCGGCACGCTCGAGATCAAGGTGTTCGAACCTGGGGCCCTGGTGCCGGGGCTGGAGACGATTCCCGCCGTGGGCAAGGGATCGGTGGCCGCGGCCTGGTCGAGCCCGGGCTTTTTTGCCGGCACCGATTCCGCGTTCAATATCTTCACCACGCTGCCGTTCGGGCCGGGCATACCGGAGTTTGTCGCGTGGATGTATTTCGGCGGCGGACTGGAGATTCAGAACGAGCTGTTCGGCAAGCACAACATCCACGCGATTCCCTGCGGAATCACCCCGCCCGAAGCGTCCGGCTGGTTTCGAAAAGAGATCAATACGGTGGAAGACCTGAAAGGGTTGAAGATGCGCTTCTTCGGCATGGGGGCCAAGGTCATGGAAAGACTGGGCGTGGCCACCCAGTTGCTCGCCCCGGGCGACATCTTTCCGGCGCTGCAGCTCGGCACCATCGACGCGACGGAGTTCGCCAATCCATCGGCCGACGAGAAGCTGGGCTTTTACCAGGTGGCGAAGTATTACTACTTTCCCGGCTGGCACCAGCAGGCGTCGCTCAACGATTTTTTCATCAACAAGCAGGTCTGGGCATCGCTGTCGGATACGCACAAGGCCGTCATCGAGCAAGCGTGCGGGGACATGCTCCGCCACATCATGGCGCAGGGCGAAGCGACTCAGTGGGCGGCGATGAAGCGCATGCGTGACAAGCATGGCGTCCAGATCCGGCGCTGGCCGCCGCAGGTGCTGGCTGCGTTCGAGAAGACCTGGAACGAAGTGGCCGCCGAAGAGGCTGCAGCCAACCCGAATTTCAAGAGAGCCTACGAGTCGTACCGGCAGTTTCGCGAGAACTACGCCATCTGGCGCGAGTACGGCTACCTGCAATGACGCGTGTGGCAAGCCGGTGTGATTGCCGCAGCGGGGCGGCGCGTGCGGTCGCGAACTACGCGTCCGCACGGCGCGCGCGGTCCAGGTCTCTCAAGGCAGACCGCGGTCCGGGCTACCGATGATCGAGGCATTGCTGCTGGCCGCGGCCCGTGTGTTCACGTTCAACCAGCAACAGTTTCTCACCAACGCCAGCGGATTCTTCTTCCGGCGCGACGATCGGCTGTTTCTGGTCACCAGTCGCCACGTGATGATCGACGAGCCGAGCGGCCATTTTCCCGACCGGCTGGAGATCGAGCTGCATATCGATGCGGAGAACATGGCGTTGTCGACCGGCTACTCGATACCCCTGTACAGGGATGGCATTGGTCTGTGGCGGCAGGGCATCGATTCGGGCGGCCTGGTGGATGTGGCGGTGATCGAGATCGACACCGGCGCTCTGCCGGAAACGGCGGTCTACAGCGCATTTTCTCCGCAACATCTGTACGCCCCCGAGGAGCAGGTGGAAGTCGGCAGCCGTCTGCTGGTTGTCGGCTTTCCGCTGGGTTTCCACGATACGCTGCATCACATGCCGGTCGTGCGCCATGCGATTCTGGCGTCCTCGTTCGGGCTGCGATTTCAGGGCATGGGGTACTTTCTCACCGATGCACGCACGCACCGCGGCACCAGCGGCGCGCCGGTGGTCATGCGTATCCCGGGCAGGGGCTCGCATGCCGGCGATCTGCCGTGGCTGCTGCTTGGGGTGCATTCGGCGCGGCTCGATGTCGGTAGCCGCGACCTGCACCTGGACGAAGCGCTGGGACTGAACTGCGCCTGGTATGCGGACATCCTGATGACCCTGACCGAAGGTTAGCCGTGAGGCCGCGAACCGCCGCCGGCCGGTGGCCGGCTGCCAGCACAGGATGCGAATCGGTTTAATTTCGGATACACATGGCTTGCTGCGCGCGGAGGCCACGGCGTTTTTGCGCGGCTGCGACCATATCGTGCACGCGGGGGATATCGGCGGCGCGAAGATTCTCGACGCGCTGTCGGCGATTGCACCGCTCACCGCGGTGCGCGGCAATAACGACACGACCGGCCGCGCAGCGTCGCTGCCCGAAAGCGAGCGCATCCGGTTGGCCGGCATCGAGCTGTTGGCGATCCATGATCTCGGGATGTTGGGGCTTGATCCGTCCAGCGCCGGGATCCGGGTGGTGGTGTCGGGGCACTCGCACCAGCCGTCGATCCGGCGCAGCAGCGGCGTGCTTTTCGTCAACCCGGGCAGCGCGGGGCCTCGCCGGTTCAGGCTGCCGGTGTCGGTGGCCGAGTTGACGATTCACGGCGAGAAGGTATCCGCACGCACGGTTGCGCTCGATGTGCAGGTCGCCAGATAGACCGGGTGGCCGCAGTGGGGCCGCGACGGGGCCCGCAATTGGCGTTCAATGCGCCGGGTCGTGGCGGCCGTAAAGTATCGGGCGCCGCCGGAGCCCTGCAGGAGAGCGACTGATGACCGACCGCGATGAAATTGCACGTACCTGGACGGCGCGCGGCTACAGCTGCGATGAGTGGGTGGATCCGCCCAAACAACGCTGGGAAGACTTCGTGCACGACACCGACGAGCTGGTGCTGGTGATCGAGGGGGCGGTCGAGTTCGAGATCGGCGGACAGGTGCATCGCCCGTCGCCTGGCGCCGAACTGCTGATTCCCGCCGGTATCCGCCATAGCGTGCGCAACATCGGGCCGACGGTCGCGCGCTGGCTCTACGGTTATCGGCGAGGCTAGCCGGATCGGCCATCCAGCCCGTATTGCCACCGCGGCGACGCCCCTGCGGCAGGCGAATCGAACCGGCCGGTAGCATCGCGCGAAGACGAAGGCGCCGCTCCGGTCAGGCGCGAATCGCTGCGCCAGAGAAGGGCAAAAAAAAGAGGCCAGCCTTTCGGCTGGCCTGTTGCTACCGACTTAACTGCTCTCAAGCGCTCTTGCGGGGGGCAAGTTGGCTTGAAGTCAGCAGCGCAAGGTTAAGCAGTTCCAGGCTGCGCTTGGCGGCAAACATCACCTGCCGCTGGCTGCGTTCGGTCACCGCGTACTTCTTGACGATCTCCAGTGCGAATTTCGGATGCTCGTCGTCGTAGTGCGCGTGCTCGCGAATCCACTTGTAGGTCTTCGGGTTCATGTCCACGCCCGGCTTGCCACGGTAGGCTTCGAAGCCGGTGGCAATCTTGCGGGCAAGTGCGCCGGCGATGCCCTCGATCGCGAAACTGGTGGCGGCCACCGCCTCCGCGAGGGAACCGGTCACATTGATGCGCCACACCCAGTCGGTCAGAGACTGGACGTCGCGCTGGACCATGGTCCGGCCTTCGGCCAGATCGAGCATCTGCTGCCGGTCGAGGCCGAAGCCCTCGCCCATCCACAGCCAGTGCTCGGCATGCGCCTTCTCGATGCGGATGTTCTCGATCAGGAACGTCCGGGAAAAATCATCCTCGACCTTGATCAGCCCCTCGGCGAGGAACTTGGGAAAGTCGTGAATGAACGGGTAGAGCTGCATGATCCAGCCCTGCATCTGCTCGACATTGAGCTTCGACTCGGCAACCGCTTCGGCCCACGGTCCGTTCACCAGCTCGTCCCAGTACGGGGCCACGAATTCGTAGAGCGACGCGACCCAGAGCGGGTGGGACGAGATCTTCCGAACTGCACTGGTATTCATCATTTTCTCTCTCAGGTAATGAAGTCAAAGGGAAGGGTTAAAGGGAAACAGCCTCATTCAGTCTTGCAAGTCCGGGAGTTTCGATGGCCGTTGGCAGCGCTACGTTCGTGGCAGCGCCCTGCGTGACGAACGGCGTGGCGGGCGAGATCCAGTCGCCCTGCACATAGTCGACGCCGATTTCCCGCAGAGTGGCGAGGCCCATCTCGCCGCTGACAAACTCTGCGATCGTCTTCTTGCCCATGACGTGGCCCACGTCGTTGATGGCCTGAACCGTAGCCCGATCGACCGCGTCGAATGCGATGTTCTTCACGAAACTGCCGTCGATCTTGATGTAGTCAACCGGAAGGTGCTTCAGGTAGCCGAACGAGGACATCCCCGCACCAAAGTCGTCGAGAGAGAACAGGCAGCCCAGCGATTTCATCTCGCCGAAGAAGCGCGCCGCCTTGTCGAAGTTGGCGATGGCCGCGGTTTCGGTGATCTCGAAACAGATGCTGCGCGTGGGCATCGCGTACCGCCGGAACTGTTCGCGCACGAATTCGAGGAACCGATCGTCCGCGATCGATGTGCCGGAGACGTTGATCGAGTAGGTGCCGCACTCCCGACCCAGTGCGTTGATCTTCGAGAACGCGTTCTGGATCACCCATTCATCGATGTACGGCATCATGCTGTAGCGTTCCGCGCCCGGGATGAACGCCATCGGCGGAACGATCTTGCCGTGATCATCGAGCATCCTCACCAGCAGCTCATGGTGGCTGCCACGCGGGGAATGACCGCTGATCGACCGGATTTCCTGCGAATAGAGCACGAAGCGCTCTTCCTGCAGGGCTCTCTGCAGCCGGGACACCCACTCCATCTCGCCGCGGCGGATGGACACTTCGCTGTCGTGCGGGCGGTAGTACTGCACCCGGTTGCGGCCTTTTTCCTTGGCCATGTAACAGGCCGCGTCGGCCGCGCTCAGCACTTCGGTGAGGTTGAGGGTGCCATCGGCGACGTGCACCACGCCGATGCTGGCGCCGATGGTGAAGGACCGGTCTTCGTTGACGAACCGGAAGTCGGCGATGCACTGGCGCAGCTCGTCCGCGATCCGGATGGCCTCCTGCATCGGGCAGTTCTCGAGCAATACGCCGAACTCGTCGCCGCCCAGGCGGGCGAGCGAGTCGCCCTCGCGAATCTGGGCCTTCAGCAGCGTGCTCACCTGGCGCAGCAGCCGGTCGCCGGCGGCGTGGCCGCAGGTGTCGTTCACGATCTTGAACTGGTCGAGGTCAAGGTACATCACCACGTGCTGGCGCGACTGCGTCGCCGCAGTGTGCAACGCGAGCTTCAGCCGGTTCTCGAACTCGAGTCGGTTCAGCAGGCTTGTCAGCGGGTCGTGGCTGGCGTGATAGGCCAGCTTGGCGGCGTACTCCTGGCGCAGCTTGAGTTCTTTCAGTTCGCGCTCCGCCCGGTCAACCCGGCTGACCATCCGTTGTGTCAGCACCACACCGACGGGGATCAGCGTGCCGGCGACCGTGAGTACCACGATCAGCAGGGTCGACTTGATCCAGCGGGTGGCGTCGCCGAGGGTGTTCGAGAACCGGTTCTGCCAGGGACGGACTTCCTCGTTGATCTGGAAGATGCGCCCGAGGATTGCGTTGAGCCTCGCATTGTCCGGGTTGCCGGACTCGAAGAGCGCGTGCAGGTCATTGGCTGCGGAATCGAGCCGCAGGATGAACTCGTCGCCGGTACGCCAGATGTCGAGCACGCTCTTCATGTAGCCGATCTGGTGGAACCGCTCGTACAGCGCGATGACGCCGGGAATATCGTCGGGGTGGGTGCCACCCTCCAGGAACCCGCTGCGGACCACCGCGTAGTCCGGGTTGCCCTTCTCGAGCTCCAGACGGGCCTTGCGGAAGCCCAGCGGCACCATCAGCGCTTTTTCGTAGTTGCGGAAGTCCTCTTCGGAGTTGCTTTCCGCGAAGCGCAGAAGGTGGAACACCGCTTCCTTCTGGTTCTTGGACCACAAGCTCTCGCCTTCGACGTACGCCCGACCCGCGGCGAGAATGTCGATGCTGATGATCGCAAGCCAGACAAGCACGATCACGATGGCCAGAAACGGCGAGATGATCAGCAGCATCCGCTTGCTTCTGGCCAGCCAGTGAAAGCCTCTCGCGAACGAGTTCGTCGGGGCTGGAATTTCTACATGGTCCATGATCGTTCCCGCCTGTTAGGTTTCTTGTCGTTTGTTCGGGTGGGCCGGAAGACGCTGTTTTGTCCGCGGGTCCTGTCGAGGCCATGTAAAGCACCTTATATGCCCATGACTTTTGAACCGGTCGATGCTCTTCAAAAGCTCAATGCGTCAAAGGGTTGTATATCCGGATGGGGGGGCGAGCAGCACTATTGCGACGAGTCCCTGCCGAAAATGGCGGAGGTTCGACAGTCGACCCTGCGAGGCCGGCGAATCGTCGGCAAAATCTGCCGCGCCGGACCGGGAAAACCGGGTCCCAAGGCGGCAATGCAGGACTTGACCCGAATTTCCCCGGCATCCGGGCGTACAACGGCAAGGCCAGCGCGAGGCTTTAGCCGGCGCCGGAATCGTCCCGAAGCGAGTTAGGAACAATGAGCTCTGCAAGCATACGCAGGGGTATACCGGCGCGCCGGCTGGTCCGTAGCGATTTCAATCGGCCAACCCTGCAGGTCGCGCGCGACCTGTTGGGAAAGCGGATCGTGCGCCGCATTAATGGCCGGATTGTTAGCGCTCTTATCGCCGAAACAGAGGCTTACAGAGGGCCGGCGGATCGGGCGGCCCACTCCTATGGGGGCCGGCGGACGCCCCGGGTCGAGCCGCTGTACGCCGACGGCGGGACGGTCTATGTCTATTTCATCTACGGCATGCACTGGATGCTGAACTTCAGCACGGCGGGCCCGGAAAGGCCGGAAGGGGTGCTGATCCGTGCGGTTGTCACCCAGGCCGAGCCCCGCCCCCGGCTGCTGTCCGGACCCGGGCGCGTTACCCGCTATCTGCGGATCGACCGCAACCTCGACGGGGTCGACGCGACCTGCTGCGACCAGCTTTGGCTCGAGGACGACGGCATGCGCATCCGCCCCGGCGCAGTTCAGCGCGGCCCACGTGTCGGCATCGACTATGCCGGGGCGCTGTGGGCCGCCAAGCCCTGGCGATTCGTGCTGAACCCCGATACGGCGTTCGACCTGATGGCCCGGTCTCAGGACTTGTCGCGGTAGTCGAGCAGACCGCCCGCGCTTCGCGGCGGATGCGCCCGGATCGCCGCTTCGTTGGGCTCGCAGCCCCAGCCGGGCC
>ERZ869936.1775-NODE-1775-length-14270-cov-6.201337_pt1 | contig 14270 bp, 16 predicted proteins | sample MGYA00520876_ERZ869936 | MGnify/ENA primary metagenome ERZ869936 (study PRJEB32218, sample SAMN09650985) | biofilter metagenome | isolation source: enrty point of leading RO module | place: Saudi Arabia: Thuwal, RO plant located on Red Sea | collected 2016-02-17 ...
TTCTGTCAAGAGCTGTGGCTGAAGTAGTGCCATCAGGAGCAGTGGCAGCGTCATAATCCAAAGAAAAACCACTACTTACTCCCCAAACAGAAAAGGTTTTAGATTTTGTATTTCTGTTTGTGCTGCTTTCTTCAATCAGCAGCCCCAAACTTTTGCCAGTTACAGGGTCGTGATCAAAACGGGGTGTATTAGTAGCCGCAGACTTGATCAGACCATCTGCATCAACAAACGTTCCACTGCTGGCGCGGGTAAACGTAATTCGACTGTCACTTGTTTTGGTGCGGCTAAAGTCAAACGAAGCTGGTGACAACGTAAAAATGTCGCCCGTACCAAGACCTCCGCCAATGCTTTGACGCAGACCGCGTTGAACGCCAACACGCAGATTTCTAGCCATCGGTCACAACGCTCCAATAACGCTTGCGACTGATGTGGAGTTACCAGAGCCTGACAGGCTGACAAGACGTAAACGGACATGCGTCACAGGCATTCCGTTCAAAGCAAATCCGTAGGTGCCGTTTGCTGTAATCGTAGTGTCGGCGCTTGATTGATCTAAGTTGAAAAAGTTCGTGCCGTCTAAGCTGCCCTCAAAACGCACCACCACATTGGTGTTAATGTCAGTCACCGTCACTTGGAACGTGACTTCGGAAGCTTTGATTTCTGTTGCTGCGGTAGTGCCAGCCGCTGTCAGAGCAGTCAGCCCAACAGTCGTGAACGGATAAAGGGCCATGACAGCTGGGCAAGCTCAACACTTCATAGAAGCAATCTAGCAGGGAATCAGATTGCAGCTAGCCGCCTGTCAACCCCGAAATTGCTGGTACTTCTTAGCCAGCCCAGTAAAAAGTCCACGCATTGGGTGATCAGGATCATCCCGACGGTCGAATAGATAAAGCTCGTTCAGCCAAGCTTGGCGATTCGCCATAGCCTCAACATCCTCCGCGCCAGGTTTGCACGGGATCATTGGATCAGGTCGTTCCATCAACTGGAGGCCATCAGGCCATGAGCACTTGCAAAGGCTAGAAGGGAATTCACCTTTGCCTCAAGCTCGCGACAATACTCAAGCAACTCTGCGTTGGTCGGTGACGCTGCATCTGCGACCGTCATCGTGCCATCTGCGGTTGGCAGCGTTCCAGTCGTTGCAGTTGCCGAAAGGTCAGCAACATGAGTCGACTGCACAGCAGCAGCCGCACCAAAGAACCCAATCTTGTTCTCGTCAATGTCCAACCGAGTGGCAAGCGTGCCGCCTGACATCGTTTGAACTTGAAGGCGACCATCCTCAGCACCATCAGCGTTGTCAACAACAGTCGCGACAAGGGCTGAATAATTAACGTCTTCAGGAGTTGAGTTGTCGTTCGCACCCCTGAAGTTGACGGTGCTGATGACAGCTGCATCCGTAGCAACGTCGGAACCAATAAATAGCTGATTAGGCCCAACCTCCAGCTGGGTCGTCAGCGTGCCAGCAGTTTGAACCCTAAAGCGCAGGCGACCGTCTTCAGTGGTGTCGCTTGCATCGACAATGCTTCCTTGAATAGCCGCATAATCGACCTCTTGTGGGGTGCCGTTGTCGTTTTTGCCGCGAATGAAGATTGTCCCTAGCAGATCATCATCCTGACCTGCACCAGATGCACCACGGCGGTGGAACAGTTCAATGTCACCACCAGAGGCAGAATCATCAGCACTGCTTTCTGACCTTATTGCGGTGCCAGTCAGACTGGTAGTTAAATGCAGTGGGAAGACTGGAGATGTCTCGCCGATGCCCACATTGCTGCCGCGCAACCTGATGCGGCTTGCAACCGTTCCACCAGCAGACGACATCAAGTCAAGAATGCCATCCTCAGTGGTGTCAGCTGGATCGCTGATCTGAGCAAGAATCTGCCCGTAAACATGGACATTGCCTGCATCAGATTCACCGCGAAACTCAATATTGCCGAGATTGTCGTCAGCCGCAGGTGATGCGGAGTTGCGATACAACACCAAGTCAGGTGCAGTATCTAGGCCCGCATCGCTGTTCTCGATGATGACCTGATCAGTTGTGTCGGTGCTGAACAGATGCAGCTGTGCTGCTGCCGTTCCATCACCAATCTGAAACCCAGAGGTAGTGAACTTGGCGTTAAACGCTGAGTTGTTGCTGATCGCCACCTCATTGGCAGCAGTCCGATAAATCCCAGACGTGCCGTTGTCGCTAAGGAAGCCAAGAGCAGGCGCACCAACACTGCCATTAGGCAACGTGCGGAACAACGTTCCAAAGGTCAGCGTCTTGTTTTTATCGACGTTGGCCGCTTCGGAAACATCGACAACAGGCAGCAGATCACCTGTTGCTGGTGCTGTCAGCGCAGACAGAGCGGAGATTTTGCGATCAGCCATCAGTCAGCGGGATCATTGTTGGCAACAGAAGCTTGATAAGCAGCAATGACTTCATCAGTCCAGAGGGCAGCAGCAATGTCCTGCACCTCTTGGATTTCGCCACTTACGTCTTGCCCAGGAACAACAACGTGGCGGTGATAAGTGCGTGCTAATTCTGCGCCATTTTCTTCCAGCACAGTAGTGGTGCGGATTTGAATGACCTGATTAGGCAGGATTTCTTTTTTGTATTCAAGCCGTTTTGTGATTGCCATTAAGAACGTCCTCCAGACGTAATAGGTTTAGGCGTAGTTTTATGCCGTTACGGGCAAGACCTAGGCGACTATGTAACCTTATAGGTGACCTGCAAGTAAAGGTCGGCAGTGTCGTCAACTCTGTCAGTGACGTTCACGCCGCTAAGGCTTGTATTGTCCAGGGTTTCAAAGAACTTGACCACAGACTGCCCAGCACTTATGAACGCCGTGATGTTTACCGTAGAATCGTTAACATTGAATGAACTAAAGAGAACGCTTCCCAAGGCACTTTTAGCTCCATTTGTGAATGGTAGGCCACCGACGTTGAGTTGTCCGCTGCCAAGGGAACTATCCGTGATGTTTATAAGTTCGGCATACGCAGTAACCGTGTCACCGATTTTTGTATACCACGCATTGCTGGTAAAAGTATAGGATCCAGCGGTTGTCGCGCCGATAAATGTTGGCGTCCAAGTACCTTCTTCGTAGTCGTCTAAAGTATTAGCAGCTGCAGTATCAGTGCCAAACAGGATACCAGTGGATGCTCGAATTTCACCGCTGACATCCAGATCGACAGCAGGACTTGTCGTTCCTATGCCAACCTGTTGCGAGCTGTCAATCGCAATGGCTGCGGTAGGTGACGCGCCATCAACACCGGTATTAGTGCTAATTACGAGCTTGCCTTTTTGGTCATCAGCAGCGCCATCGTGTGACACCTCAATCCGAGCAAGCGTTGAAATCTCTCCGCCAGATTGCTCGCCTTCAAAAATCAGACGGCTTTCACGGCCCCCATCAGTATCCTCCTCTGTGCTGTTCTTAAGCGTGACATAAGGCGCTTCACTAACAATTTCAACAAGCGTTCCAGGTGCAGATTCACCAATGCCGATGCGGTTATTGCCTGCATTTACGACTAACAAATTTGGCTCATCGTCACCTTCAATCCGTAGATCAATATCCTCGCCGCTGTCGTTGAAGACAACCTCAGTCGTTCCAAACTCAACGCGTTCAACGCCACTCGTGGCAATACCCAACTGGTTGGCTGCAGGGCGAAAAAAGCCAGTGTCAGTGTCCGAAGCAAAACTTAGGCCAGGAGCAGCAGCAGTGCCGTCCTCCATCAGCAACGTGCCGTCAAGCTCTTGCATGACGATCCAGTCATCATTGGCTGAGTTTCTAAGCTTCAGCTGGTTTGCTGTCGTATCAGCCCACCACTGGTACGCATAGGTCGTGGCAGGAGCAGTGGCATTGCTGTTGTTGCTGACGATTGCAGCCAGTGCGTTGTTCAGATCAGCCCTGACTGCAGCACCGGAGGCATTAGCAATGATGTAGTCGTGGGTTGCCATGCTTAGGTCTGTTCAGTGCCGTAGCCAACCGCTTGGTACTGGAAATTACGCGAGATAGCAGTGTTGCTGCTGTTGTAGAACGTAATTGTGAACCCAGTCCTGGAGGCGGAAGTCACTTCATAGTAATCCCCCGACGCAAGATTGAAAGCCGTGATGCCAATGCTGGGCTCTTGGTAGAAAGCATCGTCAAACGTAATCGCCTTCGCTCCAGCCCCTGACGCGATGGTTGCGCTGCTTTCAGTGCGAACCTCAAGCTGCATGGTGAAACCCAGCTCATCAATCACTGGCGTTTGGTCAACGTGATCAGAACTCAGCTCGCACTTGAACTGGAACTGCCTGCCCGTAAAGCGCCCTGACTCCATCGGAATCCACGGTCCAAAATCAATATCAGATTCCATTTGGATCTTGTCCGTTCCATCTTCAAGCAAGAAGAAATCGCCATTCTCCAACAGAAGTTCTTCGTCTGTCGTCACTTGATCGCTAGTGCGGAAGTACACATCAGCAGACGTGTCATCTGGAATGTCGCCGTCAAAGTCAGACCAACGATCGATCAACTCTGCGCGATCATCAATCGTGTCTGCTGGATACAAGCCCCGCGTTGTGAGCTTCCGCGTAAACACAACGCTGAACACACCGCCAAGGTCTAAGACGTTGTTGAAGAAATACTCGCCGGACGCGAAGCGCGTACCAATAAAGTCAAAGGTGCCAAGGGCATCTAAATCGGGGATGTCATCAAAAGTTTCATCACCGTCAAGCACTAAGCCGTCATACTCAGAATCGAAGAAGACATCAACCTTCTCTCCTTGGAACGGCGGGGAGTCTGTATCTTCACGACGGACTTGAATGTCGAGTCGTGGAAGCTTGTTCGGCAGGTCGATAACTGCACTGGCCGCTTGCAAACTGCGCTGGCCGTTTTCGTCTTGGAACTTGATCAGATATTCGCCTTCAATTAAAGGCAATGTGGCTGAGTTTGTCTGTGCTTTTACATCACGCAGCAACGTGCTGTTTGGCCACTCCCCCGTTCCATCAACTTGTGGTGCGTGACGAATTATTGCCAAGAAATTGGTTGTATTTTGCCCAGTTGGCGGAATCTTCCAGCGCAAAATTGCTTGATCACCTTCAATCGCTTGGATCGTGACGTCTGCAGGTGTCGGCGGCCTGACAACACCATCTTCATCAACAGTGTCAATGTTTGTTATGGGCACAACTGCTTCGACTCCGACCCATGCAGATTTTTTATTAACAGGCGGCGCACCAACTGAGCGAATCTGGAAAGTGATTACCTTGCCTTGATCTAGCGAATCAACCTCAAAAATTGTATTTGTAGTGTTAGCTGTAATGTAATTGCCGCCGCCTAATTTATATCTAATCTCAAAGCCAAACGTCGCGCCATCGAGGCCACGGCTCCAAGATGCTGTCATCCGGTTGGTCTTTACTTGATTGATCGTGACCTCTTTAAATGAAAGAGTTAGCCCTATTGGCTTAGCTGGCTGATCATTAAATAAGGTGACATCACGAAACTCAAGTTCATCTCCCTCATCAGCTGTGTTGTAAATACTGTCGTTGAACTCAACACCAGTAATTCCAAACTGACCATCACCAGCATCAGTAACAGTCAGGCAGCGGAATTTTTGCAGCTCAACGTTTGTTGATGCGATTGACCAAACTGATTGCGCCAGCGGAGCAGAACTAAATGAAGACGTATTGATGACATTGCCAGAAACGCTGCTGATCGACTTTGTTTCAATGCTTCCATCAGCAAGCGTGCAGGTCAGCGTGTGGCCACTACCGGCAGGCAGTGCAATGTCCTGGTCAACGGTGATTGCTGATGTAGTTGCACTGCTAACACGACCAGCAAGGCGCACGCCTTGACGCATCTCGTCCGACACCGCAAAGACTTGACCAGGCAGCACGACAGCACCTTGCAGGCCCGTCACGAACGAAACAATCTCACCATCAAGCTCTTCTGATGCCAGCATCCACCGGCCAAGCCGCTGCGCTTGAAACTTAGAAGTAGCCCCAAAAGCAATGATTTCTTTCTCTTGATAACCGTATTTTGTAATCAGACTTGCATCTTCAACGCAGACATAATTTGACTTGTAAAAGTTCTCTGGATCGTTGTAACGGACGCGGATCTTGGTGCTGCGTGTTTTTAACGACGACCCTGAATAGTTAAACGCTCCATTAATCACATTGCTGTTGCTATACAGGTGAACTGGTGCAACATCAGTGCCGTTTAGGTTGCCGTGATCAGCAGTCGCTTGGATCGTATTTGCCTGCCAGTACAACATGCCACGGAACACGCTGGCAAGATCTTGTAAAACGTTGAACGCTTCAGCTTGCGATGAGATAACCGTGTTGCACGCAAAACGCGGCTCAGTGCTGCCGTCAGGATTAGTAACAAGCTGGTTTGCGTATTGCGCAAGTGGGTACAGATCAACCCAACTGAGGTTTGACGCCTGAACAAAATCCCCCGCCCCATACCTCTTATTGGTAACCATGTCGTACCAACAGCAAACAGGGCAAGTCGTCCATCCGCTTTTAAGCCTGCCGTCAAAGTTGCCAGAAAAGGTCAGGCTGCCGTCGTCTCTGACCGCAGCATTTGAAGGCATTTGAACGATACGGCCGCGTATCTTGTAAGCCCTAGTCGGCAAGCTTCCAAATTGCCTTGTTGATAAAGAAACTCCTGCGACAGCACAATATGGATAGGCCGTCCGCAATGATTGGATTTCAATCAAACTCGACCAAATTATTCGATTTCCTCTGGTCTGAGCTAGCGGAATGTTCTTTTCAACGTCCCTAAAGTCTGCAAACTTAACCTCAAAATGATCTTCTCCTAAGTTGACCTTAGTAACGCGAACGTTCCATGGGCCTTTTCCTGGGAGGTTGAGACGTGGAGTTTTGAACTGATAATTGCTAACTGCAATGCCAGTTTTCCTGGTTTTGTAAATGTTTTTGTATGCTCGGCCACGCGCCTGCACGTCAACACGAACAGCAATCACGGCATTGAATAGCTGCCCCCTAGCCAGCCCTTCCTGCGCTGCTGAAAACAAGCGCGGGATAGTAAACAACAGCTCAATTGACTCAACCTCTGTGTCGGTAATTTGTCTAACAATTGTCCCGCTGCCATAGTCGCGATTAGTAACTTCGTTATCATCGTTAAGTGTTTCGCTGTAATTTGCCCCAATCTCTGTGCTTACATCAACAATGGTTGACTGTCCGGTTTTGCCCTGAGCGAGTTCTGACTGGGTGCGACCGCCAGGCTTGAAGTCATACGAAACATCTTGCTTTGGAAAATTGCGCGCGCTACCGGTTCTGATTGGCGTTTCCTCAAGGAAGACACCCTCCTCCGCACCAACCAGCCCATCGATTGGACCCTCGCAAAGCAGGTCTACAAACTTGATAACAGAAGTAGAATTTAGCGCCATGGTTTAGTCCATATTGTAGCCAAAGGCTTGCCAAAACAATCTGTTTTTTGAGTTTGACCTGTGGCTAATAATCTCAACAGTTGGTCTAATATCATCGTCGCTACCAACTTCAGGATGTTCCATCCGGTGTATCCATCTATAGACATCGTTATTTTTTAGCAATCCTTGAACTGTTGCCTGGGAAGTAGCAATTGTTAAGCCGGGAGTGCTTTTCCCTTTTCTTTTGACAACGACTTCAATTCTGTAGACAAAAAAGCCATCAACAAGCGTTGAGCCCTCACCGCTCACAAAATCAAACAACCCATCGCGCAACTCAAAAATAAAATCAAGCTTTTCCCGATTGTCATTGCTTTTGTCGATATCATCTGGTCGTTCAGACTCACCGTTGCGCAATTCTATAGATTCATTTACTACCCGCCGAGTGTCATCGGAGAAGCGTAAACGTTTTTCGGTGCGAAGCAGTTTCACGCCAGCTGCGCTCGTAAACCTGCCGAATCTGAGTTCTTCGCCTCCAATACGAATTGTATTCGTGCCAGGATCTTTAATTGCTGATTTTAACGGGTCAGATTCATCCGCCACATCAACAGTTGCGCTGAGCAAATGACTGCCTATTAAAACTTCGCCATAAGCGACAGGAATTGTCGTGCCAAGGCCCGCTGTATTGGCAGCACCTGTGTAAGCGTATGACTGTCGGCCATCAGTACCGCGCACAACCCCCTGCGGACCATCAGTGCTTGACGCTTCACCGCTGCCTAATCTTTTATCGCCACCAAGCTTTGGAATTGTTGGCTGTGGTGATAGCAATTGCGCAGTGCCACCAAGGACCAGGGAGAGACCAATAGAGCCAATAGCAGATGAAACACCAGCAGCAAAGGCAGAACCTCCAAGCAATCCTGCGCCGCCTATGCCCAGAAAGCCACCCGCAACAGGAGCAACAATGATTGCAGCGGCAATTAACACAACACCAACAAGTATCTTCCCAACACCACCGCCACTACCTGCAACGACAGGCGTCAAGATCAAGTCATTACTGCCGAACGGCAGATGTAAATCCTCAACATCTAAGTCCGCACCAGCTTGAATCAAGCGATAGCCAATGCCATGCTCATGCGCGTGCACTAACTCCTCTTGAAACTCAGGTGAGTTAAGGCACAACAACTTGATCGCATCCGCAGGCGTTCGCAGGTTGTAGTACGTGTGCTCGGCACCGTACCGCTCTCCCAGATCACCCAGCAGTCGGACGACCTGCTGCATAGCGGAACACTGCTGCAATCCTTTCGACATAGTACCGCCGTAGCGGTTCAATCGCACTTAATGAATCCTGCCGCTGATGGAGAATCAGCTCGTCAGGCAACAAGATCGCAGCATGCATCGGCGTTCGCGTGTCCAGTCGCATGATTAACACGTCGCCAGGCTTTCGCCGCTCAAAGGGCACCTGCTCAAACCCGATCACCTCAGCCTGTTGTAAGAAGATGCTGTCGCAGACCTCCAGGTTTTCAGGACGTGAAAAGTCAGGCAACTCAACGCCCTGCAAGCCAAACCAATCGCGGATCAACGTAAAGCAATCATTGACGCCGTACTCCCACTGACGGCCTACAAGGGATTGATAGTTGACCATTGCTTGTCTGGCACGCTCCAAATATGCCACGGAAGCTTAGTCCCGGTGCAAGAAGCTTTATCAACAGAACTTGCCGATCCTCCCATTGGATGTGAATGGACGATTGCCTCAACCTTGCCGTACATAGCAGCTAGCGCATAATCACGCGGCTCAAGCACAAAATCTTGCTCTGGATTTTCTGCAACGTTCCGACAACGCCAATACCGGCCATTTACAACAACACCACATGCCTCGCGAGGTGCTTGCTCCAGAGCATGAGCCTCGGCCTCAAGTCTGAAGTCTTGCACCAGGGAAGCCTCCGAATGGCAGCAGTCCTGTTCCAGCTGGAAATCTTTTGACACAGCTGCTATAGCGTTTTCCGCATTGGTCGTTTGCCTCAGTAGTTGATTTGTCATTCAAGTCAAAATATCTAGTGCCCGTGTAGCCGCATTCTGTGCCGCGATACTGCCAAGGGCAATGCTCCAAGACCTGACGACGAGGAAGAGCAAGGTTAGTTAAATCAAGCTTGCTGGTCAATTCAAACTCAACCAGCTGTGGATTCTCATTGGCTACCCGGTCGATATACCAGATCTCATCTTCAAACTTCGCCGTAGGGTCAGCTGTTGCATTGCCACCAGAGAAGTTGCTGGCATCTAGAAACTTTTTACATGTCCTAATTCGCGTGACCTTTGCCTGCAATGGGTTGTAAAGCACAAGCAAAGCTGAAATTGCATTGTTTGCATTGGCGACCTTCATTGATGGCCTGGGCAATGTGCCTTTTGTTGACAGCTCAAACCCGTCAACTTCGATCGGATAGGCCGTATAAGTGATGCCGTTGAAAACAATGTTTGCCGTCAGCTCGTTCGTTCCAGCGTGATAGTAGAAAGTCTGATCAACGCCATTAACGGCCTTGGTCAGCTCTAGCTGAAACAGCTCGATAATTGCTGACGGCTCAAGAAGCTGTATCTGCTCCTGGATTGAATTTGGAACTGTCATGCTTCAAACACCTGCTCGAACGTTGCCTGGATCGTTGCACGATTCAAGTACGGAATCGACTTGCTCCAGTTGCGACAAATGTACTTAGTGCTGCTGCTTTCGCCAGGTGGGGTAAAGTCAAAATTTTCCGTTCCACCACGCGCATCTAGGAAATCTTCGATGGTGTCAGCGTCTGTTTCTGAAACCTCGAAGGTCAGATCATAGATTTTGGGATTTTGGTTAAGGCCAAACGTAGTGCGCTGGCTATAGCCCGAACCAAACTGTGCAATCCGCACATTAGGCTGGCTTTTCTTTTGAATGCCGTAGGTCGGCGTGATTGAAGGGAAAGAAGCCATTAGCTCAGAAGACCTCCAGGGCGTTTTTGTTTAGCAATTTCAGACTGAATGGCCGCAGCAATAACTTTGCCGAGTGCTTTTTGCTGTTGACTATCGGCTTCGACGCTAGAGCCTGAAGCGTCAACATTCACCACGATATTGGTAGGACCCCCACCTCCATGGGCTTCAACGCCAAGGCGGCCGTCAGGACCCCTGCGCAAAGGAAGGATTCCCTCTGGACCAGCTTCGCCCATCAAGCCAGTGCCTTTCGCGAAGGGGAACAAGGTTGGCTTATTGACTACACCACCTTTTGCGAAGGGAATAATTCCGTTTTGGTCAAATGCGTTGCCATTCGCAGTCGGCGTAATATTGTCAGTAGTCGTTACGAAGCCACCACCACCGCCGCCGCCGCCGCCAAAGCTTCCAATGAAATTTAGAGCAATACCCAAGATTCGCATCTTGATTTGCGCTGCAATAATCCGTGCAGCCATATCAAGAAACTGATCTGCTGTGCGTTGGAACAAATTGGCCAGCGCTTCGCGAGCAGTCATACTGCCGCTAACAATGCCCTTAAATGACTCAGAAAACGCACTTGCAAGCGTTTCAGAAAGTTCCGTCAGTTGCCTGATGGGATCCATCATGTCATTGATTTGTCCCTGCAGCTCATTCATGTAATCCAGCAATCTTTGCCGATCACTCTTGGGAGCTAAAGCCTCACCAATAACTCCTTCCGCTTTATCTTTTTTACCCGGAAGCCCTTCAATTTTGTTTCTAATTTCCTCTAGTTTGTCAATTTGATCTTGTAAAGCCTCGGTTGTTGCGTCTTCCGCTCTGGCTTTTGCAATGGACAGCTCAACGCTCTGAAGCTGTTGCTGCAAGAGTTCTTCCTGCTTAGCAAAAGCTCTATCTAGCTCTAACAGTTGTTTTTGCAGCTCAATAGCTTGCCTAGCGGCTGCGGGTGTACTGCCGTTTTCAATCAATTGAGCGTATTCACGCTCAAACGCCATCTTGTCTTCGTGCTTCTGGATAATTTTGTCCAGCTGCTCGTCAGCACGATTAAATGCTGCATCGGCACGCTCCAATTGCCGGTCAACGGCTTTGATTTCTCTGTCAATCGCCCGCTGCTTTTGCTTGTCTAGTCGCTCTGCCGCTCTGGCGGCTTTTTCGTTTGCAGCCTCTATCAAAGCGTTACGTTTGTTTTCTAAAGCTAAGATTTTTTGGTTTCTTTCAAGCTCAATTAACGTCACATCAGCTCCCTCTTTCAGCATTTGCTGTCGAGCTTCTTGAAATATATTGGCTTTTTCCAGATCAAATACTCGCTTGTTTGTTAAATCACTATCAAGTTGAGCGATAGCCAAGTTGTTTTCAGCAATAACTCTTTCAGCAGACCCTACGCGCAAACGTTCGACCGAAGCTTGCAGCCTGGCCTCTTCTTCTTTGCGAATTTTTCGCTGCAGTTCTACCATCTCTTGTTCTATCTTTACTCGCTCCATGCTTGGCATACCCTTAGCGCCTGCCTGTACAGGCTGTGCAGCAAGTCTTTCTTGCAGCGCTACTTGCCTTTTATCCGTAGATGCTTTTGCAGCAGTCAACAATGCACTAACTTCCATGCTTGTGGCTACTTGTTTGACAATCGGCCCTGTTAAACGGGCGATTTGAGCCAAAATCTGTGTGGTTACCTGCGTAAGCGCATTTCCAAAACGTGTTGAAGCATCGCCAAAAGCTATAAGCGCTCCAACCCCTTCGTCCCCAACCACTAACGCAAGTTGATCTGTTGCAGCCTCAAGCGCTGCTTGTTCTCCTGCTAATTCTTTTATGCTTGCAATCGCATCTTGAGTAGGACCGCCGACTTCTCCCAACGCTTCGACAAGCGTATCAATATCAGCCGTAGCAGGATTTAAAGCAGCTCCTAATTGACCAGCAGCTTCACCAATCGCTTGAAACTGAGAGACCAGCGCTGAAGCAACAATAGAGCCACCCAGACCTCCAATCGCCCCACCCAAACCACCAGCCACGGCTTGAGCAGGTCCACCGCCGAATAACAGCGGAAAACCAAAACCTGTTGCTATATCTTGGCCCCTGCCGCCTCCTCGTCTCTGCTGAGGGCTTCTTTGTTGCCTGAGAGATACATTTTCTTTTAAAAGCTTATTCTCACGCTCTAAAGACGTGATTATAGTTCTTTGATTTTTTATCTTATCTTGCAGGCTTTTATTTACCTTGTTGATGCTGGCCGTTCCTTGCACCCCTTGGTCTTTAAAAATATTGTTTATTCTTTCAGCAGCCGTGCTGGCCTCTTTTAATTGATTGGTAAGCTTATTTAGCTTTGCTTCATTAAATTTAACCTGTATGTTTACGCCGTAATCAGCCATCGCTCCAGGAAGACGCTGAATTGCTCCTCCAGTCTAACGCTTTGTCATGGAGCGGACCCTGTTAGCAGTTTTTGCCTGAGTCGCAGCTCTTTCTTCCTTCTCGTTTTTTAGGTCGTAGTAGGCCGCCCATCCAGCCAGCTCTTCAACCGTCAGCTGCGAGGCTAGCTGCACAACTGTCATTTTCAGTTCTGATGCCAGAAAAAAAATAAAAAACCAGTCGTTATTGGCTTTTCAAGTCTGCTTTCGCGTCCTCCACTTTGTTGTCAGCCCCAGAACTCAGCATTGCCAGCTGGAGTTCTTGCAAAATCGTGGCATCAACAGCATTTTTAAGCGCTGCCTTCTCTCCGTCTTGGAACAGTCGCTTTCCATCAGCGTCTAAAGCTTTTTCAATCATCATCCCTAACGCAAAATCGGTACTATCGTCTTCTTTGGATTTTTTTTGAATTGACTCTCGCTCGGCAATCGTCAATGGGTGCCAATAAACCTCTAGCACCACCTCGTCGCCATCTTTTATCTCATGCTTGTAAAGCTGGCTAACGCCAAATCTGTTGCGAAGAAGCTCTGTCGCTCGCATGAGGTGTTTGCTTTGTCAATACTATACTACGCTACAGCCGTGAACTGGCAAGAAATTACCGCGACGAAATGGGACCGATCTTCAAGATTCAACGGCGTTGGACCAACGACATCCAAAACCCTAGGAACAGAGCTAAAGGTATCGGTATAGCCAGAAGCATTTACAGAAGTAAGGCCGTCAATAACGGATTCGCTGATTGCAGCAAGCACTGATGTTCCAGCGTTTTTGGGCACATAGACATTGCATTGAATCGTTCCAGAATAATAATCCTGGGCAGCGCCTTGGCTTTGAAGCGTAGATTGGCCAAAATTGACTGTCATTAAAATGTATTTTTGGCTTTTACCAGGCGTCGTAAACGCAACATTGTCGTAAACCATCAATACAGTATTGTCCGCATCCGTTACCGCATCGGTTACGGCTTTTTCAAAAGCAGCCCTAGCGTTTACAAGTGTCATGACTTAACTCCTTTTTCAGAAAAATTTTTTTGCAAAAGACCTTTAATTCCTTGACCTTGAATGTATGGAATAAGGCCGCTGTTTCTTGACTCAACAGCGCTTTCAGCGTATTCGACAGAGTTTCCTACATAAACAGCGTCACGCAGTTTTAGGTCTGACAAGGCCGTAAACCGAGGTTTAATTACTGGACTTACAACCCCTTCTTCTGAATATCTTTTTGCCAGTTCACTCCAAGGGGCAAAGTCTTCAATTTTGTCTGCTGGCTGAATACGCGCTCTTGATGTTTGCCAGCTTGACGCATAAAAGCCAGTTCTGACGGGACTAGGCCCTCGTTGAGCCAAGCCTTCTTTTGAAATAATATCTGCACTAAATTGATTCAGCGCAGCAGTTAGCTTGCTTTCCAGGTCTTTAGCAGCGTGACTTAAATCTTTCATTAGAACCTTACGAGCAACTGATACAGATACTCCTGATCACCCTTGAACGTCCGAATGTCCGTAATCTGAGCAACACGATTTGACCCTGCATACTTCAGCGTCACCGTGTCTTCAAACGTCGGCTGATTGTCTCCGATCTGATCAGGAGTGATATACAAGCGAGCCTTGCGCTCTT
>ERZ869936.1776-NODE-1776-length-14267-cov-5.464537_pt1 | contig 14267 bp, 13 predicted proteins | sample MGYA00520876_ERZ869936 | MGnify/ENA primary metagenome ERZ869936 (study PRJEB32218, sample SAMN09650985) | biofilter metagenome | isolation source: enrty point of leading RO module | place: Saudi Arabia: Thuwal, RO plant located on Red Sea | collected 2016-02-17 ...
AGGACGGAAATTCGGATGGGATTCATGGGTTGTCGGGTTTGACGACTCCATCTTCGCTTCGCATCCCAACCTCACAAGGGCGGCTGGAGATTTACGTAAATCCGAGCGGTTCGCGATTCAGGCCCGGGACGCCCTTCCGGTCCTCCGCGGGGTGCTCTTTCCCTTGCGCCAGGTGCCGGCGACCTCGATGCGCACCGGGAGTTCGGGGATTCCGCGCTGGCCCCGCTGGATGGCGCCGACCAGCAGATCGACCGCCGAGGCACCCACCTGGTGACTGTTCTGGTCGATGCCGCTGATCCAGCCATACTCCTCGGTCAGGCCATCGAGATCGAGCGTCGCATAGCCGACGTCCTTCGGGATTCCCAGTCCGCAGGCTTCGATGAGTCGCAGGGCGAAGCGGTCGACGCTGATCACGACGTCCGGACGATGCTCGCGGTGCCACGACCGGAACGCGTCGGCGCTGGCTTCGGGGAGAATCAATGGCGGGATCAGGCGCTCGGGCTCCCGGTAGATCTGGCACCGCGCGAAGGCCGCGGTCCAGCGACCGTTGACCCGCCGGTCCAGCGCCCGTTCCAGCACCATGCCGATGCGTCGGTAGCCGAGCGCGAGCAGTTCGTCGATGACCCGGAGCGTCGAGGTGTACTGGTCGTGCAGCGACCGGTCGAGATCGGGAGCCTTGACCGTCTCGCTGATCTCGACCGCGGAAAAGAGGCTGAAGTCGAACTTCAGCGAGCGTGGATCATCACCCGAGAGCTTGCCCTGGATCGGCGCGATGATCAGCCCCTCGATGCCCCGGCTCCAGATGATCTTGCCGAGCCGCGAATGGGACATGCCGGGCTCGTTCAGCCAGAACTCCTCGACCTGGTAGCCGTACGACCTGGCCCGCTCGAGGCATCCTTCCACATACTTGCGCTCGGTGACGTAGCGGCGCCACGCATCACGCGTCGGACCCGAGGTCAGCAGGGCGAGGCAGGCGTGGGTCGAAAGGCTCGAGCTGGCCCGCACCCGCGCCATCAGCTTGCCGAGTTCGGGGTCGGGCTCGTAGCCGAGCTTGTCGGCGATTCCGACGATCCTCGCCCGCGTCTTCTCCGAGATCTTTCCCTTGCCCCGGAGCGCCAGCGACACCGTCATGCGCGAGACCCCCGCCTTTTCGGCGATCTCCCTCAGACTGACTCTCGGCTTCTCCGGCATGGGTCGACTTCGCGCTGTCGTTCTGATAGATCGCGGACCCGTCCCGCCGTTTCCAGCGAAATCGATGACCGAAACCTCCACACCCGCTCCGCCGGTGGAAGTCTATGAGAGTGGCCGCCCCTGGCGCACGCTCTACCGGCTGCTGGGTGCGTCGTGGATGCGCCACCTCGCGCTGCTGGTCCTCCACTTCCTGAAGATGTCGCCGCTGCTGCTGCTGCCGCTGGTGATCTCCGAGTCGATCCGCATCGCCGAATCCCCGGGAGAGGACGGCTGGCGCTACCTGCTCGGGGTCTACGGCGGCTTCCTCGTCATTTCCCTGGTCAACATTCCGCTGAACGTCTTCTTCGCGCGGTCGTGCGGAAGGATCTATCGCGGCATGGAGCAAAGGGTCCGCTCCGCGCTCGTCCGCCGCCTCCAGCTCCTCTCGATGGACTTCCACGACCGGCGTGAATCGGGAAGACTCCAGTCGAAGGTCATCCGCGATGTCGAGGAAATGGTCCGGCTCAGCGAGATGTACTTCCACCAGGGCATGGCCTCGGTACTCGGCATCCTGTGGGCCTTCGGATACACGCTCGCGCGCGACCCGGCGGTTGCCGTCGTCTACATCGTGCTGGCCCCGATCTGCCTGGCGATCATCCGCGTCTTCCGCCACCCGATGGGTCGCCGCAACGACGAGCTGCGCCGCAACTTCGAGGCGATGTCGCAGCGGGTCACCAACATGATCCGCATGATCCCCTTCACGCGCACCCACGGGCTCGAGCAGCACGAGGAGGAAAGCGTCGGCCGGCGGCTCGCCCCGCTCTTCGACCGCGGGCTCCGGGTCGACACCATCAATGCGATCTTCGGCGCGTGCAGCTTCGTCTCCTTCATGCTCGCGGTGGTCGCGGTCACCGCCTGCACGACCTGGCTGGTTCTCGAAGGAAACCTGACGCTCGACAAGATCGCGCTCTACGCGGCGCTCTTCCAGATGGTCGTCAGCTCGCTGACCGGGCTCATGGGAATGGGCCCGCATGTCGCCCGCTGTTCCGCCTCGATCCGCTCGATCGGGGAGGTCCTCGAGTGCGACGAGCTCGAGTCCAACTTCGGCGGACAGGTCCTCGGCGATGTCCGCGGCTCCATCGTGCTCTCGGAGGTCACCACCGCCCCGGACACCCCCCGGGGCCCGGCTCTCAGCGGAGTTTCATTGAAGATCGAGCCCGGAGACCGCATCGCGCTGCTGGGTTCGTCGGGTTCGGGAAAGGGCCTGCTCGCCCCCCTCGCCGCCGGCTTTCTCGACCCCGCGCAGGGATCCGTGCGGCTGGAGTCCCTCGACCGCGACGCCATCGACCTCAGGAGCTGGCGCTCGCGCATCGCCTCGATCCCTCGCCACCCGGTCATGCTGCCGGGCAGCGTTCGCGAGAACCTGCTCTACGGCATCGACGACCCCGACCGGCTCGACGAGATGGTGGAGCTTGCCCGGCTGCAACCGCTCCTCGATCACCTCCCCGCGGGATTGGACACCCGCATCGGCGAAAAGGAGTCCCGCCTGTCCGCGGTGCGCTGCCAGCATCTCGCGGTCGCCGGCGCGCTGCTCCGCGATCCTTCGATCGTCTTCTTCGATGAGGCACCCGGGGAGCTTGAGGAAGAGGAGGCATCGGCCCTGCATTGCGCCCTCGAAAGGCTGCTGGCGGGACGCACCGCGGTCATCGAGCCATGCCGCCAATCCACCTTCGAACTGGCCACCCGCTGCGTGATTTTCCGCGAGGGCCGGATCGAATACGACGGACCCGCCGACGACGCCGCGACCAGCCCCGCGTGGCACCCGGGCTACCTGGAGAACGGCAGCACGCCCTCGCCCCGCGGTGCGGGATCGCCGTAGCCGCCCTCCTTCTCGTAGACCCGCACGTAGTCGATCTCCATCTCCGCCGGGAAGGGCGTCGTCTGGTCCGGGGGCCCGAGGAACCGCCCGCCGACGGCGAGGTTGAGGACAAGATGGAAGGGCTTGTCGAAGGGGGCCGGCCAGGGATTCATCTCCACCTCCGAGGCCGGCTTCTCGCCGCCGCCGGCGCCGCGCTTCGAGCTGCTCCACCAGAAGGTCTTGGTCGAGTAGTGCGTGCCATCGACATACCAGCGGATCACCCCGGGCTCCCACTCGATCGCATAGGTATGGAAGTGGTCGATGCCCTTGCCCTCGGGAAAGACATGCTCGCCCCCGGCGTGCTCGTTGGCGGGCCAGCCGCCCCCGTAGTGGATCGTCCCCAGTACCTTGCCGGGCTCCTGGCCGCGGGCTTCCATGATGTCGATCTCGCCCGAGGCGGCCCAGCCACCGTAGGGATCATGGTCGGGAAGCATCCAGATCGCCGGCCAAAGCCCCTGCCCGACCGGCAGCCTGGCCCGGATCTCGAAACGTCCGTAGCGCTGCGAAAACAAGGTCTCACCCTGGCGCGTCACGGTCCGCATCCGGGCGGAGGTGAATCCGCACCCGTGCAGGGACTCCTTGCGCGCCTGGATCACCAGCTTGCCGTCGCGGAGGGTGGCGTTGTCCTCCGTGTAGTACTGGAGTTCGTCGTTGCCCCAGCCGTGAATCCACTGCTTCGCGTCGTAGTTGTAGAAGCCGTTGCCAACCTGGAATCCCCACTTGGTGCGGTCGATCTTCTCGCCCTCGAACTCGTCGCTCCAGACGAGTTTCCATGGGTCGGCGGCGAGCGGAGCGGCGAGCAACAGGAGGAGTGTCAGATGTTTCATCGGCACGGGGAATAGGCGTCGCGGTGAGTTGCCGGAAGGACCGTTCGGGTTTACGTCAATCCCCGGCGGGATTCATCAGCTGTAGATCGCGACCGGCCCGGTGTTCCCGCCCTGCACCCGGCGCAGGCGTTCCACCGAGGCCACCACCGCGTCGGCGGCTCTTCCGATCTCCTCCATGGTGACAAGGTGCGAGATCCCGAATCGCAGGCTGCTCTTCGCCTTCGCATCGGAGAAACCCATCGCCTTCTGCACGTGACTCGGCTTCTGCTTGCCCGTCATGCAGGCGCTTCCCGCCGAGCAGGCCACGCCGCGTTCTTCGAGCAAGATCAGCAGACCCGCCGCCTCGCAGCCATCGAAGGAAAGATGACTCGTTCCCGGCAGGCGGTGAATCTGGTCGCCGTTCACGGTCACGCCTTCGAGCCGTTCCATCACGAGTTCCTCAAACCGGTTGCGCAAGCGGCTTGTGGTCCCGCCGGACGCGGGATCCCGGTCATGAACCAGCCGATCCCGCGCCATCCCGGCCGCCACGCCCAGTCCGACAATTCCCGCGACATTTTCCGTTCCACCGCGCCGTCCGCCCTCCTGTCCCCCACCCCGGATCATGGGCTCGAACCGGCAGCCTTTCCGCACGTAGAGCGCCCCCACCCCCTTCGGCCCGTGGAACTTGTGGGCGCTCAGCGACAGAAAATCCACCGGCACCTCGCGGACATCGATCGGAATCTTCCCGACCGCCTGGATCGCGTCGGTGTGGAACGCGAGACCATTCTCCTTCGCGATCGCGCAGGCCTCCTCGACCGGCTGGATGACTCCGGTCTCGTTGTTGACCCACATCACCGACGCAAAGCCTCCGCCCTCTTTCGCCGCCCGACAAGCTGCACGGAAAGCATCCAGATCCAACCGCCCGCCGGCATCCACGCCGACCCGCTCGACCGCAAAACCCACTTCCTCGAAGGCCTCGACCGGCCGCAGCACCGCGCTGTGCTCGATCACCGAAGTGATCACCCGCCCGGTCTTTCGCCCGACCACCCGCGACAACCACTTGAGCGCCATGTTGGTGCTCTCGGTGCCGCCGCCGGTGAAGACGATCTCCTCCGGCTCCGCGCCGATCAGGGCCGCGACCTTCGCCCGGGCCTCATCGACCGCCCTTCGCGCCTCCTTCGCCGGCCCGTATGACGAGTTCGGGTTGTGGAAGTTCTCGCGCATCCACGGCAGCATCGCGTCCACCACCTCCGGCAGCATCGGCGTCGTCGCATTGGCATCGAGATAGATCACGGCCGAAGGGTAAGGCGTGGAACCACCACCATCAAGCAGTCCGCCACCTTTGTACGTAGTTCCGCCTTTAGGCGGCTGAACTGACAAAAGAAGACCGCCTAAAGGCGGAACTACATGCATAAAGCGCCGAACCTCTTCGCTGGACAGCCTCTCAGCCCGAACTATCCCTCTCCATGCGTCACCTCCTGATCATCCTCGGCGACCAGCTCGATCCGGAGAGCCCGGTGCTCGCCGATGCGGATCCGGACCATGACCTGATCTGGATGTGCGAGGCTTCGGAAGAGTCCACCCACGTCACGTCCCACAAGCAGCGGATCGTCCTCTTCCTCTCCGCCATGCGCCACCATCGCGACTGGCTGCGAGAGAAAGGTCACCGGATCGACTACATCACTCTGGATGTGAAGGGCCACAGCGGCACCCTCTCCGGCGAACTCACCAAGGCGATCGAGAAGCACCGACCCGAGCGCGTGCGGATCGTCGAACCCGGTGAGTGGCGGGTGAAGCAGGCCATCGAAGGGGCCTGCAACCGGCTTTCGGTCCCGCTCGACCTCCTCACCGACACCCATTTCCTCTCGACCATCGACGACTTCCGGGCCCACGCCGAGGGCCGCAAATCGCTGCGCATGGAGTTCTTCTACCGGGAGATGCGCAAGCGTCACGGCATCCTGATGGAGGACGGCAAGCCGGCGGGAGGCGACTGGAACTACGACAAGGAGAACCGCAAGAGCTTCGGCAAGAACGGACCCGGTGAACTCCCGAAGCCAAGTCACTCCGAGCCCGACGCCATCACGCGTGAGGTGATCGACTTGGTTGAGGCGCACTTTCCGGACCATCCCGGTTCGCTCGCTTCCTTCCGCTGGCCGGTCACCCGGCGCTCGGCACTGGCCCACCTGCGGTCGTTCATCGACGAGCGCCTGCCGAGCTTCGGCGACTACCAAGACGCTCTGTGGACCGACGAGCCCTGGCTCTATCACTCGCTGATCTCGAGCTCTCTGAACCTCAAGCTTCTGAACCCCCGCGAAGTCATCGAGGCCGCGGAACAGGCCTACCACGACGGGTGTGCACCGCTCGCGGCGGTCGAGGGCTTCATTAGGCAGATCCTCGGCTGGCGGGAGTATGTCCGTGGTGTCTACTGGCTGCACATGCCCGACTACGCCGGGCGCAACGCGCTGGGTGCCGACCAGCCCCTGCCGGCCTTTTACTGGACCGGCGAGACCGACATGAACTGCCTGCGCCAGGCGATCGGCCAGACGCTCGAGCATGGCTACGCGCACCACATCCAGCGGTTGATGATCACCGGACTCTACGCCTTGCTTTTAGGCGTGCGTCCACAAGAGGTCCACGAGTGGTACCTCTGCATCTACGTCGATGCCGTCGAGTGGGTCGAGCTGCCGAACACGCTCGGCATGTCGCAGTTCGGCGACGGCGGCGTGATGGCGTCCAAGCCCTACTGCGCCTCCGGGAAATACATCCAGCGCATGAGCAACTACTGCGCCGGCTGCCGCTTCGACCCGGCCAAGCGCACCGGCGACGATGCCTGCCCCTTCACCACGCTCTACTGGGATTTCCTGCTGCGGAACCAGGACCGCCTCCAGGGCAATCAGCGGATGACCATGCAGCTCCGCAACCTCGGCCGACTCGGCGAACAAGACCGAAAAGCGATCATCGAGAGGAGTGGCGCTCTCCGAGCGCCATGAGAGGGCGTGGCGACCTTCCGGTCGCTGGACACGGCATTCGCCGAGTGCGGATACCGACCCGCAACCCGCGTTCCGCATCAACCGCGGCTGGAAGCCGCATCCCCATTCCATGGCGCTCCCAGAGCGCCACTCCCTCACTTCCCCCAGTGCTTCAGCAGCGTCGTCGCCATGTCGCTCGGCGTTTCCGCGACCGCGATGCCGCATTCGGCGAGGATCTTCTTCTTGGCCTGCGCCGTGTCCTCGTCGCCGCCGACGATCGCCCCGGCGTGGCCCATGCGGCGTCCGGGAGGCGCGGTCGCTCCGGCGATGAAGCCGCAGATCGGCTTGTTGCAGTGGTCCTTCGCCCACCGCGCGGCCTCGGCCTCGGCATTGCCGCCGATCTCGCCGATCATGATGATCGCCTCGGTCTCCGGGTCGTCGTTGAACATCTTCAGCACGTCGAGGTGCGAGGTTCCGTTGATCGGGTCGCCGCCAATGCCGACGCAGGTGCTCTGGCCGTAGCCGAGCGTGGTGAGCTGATAGACCGCCTCGTAGGTCAGCGTCCCCGAGCGCGAAACCACACCCACGTTGCCCCGCTGGTGGATGTACCCCGGCGCGATCCCGATGCGGCAGCCGCCCTGGCTTTTCTCGCCCCGACCGGGCGTCACCACCCCCGGGCAGTTGGGACCGATGAGGCGCGACTTCGAGCCCTTCATCGCCTCCTTGACCCGCATCATGTCCATGACGGGGATCCCCTCGGTGATCGCGACCACCAGGTCCACACCGGCATCGACCGACTCGAGGATCGCATCCGCGGCGAAAGCCGGCGGCACGAAGATCGCCGAAGCCGTCGCCCCGGTCTCGGCCACCGCTTGGGAAACCGTGTCGAACACCGGCACCTTGTCCTCGAAGGTTTGGCCGCCCTTGCCCGGCGTCACACCCGCCACGACCTGCGTGCCGTAGTCGAGGGAAAGCTTCGCGTGGCGGCCGCCGAAGCTGCCGGTGATGCCCTGGATCAGGACCTTCGTGTTTTCGTCGATCAGAATGGCCATGGCCTTGGGAAATTGGAGATTGGGTAACTGGGAGATTAGGAAACCGCCTCGACGATCTTCTGCGCGCCGTCGGCCATGCTGCCGGCGGTCACGATGTTCAGTCCGCTCGCGGCGAGCGTCGCCTTGCCGGCCTCGACGTTGTTGCCCTCGAGCCGGATGACCAGCGGCAGCGGCAGGCCGGTCTCCTTGGCGGCGGCGACCACGCCCTCGGCGATCACGTTGCAGTCCATGATGCCGCCGAAGATGTTGATCAGGATGCCCTTCACCGCCTGGTCGCCGAGGATGATCTTGAAGGCCGCCGCGACCTGTTCCTTCGAGGCACCGCCACCGACGTCGAGGAAGTTCGCCGGCTCGCCGCCGTAGTGCTTGATGATGTCCATCGTCGCCATCGCCAGGCCCGCGCCGTTCACCAGGCAGGCGATGTTGCCGTCGAGGCCGATGTAGTTGAGGTCGTATTCCGAGGCGGCCACCTCGCGCGGGTCCTCCTCCTCGGGTTCGCGCATCGCGACGATCTCAGGATGGCGGTAGAGCGCGTGGTGGTCGAAGCCAAACTTCGCGGCCAGCCCCAGCACGCGGCCGTCGGGCGTGGTGACCAGCGGGTTGATCTCCACCATCGAGCAGTCGCACGAGATGAAGAGCTTGTAGAGATTCTTCAGCAGCTTGCCGAACTGCTTGGCCAGATCGCCGGAAAGTCCCAGCGCCGCCGCCAGCTTGCGGATCTCGTAGGCCTGCAGCCCGAGCAGCGGATGCACGTGCTGGCGGATGATCTTCTCCGGCGTGTCGTGGGCGACGTCCTCGATGCTCATCCCGCCCTCGGTCGAGGCGACGATGACCGGCCGGCAGGTGGCGCGATCGAGCAGGATCGACAGGTAGTATTCGTGGGAAATGTCGACCGCCTCGGCGACCATCACCTTGCGCACCAGGCGCCCGGCCTCGCCGGTCTGCACGGTGACAAGCGTCTCGTTGAGCATCTTGCCGGCGAACTCGGCCGCCTGCGCCGGCGAGTCGATCAGGTGCACCCCGCCCTGGAAGCCGTTCTTGAAATGCCCCTTGCCGCGTCCGCCCGCGTGGACCTGGGCCTTGATCACCAGCTTCGCCCCCGCGAACTCCTCCGCCGCGGCCGCGGCTTCCTCCGGAGTGGCGGCCACCTTGCCCTGCGGGCTCGGGACGCTGTACTGATCAAAGAGCTGCTTGGCCTGATATTCGTGGATATTCATGACACGGGGAAATGCGCGGCGCGACGCTGGGTTGCCCCGCCGGGGGGGTCAAGACCGGAGGACCGGCATTCCGGGGAATCGATCTTCTGGAGCATCGACATTCCTGTCGATCTACAAGCGCCACTCGGATGCCGATCGACAGTAATGTCGATTCCCCAGTCCTTGCCGGCGATCCAAACCCTGCTATCCGTCTCCGGCAATCCCACGCCGATGAGCGAACAAGACCTGATCCGCCTGCTTGAGCGGCGCCCCGATTCCAGCCTCCGCGTCCGCCTCGCCCGATGGGTCGAGTCGAAGCCGGTGCAACGCGTCATCATCGCCGTCATCCTGCTCAACGCCCTGATTCTCGGTCTCGAGACCAGCGCCCCCCTGATGGAGCGCTTCGGCACGCTCCTCATCGTCCTCGACAAGCTGTGCCTCGCCGTCTTTCTGGTCGAGATCGCCGTCAAGCTCCACGCCTACCGCGGGCTGTTCTGGCGAAACGGCTGGAACTGGTTCGACTTCCTCGTGGTCGCCATCGCCCTGGTCCCCAACGCCGGACCCTGGGCGGTGCTCCGCTCGCTGCGCGTCCTGCGGGTCCTGCGCCTGCTCACCGTCATGCCGCAGTTGCGGAAAGTCGTCGCCGCCTTCGTCCATGCGATCCCCGGACTCTCCGGCGTGATCGTCGTGATGGCGGTCTTCTTCTACACCATGGGCGTCCTCGCCACGAACCTCTTCGGCCCGACCTTCCCCCAGTGGTTCGGCAGTCTCGGTGCCAGCCTGTATTCGCTGTTCCAGATCATGACGCTGGAAAGCTGGTCGATGGGCATCGTGCGCCCGGTCATGGAAGTCCACCCCTGGGCCTGGGCCTTCTTCGTCCCCTTCATCATCATCGCCACGTTCACGATCCTGAACCTCTTCATCGGCATCATCGTCTCCACCATGCAGGAGCTCTCCACACTGCCGGACCCCGATGAAGTGAAGTCGCGCCACGAACACGTGAAGGAAACGCTCGGGCGGCTCGAGGAAGCCATGACCAGCCTCCGCCGGCAGATCGAGCGGATGGAATAGCCCGAATGGCACTTCCTCAAGCGGTGCCCTCGATGGTCCCGAAGGGTCCACACATGAATAGCCGGGCGCTTCAGCGCCCGGAACCGGGAAGAGGAGTTCCCCCGTCGGAAACCGACGGAACAGGAGCAGAGCGCCCCTCAGAACCTGAATCGTCGGTTTCCGACGAGGGAGATCCCTCGACGACCACTCGAAGTCCCCGGCTACGGATGTTTCGTCCCTTCGGGACGCCCGACCCCATGGCTTGAGGAAGCGCCATTCAGGCCAGGCTTCAATGGTTTCGCTCCAGCGCCTCGCCGAGCATCGCCAGATACCTCGCCCGCGGCACCTCGTAGCCGCCGAATTGCCGCAGGTGGGCGGTCATCCACTGGGTGTCGAGCAGCCTCACGCCTTCGTCCCGCAGCCACCCGACCAGGTGTACCAGCGCGATCTTCGAGGCATCCGTTTTCCGCGAAAACATGCTCTCGCCGAAGAAGGCCCGCCCGAGCCGGACTCCATACAGCCCTCCTTGGAGACCCTCGTCGTCCCAGCACTCCACCGAATGGGCGTGGCCCAACTCGAAAAGTCGCACGTAACTGGCGACCAGCGCATCATCGATCCACGTCTCGTCACGATCCGCACAGGCCCGCATGACCTCCTCGAAAGCGGTGTCACGCCGCAGCTCGAACGGCCGCTTCCTCAGGGCGCGCCGCAGGCCCTTGGGCACATGAAAGCGCTCGTCCAGCGGGATCAGGCCGCGCATGACCGGCGAGAACCACGCGATCTCCCCGTCGTCCGCCATCGGGAACACCCCCTGTGCATAGGCGGAAAGCAGGATCTCGGGGGAAATCTCTCCGTGCATCACTTCTCCGGGCGTCCGCTCCGCCGAACCTCGCTGCGCAGCTCCCCATCGCGGAGCTTGGTCCGCAGCTCGTCTCCGGGCGCGACCTGATCGACCGACCGCACCAGCCGGCCCTCGCCGTCGAGCGTGATCGAAAACCCGCGCTCGAAGGCCGACTCCGGACCCAGCGCCCGCAGCAGGCCGCGCAGGCGCTCCAGCCGGCCTTTCCGCTCTTCCATCTGGTGATCGACCACGCGGAAAAGCCGTCGCGACAGCGCCTCGGCAAGCTCCTGCTGACGCGCCAGGCGTCGCTCCGGTCTAACGGCATCGAGCGCCCTCGCGGACGACCGCAGTTCCATCACCCGATCCTGCCACGACGCCTGCACCGCACCGCGCAGCCGGTCCCGCAGGCCGTCGATCCGCATCGCGGGCTCCCGCAGCAGACGCTCGCCACCCCGGGCCAGCACGCCCCGCCGGGCGTTTTCCAGCACCAGATCCAGCCGTTCGATGCGATCGCCGATGCGACGCTGCAACTGCCGCCGCAGCGATTCGATCCGCGTCCTCAGGTCATCGCCGTTCGGAACCGCCATTTCCGCCGCCGCGCTCGGAGTGGGCGCCCGCAAATCCGCCACGAAGTCGGCGATGGTGAAATCGATCTCGTGCCCGACCGCGGAAATGACGGGAATCGTGCAGTCGGCGATCGCCCGCGCCACGACCTCCTCGTTGAAGTTCCACAAATCCTCCAGCGACCCGCCGCCGCGGCCGACGATCAGCACGTCGCAGCGCGGCAGCTCGTATTCCTCCGGATTCCCCATCCGCCGGATCGCCTCGGCGATATCCCGCTCCGCCCCCCTGCCCTGCACCCGCACCGGGAAAAGCACCGGCTCGACCCACGGCGCACGGCGCTCCAGCACGTTCAGGATGTCGCGGATGGCCGCGCCGGTGCCCGAGGTCACCAAACCGACACGCAACGGAAAGCCCGGAATCTCCCGCTTGCGCTCCGCCGCGAACAGGCCCTCGGCCTCCAGCTTGCGCTTGAGCGCCTCGAAGCGCGCCTGCAGTTCGCCGACACCCGCCCGCTCGACCTTCTGCACGATGATCTGCAACTGCCCGCGCGCCTCGTACACGCTCGGCTCGGCGAACACGCGGACCTTCACCCCGTCCTCCAGCACCTCCGCCCCCGGGCGCCGGCCCGCGCCGAACATCGCGCAGGAAATCTGCGCCTTCTCGTCCTTCAACGAGAAATACCAGTGCCCGCTGCCCTGCTTGCGCAGGTTCGACACCTCGCCCTCGACCCATTGCTCGCCCAGCTCGACCTCCAGCAGATTCTTCATCCGCCGCACGAGCTGGGTCACGCTCAGCGCCTTCTTCTCCTGTCCATCGCCGAAAAGATCCACGCGCCGATGATGAGTCATCCTTCCGATCAGGCAAGCCCACCTCACCCGTCGCAGCCTTCAAGGGTGCGCGGCAGGGTCCGTATCGCCCCTCCCGGGACCCGCACCTCGACCATCAGGCAGGCAACGTCAGAGTGGTGACGCGCAGGCGTCCGCCGCTACCCGCCCCGAGAGTCCCGAGCCCGTATCGGATCCACGCTCCAACAGCGGCGCTGTCGGGCGTCGCCACCCACGGCTTTGTTCGGCTTTTTGTTTTAGGTCTGCTCACGATGCTTCTTTCTGTGGGATGGCTTCTTTCCCTGGTGGTTCTTTGTCAGGGATGGATTCATCTGACTTGGTTGGCTCCGCTGGTGGCGCTGACGTGGCGGGAGTATCGTCTCTGTGACCGGGTGGACGAGGAAGGAGTGTCGAGGGTGATGTGTTATCAGGCAGGAGCCGTAACTTTGATTGCGGTGGTGATGTCTCTGACCGCCATATCGAGATCACAGAGAGCACTACACCAACGAAAGCAACACCAAGAGCCCAGCGTCCCGTCCGCTGTGCCGACCGATCAACGGCGATCGACTCCTGAAATCGCTCCTCTGTCCGGCCCTCGACTTTTGCAGCCGCCCGCTCGGCAAGAACCTCCTTCGCAAGCTCCCGATAATCCCGCGGGCTTTGCGAGTCCCGAAGTTCTGCAAGCCGTTCATCGGAGTAACCACGAATCTCTTTCCTTATGTGTGAACCCATGGAATTTCCTGCCGAACGTCGAAGGCCTCCTACACCTGCCCGAGGGCGCGGCTTCGACTGCGGGTTGATGGTGAAATGATCATGGCGGATCGAACTCGGGGCGGGGCAGGTGTTAGTGAGCGCCGCCTTGTTCGCCGTTGTCTGTCTTGGGATAGATCTTGGCATCGTGCGCTTGGGCATACGCAAGTAGCAACTTGGCGAATTCTATCGCCCCCTCTTCCAAGTCCTCAGTATCCTCACGTTCTTCTTTGGTGGCGTGCCAGAACTCGTTCCGTTCTTCGTCGGTCGACTTCGCCTGCATCTCTTCATACAAGGGCAGTAGCTTCTCCTTCGTGGCTAGCGTCTCTGTCGCTCCGATTGCCCTGAACATGTGCTCGTGCCCAATGATGTAGTCGAGATGGCCGAAGATGTCGCCACTGTTGACGATGGCCGTAAGCCAATACGACATACAGATGAAAAGAGTCTCTTCAACTTCGTTTGCAGGCTTGCCCGTACCGTGCTGAGCAATGATCCGATCGTGGTATGGGTCCAGCGCGTCCGAGACTTCCGTATACTCCGCCCACCATGCGTCGAAGTCGTCGTCTTTGGTCACGTTAGCGCTGTCAGGCATCTTGGTGTCATTCTCTCGATTGCAGCCAGTCGCGGCTAGTGCCCCGCACACTAGAATGGCTTGGATCGAGTGCATCATTTTTGGGGCGAACGTCAGAGCGCTGCTGACCCGGCCCTCATGGCGGCCAGCGCGACTCGTTGGCGGGAATGTAACCTGCGAAACGGTCTGCGACAAGGCCGCTGTAAGGGGTCAGCAGACGCGGCTTGTTCGGCTTCTGTTGGATGACCGCAGTGGATCTACTTGGGGTCGACCTCGTGCTTGTATTCTTCCCTGCGGACCGCCTCAACCTCGCTGCTCAGCCTGCCCAGCTCCCTGATGCCTCTGACGAAAGCTCGAAGCACCGCGACGAGGACGATCACCGCCGCACCGAACAAAGCGAGCACTCCAACCGCGGCTCCCAGCTCTGTCTTGTTGAACGGGGTAGCGGAATATCCGATAATTCCAAGTAAAGCGGCAAAGATCAGCCATAGCAAAGACTTCACACGCTCAAGCTGGGTCACGATTCGGTCGTCTTCTTTCATAGTGCATTAATGTG
>ERZ869936.1777-NODE-1777-length-14260-cov-10.292503_pt1 | contig 14260 bp, 3 predicted proteins | sample MGYA00520876_ERZ869936 | MGnify/ENA primary metagenome ERZ869936 (study PRJEB32218, sample SAMN09650985) | biofilter metagenome | isolation source: enrty point of leading RO module | place: Saudi Arabia: Thuwal, RO plant located on Red Sea | collected 2016-02-17 ...
ACCCGCGGGTCGATCCCGCCAGCCGCACGATCCGGGTGCTGGTTGAAGTGCCGAACGAAGGCGGGACACTCAGACCCGGCGAGATCCTTGTGATCGAAGACCCGCGATAGATGGAGGCGGAAACAGCCGAAAGCGAGCCGAAGCAGACGCTCTCCGATGCCATTGGTGCCGTCTTCCGGAGCGACCAAAACATTGCCGAATTCGCAACCGCGCTGACCCATCTTGCGGTGGCGATGACGACAGCCACCGAGGCTCATGTCATCCGCCCGGATGATCGCAATCCCATCGCATCATCGCCCGCCAACGCTACACTGGCAGAGACGGTGCAGCGCGACCTTTCAGAACGGCTGCAATGGAACGCACCTGCGTTCGATCCCGTTGAAATGAGCGGACTGCAGGCCATTGTTATCGCGCTTCCGGGGGGCGATGCGGCCGCGCTGGCAATCCGGCTGCGCAATCCTTCCCCGACCCTGCGCGCGCTGGCTTATGAAAGACTGGTAGCGCTGTCGCATCTTTCGGTGAGCGCGTTTCGGCATCCCGATTTGCACGACCTCAAGACGCTTCTGGCCGAGGTCGAAACGGAAACCGACCCAGAAGCCCTCGCCGGTCGCATCCGTCGTTTCGCCGATGCTGACACGGTGGCGCTTGCCTGGTTCAAAGGAGATGCTGTCGCGCGACTGGCGCTGTCAGATCAGCCCGTCGCCACCGCAAGGGCATCGCTTCCCGAGATGCTGGAAACCGAACTGAGGGACGCACGCGATCCCGCGCGGCGAGCGGACAATGTCTATGTCGCCACTCAAGGCACCGATGCCGTTACGGTCAGGGTGGACGGCGCCCGGCGGCACGAAAGCTTCCTGCCGATGGTTACACAGGCAATCGCTCAAGCGCACGGGGCCGGCACCGTCGTCCGGCGCGGGGCCGCGCGTCGCTGGGCGCGTCGTGGCGTCTTTGCCCTTGTCGTGCTTGGTCTCTCGCTTGTGCCCATACCCGATGCACGGCGCATTTCAGCGGAAGTGATCTCGACCAATGCCCGCACGATCACTGCGCCGCTATCAGGCGTCATTCTGTCGGTCGAAGTGTCCGACCGTGAAAGGGTCGCTTCGGGGGAAAGCGTTCTGTTCCGTATCGATACCGACGACATCTTGCAGGAACTTGCCACAGCGGAGGCGGATTATTCCCGCGCACTTCTCGAACGCGAGGCAGCACGGGGCGCGCGCGATGCCGCGGCCCTTCGAAACGCAGAGCTGGAAGCGGAAGGACTGCGCGCCCGCATCGATCTTCTCGAAGGGCGCCGCGCCAGTGGAACGGTTCTTGCCCCAATCGACGGGCTGGTCTCCGGCGGAGGGCTCGACCGCTTCTCCGGCGCAACGGTTCGGCAGGGGGACCCCATCATGGATGTGCTGAACCCGGACACGCTGGCGTTGAACCTGGAGGTGACGGACGATCTGCTCAATCGGATCTCGGAAGGGGAAGCGGGGATTTTCCGCCCCGATTTCGCACCATCTGAGACCTTTCAGGGCACCGTCGAATGGATCTCCCCGGCCAAGAGCGAGCGGAGCGACATCACAACGTTTCGCGGACGTGCCGCGCTTCCGGATGATACCGGAGCATTGCGGCCCGGACTTCGGGGTGTCTTTGTCTTCGAGCGGGGCTTCAAGCCGATCTATCGCGTCGTCTGGGACGGCTTGCGCGACTGGGTGCTGCTCAGGCTCTGGATTTAGAGCGTTTCCGATTCACTCGGAAACACGTATCGCCCTTTGCGTTCGAGGCGCAGCCGAGAGACAGCGAAGGGCAATCCCGAAGTAACCGGAATTGCTCTAGCGCATCAGCGTGCCGATCCGCCCGGAATGGCCGTTTCTTCACTCAGGAATTCATAGTTGAAGCGGTTGAGACCGGTCGCAAGCGGATCGGCGGTCGCTGCATAAAGGTCCCTGACCGTACGGTCGGCAACGGTCTCGAAAACTTCATCGACGCTCAGAACATCGCCGCGTGCGAACGGCTCGCCGATGACAGCGGGCGCGAAGAAGATGCGCGCGTTGAACATGCCCCGATCTTCGGGCAGCGTCGAGGGCCGGTCATGGTTGATGGTCACGTTGTAGGTGTCGTCCTGCAATTCCGTTCCGACAACCAGCGTGCGTTGCTGCAAAGGCGCGCCATTCCGATCGAACCCGGCCCGGTCATCCAGATATTGAATGGGTTCACGGAAGAGGACCGAGGTCTCATAGGCCTGGTGGAAGTCGTCATCGACATTCTCCAGTGTCACGCGCGGGAAAATGGCAATCCAGTGCCCGCCAGCGTCGGCCACGACGTTGCGCACATAGGCCAGAGAGCCGTCCAACTGATAGAGGTTGATGGTCACGTTCGCGCCGTATTCCGCAGTACCGGTATAGATCGGGTCGATCTGAAGGATCGGCAGGAACTGGGCATCGTCGATGCCGCCACCGACCAGGCGCGGTGCCTCTTCGATCACCGGGAATGGCCCCGGTTGTACTTCGATGATCTCGCTATCGTCTTCCGAGATCGACCGACCGGGATCGGTCGGGTCGCCCGACGTGCCGCCGGTCACTTCTGCCGTATTGACGACATCAGTAAAGACGGGGGAGGCATACCCCACGAATACATCATACGTCACCGTGACGCTTTCGCCCGGTTGCAGGACCGGGATGGACACGATGAGCGTTGTGCCAGAGCCGGACGCAACGGTTGCGGGAGCCCCCGAAACTGCAACACTGGTGACTGTCAGATCGAACGGAAGCGGGTCCTCGATCACAAGGTTCAGTGCGGGACCTGTGGCCGCTGCGTCATTGTCCACAGTCACAGTATAGGTGATGGTGTCGCCGACGGTCGGCTCCGGATCACTGACATCCTTGATGATATCGATCTGCGGTTCCACGACATCGACGGAGACCGCATCAGTGACAGGCGTCAGCGGCGCTTCGCCTTCTGGCGTCACAACAAGGGACGCGTCGTTGGTCAGAACGTCGCCGTCGTTCACTGTCGGCAGATCATCGACGCGCACGGTCACTTCGACCACGATCTGGTCCGCCCCATCGATCACGCCGTCGGAATAGGCGTTATTCAGAGCGCCGAAGCTGAGAATGACGTCAGAACCGGAGGTGCTGACAACAGTAGCCTCGTCACTGGTCGTCACACCGGTGATTTCCGAGCCCACGGACACGATGTCTGCGGAAACGAAGGACAGCCCTGTCGGCAAAGTGTCGGTCAGCGTGACGTCGTCCATGGGCACTTCGGGAAGCGTGATCACCAGTTCATAGGTGATCAATTCGCCGATATTCACATCCGGGTTGTCGGGATCATGCTCGCCGTCACCGGTCTGGGACAGGCTGGTCGACAGGATCGACTTGTCCAGAAGCGGCGGCAAAGCGACCCGCGCGTCATCCGTCAGTTCGGGGTAGTCACGCTCATTCGGATTGTCACCCGGTGCGCTGTCATAGTTGACGGTGGCTTCGTTGATATAGCTTTCGGGCGCGACAGCTCCGGCACCGACATCGGCGGTATAGGTGACCGTCAAAACCTCATCCGGTTCAAGAACCGGGATATTGGCGGTGAAGCCGGTCGCATCGGAGGTCACTGTCGGCGAGATCGTCGTGCCGTCGATCTGGAACAGGAGCGAACCGGTGTTCAGCGTAAACTCGGGCGGCAGGGCATCGGTAACGATCAGGTCATAGGCCGGACCGGCGCTACCACCGGGCGGGCCGACGTTCTCGATGTTCAGGGTGTAAGCAACCTGATCTCCGGTATCAACAACGAGCGGTCCGGACTTGTCGAGTTCCAGAAGCGGTTCAACGATCACAACGTCGGCGCTGCCTTCCTGGGTTGGGAACGGATCATCACCTGTCGGGTCGACATCAACGTCGACATTGTTTGTCAGGGTTGCACCGGCCGTTGCCGCCGCCACGTCGATAACAACAGCCGTCACCTGCAGCGTTATCACGTCGTCGGCGCCAATCGAGCCATCGAACGGGTTCGAGATGTCGCCAAAGTCGAAAGTCACATCCTGTCCAGAAACTGTCACTGCCGGATCGGTCAAGGCACCGCCTCCGGTATCGGTCATCGGCGGCGCGCCGAAGCTGACCACATCGAAGGACAGGTATTGCATGCCAACCGGTAGCGTGTCCGTCACGACGACCGAATCAATGTCGATTTCAGGCAGCGTGATCTGGTATTCAAAGGTCACTTCCTCGCCAATGCCCAGTGCAAAAGGCGCGGACCCATCGACGGAGTCAGTCTCGGTAAACGAGGATGAAATCGGGCGTTTGGCCACTTCGGGAGCGGTCGCCACGATGTGACTGTCCTCCCCTTCGTAACTGCGTCCATCGGGGCTATCGGGATCACCGTCGCCGATTGTGTCGTAGTCCACGCTGATCGTGTTCTCGAAACTGTTGGCGGCCGGGGCATCTGCCGCCAGCAAAACGTCATACGACACCACAAGACTGTCGCCGACCTCAATGGGCAGGGACGCGGGCGTTGCGGCATCGTAGAGCAGGAATTCGAACCCTGAAGCGGTTTCCGTGACCGTCACGAGCGAGGTTAGGTCAACGCCGTCAAGCTCGACAACAACACTGCCCGAAACCAGCGACAGATCGGCATTGCCAAGCGTGTCCCGGACAAAGGCATCATAGGCCGGAGCGGTGCCGTCGTTCGTAAAGGTTGCGGTATGAGTTCCGGTCTCTCCGGGTGCCAATGCGATCTCACCTGACTTGTCCACCGTCAGTGCGGGTTCGACGATATCGACATCCGCCGTCGCGGTCTGGGGCGTCAGGGCGGGCTCGCCCTCCGGCGTCACCGTAAGCGTTGCGCTGTTGGTCAGTTCTGCACTGTCCACGTTGGCCGCGACATCGGTCACGCGTGCAGTGACAAGGACGACAATCTGATCGGCAGCATCAATGGTCCCGTTCGAAGTGTTGATCACGTCGGTGAAGTTGTACGTCACAGAGCTGCCGACAGCTGTGATCGAATTGGCCGCAAAACTGATCTCCGCTCCGACAGTCTCAACGCTTGCAGAGACGTATTCCAAACCGGCGGGCAAGGTATCGACCAGCGTCACGTCAGCCATCGGAATTTCTGGCAGTGTCATGACCATCTCGAAGGTCACTTCCTCGCCGATGGTCAAGTCGGGCTGCAACGGATCATGTTCACCTGCACCCGTCAACGGGTCACTTGATGAGGCCGCCTCCTTTGTCAGGGTCGGGTCTGTCGAGACAGTCTCGGTGTCGCTGACCGTCGGATAGCTGCGCTCGTCAGGGTTTGCGCCTGGCGAACTCGTGTAATCAGCCGTCGCGGTATTCTCGTAAGCCACGACCGGATCGGCGTTCGCGTCGAGAGTCGCCGTATAGTCGACCGTTACCGTCTGACCGACATCAATGGTCGGGACAGTCAACGAGAAGCCGTTTGCGGTCGTTGTGACCGTCGGCGTGATCGTTACCCCGTCGAGCTGCACGACGATGGAAGACGGATCCAGCGTGAAATCGGTATCGAGGGTGTCAGCGATCACGACGTCGTAGGCCGGTCCGGCAGCGCCACCGGCAGGCCCGACATTTTCCACCTCGATCGAGAAATCAGCGTCGCCGCCGAGCGGAACCGACAGCGGAGCCGTCTTGTCCAGCGTCAAGAGCGGTTCGACGATCTCGACATCCGCCGTGTCGGTTTGAGGATCGAGGGCGGTCTCGCCTTGGGGCGTAACGGTAACGCTTGCCGTATTGGTCAGGGTGTCGCCAGCGGCGATTGCAGCATCGTCCACGACGATCGCAGTCACTTCGAAAGTAATGGTGTCATCCACACCGATGGACCCGTCCGACGGATTGGTGATCGCGCCAAAGTCAAACGTCACATCGCGGTTGTTCGCGGCCACCGTGACTGTCGGAGCAGAAGCTCCAAGGTCACCCGCAACCGGAACAACGGCGCTGGAGACAAACTCCATACCCACCGGCAACGCGTCTTCCAGTACGACGCTATCCATCGCGATTTCCGGCAGTGTCAGGACATAGCGGAACGTCACCTCTTCGCCGATTGCAAGCTGGAACGGGTCGCTTCCGGTCGCACTGTCGGTGTCGGCGTTGTTAGAAGTGAACGGCGTCTTTTCGATTTCCGGCACGGTGGCCAGTCCGTTGTCGTCGGACACCGAATAGTCGCGTGCCTCATCGGTGTTGAGTGCGCCATCATCGATGGTGTCATAGACCGCCGTCGCCGTGTTCGGAAAACTCTCCGCCGGTGTCGCCGCCGCATCGAGCAGCACATTGAAGCGCACTTCGATCTCTTCGCCGGGAAGGAGTGTAAGCCCTTCGACTTCGAAGCCATCCGGTGCCGTTTCCGTAATCGTTGGTTGAGGGGCAAGCGCCACACCGCCAAGGAACACTTCGACCGAACCGCTGACGAGCGACAGATCGGGGTCCTCTAGCGTGTCGGTCACGAGGATATCATAGGCAGGTGCATTGCCATTGTTGGTCAGTGTAATCGTGTAAGGGACCGTATCGCCCGGGTTCGCAGCCAACGGTGACGATTTCACGATCTCGACATCCGGCTCGACAACATCGACCGTCTCGATGGCCACGACATCGGGTTGCAGATCCGTTCCGGGGTCTGCCGGGTCCACCACTTCGAGGGTTGCCGTGTTCTGGAGCGTCGCACCATCTGTGACGGCGCCAATGTCTTCGACGATGGCTGTGACCTGCACCACGATCTCGGTATCGGTCGCGGCGGTGTCGTCTTCGCCCGGGACGGTGACCGTTCCGAAGTCGAAAGTGACGCTGTCGCCGGCGGCGGCAATGGTGATCCCGCCGTTCGCGCCAGCACCGGTCTGCGTTGTCCCGACCGCAATGTCCGATGTCAGGCCGCTGTCGTTGTTCACGCCGATAAATGTCGCGGATTGGGCTGCAAGCCCCACCGGCATCACGTCAGTCAGGGTCAGATCGGCGGTGCCCTGCGGCACGGTGATGACAAGCTCGAAGGTGACCGTCTCGCCGATCGTCACATCGTCACCTGGTGTGTTGCCGTCAGACGACCCCACAAGCGTTTTCGTCAAGGAGGCATCGGGCGTCGTCACGGTCGCGTCGTCAGAAGGCACAGTGTAGCCCGCCAACCCGGCATCATAGACACGTCCGTTGTCGTCGGTCTCATCACCCACCGGGTCGCTGTCATAGCGTGTGACTTCTGCGGTGTTGTCGACCGGGCTGGAGAACAATGCCGCATCGGTGACGGTCGCTTGGTAGACAATCTCGATTGTCTGGCCCGGCGCAAGCTCCGGGATAACCGCCTGCAAAGCGCCGCCGCCGTCGAATGCGACAGTCGGATCATCCGGTGCGCCCGGCGTCACGACCGCTCCACCGGCATCCACGATACGAACGGTGGGTGTTCCGGTCGCGGCAATACCGGCCGCCGCAAGATCATCGTCAATAACGATGTCGTAGGCCGTGCCCGTGCCGGAGTTGGTCGATGTGACCGTGTAGGTAACGATGTCTCCGGCATCGGCCGTCAGCGGGACCACAGCCTTGTCGATGTCGAGGCTTGGCTCAACGACGGTGACATTGGCAGTGTCGCTTGCCTCTGCCGCGTTTCCATTGCCGTCGGTGTAGTCCAGTGTCGAAGTGTTGGTCAGCACATCGCCCGAAGCATTGGCCGGATCGTCGGTCAGAAGGGCAGTCAATTGTACCACGATCTGATCGTTGACGTCGCCTGGGTCGCTGTTGCCATCCACGATGTTGTTGAGATCGCCAAAACTGAACGTCGTCGTCGCGCCACCGCCATTCGTGCCCGCACTTCCCACAGCGGGAAGTCCGGCACCGGTGATGTCGCTTCCGATGCTGATAATCTCGGACGAAACGTATTGAAGGACGCCATCGGGCGGCGTGGGCAGGACATCTTCGAGTGTGACCGCCGTGGTGTTGCCGTCCGGAATTGTCACCGTGATCTCGTAGGTCACTTCCTCGCCAATTGCGAGATCCGTGCCGGTCGTGTCATCGAAGGTCGTACTCAGAACGGACTTGTCGAGACCGGGGCCAACCGCCGTGACTTCTTCCGAGGCCGACAGGCTGTAATCGCGGTCGTCGCTGTCGTCGCCCGCACCGGTGCCGACACCTTCGTCTTCCGGCGTGGAGTCAAACGTCAGTCCCGCCGTATTGGGGATCGAGATTCCCGCCAGAACGCCTGCGTTCACCGTTCCGTTGTAGTTTACAATGAGGTTTTCGCCTTCGTTCAGCACGTCGACGTTGATGACAAAGGTGTTGCCGACGGCTGATGTCACCGAATATCCCGGATTGCCCGTAACATCGACGCCGTCGAGAAGTATCTGGATGCTGCCCGTATCGAGCGTCAAATTTGGATCAAGCGTATCCGTGAGTTCCAGATCGAAGGCAGGCGCATCAAACGTCCCGGGGACATTCTGGATATCTAGCGAATAGGACACGGTGCCGCCCGCTTGCACGGTGTCGGGTGTTGCGTCCTTGTCCATGGTCAGGCTGGGTTCGATCACGCGCTGGCCAAGGAAGTCCTGAACCCGGCCACCATCCCAATCAAGACGCGCCCGATTCACAAGATTGTCGCCCGCCACCGCACCCAAGCCGTCGGGTGCTCGTGCATCCACGCGGATTTGTATCGTATCGTTGGACTCATCGTTATCGGCAGGGACGGTCAGCGTCCCGAAGTTAAATGTCACTGAAGTCGCACCAGACGCCGTCACAGACGCTGTCACAGTAGATCCGACGCCCAGACCTGTACTGCTTGTCATTGTGCCATCGAATGTGATGATTTCGGCCCCGATCAATTCCAGCCCGCCGCGTGTCACCACATCTGTGAAGACTGCGTCGTCGATGACACCCTCGGTCAGGTCGATGGTAATGACGTAGGAGAAGTCCTCGCCGATCACGGTTTGATTGCCGGAACCCTCATCGAACTGCTGGGTGTCCAAAACCTTGTCGATGGCGGGGTCTTCGATAGTGGCCGTCGCGTCATCCTCAAGCCCGCCCGCCGGAACGCGGTTGACGGGCACGTTTGTGGCATCGCCTTCGAAAGCGTTGTATTCGGCGACGGCAGCGGTGTTTGTCAGCGCTTCGCGCGCGCTGACGGCATCCGCAACGACCAGATCATAAGTGATGACAATAACGTTGTCCCCGGCCGTCGGGTCAAACGCCGAGATCGCGCCTTCAATCGGGCCATCGGTCAGGGTGAGCCCCCCCGGCGTGAAGATATCGGCGTCCACCGCTGGCGGGTCATAGGCCACCGGATTGCCCGCGCCATCGGTGATCATCAGGTTCAGTCCGGCACCGCCCGCGGGGATTTCGAACCCGGCAGGCAATGTGTCGTTGACGTTGACGTTGAAGGCACCGTTCGGTGCGCGGCCTGTGTTCTCGATGACAATGGCGAAACTGACAAGATCGCCCGCATCGACGTTGTCGATATTTGCGTCAATCGGTGTTGTGTCCAGCGCATCCGAGCTGATCGTGCCGCCGAAACGTGTACCGGCTGTGCCCGGGTCGGTGAAGGCCACCGGACCGGCGGGCGCATCGAGCGCCGTGTCGCTGTCGGGTGAGTCGAAGGCGATGACACCCTTGGTAATCTCCAACACCGGTTCGGAATATTCGAACTGCGCAATCGCCGTGGTGTCGATTGTGTTGCCGAAACTGTCCGTCTCGAAGGCGGTCGCCTGGTTGGTCAGCAGAAGGTCGGGCGAAAACACCGCATCGACCACCGTCACCGTGAACATGACCTCGACCTGAACCGGCTGGCGCGGGTCCACTTCAAGATCGGAAAAATCAAAAGAGACCCCATTGTTCGGGGCGTCGATGGTCAAGACGGGTGCGCTGCCGCCGTTGGAAAAAAATGTGTCGCCCGGACCAAATTGTGCTTCGCCCACTGCAGGCGGTGTCGCATTGCTGACCGTGTTGAAAGTCGTCACCTCGGTCGCGTCGAAAACGTTCTGCGGCAGGTTGTCGACAAGGCTTAGATCCTCGAACGCGCCCAGTGGAGCGTCATAGATCACCAGGAACGTTACCGTGTCACCCGCCGCGATGGGCAAGTCGGGGTCAAATCCGGGATCGCCATTGACGGCATAGACTTCCTTCGAGCGGATCGCGCCGACCGCCAGTTCAACTTCGCTTGCCGACACCTCGTCCTCGGTGCCGATGACCGTTCCGGGGCTAGCATTGTCGCGCACAGTGCCGGAAACCGTCACGTTGTTTGAAAGAACATCACCCTGGCTGAGTTGAGGTGTTCCGGCGACAGCGCCTGGATAACTTTCCAAGACTTGTGCCTGATAGGTGATCGTCACCGTGGTCTGGCTACCGGAGGACGAGCCGTCGCCCGCAATGTCGCCGGTCAGAAGACCGTCACCGCCGATCGCAGCGCTCACGTCCCACGTGTTGGTTGTCTCGCCGGTGCCGCCGTCAAAAACTGACGTCTCGAACGGGTCGAGCGAGATCGGCCCGCCCGACCCTGCTTCCTCCGAGAAAGACAGTTCTGCCGTTCCCTCTAAATAATCCCAGCCGTTTCCGAGAATATCCGTGACCAGAAGGTCGCCGAAGGTGAAGTAGTCGGATACCTGCACCTGAAGCGTGAACTCGTAAATATCCTCTGGCGTAGGTCCGGCAGCCTGCGCATCCGTCACAACGGCATTCGATTTCTGAATGGCGATGGATCGCGCCTGAATGATGTCAGTGTCGCTGTCGGATACGCTGACGATGGCATCGCGGCCATCCACCGGATCCCAGGTCGCTGTACCGGTAACCGTGTTCGTGACCGGCACCTCATCGCCTGTCGCCGGGTCGATAACCGGATCTGGCGACAAGGCTGGGTCGTCGTTCACGTAAAAGTCGAATGTAACCGTGACGGGCCCCGATATCGACGCGAAGTCGATCACGATTTCATTGTCGGGCGGTGTGGCGAGGGTATCAACCGGTGGTTCGGAAACGACCGTACCCGAAGCTCCGGTGATTGTGAGGCCGCCAAGATAGACAATCTCGGGCGGCAGTGTATCCGACAACGTGAAATCCGTAAGGGTTTGCCCGTCGGCGACGTTGACTTGCAGCGTGTATTCGTAGGGGTAACTCGGGCCCGAAACGGCATCCGCCTCGGGCACGTTGTCGAATTTCTCGACCGTAAAGAGGTCCTGATCGATGCTTGCCGTCGTCGGCGTGCCGCGAATGGGCGCGTCGTCACCGGGGTTGTCCAACGGATCGCACCCGAGTGCAAAACCGCCAATTGCGGTGATGTCCTGTGCAACCTCAAGATCGGCCAGAGGCGAGAAATCCAGAACCAGATCGATGTCGATGGCCGGGTTGCCCGGCGAGAACGACCCATATGGCAATTCCAGGACCACAAGCTGACCGCCAGGCTGGCCGGTGACTACAATCGGGTCGCCGAGGCTGTCCACGGCGAAGGGGTGTTCGGCTTCGCCCGCACCGTCAAAAGTCAGAACGGTGGTGTCTATCGGCACACCCAGGAAAGAGGCACTGTCAAACGTCACACCGTCATCTGCATCCGCGCCGGCAGGCAGTAGCAAGTCCACGTAAGGCACGTATCCGGTATCGGTCCCGGTATTGTCGAATGTCAGCGTGATGGGAACGTCCTGCTCCCCCAGGCTCACCGACGCCGGGGCATCGAAAGCCACGTCCGGCACACCGTCCAGAACGATACGATCTTCCAGAAGCTCGAAATGTGGGGCCTTGTCGAAAGACCGTCCGCCGTCAGCCGCCATGCAAACTCTCCCTGTCGCTGCTTACTGCCGCGACAACCGATATGTGGGCTCACCACGGGTATCCGCGGCAATGTTCGTTTTCAGACCCCAGCGTTCCAGAAGGACGCCCCGCGCACGCGCAAGGTTGGCTGCCGCGATCTCGCGTGTCGCACGCGCTGTCGCGACGGCCTGTTCCGACTGCTGAACCTGTTCATAGCCGGACAATAGGGCCGAAAGAAGGCCAATCCCGCCTTCGCTGGCCCCACCCTCACTCCAGCGACGCTCGATCGTTCGGAGTGACGACTGCGCCGCTGCGAGCGATTTCCGCTGCGCGATCAGATCGTTACAGGCAACGACATATTCATTGGCCGACACGTCGACTTCCAGAAGAATGGTTTGAATAACGGACAGGACCTGACGCTCCTGCTGGACTGTTTCAAGACGGCGCCGCTTGTAGCGGGCATCGCGTTCGTCAAAACCCAGAGGCACAGAGAACTTCAGGCCAACAAGGTGGCCGGAACCGTTCGAACTGTCACTGAAGCTATCGGACAGGTTGCGCCCATCCGCGCCGCCATCGGCGGTCAGTTCCAGGATCAGGTCAAGTTCCGGCAGGCTGTCATTTGCCGCCATCCCTTCGCGCAACAGGGCCGCCTGATACTGAAGGATGGCCTGCTGCAATTCCGGACGGTTGAGGAAGATGTCCTCGATCGTATCCTTCGTCTGCAGGATGCTCAAAGCACCATTGGGCGCTGATGACGGCACGATCTCCACGTTCGCCGGCCCGAACCGTTTGTCACCCACCAGCGCGGCGAGCCGGAATTCGGCATTGTCCAACGCCGCCTGCGCGCGCACCCGGTCGGCCTGCCACTGTTCCGCAAGCGAGCGCGCCCGTGTGACGAGAACCGTATCGGCATCAATGCCGCTTCGACCGGAAATCTGGCCAGCCAGCGTCGCGCCATGCCGGGCAAGATGTGTTTTCTGAATGTAGACGGCGCGCGCGACGTAAAGGTTCCAATAGGCGCGCTCGACTTCCATCAGATGTGCTTCCGACTGCCGTCGGAATTCTTCAATCGCGATTTGCGTGTCCATATTGGCGATGCGCCGGGGTGAATCGTTGTGGCTTGTCCCCGCGCCGCGCAGGATCGGCTGCACCAGCGAAATTGACGTCCGCGCCTCGGTCTGTTCGCCCGGAATATACGAGACGCGATTAGTGTCGGTAACCGTGAAGCGCTGCGAGACCGAGATTTCACCGCCGGTCAGCAACCGGCTGCGCACACCGAACTCCAGTTCGTCCTCGTTCGTGATAGCGCGTGCAGCGCCACCTGAAATTGCCGGACTGGTTGCACGCTCGTTTTCGCGCGATGTGCTGGCCTCGGCAAAGAATTCGGGAACGAAACGCCCCTTGGCCTCGGCGATAGCCGTTCCGCGAATTGCAGGAAGATCACCGAAAGATCTGATCTGGTTCGAATTCTTGATGGTGGAATGCACCGTTTCCGGCAAGGACACGGATCGGCCCCGCTGTCCGGGCAGCAGGTCGGCGCCGTGAACGCCGCGCGACCACCATTCCGCTCCGGTTGAGGATGACGTGATCCCGGCAACCTTGCGGACCCGCGCGAGCGACGTGCCAAGCCCGCGCTCCTTTGCTTCGATAAAGGCGTAGCGCCCAAGCGCGCGGCGCAGATAGGTCGAGCGCACGGCCGGGTCGCGAAAGCGCTTGTAGGTGATCGTGTCAACCGGCCATTGCGAAAGGTCGTCGCTTGAGACGTCAAACTCATCCACCCGTCGGCGTGCATCGCGGGAACTCAGAAACGTGCCATCCGCATTGGCTTTTTGTTCCTCGATCAGGCTTGGCCAGAAGCCACGCTCCCGTGGAACGCCGCGTTCGTCGGTTTCGATTGACGGGTCCCCACATCCCGAGAGAATCACTGCTGCTAGTGCCAACGACATCGTTCGATACATTATGTGCGCCTGCCTCTGGAATTTTTCATTTTCGTTGGTAAACGTATAGCTGGCGCGATCTGCGTCACGGAAGGGGAAATTCCCCTTGATGCAGTCGGATATGCAACTTAACCGAGAAGAGTGTTGCAGGTCGGAGACAGAGGGGCGGAGAATGCAGGCAGTTTCACGGATCCTTGGGTCAACCTTATTGGCGCTCATTTTGTCCAGTGCGTCGCCGGCCGCACAGACCGATGACGCCGCGCGGGTGTTCCGGACGATCGAAGTGACCGGCAACGACCGGTTCCGCGACCGCGATGTCCTGGCAACGGCCGGTCTCCGTCCGGGCGAACCTTACACGGAAAACGATATCGTGGCGGCGGTAGAAGCTCTCGAGTTCACCGGCGAGTTCCGGAGCGTCAGGATCTTCTCGCAAGGCGACGTCCTGACCATCGCTGTTGATGAAGAACCCGAGTTCTCCGGCGCTTTGACGTTCGGCCTTGGATACGACACCGATATCGGCGCGTTCGGCACGGTTGGTGTTGGGCTTGCGGATTTCTGGGGCGGTCGCAAACTTGAAGCCGGTCTTACGCTGTCCGAACAGGTCATTCGCGGTACTGCCGATCTCTCCGGCGACGC